>Ga0157369_10008956_pt1 | contig 11462 bp, 12 predicted proteins | sample C25metaG_FD_113461 | JGI IMG/M metagenome (GOLD analysis project Ga0157369, IMG submission 113461) | Corn rhizosphere microbial communities from Kellogg Biological Station, Michigan, USA - C2-5 metaG | ecosystem: Host-associated > Plants > Roots > Rhizosphere > Soil | place: USA: Michigan... | reverse complement strand
CTTCGGCCCGGGCGCGGCGACCGGCGAGATCGTCGACTTCCTGCGCGGGGCGGTCACGGCGGCGTGAGCGTCCACGTCGAGCGCGACCGCGCGGTCGCGATCGTCACCGTCGATCGTCCGGAATCGCTCAACGCGCTCGACGTCGCAACGCTGACCGCGCTCCGCGACACGCTCCGCGAGCTCGCGGACGACGCGGGCGTGCGGGCGATCGTGCTGACCGGCGCGGGGGACAAGGCGTTCGTCGCCGGCGCGGACATCAAGTACATGAGCGGGCTCGGCCCGGCGGAGGCCAAGGGCTGGGGTGCTCTCGGTCACGAGGCGGCGCTCCTGCTCGAGACGATGCCCCGCCCGACGATCGCCGCCGTCAACGGCTTCGCGCTCGGGGGCGGCTGCGAGCTCGCGCTCGCCTGCGACATCCGCTACGCCTCGAGCCGGGCGAAGCTCGGGCAGCCGGAGATCAACCTCGGGATCGTCCCCGGCTGGGGCGGCACGCAGCGACTGGCCCGCGTGTGCGGGATCGGCGTGGCGAAGGAGCTGATCTTCACGGGCCGCACAGTCGACGCCGAGGAGGCGCTGCGGATCGGGCTCGTCAACGCGATTGCAGACCCGGTGCTGGAGCGGGCGCTCGAGACCGCGCGTGAGCTCGCGGCCAAGAGCACCCTGGCGCTCTCGCTCGCGAAGCGTCTCTGCAACCTCACGCTCGGCGTCGACCATGCCGGCAGCCTCGACGTCGAGGCGGACGAGTTCGGTGCGCTCTTTGCGAGCGAGGACGCGAGGGAAGGCCTCACGGCGTTCGTCGAGAAGCGGCCCCCGACGTTCAGCGGCCGGTAGTCAGCCGAGCTGCACGAGCGCAGCGTTCAGCGCGCCGTCGGCGCCGAGCATCGCCTTCGTCGTGGCGAGCGCGGGCTGCGTCCAGACGACGACCGGCTCGCCCTGATACGCCGAGAGGAGGCGTAGGGCAGGCGGCTCCGAGCTCTTCGCCTGCACGGTCGCGGTCGCCGGCACGGTGAGCGTCAACTGCTGCGTCAACTTGTTCAGCGTCAGGTTCATCGGGAACGCGCGTAGCTGCGAGACGGTCAACGTCAGCGTCGTGTCGGTCGAGCTGACGACCGTGCCCGTGAGAGCGAGAGAGAACGGCGTGCCCGCCTTCGCGTAGAAGAGCAGGTGCTGTGCTGTCTGCAGATAGGGATACGGGCTGACCGCGGCTCCCCCGCCGGGATGGACTTCGAAGTGCAGGTGGGACGCGATTCCGTTCGCGTCGCCCGAGTCGCCCACGTACCCGATCATCTGACCGGCCTGCACCTTCGCGCCGTCCTTCAGGCCGCGCGCATACGACACGCCCGGCACGCACTTGCCACGGTTGTCGTTGTGCATCGTCAGGTCGTTGTTGAGATGGATGTAGAGGTACGTCGTCCCGCTGGCCCCGTACAGGTAGAGCATGCAGCCCGCGCTCGCGGACGTCGTCCAGAACTTGACCCGCCCGGCCTCGACCGCCACCGCGGGTGTCTTCTTGGCCGCCATCAGGTCGTTGCCCTGGTGCGCGCCGCCGGCCCGAGCCTGCCCGAAGTCGTCGACGTACGTCGTCGGCCCCGCGACGGGGAAGATCAGGGCCGGAACGGAGCCCTTCTGCGGGGTGGCGCCCGAAGCCGTCCCGGCAAGGCCGAGAAAGCAGATAAGGAGAAGAACTCCTCGGGCTCCAGTCCGGTGGCGCATATCCAAGGCTCCGGTTCGCGCTCGAAGCGCCCGACCCTAGCAGGCATTCCCGCCGGAGGACGGGAAGGAATTCCGCTCCGGGCGCGGTAATCCATGGGCTCATGCGCTTCCGGCTGACAGTGGCGGGAGCGCTCGCGGCGGGGCTCGTGGCGGCCGCGTCGGCGGGCGCGACCCTGAATCCGCAGCACGCGGGTCTCCAGGTGGCGCTGCGCGCGCAGGGCCTCTACCTCGGGCCGATCGACGCGATCATCGGGCCGAAGACGGTCGCCGCGGTGCGCAAGTTCCAGCGCGCGCACGGGTTGCGCGTCACCGGAATCGCGGATGTCGGCACTCGGCGGCAGCTCGGCCCGCTCGGCACGCCGCTCTTCGGGTCCCGCACGCTCGCGCGCGGCAAGTTCGGCTGGGACGTCGCAGTGCTGCAGTTCCTGCTCAACCGGCACGGCGTTCGGGTGCCGGTCAATGCGTACATGGACGCGCCGACCGCCACGGGTGTGCGTCGTTACCAGCGCGCGATGCATCTCCGCCCGGATGGCGTCGCAGGCCCTGCCACGTTCGCCGCGCTCGGCCTCCAGACGCGAGTCCCGGTGCGCACCGTGCGCACGGCGACGACGACGCGGCGCCGGTACGTCGTCAAGCCCGGCGACTCGCTGACGGCGATTGCGCGCAGCCACGGGACCACGCTCTCGAGGCTCGCCCGGCTGAACGGGCTCGACCCGGCGAAGCCACTGCTGATCGGAGCCCGGTTGCGGCTGCCGGCGGCGGTGCGCTCCGTTCCGACCGCCGTGTCCGCGACGAACGCGAGCACCGTGCGCGACTCGCTCGACCGCTGGGCCGCGCACTACGGGGTCGACCCGAGTCTCGCGCGTGCGCTCGCCTGGATGGAGTCCGGCTACAACAACTCGGTCGTCTCGTCGGTCGGCGCCCAGGGAATCATGCAGCTTCTGCCGACCACGTGGGATTACGTCGAGCAGGTCTTGATCGGTCACACGGTCGCGCACGACGCCGACGGGAACGTCCATGTCGGGATGGCGTACCTGAGTCATCTGCTGACGGCGTTCGGCGGCGACGAGCATCTCGCGCTCGCCGGCTGGTACCAGGGTGAGCGGTCGGTGAGGGCGACCGGGCCGTACAAGGTGAGCAAGGCCTTCGTCGCGGACGTCCTCGCGCTCAAGCAGCGCATGTAGCTCTTTCAGGTGCCGCCGGGCGCGGCGGCGTGGATAGGATCGCCCGGCATGAAGATCGCCGTCTGCGTCAAGCACGTTCCGGAGGGCTCGTCGCGGATCGACCCGGGCTCGAAGCGCCTCGACCGATCGGGCGAGGGCGCGCTGAACCACTTCGACGCGAACGCCCTCGAGGAGGCGCTCCGCCTGAAAGGCGACTCCGACACGGAGGTCGTCGTCGTCTCGCTCGGCCCGGCGAAAGCGGCGGATTCGCTGCGCAAGGCGCTCGCGATGGGCGCCGACCGCGCGCTGCTCGTGAGCGACGACGGCGCGGCCGGGTCGGATCTCGTCGCGACGAGCAGGGTGCTCGCGAGCGCCCTCGAGCGCGAGAGCGCCGATCTCGTGCTGTTCGGCCAGCAGGCGAGCGACTCGGACGGCGCGGTCCTTTGGGCCGCAGTCGCCGAACGGCTGCGGCGACCCGTCGTCTCGCAGGCCGCCGAGCTGTCGCTGCAGGACGGCACGCTGAGCGTCAAGCGGCAGACGGAGTTCGGCTACGACGTGATCGAGGCCGCCCTCCCCGCGGTCGTCGCCGTGAGCGATGCGATCAACGAGCCGCGCTACCCGTCGCTCAAGGGGATCATGGGCGCGAAGAAGAAGCCGTTCGACACCGTGTCGCTCGCCGAGCTCGGCATCGACCCCGGCGAGGCGGGCGAGGCGGGCTCGAGGACCGAGGTGCTCGCGGTGTCGGAGCCTCCGTCGCGCGGTGACGCCCGCAAGATCGAAGACGACGGCAACGCGGCGCAGGCGATCGTCGACTTCCTCGCAGAGAAGCGGCTCGTATGAGCGTTCTCGTCTTTCTCGAGCATCACGGCTCGGAGCTGCAGAAGGGCTCGCTGGGCGTGCTCGCGAAGGCGGCGGCGCTCGACGGTGGCGACGTCGCAGCCGTGCTCGTCGGCGGTGGGGTCAGCGCACTTGCGGCGGAGGCGGGGAACCATGGCGCCGCGAAGGTGTACGTCGCCGAGGACGACTCGCTCGAGCCGCCGCTCCCGCAGGCGCGCGTCGACGTGCTCGCGAAGGTCGTGGGCGAAGGCGGCTACGACACCGTTCTCTTTGCGAACTCGGTTCTCGCGGCGGACATCGCCGCAGGTCTCTCCGCGAGGCTCGACGCCGGACTCAACTGGGACCTCGTCGACGTCGAGTTGCGCGACGGCGCGCTCGTCGGAAAGCGGCCGGCCCTCCAGGACTCGATCCTCGTCGACGTCGGCTGGAAGGCCGAGCCGCGGCTCGCGCTCTTCCGCGCGGGCTCGTTCGAGGCGCCGCAGGGGGGCGCGGGCGGATCGCCGCAGGTCGAGAACGTCGCGGTCGAGCTCGAAGGCCACTCGCGGGGTGCGAAGGTCGTGAGCCAGGAACAGGAGGAGTCGAGCGGCCCGTCGATCGAGGACGCCGACGTGATCGTCGCAGGCGGCCGCGGGCTCGGCGCTCCCGAGAACTTCACCCTCGCGGAGGAGCTCGCGCGCGCACTCGGCGGCGCCGTCGGGGCGACCCGGGCCGTCGTCGACGCGGGGTGGTATCCGTACGCCGCGCAGATCGGTCAGACGGGGAAGGTCGTGTCGCCGAAGCTCTACGTGGCACTCGGCATCTCGGGCGCGATCCAGCACAAGGTGGGGATGCAGAGCTCGAACGTGATCGTCGCGATCAACAAGGATCCGAACGCGCCGATCTTCGAGTTCAGCGACCTCGGCGTCGTGGGCGACGTGCACGAGATCGTGCCCAAGCTGACGGAGCTCGTGAAGCAACGCAAGGGCGCGTAGATCGCGGTGCGCGCCTCGGACTATCCACCGCCGTTCTCACCGGCCGAGTTCGTCGCAGAGCCGACGGACCCGGTCGACGAGCGGATCGAGGTCGGCGTGCTGATCGTCGGCGCGGGCCCGGCCGGCCTCGCGTGCGCGATCCGCCTCGGGCAGCTGCTCGAGGAGCATCCCGACGTCGCCGAGCGGCTGGGCGACGTGCCGGTCGCGGTGGTCGAAAAGGGCAAGCAGCCGGGCTCGCACCTCGTCTCCGGCGCCGTCGTCAACCCACGCGCCCTGCGGCGTCTCTTCAGGGACCGCTACCGCCTCGAGGATCTCCCCTCGTACGGCCCCGTGCCCGGCGAGGCGGTGTATGTGCTGACGCCGCGGAACTCGCTTCGGATCCCACCGCCGCCGACGATGCGGAACCACGGCAACTGGATCTTCTCGCTGTCGCGGCTCGGACGCTGGCTCGCAGAGCGCGCGGAGGAGGGGGGCGCGACGATCCTCCCGGAGACGGCGGCCGAGACGCTGCTCGTCTCGCACGGTCGCGTCGTCGGGGTGCGGAGCGGCGACAAGGGCCGCGGCCGTGGCGGCGAGCCGATGGGCAACTACGAGCCGGGCGCCGACCTCGTCGCAAAGGTGACCGTGCTCGCCGAGGGGACGCAGGGCCACCTCACCGGTGTGGCGCTCGACCGCTTCGACCTGCGCGGCCACGAGCCGCAGGTGTGGGAGCTCGGCGTCAAGGAGGTCTGGCGCGTGCCGCGGCCGCTGCGCTCGGTCGTGCACACGATGGGCTGGCCGCTTCGAACGAGCGCGAAGTACCGCGAGTTCGGCGGCTCGTTCGTCTATCCGATGGGCGACGACATGCTCACGATCGGGATGGTGGTCGGGCTCGACTACCGCGACGTCGAGCTGTCGCCACACGATCTGTTGCAGGAGCTGAAGACCCACCCGAAGATCAGAAAGCTCCTCGAGGGGGGCGAGCGGGTCGGCTGGGGCGCCAAGACGATTCCGAGCGGCGGCTTCAACTCGCTGCCCAGGAGCCTGCATGCACCCGGCCTCCTGCTGTGCGGCGACGGCGTCGGGATGGTCAACGTCCCGAGCCTGAAAGGCGTTCATTACGCAATCGAGTCCGGGCGCCTCGCCGCCGAGTCGGCGTTCGCGTCGCTTCGGCGAGGCGCGACACCGGCGACCGCCCTCGGCTCGTACGACGAGGCCGTGAAGCAGAGCTTCATCTATCGCGACCTCGACGAGGTGCGCGACATGCGGCAGGTGTTCGGGCGCGGCTTCTTCGTCGGAGGCGCACTCGCCAGCGCGATGACCGTTTCGAAAGGCCGTCTCGACCTCGGCAAGCTGCGTGCCGAGCCCGACGCAGAGCAACCGCTCCTCCGCACCGAGCGCTCCGCAAAGTATCCCACCGCCGACGGGAAGCTCACCTTCGACAAGCTCTCCTCGGTGTTCCTCTCCGGTAACAAGACGCGTGACGACCAACCGGATCACATCCGCCTCGCCCGCACTGTGCATCGAGACGTCGCTGACATGTGGGTGCACATGTGCCCCGCGCAGGTGTACGAAGTCGGAGCGGCTGAAGGCGACGACACCGTGTCCGTGCAGGTCTCGCCGTCGAATTGCGTCCAGTGCGGCGCGATCACTGCGAAAGGCGGCCGCCTCACGCCGCCCGAGGGCGGCTCGGGCCCCGAGTACACCGTCACCTGAACTCGCGCGGTTTACCGCCGTTTTACGTGCGCCGTACGGCAGCCTGACCCCGTCCGGGGATGGTCCGTGCACAGGATGTTCCGACACGGAGGTCACCCGATGCGCACCAGAATTCTCATCGTCGCGATCGCGGCGGCGTTGCTCTCGACCGGCGCTGCATTCGCCGCGAGTGGGCACGGAAAGATTCGCTACTCCTTTCTCGGCCAGCTGACGGCGACACCGTCGAACGGCGGCGTATCGATCACGGTGCAGGGAGGGAACAGGCCGGCGCTGAAGGCGATGCTCGGTGCACCGGTGACGCAGACGTTCGCGTACGGCGCGAATACCGAGTTCCTCAAATGGTCCGGCGGCATCCCGACGGTCGTTCAGCCCGGCAACCTCGCCGCGGGCGACTTCGTGTGGGTGCACGTTCGCGCTCCGCGCGGGTCCGATCTCGCTGCGATCGAGCAGACCCAGGCCGGCATCGTCGGCGACCACGGCACGCAGCTCTTCAAGCCCAGCCGCCCGCTGTATCTCTTCCGGGGCACGCTCACCTCGGTGGGCACGTCCACCGTCACGGTGCACGTGACCGGCGGCAACCGGCATGCGCTTCGCCTGCTGATCGGCGCTTCGGGCGACCAGACCTTCACCTTCGGCGACGGCACCATCTTCCTGCTCTGGCAGGGCAAGGTCCCGACCGTGATCGACGCGTCGAAGCTCGTCGTAGGCGATCGCATCGTCGTCCGGATCCGCGCGGCTCAGGGATCGTCGCTCGCACAGGTCGAGGCGACGGCGTCGAACCACATCGGCGACCGCGAGCCCGCGGCCGCGAAGTAAGAGGGCGTTCGGCAACGGCGGAGCCGCTCCATGGGGCGTGCGGCTCCTCCGTTTTACGAAGCCCTTACGCTTAGGACGGCGAAAGGCGGCGAAGATACGACTATGACCCGGCGGCGCTTCATGCTCCTCGCCGTGGCGCTCGTCTCTCTCAACAGCTTCTTCTGGCTGGCGCAGGGGGGATTCGCGCTACCGAAGGCGATCATCAACCAGTTCTTCGGGAGCCGGATGGTGCGCGCCGAGGTGCTCGTCCAGGCCGCGGACGGGTCGATTCAGGACTGGCGCATCGATCGCGGCGTGATCACCGCGATCTCCGGCTCGAGCGTGACGCTCCGCGAGCGAGACGCCACCTCCGTGACGATCCAGGTGGATCCGGTGGCCCGTGTCACCGGGTCGGTGCGGATCGTGAGCGTCGCGCAGCTCCGGCGGCGACTGCGCGTCGTCGTCTACCACCAGGCGAATGCGCCGGCAGAGATCGTGCAGGTAGAAGGCGTCGGTGGCTAAATAGAGTCTTCATGACTCACGCGACCACCGGGGGCGTCCTTCTCCTCGTCGAGGACGACGACTCGATCGGTCGTCTCGTCAAGTCGTATCTCGAGCAGCAGGACGGGTGGCGCGTCGTCTGGCTTCGCACCGGCGAGGAAGCCGTCGCCGAGCTGCGCAGGCATCCGGTCAGGCTCGTCGTCCTCGACCTCGGCCTGCCCGGGATCGACGGCTTCGAGGTCTGCCGGCAGATCCGCGCCCAGTCGAAGGTGCCGATCGTCATGCTGACCGCCCGCGACGAAGAGCCCGACCGGGTCGCCGGCCTCGAGCTCGGCGCAGACGACTACGTCGCGAAGCCGTTCTCGCCCCGCGAGCTGGCCGCGCGGATCAAGGCGATCCTTCGCCGCGTCGAGCAGCGCGGCGACGACGCGGTGCTGACGGGCCGCGGCATCGTCTTACGGCGCGACTCGCACGACGTCACCGTCGGCGGCGCCGCTATCGAGCTCACGAGCAAGGAGTTCGACCTGCTCGCCTGCTTCCTCGAGCATCCCGGCATCGTGCTCTCGCGGGAGAAGCTCCTCGACCTCGTCTGGGGGATGACGTACCCGGGCGGCACGCGCACGGTCGACGTGCACGTCGCGCAGCTCCGGCGAAAGCTCGGAGATCCGGACTCGATCCGCACCGTGCGCGGCTCCGGGTACAAGCTCACCGCGCCGTGACGAGCCTCCGCGCACGGCTCCTCCAGGCGGTCGGCCTGACCGTCGTGCTCTGCATCGGTCTCACGATCGCGGTCGGGCTCGTCCTCTCGCGGCGTGCCGTCGCCGACGCGACGCTGAAGGACGTCGAGCACCAGGCGGCGCTGATCGCCGCACGCGAGCGCTCTGCGGTCTCGGCGTACACCGATCTCCCGCGCCCGCTCTTCCGTCAGCAACACGAGCGCTACCGCGCGACACCCGACATCACCTTCCTCCCGGCGCCCGCGCAGGTGCGCCTGCTCCGCGGGATGCCCGCGAGCGGCTCCGTGACGCTCGGCGGCCGCGGGTACTTCTTCGCCGCCGAGCCTCGAATCCAGAGCAAGTTCTTCGTGCTGCTCCGGCCGAAGAGCGTCACGAAGTCGCAATGGAAGCCGTTCGTCTACGGCCTGCTCCTCGCCGCGCTCGCCGGCAGCGTCCTCGCCGCGCTCGTGGCGTTTCTGCTCGCGCGCCGCATCGCGCGGCCGGTGCGCCGCTCGGCGGACGCGGCGCGGAGCCTCGCCGGCGGAACCCGTCCGGACCCCGTTCCGGTCGAGGGGCCGGCCGAGCTCGCGACGCTCGCGACGGCGTTCAACGACCTCGCCGAGCAGCTGACGCGTGCCCGCGAGGCCGAGCGAAACTTCCTGCTCTCCGTGAGCCACGAGCTGAAGACGCCGCTCACGGCGATCCGCGGCTACGCGGAGGCGCTGCAGGACGGCGCAGTCGACGCGGGAGAGGCCGCTGCGACCGTCTCGCTGGAGGCGGCGCGCCTCGAGCGTCTCGTGGGCGATCTGCTCGACCTGGCGCGCATGAACCGCACCGATTTCAGCGTCCATCCGACCGAGATCGACCTCGCCGAGGTCGCCGAGGACGCCGTCCAGCGCTACCAGCCGCAGGCCGACGCATTCGGCGTCTCGCTCGCCGCCATCCTGGAGGGCCCGTCGCCGGCGATCGCGGATGCCGACCGCGTGCTCCAGGTCGTGTCGAACCTCGTCGAGAACGCGCTGCGCCTGACTCCGGCCGGCGGTCAGGTTCGCGTCGTCACCGCCGCCGGGCTCCTGCGCGTCGAGGACACGGGCCCCGGGCTCGAGGACACCGACCGGTCGCGCGCGTTCGAGCGCTTCTACCTGCACGAACGGTACGGCCGTGAGCGCCCGGTCGGGACCGGGCTCGGGCTCGCGATCGTCAAGGAGCTGACCGAGGCGATGGGCGGCACCGTCTCGGTCGAGAGCGAGCCCGGCCGGCGCACCGCGTTCACCGTGCGCCTTCGTGTCCCGGCGCGTCAGCCTGCACCGGCTGCATAGTCTCTCGGAGTGCTCTCGATCGACGACGTCGAGCGCGCGGCGCGCACGATCTCCGGTCGCGTGCACCGCACGCCTCTCTTGCGCTCGGCGACCCTCTCCGCGGAGCTCGGCGCGGAGATCTACTTCAAGGCGGAGCTCTTCCAGCGCACAGGCTCCTTCAAGGTGCGCGGCGCCCTCAATCGGATCGCGGAGCTGACCCCGGAGGAGCGCGCCAGGGGCGTGATCACCATCTCCGCCGGGAACCACGCGCAGGCCGTGGCCTGGGCCGCCCGCGAAGCCGGGCTCGACGCGCTCGTCGTCAGCTGGAAGACCGCGGACGCGCTGAAGATGACCGCGACGCGCGGCTACGGCGCGACCGTCGACCAGCACGCCGAGAGCCCGACGGCGGCCTTCGACCGGCTCACGGAGCTCCACGACGAGACGGGCCGGACGCTCGTCCACCCCTTCGACGACCTCGCCGTGATGGCCGGGCAGGGGACGGTCGGCCTCGAGGTGCTCGAGGACGCGCCGGCGGCCGACGTCGTGCTCGTCCCGGTCGGTGGGGGTGGTCTCGTCAGCGGGATCGCGACGGCCGTGAAGGCGCGCCGGCCCGCGGCGCGCGTCGTGGCGGTCGAGCCCGAGCTCTCGCCGGCGCTCTGGAAGGGCCTCGAGGCGGGCCGCTCCGTGCCGGTGACGCCGCAGAGCTCGGCGGACGCGCTCAGTGCGCCGTTCGCGGGCGAGCGCTGCATCCGGATCTGCGAGGAGCTCGGCGTCGAGTCCGTGCTCGTCGGCGAGGAGGCGCTCGCCGCTGCCTTTCGCTGGGTCTACGCGCGAATGAAGCTTGCGTGCGAGCTCGGCGCGGCCGCCTCGGCGGCGGCGCTTCTCTCCGGAGCGGTGCGCGTCGAGCCCGGGCAGACGGTGGTCGCCGTCGTCTCGGGCGGCAACGTGGCGCCCCAGGAGGCCGCTGCTATCCTGACTCCATGAAGGCTGACATTCATCCCGAGTACGTCCTTTCGACGGTGACGTGCTCCTGTGGGAACACATTCCAGACGCGGTCGACGCAGGCCGAGCTCCACGTCGAGGTCTGCTCGAACTGCCATCCGTTCTACACCGGCAAGCAGAAGCTCATGGATTCGGGCGGCCGTGTCGAACGCTTCCAGAAGCGCCTCGAGCGCGCCGAGCGCGCCAAGCGCGGCAGTCGAAGCTAAGGATTCCATGGCGTCTACGGTTGGAGGGCAAGCCGTCCTCGAGGGCGTGATGATGCGCGGCCCAGGAAACTGGGCCGTCGCCGTGCGCACTCCGAGCGGCGAGATCGCGCAGGTCTCGCGGTCGATCGACTCGCAGATGGCGCGCCACTGGGTGCTGCGGCTCCCGGTCGTCCGCGGGGTGATGGCGCTCGGCGAGTCGCTCGCGATCGGCTTCCGTGCGCTCGCGATCTCCGCCAACTACGCGGCGCAGGTGGAAGGCGAAGAAGGTGAAGAGGGCGATAACGAGGTCTCGACCGAGCTCTCCCGCGGCGCCCTGATCTTCGCCTTCGCCGTCGCGATCGGCTTCGCGGTGCTGCTCTTCAAGGTGACGCCGGGCCTGCTGACGGAGCTGCTCCCGATCAAGGGCACCGGCTGGTTCGTGATCGTCGAGGGCCTGATCCGCGTGTCGATCTTCGTCGCGTACCTGAGCTTGATCTCGCTGCTGCCGGATCTGCGCCGCGTCTTCCAGTACCACGCCGCCGAGCACAAGGCGATCAACGCCTACGAGGCCGGCGAGGAGCTCGAG
>Ga0157369_10008953_pt1 | contig 11463 bp, 10 predicted proteins | sample C25metaG_FD_113461 | JGI IMG/M metagenome (GOLD analysis project Ga0157369, IMG submission 113461) | Corn rhizosphere microbial communities from Kellogg Biological Station, Michigan, USA - C2-5 metaG | ecosystem: Host-associated > Plants > Roots > Rhizosphere > Soil | place: USA: Michigan... | reverse complement strand
GTATATTTCGCCTGCGCCTCGGTATAATCCTCGCCGAAGAATTGGAGCTCGCGCGGCGACGAGCCGCGACCGAAGCCGATATCGAGCCGGCCGCGGCTCATCTGATCGAGCATGCAGATTTCTTCGATCATCCGGAGCGGGTGATAGAGCGGCAGCGCATAGACCATCGGCCCGAAGCGCAGCTTCTTCGTCCGCTGTGCGATCGCGGCGAGAAAGAGGCTAGGCGAGGGCGCCGTGCCGATCGGTGTCCCGTGATGCTCGGCGACGTGGTAGCTGTAAAAGCCGGACCGGTCGTAGGCCTCGATGATCTTGAGCCGTGCTTCGTAATAATCCGCAAGCGGGAGGTTGGGGTTGCGGTCGAGGTGATCGAAAATGCCGAATTCCATGATGCGCCCGATTGTTCTTCCGTTTTCCGCTGGGGAGCTTACCAAATCGCGGCCGGCATGGCAGTCTCGGGGGATAAGGGAGGATGCGATGCCCAACGTCACGATCACGGCCGCGGATGGCGGTCATTTCTCCGCCTATCTCAGCCTGCCGAAGAATGCGAGTGCCAAGGCGCCAGGCATCGTCATGATGCAGCAGATTTTTGGCGCCAATGCCGAGATGCGCGGCTTTACCGATGATTACGCGGCGCAGGGCTATGTCGCGATCTGCCCCGATCTCTTCTGGCGGCTCGAGCCGAGCGTCGAGATCGATCCGCTGGCGCCCGATGGTTTTCAGAAAGCGCTCACCTACGCGCCGCGCTTCAATGCCGATCAGGGCGTCGAGGATCTGAAGGCCGCGGTCGCGTTCCTACGCGCACATCCCGCCTGTAACAGCAAGATCGGGACCGTCGGCTATTGCCTCGGTGGGTTGCTCGCTTATCTCATGGCGGCGCGCAGCGACGCTGATTGCAATGTCGGCTATTTCGGCGTCGGCATCGAGAAACGGCTCGGCGAGGCCGCGAATGTCGAAAAGCCGCTGCTGTTGCATATCCCGGAAAACGATCGCCATTGCCTGCCCGAGGCCCAAGCGCAGACCAAAGCCGCGCTCGCGGGCCGCGCGGAGCTTTGCTCCTATCCGGGTGCCGATCACGCATTCAACCGCGTCGGCGCGAAGAGTTACAACAAGGAAGTAACGGCGCTCGCCGATGATCGGACGGCGAATTTCCTACGGCGGCACTTAGGCCGCTGAGCCGGAATTGCCGAGCAGACGGAAGATCGTCGTGACCAATTCGGAATCGTTGATCGGCTTGTCGAAATAGGCGAGGGCGCCGGCCTTGGTCGCGCGTGCCTTGAGCGTCTGGTCGCCGCCGCCGGTCACCAGGATCACCGGCACCCGCAGATTGGCACCATCATCCGATTCGAGGAATTCGACACCGGTTTCGCCCGGCAGGTGATGGTCGAGGATCAGGCATTGCCGCTCTTCCTTCCGGAACTCGCGGAAGAAGTCGCGCGTCGAGCCGTAATCCCGGACGTAGCAGCCATGCGATTCGAGCAGCAGCTTCAGCGAATCCCGCACTGCCTCATCATCATCGACGATAAAGATGGTCTCGCCGCTCATCTCCGTAATGATGCCCGCCTCGTCCGGAAAAAGCAAAAACCCGTCGAAAGCCAAGGACATCCCTTTCTTTTAGGGCACCGGGCCAATATCCGGTCCGATGCCTGTCCCCCAACCATCAAAACCCTATCACGCCCGGGGTCCTATTCCTTGATCTGCCGCAAATATGCGTGGTTTTGCGTAGGAGCCGCCGACCTGCCCTTGTCCGGGCGCGGCGGATTCGGGAGAATGCCTGCGGCAAAACGGCAGGGAGGGTCTCATGCGCCGGGTGGGTCGGAACAGCTTTACCGAAATCTATTTTCGCGGGTGCAATCCGAGCTTTATCGAGACCAGCGACGGCTATGTCATGATCGACTCGCCGCAAATCCCGATGGATGCGATGCGCTGGCGCGAAATGATGGAGGAAAAGGCGCCGATCCGTTACCTGATCAATACCGAGCCGCATGGCGACCACATTGCCGGCAACGCTTATTTCAAGGGCGTCACCGTCGTCGGCCAGGTCAAGCTGCAGGAATGCTTCGATCGCTATCTTAACCAATTCGGTTCGCTGGAAGACAAGCGCGAGCGGATGAAGGCCAGCGATCCGGACAGCGTTTGGCTCGTCGGACATCCCGATTATCTGGACAGCAACAAGCCGAGCGTCACCTTTACCGACAGGCTCACGATTCACCTCGGCCAGCACACCTTCAACATCATGCACCATGCCGGCCATACCGGGCCGCAGACGACGATCCACGTGCCCGAGGAAGGCGTCGTCTTCACCGGCGATAACATCTTCCACAAATGCCGCACTTGGCTGCAGGAATGCGATCCTTGGGAATGGCTCGATTCCCTGAAGGCGATCGAGGCGCTCGATGTCGAGACGATCATTCCCGGCCACGGCGAGCCCTGCAAGAAGGCCTACATCAAGGAGCAGGCGCAGATTGTCGAGAACTGGGTCGGCCTGGTCGAGCGTTTCGTCGATCGCGGTCTCAGCCCCGAAGATGCGCTGAAAGAGCCGATCGAGGTCACCAAGCAGGACCCGTATCCGATCGGTCAGAATCTCTTCCCGCATGATCAGCGCCTGACCGGCCTCATCATCAACAATCTGCACAAGCGTATTCTCGAAAAGAAGCAACAGGCGCGCGCGTAAACGTTCGCCTAAAGGGAGGAGCCGATGGGACAGTTCGCGCTCGGCCAATCCGTGCCGCGTACCGAAGACCCGCGCCTGCTTACGGGGCGCGGGCGCTACACGGATGATTTCACGCTGCCGCGGCAGGCCTATGGCTATGTCCTGCGTTCGCCGCATGCGCATGCCCGGATCAAAAGCGTCGATGTCCGCGCGGCGCAGCAGATGCCGGGCGTGCTGGCGGTGCTGACCGGCGCCGATTGGGCGGCGGAGAAATACGGCACGATGCTGCCGGTCATGCCGCGCAAGCGGCGCGACGGCTCGCCCATGTATCTGCCGCACCGGCCCTCTCTTGCCAACGAGCGGGCGATGCTGGTCGGCGATCCCGTCGCCTTCATCGTCGCCGAGAGCGTCAATCTCGCCAAGGACGCGGCCGAGCGCGTTGAGGTCGAATACGAGATGCTGCCGGCGCTTACCGATACTGCCGTGGCCGGTTCTACGAACGCGCCGAAGCTCTGGGCCGATTGCGCCAATAACGAATGCTTCTTCTACACGCTCGGCGACAAGGCAACCGTCGATGCGGCTTTCGCGCGCGCGCATCACGTGACGAAGCTCAGGATGGTGTTCAACCGCATCACCGCCGCAACCATGGAGCCGCGCGGCTGCATCGCCGATTACGACGACCGGCTCGAGCGCTATACGATCTATGTCGGCACGCAGCGGCCGCACCTGACCCGCGCCGATTTGGCCGCCAAAGTCTTCCATAAGCACGAGACGCAATTCCGCATCGTCGCCGGCGACGTCGGCGGCTCCTTCGGCATGAAGGGCAGCCATTTCCCCGAATACCAGCTTGCGGCCTGGGCTTCACAGAAGGTCCACCGTCCGGTGAAATGGATCAGCGAGCGCAGTGAGGGCATCATCAGTGACGATCACGATCGCGACCACATTGCCGAAGGCGAGCTCGCGCTCGACAAGGACGGCAAGTTTCTTGCCATGCGGCTCTATCAGGTCTCGAATATCGGCGCCTACATGGCGCCGGGCGGCGTGATCTCGCCGACCGCGCATCTCGGCGGCCTCGCCGGCACCTATACGACGTCGGCGATCTATGCCGAAGTCTCGGCGGTCTTCACCAACACGACCAGCATCGGTCCCTTCCGCGGCTCCGGTCGGCCGGAAGCCTCGTATTATTCCGAGCGGCTGATCGATAATGCCGCGCGCGAGATGGGTATCGATCGAGCCGAGCTTCGCCGCCGCAATACCGTGCCGGCGAGCGCGATGCCGTTCAAGACCGGCCTCGTCTTCACCCTCGATAGCGGCGAGTTCGAGAAGAATCTCGACATGGCCCTGCACATGGCCGGCTACAAGGATTTCGAGCAGCGCCGCGCCGAGGCCAAGACGCGCGGCAAGCTGCGCGGCATCGGCTTCGCCAACATCATCGAGCAAACCTCGCAGACCTTCGGCGAGACGGTGATGGTGAAATTCGATTCCGGCGGCACGGTGACCGTGATTCCCGGCTCGATCTCGCACGGTCAGGGCCACGACACGATGTACAAGATCATTTTGTCGGAGAAGCTTGGAGTCGATTCAAACGATATCCGCGTCCAGATGTGCGACACCGACATGGCGCCAGACGGCGGCGGCACCTATGCCTCGCGTACGGCGGTCTTGGGCGGCAGCGCCGCGACCATGTCGGCGGAGAAAATCATCGCCAAGGCAAAGAAGATCGCCGCGCATATGATGGAAGTGTCCGACAGCGACGTCGAGTTCGACCGCGGCAAGTTCAACGTCGTCGGCACCGATAAAAGCGTCAATTGGAAAGAGGTGGCGGCCGTTGCCTATGCGCCGTCGCGCTTGCCGAAAGGCGTCGAGCAGGGACTTTTCGAAACCTCGGCCTTCCATCCCGAGATCCCGAATTTCCCCAATGGCTGCCATGTCTGCGAGGTCGAGATCGATCCCGAGACCGGTGTGACCGATGTGCTGCGCTATTGCGTCGTCGACGATGTCGGCACGGTGATCAATAGCTTGACGCTCGCTGGCCAGATCCATGGCGGTGTCGGCCAGGGCATCGGCCAGTGCTTCACCGAGAACCTCGTCTACGATCCGAAATCGGGCCAATGCCTTACCGGCTCGTTCATGGATTACGGCATGCCGCGGGCCTCGGATATGTGCAGCTTCGAGACCGAGGAGAATCCGGTGCCGACCAAGACCAACCCGCTCGGCGTCAAAGGCGCGGGCGAGGCAGGCAATGTCGGCGCACTCGCCGCGATCATGAATGCGGTGGTCGATGCGCTGGTGCCGCTCGGCATCACCCATATCGACATGCCGGCCACGCCGCATCGTGTGTGGCAGGCGATCCAAGCGGCGAGGAAATAGCCATGCCTCATGATCTTTCCGCCTTCAAGGATGCCGTCGGCGCCTCGAGCCCGGTCGCGACCGAGCTTGTGACCACGGGGCCGGTGGCGCGGCTCGCCGCGACTTTCGGCATCGACAATCCGGCGTCGAAGCCGGGCGATGTCCTGCCGCCGGGCTGGGCCGATCTCTATTTCGGCTCGCTGCATCGCCCGAACAACATGCGGGCGGACGGGCAGGCGGCGAAAAGCAGCTGGATGCCGACCATCCCCTTCAGCTTCATTCGCATCGGCGGCGACCGCACCGAGTTTCCCGGCGATGTCCGTATCGGCGACGAGGTGAAGCGCGTCACCAAGATCAAGGAAGTCACGCCGAGCCCGAGCGGCGATAGCCTGCGCATGGTTCAGCGCAGCGAGACCACCGGCCCGCGCGGCCTCGCCATCGTCGAGGAACGCGAATTCGTCTACTTCGACGGCCACGGCGCCGCGGCCGCGCCGGCACCGAAGCTGCCCGCCGCCGTGTGGAAGAAGCCGCTCGATCCGTCGCCGGTGCTGCTCTTCCGCTATTCGGCGCTGCGCTTCAACAGTCACCGCATCCATTACGACCGCAAATATGCGATGGAGGTCGAAGGCGCGCCGGGATTGATTGTTCAATCGTCGCTGCTTGGGCAACTCCTGATCGAATTATGCCGCGAGAACCTGCCGCAAAAGCCGCTGACTGCCATCAGCCGCGTCAATCGCCAAGTCGTGCACGATACCGGCCCGATCACGCTTTGCGGTGCGCCCAGTGCCGACGGCAAATCGGCGACGGTGTGGGTCGCCGATCAGGCCGGCCAGCCTGCCCTGCATGGCGAGGCGAATTTCGCTTGAGCCAATTCCCTCTCCGCCCTTGAGGGCGGAGAGGGTAGGGTGAGGTGGGTGATTCGATGGTTGCGGCACACCTCACCCTCCCGATCGCTGACGCGATCGGGCCCCTCCCTCTCCCCGCAAGCGCGGAGAGGGGCTTAGTGCTTACCTCTTCGCCTTATACGCGTCGGTCGCCGCGGCTGAAGCAGCGCCGGCTTCTTGCCGGAATTCATTGATCACCGCCGCCGTCGTTTTATAGCTCGCGGCGCGCAGCGCGTTGGCTTTGCTGAAATGCGGCTTCACGAATTCGGCGATCAGCTCGAAGCTGCGCTGCTGGGCCGGCCAGGGCGCGAGGTCGTTGCCGAAGAGCAGGACCGTGCCGAAGCCGCCGAGCTTCTGGCGCACGCGCTCGATCTCGCGGATCGCGTCATCGGGTGTACCGATTATCGCGACTTGCTTCTCCAGCGCGGCGGCGACGAGGTCGTCGGTGTCGCGCGGGATCGCCGGCGGGGCGGGGACGATGTCGTTTGAGTAATTGTTGAACTCGCGGAATCCCCAGGCTGCATCGGCATAGGCTTTCTCGCGCGTCTCGGCGACATGCATCATCAGCGTGATGCGCCATTTGCCGCGATCCGGCACATGGCCGTTCTTTCTGCTCTCGGCCTCGTAGATGCCCCAATTGGCGACGTGATGGTCGAGCACCGCATCGCTCATCGGCCCGAGCGTCAGCAGGCCGAGGCCGTACTTGGCCGCGGCGACCACGCCGGCCGGTGAGCGGATCACCGTCACCGCCATTTCCATCATCGGCCTTGTGAAGCAGCCGACGCTGAGCTGCGCCTTATGCAGGTCGAACCAGCTCGCTTTGTGCGTGACGGTCTCGCCCTTCATTAGCGCGACGACGATTTCGAGGCTTTCCTCCATCCGACCGCGCAGCTCGGAGACGGGAATGCCGAGCATCGTCGCATCGCTCGGCAGCGCGCCGGGGCCGACACCGAATATCGCGCGGCCGCGCGTCATGTGATCGAGCTGCGCCATGGCTTCGGCGAGGATAAAGGGGTTGTAGTAGGGCAGCGATTTCACGCCGGTGCCGAGGCGGATGTATTTCGTGCGCTGGGCCGCGGCGGCAATCATCAGCTCGGGCGCGGCGACCATCTCCATCGCGCCGGAATGGTGCTCGCCGTACCAGATTTCCTCGAAACCCAAGCGGTCGAGATGCTCGGTCAGCAGCAGATCGCGCTCGAAAGCGTAGGTCGGGTTGAGCCGCGCCGAATGGAACGGCGCGAAGAACAGACCGAACCGCAAGGGTTCATCGTAGACGAGCGCCATCGGTCTCTCGCTAATTGTTGGGCCGCTGATTATTGGTGCCGAGCCTAGCGCCGATCTCAGCGGGGAGCCACCAAGCGCCGCGCAACGCTCACCGCTGCGTCGAGGAATTGCCGCGTGCGGGTGGCACGGTCGGGCATCGCAACGATCGCCTCACCGGTCAGGACCGCGCCGATGAATTCGTCGGTATGCCAGTCGCCCGGCGGCGGCAGCGGTGGCAGCTTCTCCGGCGCGGGCCGCGGCCAGAGCGTGACATAAAAATAGGGCTGCGCGTAACAGCCATCGCCCGGGCTGAGGCCGATGCCGACCGATGGTGCCGTCTCAGCGTCGCCGTCGCCCAGCGTCCAGAGCGTCGCGATGTCGAAACGATGCGGCCAGCAGCGCACGGGGCTCGCCGTGCCCTGCGGCAGCGTGGCGTGGATCGCGCCGATCATGTCATCGGCACAGGCGAACCAATTCGCCAGCACGCGGAATTCGCCCCGCTGGGGGCCGGACACGTAAGCGGCACCATCGCCGACCGGATGAGCCGGGATCGCATAAGACAGGGCTGCACCGCTCGCCAACGCAAGGCCCGCGGTGCTGAGAATACGATCGAGCCAGAGGCCGGCATCGGCATGGCGCTTGCCATCGAGTACGAATTGATCGATCACGCTCGCGTCGCGCAGCACGACCAGCGTCATCGTTGCCATGACAAGGCCGACACGAAGCGTGTCGCTGCGGCCGCGCAGCTCATGCGAGACCAACGCGCCCTGATCGCGATCCCAGCCGAAATTGAATTGGGTGTCGCTAGGCATCGGCATGATGTTGGCGCCGGCCGCACGCGCGACCCACTGGACCGCATGATGGGCCTGGAGTCGCGCTTCCCAAAGCGCCTTTGGATCGATCTTGCCCAGCTGGTCCCAGGATGGGGTCATGTGGCCTCCGCGCGCGTCTTTTTTAGTCGCGTGTGGCGAAGCGGCGCAAGCGCCGGTCGAGTCGCTCGAAGAGCAAATCGGTCGCGATGGCAAAGACCCCGACCACCAGTGCGCCCTGAAGCACATAGGCGACCTTGCCGTTCACCAGTCCCCCGATGATGGGATTGCCCAGCGTGACGGCGCCGACCGTCGAGCCGATCGCCGCCGTGCCGATATTGATGATCACCGAGATGCGGATGCCGGCGAGGATCGTCGGCGCGGCCAGTGGCAATTCGACATCGCGCAAGAGTTGGAAGCGCGTTAGCCCCATCGCCTCGCCCGCTTCGCGCACCGCTACGGGTACGCTGCCGAGCCCGGCGAGCGTGTTCTTGAGGATCGGCAGGATGCCGTAGAGCGTCAGTGCGATCATGGTCGGCACCGGTCCATAGCCGAAGGCCGGTACGGCAAGCGCCAGGACCGCGACGGGCGGGAAGGTCTGGCCGATCGTGGCGAGCGCCTCGAGCAGCGGGCGGAATTCCGTGCCCCATTCGCGCGTCGCGACGATGCCGAGACCGACCCCGATGATCGCGGCGGCAAGGCTCGAGAGTACGACGTATTCGGCATGGAACAGGAACAGCGCGAAGAAGCTGTCATCGGCATAGACGGGTGGCGTCGTCGTTGGGAAAGCCGCGGCGAAGATCGGCCGCAGCAGCGGCATGCCGAGCAATAGAAACAGCAGCAGTGGCAGCAGCCAGAGCAGCGGATCGCGCAACCAGCGCATCAGCCGATCAGATCGCTAAGGCCGATGGAGCCATTCGCGCCACCGGTTGTACCGCGCACCGGTAGGCGGCTCGTCCGGCGCAGCACCATCTGCGACAGCGCTTCGGCGAGTGTCGTCTCAGGCGCGATCGGCTCGCCGGGCACCGGCTCCGGGCTCACCCTTTCGCCGACTTGGCGCAACGCGAGCAGCTTCAGGCCGAGGGTGCCACCGCCCATGAAATCGCGCACGAAATCGTCGGCCGGCTGGGTCAGCAGCTCGATCGGCGGGCCGAATTGGACGAGCTTGCCGTCGCGTAGGAGCGCGATCACGTCGGCGAGCTGCAGCGCTTCGTCGATATCATGCGTGACGAAAAGGATGGTTTTGCCGGTCGATCGATGAATGCGCGACAGTTCGGCGCGCAACGCTTCGCGCGTGATGGGGTCGAGTGCGCCAAAGGGCTCATCCATCAACAGCACCTCGGGATCGGCGGCGAGCGCCCGCGCGACGCCAATGCGCTGCTGCTGTCCGCCCGAAAGCTGATGCGGGAATTTCCCGCCCATCGCCGGGTCGAGCTGCAGCATCGCGAGCAATTCATCGACGCGTTGCTGCACCCGTTCTTCGGGCCATTTCAGCAGCCGGGGAACGGTTGCGATGTTGTCCGCGACGTCCCAATGCGGGAAGAGGCCAACCGACTGGATCGCGTAGCCGATGCGGCGGCGCAGCCCCTCGACCGGCAGTGTCGCGATATTCTCGCCATTGATGCGGATACTGCCCGCACTCGGTTCGATGAGACGATTGATCATGCGCAGCGTCGTCGATTTTCCCGAGCCGCTTGATCCGACGATCGCACAGAAAACGCCTTTTTCAACAGTGAAGCTCACATCGCTGACACTGGCGCGCGCGCCATAGGTTTTGGTTAGGCGGTCGAGCTCAATCATGCGGGCTCCTCTCAAAAAAGGCGGCGAGCAGGGCGAGGATAAAATCAGCGGCGAGCGCCAGCGCGATCGTCGGCAGCGCACCCAGCAGCACGAGATCGATGGCGTATTGGCCGATGCCCTGGAAGACGAAGCTACCGAGCCCGCCGGCGCCGATCAGTGCGGCGACGATGGTCAGGCCGATCGCCTGCACGGTGACGATGCGCAGCCCGGCCAGGAAGACCGGCATGCCAAGCGGCAGCTCGATCCGCCAGAGGATTTGCGTTGGCGTCAGCCCCATGCCGCGCGCCGCATCGATCACGCCCGGATCGACGCCGCTGATCCCCGCCTCCGTGTTGCGCACCACCGGCAGCAGTGAATAGAGCACCAGCGCGATGATCGCCGGAACCGCGCCGATACCGCCGATGCCCAGCGCCGAGAGTGGTGCGATGAGCAGGCCGAATAGCGCGACCGATGGAATGGTTTGCAACAGGTTGAGCGCGCCGAAAATGCCCGTGCTGCGTCCTGGCTGGCGCGCGACATAGAGGCCAAGCGGTGCGCCGATAGCGACAGCGAGAACAACGGCGATCGCGACGAGCATGCAATGCCGGCCGAGCTCCTTGGCGAACTCGGCGTGCCGGGCCGCGTATTCGCGCGCAAGCGATAAAGCATCGAAGGTGCCGAGAACGGCAAAGACGGCGATAGCCGCGATCAAAATAAGGACAACAGCGAGCGACAGAAGGTGGCCGGCACGCAAGCGCTGGAGCGCATCGATGACGATCATCGCGAGGCAAAAACCGCTCGCCCAAAATGCCCAGCCGAGCGAAACGCGCGCCGCCGATGGCGCCGAGGCCATCAGTGCTGCCGCGGTATGACCGGCATCGAAGATGAGCAGCAGCAATGTGCCGGCACCAATGATCAGGGCCGCGACAGCGGGGCTGCGCCGACCAGGTACGAAAGAAAGCAACAACAGCGCGGCCGCCCATATCGTCAGCCAGAGACTCACGCTCGGGCCGGCTTGCCACAGCATGATCGAGTGGCCTGAGACCAACCGGTTCGGCGCCTCGCTGACGAAACCGCCGAGCGCGCAGCCGGCGATCGCGGCGAGGATCAGCACGAAGAGCACGCGGTGCCGCGGCATCATTTAAGGAAGCCGCTCTTGCGGAGATAATCGCCGGTGACCGGGGCGGGCTCATCTCCGTCGGCGGCGATTTTGGCATTGAGCTGCTGCAGCCGCTCGAGCGTCAGCGAGTGGAATACGGGATCGAGGATGCGCTCGATCTCCGGATACTGCGCCAGCACCGCGCCGCGGATGACCGGCGCCGGCTGGTAGACGGTCTGCGCATGCTTGTCGTCGGCGAGGAGCTGGAGTTGCAGCACCGCAAGCGCGCCGTCGGTGGTGTAGGCCATGGCCGCGTTGACGCCGGAAATGCCTTCGGCCGCGGCGCGCAGGGTCGCGGAGGTGTTGCCGCCGATGAGCGTGAGAAGCTGTCCGCGCGCCAGCTTGAAACCATAGGCTTTTTCGAAGGCCGGCAGCGCGCCGGGACTATCGACGAATTCGGCCGAGGCGGCGAGCTTTGCCCGTCCGCCGCCGCTGACATAGCGCGCGAAATCGGCAAGCGTCGTCAGGTGCTGCGCCGTCGCGACGTCGCGCTGCACTGCTATCGCCCAGCTATTGTCGGCGGGCGCGGCGGTGAGCCAGACGATGTTGTTCTTCTCGCGGTCGAGTTGT
>Ga0157369_10008952_pt1 | contig 11466 bp, 14 predicted proteins | sample C25metaG_FD_113461 | JGI IMG/M metagenome (GOLD analysis project Ga0157369, IMG submission 113461) | Corn rhizosphere microbial communities from Kellogg Biological Station, Michigan, USA - C2-5 metaG | ecosystem: Host-associated > Plants > Roots > Rhizosphere > Soil | place: USA: Michigan... | reverse complement strand
GGACAGGTGGGGCGCCCATCGCCTAAGAAGCGCCTCCCGCCAGTGTGCCCAGGTAGCTCAGTTGGTAGAGCAGCGGATTGAAAATCCGCGTGTCGGCAGTTCAATTCTGTCCCTGGGCACCATCTTACAATCCGCCGCTGTTCGCATCTGTTCGCGCGGGTTCAAATTTCTCAATGAAATCAAAGTGAAGTAGTCTTTCGGCGTTCGAGCATGTTCGCGCGAGATGCCCTACAGCCGGCAAATCTGCTGGTATTTTTGATGGTATCCGAGCGACTTCGAGATTCGAGATACCATCATGGCCCTGACCGACCTAGCCATCCGCAACGCAAGGCCTTCGACCAAGCCTCAGAAGCTTGCTGATGGCGGCAACCTCTATCTCCTGGTCACCCCAGCCGGCGGGAAGCTTTGGCGGGTCAATTATCGCTACATGGACAAACAGAAGACTTTGTCCTTAGGCGCCTATCCGGACGTCACATTGTCCATGGCGCGAGAACGCCTTTTGGAGACCAAAAAGCTCCTAGCCAGCGGGCGGGATCCCGCGGTTCAGGCCAAGCTCGCCAAGATCACCCGAGCCGTCGCCGCGGCAAACACCTTCAATATCGTGGCGGATGAGTATCTGGAGAAATACGCAGGAGAGGGGCGCGCGGAGGCCACCATAGACAAGGCGCGGTGGCTCATCCAGTTCGCCCGGCCAGACCTTGGCCTGCGTCCAATCAGTGAAGTCCTTGCGATGGAAGTGCTGGAGGTCTTGCGGCAGGTAGAGCGACGAGGCCGTCTGGATACCGCGAGGGCCCTCAGAAGCAAGATCAGTTGTGTGTTCCGCTATGCCATAGCCACGGGAAGAGCCACCCAGGACCCCACCTACGCGCTTCGCGGTGCTCTGAAAGCTCCCCAGGTTCGTTCGAGATCTGCAATCACGTCGCCGCAGGCGCTTGGCGCCCTTCTCCGTGCCATTGACGGCTATGACGGCCAACCCACCACGAGGGCTGCCCTTCAACTCATGGCGCTGCTCTTTCCGCGGCCTGGTGAACTCCGGTTTTCAGAATGGAAAGAGTTCGATCTCGAAGGCGCGACCTGGTTGATTCCTGCAGAACACACCAAAATGCGTAGACTTCATCGCTTACCCCTTCCTCCTCAAGCTATCGCTATCCTCAAGGACCTCCGAGTGATTACTGGGAGAGGGCGGTTCGTCTTCCCTTCGGTACGCACGTTCCGCGAGCCTCTATCGGAAGTCACCATGAACGCCGCGCTGAGGCGGCTGGGTTACGGTAAGGAAGAAATGACACCCCATGGCTTTAGAGCTACGGCTTCGACGCTGCTGAACGAATCAGGCAAGTGGAGCGCAGATGCCATAGAGCGGCAGCTCGCCCATCTAGAACAAAACGACGTTCGCAGAGCCTATGCCCGCGGAGAGCACTGGGATGAGCGAATAAGAATGGCTCAGTGGTGGGCAGACTATCTTGACCGCCTCAAGTCAGAAACTTCGGTAAGCCGGGCAGCATGAGAATTACAACGCAGTATTAGGACCTCGATAGTCCTCTTCTGGGCACCAGGTGGTCTGGCTTCCCTACGAACTGACGGTTTCGCTGCCGCCGCCATCGCAAGTCATGGCCGCGAAAAGCGCCGAGGCCCTGATCCGCGCCAGCGGCAGTGTTTCAGCGGGCCGGCGATCATGCCTTTTATCTTCCCGCCAGCGACACCAATCGCATCCGCGAACAGGCGCAGTTTTTCGATGCCGTAAATTTCTACCGCACGGCGCTGAATGAACTGACGCATTGGAGCGGTGACGAATTCCACCATGGCGGAAGCCCTGATCAACGCGACCGGCCGCCACGCAAGGTCAGGGACATCTATGTAGCCGATCTCGCTGGCCGCATTGTCATCGCCGAGCGCGAGCGCGCCGAGGCGGACCGTCACGCGTCGGCGATCAGTGGGGCTTTGTCCCAACTCGCCAGCCATCTTCATGACGACGACACGGAATGCCCGGTGTGCCAGACCGAGTTTGAACCAGGGGCGCTGAAGGCATTGGCCGAGGCTGCCGCGTCTGGAAGCGATCGCCGCCTCGCTTTGGCTGAGGAAGCGCTCGAAACATTGCGTAGCGCGCAGCCGGCGCTTGACGACAAAGTGGCCCAACTTCGCGCCGAGATTTCCGCAGCCGAGGAGCGCGAACGAACGGCATCGGCCGCCGCACGGGCGGCGGCGGATGCAAGGGCCGCCATTGCTCGAACGCTTGGGACGTCGGCGGATGCCGATCTGCTTGCACTTGCCGCCGGGCGGACGCGTGACGCGGATGCGGCCATGGCATCGGGCGAGAAGAATCTCGAGCCGCTAACGGCGGCTGCGGCCGCGGCGACCGAGCAGCGCTCCTCGGTCGCGGCCGAGCTTGACGAGCTGATCGCACGCGAAAGTCAGGTGGGCGCGCGATTGGCGCAATTTAAGGCCGAAGATGCTGCGTGTGCGGACCGTATCGCCGCACGCAATTTATCGGGCACGTCGGTCGGCCAACTCGACGTGAATCTGACGACGGAGCGCGAGCGCGGCGAAGCGGCGCGCGGGCGCTTGGCAAGTTTGATCGAAGCGGCGAGTGCGGCGTCCGCCGAAGCGCAGCGTGAGCAGGCGGCGCTCGATGCCGCCCAGCGAGACCTAGCGGCTGCGGAGATGATCCGCGCAACTGCTGAACAGGCGGCGCAGCAGATGCAGCAGCGCTGGACCCGCGTCGGCCTGAGCGGCAGTCCGAGCCAGGCGGAATATGATCATGGGCTAGGCGCAATCGAGGAGATGCTGGGAGGATTGCGATTACTCACCGAGCGTCAGCTGACGCTCGCCCGCGCCAATGAGGACGCACTACTGCAGAGCGAGATCGACGAGATTGTCGCTTCGATGCGCACAGCGGCGAACGATGATGGGGTAAAGAACCCAACGGCTCATCTTGGCGAGCTCAAGGCGAAGCTTGAAGCGGCGCGGGCGGCCGTGAAGCTCACAACGGCGGCGCGCAGCGCCGTGAAACGCTATTCTGAGGACTTGCAGACTCGTGCGAACGACTTTTCCACGCAAGTACTCGATCCGCTCAACACCGTGATCGACGACTTCAACGAGGCGATGCTGAGCACGCCGGGTGAGAGTATCCAGTTCAAGGCGGACACGCGTGTCGATGCCACAAGTTTTGGGATGGCGCTTCGCTACAGGGAGAAGCTGGACAACGCCATCGAGACGAAAAAGGATCTTCCGCCGCAGATCGTGCTGAGCGAAGGACAACTTGCCGCGAACGGCTTCAGCATACTCTGCGCAACGAGCACCGCTTATCCGTGGTCGCGCTGGCGGGCGCTTCTACTCGACGATCCGCTTCAGCATAACGACATCATTCACACCGCAGCGTTCGTCGACGTCATGCGCAACATGGTCGAGCTCAACCGCTACCAACTGATCATGTCGAGCCATGACCGTGGCGAGAGCGATTTCATCGCGCGCAAATTCGATGCGGCGGGCCTTCCCTGCACCACCGTGCTGCTGACAGCGCCCTCGGACAAAGGCGTGGTTTGGGTCGCACCCGAGCACAATCAAGCTGCAGTACAAGCGTTGAGAAGAGATGCAGTGCCACCAAGCGCTGGCTTCGCTTGACGAAGTACGGTGGTTCGTTGCGTCTGGTTGCGAGCGCTACCTGGACCACCATCATTAAATTGCGACTTTCTTGCAGTGAGCTGCGGCTTTAAATTCGATCGGAAAACCTACTGAACGCATCGATCTTACGCGTGAGGGGATTGATCTCGCGCTGATAGAGTTCCTTTCGCAAGAACGATAGCTCTGCTTCACGGCGGTCATCGGTCACGTCGATGAACCACGCCTTAGGGAATGGCGTTCCATCGGGATTCCAACGATATCCCCTCGCATTGAGAATGTCTTTGAGATTCGAACGGCGAATTCTCTGCCCAGATTCGCCAGGTCGGCTTGCGCGCGTTGGCTCATGGCAATTGTCATTGCTGAAATTCGATGACGCCAACAAGCGTATCCGTAGAGGCTAAGTGATTGACGACATTGAACGGACGCCAGAGTGCTAATCTGGTGCAGCGAGAGGCGTCCTTCTGGCGCGATGCGATCGTTATCGTCCGATGACTAACCTTTGGCGATTTCTGAAAACAGCGCATTGATCTTGCGGCTGGCCTCCAGCTGGTTAGCATGGACGTAGTGCCTTTCGGTGGTCCGCCAAATGCGGTGGCCGAGCAGATCTCGAGCTGCCAGCGCCGCATCGGGCGAGGTATCCACCAGCGCAGTCGCCGCGCAATCCCGCATAAGATGCGGGTTTATGGCCTTGCCGAACAGGCGCGGACTAGCCTCGGTCATCCTGAGGTAGATGGCGTGACCGGTCATCGGGTCGCCATACCAAGTCAACCAAAGCCGCCCGTGGGTTTGTTTGCCGCGCGCGAGGCGCGGAAGAACGTCGCAGACATAGTGATCCACGTGCGAGGTCAGGGAGGCGGGCAGCTCGCCATCGAAGGAGCGGTGGTTCTTGGTGTCCCTCTCGCTCAGTCTGATGCGCCATCTCTCATTATGGCGAACAATGGAAGTGCCGAGGACGAGGGCAGCAAGATTCTTGCGCCGGATTGGGCAGGAGCTCAGGATTGCGAACATCAGCGCGTTTCGGAAGCCAACGAGGTTTTTCTTGGTCAGGGGAGCGCAGGTCAGCCTCTCAAGCTCCGCCAGGGAACTCGCATAGATCAGCCCGGCCGGCAGCATCTTTTCGCGCTTATCCCGGCTCGGCATTGCTGTTCGTTTAAGCCGATTCTGAAGGCGCCGTAGCCAGGCCCAGTCCCCTTGAGGCGCCATCACCTGTATCATCTGCACCAGGCCCTGCACGCTGGTGGACACGGTGTGTGGCGCCGTGGATGTCTGCAGCAGGGCAACGTAAACGCGCACGACCTCAAGCGTGCACCGATCGCCTGGAGGCAGATCCAGCAGAGCGGGGTCGTGGTTATGCAGAAAGGCCAGCCACTGCCCATAGCGATAGATATTCCCATCCCGCGTGGGCTCGGCCCAGTGAGAAGCGGGGCCTGTCCCGTCCAGGATGTCCCCGGGCTTGATCGCTGTAGCCCAGGCCTGTTGATCCGCCGAAGGCCAGTTTTTCAGCTTGAGGGAGCGATTAGTCATTTTTGTTCCGGACCTTCCACCGGTTATTTCTCCGTCGACGCGACTTTTCGGTTTTGTGCTCCGCCTTGACGGCTTCCTCGAGAATCTCATTCATCACCCGTGATGCCGGCAAGGAGCCATTCGGCAGGTAGTATTCTATCGTGGTGTCAGGGCTCGCATGACCAAGGCGTTGTGACACCGCCATCAAATGAGACGGGCTGATGTCAATTGCGACTTTGGCGGAGAAGTGCCGCACTTGATGCGGGGTGATTCGTATTCCAGTCCAGCGCCTGACGGTCCTGGTCAGGTCCTCTCGGACAGTGGCTGCGGGGCGCGGTCCGCCGTGTTTTCCCGGAAAGAGATATGGATTGTCCCCGGAGCCCGGCAGATGCCGCCTGTGATTGGCCAGGTAATCCTCAAGAAGGGCCACCACCCAGGGATGGAGCTCGAGCTCTAGGCTCCGGTCATTTTTCATCTCCTCGGCACTGAATGTGAGCATGACCTTCCCGCCGGACCTGCGGATATTCCGGTCCAAGTTTATCGTGCGGACGTTCTGGGTCCGCAGGCCGGTATAGACGAATATGCCGATGCTCAGCGCCCGTTCGTGGTATTTGGCCTTGCGATGATCGGAAATCTCCAATGGTAACCGCTTCGTCGCCCAGTTTATCGAGCATCGGTGTGCAGCACCTGATGAGCTCATGTTGGGTGACTGTATCTTCATCCGAAAAAGGCCTCTTCAGCTTGCCGATCACCCAAGTGAAGAACCTATTTGCCATGGGGTGTGCACCAACCCAGCGTTCCCGCTGGGGTATTGTCCTCAAGTTTGTGAGTCGCAATGCAGCGATAGAGCAATCTGGAGCCAAACTGGGCATTGGCCAGGAAGTCATGAGCGTCGTTAAGGTCTGGAACGCGCAAGAGCCCTCCTTTGGTGAAGGCGGTGCCTTGTAGCGCTTTGTAAAGCTCGGGAAAAGCATTGCGCGAGTAATTATGTCCGTCGGCCGCTATCCAAGGGATTGTATCGTTTTCCTTTGAAAATAGTCCGTCGGCTAAGGCTACCCATGGGATCCGCCAAAACGCCACGGCCACCAGTACGATGATCACTGTTCCTAGGACCGGTCGCACAAAGACCTCTCGGTTCAGGTGATAATATCCTGAAATGGGATAATCCGGAATAGGGATTATCCACTGCCGGCACCTTTGAGCCGGCTCTATGCCCCGTTCGCAGCACTCCGACCGCTATAAGCAGTTGCGAACGCGTCTCTTTGAGCAGCGGAAAAAAGCGGGCGCCACACAGGAACAATTGGCTAGACGTCTTGGGAAGCCGCAGTCTTTCATTTCTAAGTACGAGAGCGGGGAGCGCCGCTTGGACGCGATCGAACTGCTGGATGTGGCGCGGGCCCTTGAAGTGCCAATAGCGACCCTATTGCGCGGGCTTTGAGCAGCTTCGAAATTTGCTGGCATTATTGATGGTATGTCGGCAGGCCCATCACCTAGCCAATGTGAAAGCCCAAGTGTTTGCCGGGCTAGTTTGATGACATCCATGAGAATTGCAATTTCGCAATGTGGTGGGTATCTAAGGACCTTCACGCCGGAGCCCGATCCGCGCTGCCGCGACGTCCGCTTTTGGCCCAAAGCGGACATTGCCAGCGGAAAAAGCTGGTGCAGCGTTTCTGCAATAAGGCTAACCTGCTTGTGTGTGGGGGGATCCTCATGGCGTGCAAAGCGACCATCAGCTCAGCGGTGCTTGTCTGTCTACGCGGAGGGCGATGACAAATTCCGCGCGCGCTAAGCGCCGCAGTAGGTTTCGGCGACGGATGATCGGCCACCAATCATAAAGAAACATCTCAATCGGTCGCCAATTCGCAACCCATCCCAGGATGACGAGCCCTTCTGCGATCATCTCCCCGAACCGACCCGCCAAATGTCCACGCGCCAACTGCCCGCCCACGACGCACAAGGCCAATATGAAAAATCCCAATAGCAACGCGCGACGCCCCACCAGCAGCAGTTCGGCAAGTTCCTTGGTGAGCGTTTCAGCGCGATAGTTGAAATACTGGCCCATCGCTTGGCCCAAGACTTGGGCTTGCTCGCCCGAGCCTTCGGCCGCAGGCATGTAAATCAGGACGCGGATCGGGACCTGGCGTGTTAACTCGCGGGCCCAGCTGAGAATGTAATCCTCGGCGCGGCGGTCCAGATCCCTTCCCCGGAAGGGTGTTGGATCGAGCGTGTCGAACAGCTCGTCTATCTTGTCGACCTGCAATTCGATGACGGCTGGTTTCATATTTCTTTCAGCACCTACATCGCTGGTCGCCGGACCAACCGGTGGGGCGCCACTGCGAGTCGCTGCGCCTGGACAAAAAGCCCAAGAGCTGTCTACCGGACCCGCGAGTTGGTGGATGATTGGACCAAAGTCCAACAGCACCCGGGGGCGCGCGTGGCTATTTTTTTCCCGCAATTTCCTGTTTATCAATATGACCTACGAGGCAAGCGTCGCTTATGGACAGGCCGGAACCGGTCTGGCGGCCCTCGCGCTTTGCGCGACCGAAAGGATTTTGTCCCTTAGACCGACACAGTTCACCGTTGGATTACGAGAAGTCACCGTAAAACGGAGGAAGATCGAAGAGCGGGCCATCTGCCCGGCCACCATTCATAACGGCTTTCCCGTGGTTCTCGGACCTGCTGGGAAAGTCTACCTTCTTGATCGTCATCATTACGCAACAGCGTTTTGCCGCATGGGCGCGAAACGTGTCAGGATAATGGTCGTCGATGACCTTTCCCATCTTGATCCCGGCAAGTTCTGGGCGACGCTGGAGCAGAGGTCCTGGGTGCGTCCCTTTGATAGGCTTGGGATGCGCCGTGCATTCGACCACATGCCCACGCATGTCCTCGCCCTCGAAGATGATCCTTTTCGCTCGCTGGCCGGGGCGCTTCGCAGACTCGGCATTTTTACCAAGACAGCGACCCGCTATTCAGATTTTGCCTGGGCCGATTTCCTGCGCTGCCACATTGGAAGCGGATGTGTCGATCACGACTTCGACGCAGCCGTGGATGAAGCCGTCAGGTTGGTTTGCGCGAGCGCCGAGGCGAAAAACCTTCCGGGCTGGTGCCCGTTGTCCAGCATACCGGCCGACGAACGAAGAGGTTATTTCGAGCGCTAAGCAAACAAGAAAGTGCGGCGGCAATCTTCCTCCGGCGGTGCCGAACTAAGGGACGGTGATATGCCCCGGAATGTCCGCTTTTGGCGGCGGGCTCAACGGATCATTGCAACACCAAGTTCAGCCTATCGGCAGGGCTTTCGAAGCCCAAGGTCTTTCTTGGACGCTGGTTCAGATGCAAAGCGATCTTGTTGAGGTGGGCCTCGGAGAAGGTTGAGAGGTCAGTTCCTTTCGGGAAGTACTGGCGTAACAAACCGTTGGTGTTTTCGTTGCTGCCCCACTGCCAGGGGCTGCGGGGGTCGCAGAAGTAGACCTGCACATCAGTCGCCACAGTGAAGCTCTTGTCAGCCGCCATCTCCTTGCCGCGATCCCAAGTGAGCGAGCGTCGCAGTTCGGCTGGCAGCCTGCCGATGTGCTTGGTGAGGGCGGCAACCACGGCGGCCGTGTCGCTGCTGGGCACCTTCAAAAGCATCGCAAAGCGCGAGGCTCGTTCGACTAGTGTCACCATGTAGGAGTGGTTTGCGCCACAAAACCGGTCACCTTCCCAGTGACCCGGCACGGCCCGATCCTCGGCTTCGGCGGAACACTCTCGGATCGATACCGTATCAACGATCTGTCCCAAACCACTCTTGGTGACACCACCTTTGGCCTGACGCAGTTGCCGTTTGGTTCGCAAATGCGCGATGAGCTCTTTCTTCAAGACGCCGCGCATTTGAACGAACAGGCTGCGATAAATCGTTTCGTGCGAGAACTGCATGTCGGGGTCGGCTGGGTACTGCCGCTTTAGCCAGCCGGCGATCCGCTCCGGCGACCACTGCTGGGCAAGTTTCTGGGCTACGCACCATCGTAACGGTGCACGGGACGCTAGGCGACAAGCTTTGGGACGCCGCGCCTGATCCCACGCCCGCTGGTCAGCCAGGTTGGCCCGATAACGCGGGCTGCAGCCATTGCGTCTGATCTCCCGGCTCACTGCGCCGCTCTTGTTCCGCCTCCCAAGCGTCCGTGCAATCGCGGCAATGCATTGTCCGCTCCTCCAGCGCTCCCAAAGCTCGGCCTTCTGCCGGGGCGTAAACCAGACCCGCGATATCTGTTCCATGTGTCTACCTCCTCATCTGGACATCGACTGAATCGCCGCTTTTTAACCCAACGCGGACATTCAGACCGATTATTTTCGGACCTATTTTTTGTTGCGCGTTGATTAAGCAAGCGCTTATCAAAGATCGTGCCGCCGCTTAGAGACTTGAACTGACGCTCCCATCCGTCTGAGTCACGGTCTGGTTGCGTCGCTCCTTCTTGCGAGCCGGAAAACAAGCTCTCCGTTGCTGTCCCGGACGTCAGCGCTTTCGACCCTCCCCGAGTTCACGGCAATTTCGACGATGGCCTTTGCAACCTCAAGCGTGGCAACACGCTCACAGCCAGTTTCATGTTGTCCAATGAGGTAGCGCACTCGGAACGCCATAAAAACTCGCTACCTGCGGATGCCGACCCAAGTGATGGCGGACGCGCGAACACCGCCGGACCCCAAGGCTGACTTTATCAGCGTCGGATCTTCGCTTCTATACGCGGGCGCATGTTTCGTTCCAGCCACCAGTGCAATTGGTACTGCAGCCGCCGCACACATCGCCACAGCCCCGATGATGCCGCACACCCGCGCCGTTCGATCCTCAGCCTGATATTCGCCCATACGTCGCCCCTTAATGGCAGGTGATCGGCGATGTTAGAACTCCGGAAACTCGCGCAACTGTTGGACCAAAGTCCAAGTTGCAACGGAATACGCACGTGGCGCACTCCATATTGGACCATGGTCCAATGCCCAGCCCCTCGAAAAACGGAACTATATAGCGAGAAGTGTGCGCCGCTAATGAACGCGCAGCGGCTTTACGCCGGAACCATGAGGAGATCAAAATGAAGCTGGCAACCCTTGTTGGCGCGAGTTTGATACTTGTCCCGACACTAGGCTCTTCCGACCCGACCCACAGCGTCTTGCCCGCCGGAAAGCCGGCTGGCATCAAACAAGCAGAGCAAGTTGATAACACGACCCTGTACGTCGTAAGTGGTCTGGCAGTTCTCGGAATCATAATAGGAGTTGCCGCCAGCGGCGACAGTTCCTCTGCGTCTAATACCACCCCGCCGGTCCCGACCCAACATTGATGTGCGTCGCAATGTCCGCGAACTATAGCCTCCATGCGGCCAAACGAGACGAACGCAGCGATGGCGATGTGCTAACTCAGGCCGAACTGCTCCTTTCCGAGGCCGAACGCATACATACTTGGGCGCTCGGCGAAAAGGATAAACAAAAGCAGCACGTCATGTTGGCAGTGGCTGACCATTACTATCTACTCCATGACCGGCTGCTGGAGCTTCAGCGATTGGTGGCTTGGCAATCTGCGTAGTTGGCGGCCAACATCCCTTAAGCGGTATTCAATTCACATCGCCGAACGGACATTATTCTGGACTGCTAATTCAAGTCCCCAAAAAAAGAACGGCCCGAAACCGTGTGGGGGCAAGGATTTCGGGCCGTCCAATGAACGCGAAACTATCGGGGGAATGACGTTCGCGGTCGCTGCCTGGCTAAAGGACAGCCGCATCAATCAATCGTCGGACGCCGGGTCAGGCTATTGGACCTTAGTCCAGCTACATGGGTGTTTCCCAACAGCAAGAGTCAGCACCTCGCTAACGCGAAGCGGGACATCATGCCAATGCTCAGCCAACGTGAGGAGTATTTGCGCACTCAGCCTTTGGCCTGCTATTCAACTCCCGTAATCGTGCTCAGGGACTTACATAGTTAGCGCGTACCTGTGGTCAAAAAGCCGGTAGGTAGATCCGCCTATCAAAAAATCTGTAGTGCGCATCGCGAACCAGACCGACGCTATTGTCAGAAGTCCCAGTTCAATTTGAAGAAATCCGAAATTCTGCCAGAGGTGTTCCGTCCCAAGTTCTCCGATCACAAAGAATGCGAGACTCCAAAACAAAAGGAGTAGAAAGGAAAAGAAAATGCCTAATACTAGTGCAGCCTTGTCAGTCCAAATAAATTTGGCGCGCCGAAGGCATTCTTGGAGGTATCGGGTCAACTTTGTTCCTCTCAGTCCAGAGCGGTTTTGTTGCTCCGCGGTTGATCAAGCCCGCTCGTCCGCCATGTGGCGAAGGTCGGCCTCATTCAGATTGGTCATCACGATGCCGTCGGCGCGGT
>Ga0157369_10008948_pt1 | contig 11468 bp, 12 predicted proteins | sample C25metaG_FD_113461 | JGI IMG/M metagenome (GOLD analysis project Ga0157369, IMG submission 113461) | Corn rhizosphere microbial communities from Kellogg Biological Station, Michigan, USA - C2-5 metaG | ecosystem: Host-associated > Plants > Roots > Rhizosphere > Soil | place: USA: Michigan... | reverse complement strand
TGAGGCCTCGCTGAGCCGGCCGATGGCGCGCACGCTGATCTGAAATTCCTGCCCGGCCTTGATCGGCGGCTGCCCCACCTGCCCGGCGGCGACATCGACGTTCTGCTCCTGCAACGCGCTTACCGCATCCGATGCGGTCAGCCCGCGGCTGGCCATGCGCACCGGATCCAGCCAGAGACGCATGGAGTACTTGCGTTCGCCGAAGATGATTACGTCCGCCACTCCCGGCACGCGCTTCAGCGAGTCTTTGACGTAAACATCGAGATAATTGCTGATGAAGAGCGGGCTATAGCGTCCCTCGGGCGAGAACACGGCCGCGCCCAGCACGAAATTATTGGAGGCCTTGGTTACGGTGATGCCCGTGGCCTTGACTGCGCTGGGCAGCCGTCCCTGGGCCGTGTTGACGCGGTTCTGAATGTCAACGGCCGCCAGATCGGGATCGCGGTTCAGATCAAACGTCGCCGTGATCGAGCTCACCCCGTTGCTGCTGCTGCTCGAGGTCACGTACTTCATGCCCTCCGCGCCGTTGATCTGCTGCTCGATGGGCACGGTCACCGCGGTTTCGACGGTCTGGGCGCTGGCGCCGACATAAAAGCTGTTCACGGAGACTTGCGGCGGCGCGAGGGTGGGAAATTGCGCGATCGGCAAACTGGGAATGACGGCGGCGCCTGCCAGGATGATCAGGAGCGCGCAGACGGTAGCGAAGACTGGCCGTTTTATGAAGAAATCAACGAACATTCAGGCGTCGGACCTCGGACTTCGGGCGTCAGACTTCGGACTTCAGACTTCGGACTTGGTAGAAGACGCTCACAGAGTCCCGCAACGGCTCATTAGGGAAACAGCCACGTATCGAAGCGATGTTAATTCGAACCTTTTAAGTCCAAAGTCTGACGGCTGAGGCCCGACGCCTGACGCCCGACGCCGCCTTTACCCCTTAGGCACGATCACGGGAGCGCCATCGACCAAGAATTGCGTGCCCGAAACGATGACCTTGTCACCCGGCTTGATCCCTTCGAGCACCACGTAGTTGTTGCCGGTCATGTCTCCGACCTGTAACGGCTTCTGATGCGCAACCGTCTTGCCGCCCTGCTGCTCGGCGATGAAGGCGAAGTACTGGCCTCCCAGGCGCGAAACCGCGAGCACGGGCACCACGGTACGCTGCTGTGTGCCCCACACGATGCGGGCATGGATGAATTGTGCGTTGCGTAGCTTGTCATTGCTGTTGGCAATCGGGGCCTTGGCCAGCACGCTCTGGGTGGTTGAGTCCACCTGAGGCGAAATAAAGTTGATCCGGCTTTCGGCCAGAACATTGCCCGACTGATCGACAATCTGTACCGGCAGATTGGGCTTGAGTTGGGAGGAGCGCTCGATGGGCACGTACACGTAAGCTTCGAGGCTTCCGGGCTTGTCCACGGTGGTCAGGGGCGTGGTGGTGGTCACGCGGTCTCCCACGCGGACCGGAATGTCTCCGACGATACCGGCGCTGGGAGCGGTCACGCGGTAATAGTGCAGTTGCACACTTTCCTGGCGAACCTGAGCCTGCAGGGCCTGCAACTGGGCGCGAGCCTGGTCCAGCGCAGTTCTGGACTGGTCGAGCGCCTGCTTGCTGATGACCTTCGCTTCGTATAGACCGCTGTTGCGTTCGAACTCCTGCTCGTCCCACTTGACCTCGGCCTGCTTGGCCGCCAGCGTGTCTTCCTGAGTTTTGAGTGTGGCCTGCTGTTTGGCAGGGTCAATCTGCATCAGGGGGGTGCCGGCCGAGACGCGGCTGCCAGAGTGAACAAAGATAGCCGTAATCTGGCCCTCTACCTGGGGCATGATGACGGCGGTGTCGCGCGACTTCAAGGTGGCGACGTATTCCGTCGTGTCTTTCACCGGAACCAGTTGGGCGGTTTCCACTTTTACCGGTATGCCGGCAGGGCCCTGAGGCTGCGCCCCCTTGACCGCCCCCCCGCTGCAGGCCGAGCCTAGGGCCGCCAGCGTCAAAGTCCCCGCCAGGGCGACCCACGGCCGGGCCGATTCCCAATGTCCCCTGCTTGTCGGTAAATCCATCTTTAAGAATGCTCCTGGAGAAACAGCCACGCCGCCTGGGCACCCGCCAATTAGATTAGCAGATGCAGTTCTGGACTTTGGACTCGGAGCGAGTCGGGAAGATAGCCGAATGGCAATGGGCTGGGAAAAATACGGGCCGGCCCAGATGGGGCCCCCATGTCCGGAGCACCGATGAAGTGTCTAGCGCTTGCGCGGCTTGGTGGCTTCCTGCATCTGCCGTTCTTCGGCCACGACCGCGACGTACAGCAGGCCGAACGCCAGAACCACCATCATGAGTACGAGTGTCATGGGCTGAATGTAAGCCCATAGTTTCGGCTCGCCAAGGTCACGCCGGTACCCGCGAGGTAATACCACCAAGGTGGGGGTGTGGGTCGGACGACGGACTTCGGGCGTCGGACCTCGGACGTCGGACTTCAGACCTCGGACGTCGGGTTCGGTCGCCTTGGGTGTGTTTGCGCCGCCCGCTCGCCGTCAATTCCTTGGCTTTCTGGCGGCGACGTTCCAACAGCAAAGCACTTCAGGAACTTAAAAACTGTCCGAGGTGCGTAGAAGAGGGCTGAAGTCCGAAGTCCGACGCCCGAAGTCTGCCTTCTGCTACATTATTTCGGAAGATGAAACCTGCCCGCAGTTTTGCCAGCGACAACAATGCTGGAGTTCATCCTGAGGTCTTGCGAGCCGTGGCCGAAGTCAATCGCGGCCACGTGGTCGGCTATGGTGACGATCCTTACACTGCTGCAGTCGTTCAGAAATTCAAACGGCACTTCGGTTCCGACATCGACGTGTTCCTTGTTTTCAACGGCACGGCGGCCAATTGCCTGGGCCTGAAGGCGCTGACCAGTACTTATCACGCGGTCATCTGCGGCGAAGCCGCACACATTTACACCGACGAATGCGGAGCGCCCGAGAAGTTTACCGGCTGCAAACTGCTTCCCGTCGCGGTGACCAACGGCAAGCTTACGATTGAATCCGTAAGTCACGCTTATCACGGCGTCGATGACCCGCACCATGTGCAGCCCCGAGTCATCTCCATTACCCAGGCCACGGAGGTTGGAACGGTGTATCAGCCTGGCGAGATAAAGGCCCTGGCCCGCTTTGCCCACGAGCGTGGCATGTTTCTGCACATGGACGGCGCCCGCATCGCCAACGCCGCCGCCAGCCTGGGGCAAACCCTGCGCCAAGCCACGCGGGACCTGGGAGTGGACGTGCTCTCCTTCGGAGGAACCAAGAACGGCGCCCTGGGGGCTGAAGCGGTGGTCTTCTTCGACCAGAAGCTGGGCCATGACTTCCTGTATTTGCGCAAGCAGGGCATGCAGCTGGCCTCCAAGATGCGCTTCATCGCGGCGCAGTTTGATGCCCTGTTCACCGGCGACCTGTGGCTGAAGAGTGCACGCCATGCCAACCGCATGGCACATCTGCTGCAAAAGGAACTGTGCAAGATTCCCGAAGTAAAGATTGTTTACAAGGTCGAGGCGAACGGGGTTTTCGCGAAGATTCCGCGCTCCGCGATTGCCCGGCTGCAGAAGCGTTACTTCTTTTATGTGTGGAATGAACCGCAATCCGTGGTGCGCTGGATGTGCTCTTTCGACACTACCGAGCAGGACGTAAGGCAGTTTGCCCGGTTCGTAGCGGAGACGGTAAAGAAATAGTGCCGGCCCGGCTTGTGTGGCGCGGACCTGTCCTGAGCGAAGTCGAAGGAGCCCTCGGCCGGATCGGTGCAGAACATCATTCGACTACTCCTATCTTTAAAAGCCGCGGGCGAGGGCGCCCGCGCCACATGGGTGCCCCAGGCCCACCTTTCTTTTGGGAATCCTTCTGGCTACTAGCCCTGTTCGGCGAATAGAATCACACTTAGAGTGGTTCGTAGTCTTTAGCTTTGGAGGTTGTAATGTTTGGTCGTAGAAGTGTGCCCGCGATTTTGGCAATCATGGCCCTGCTAAGTCTGGTTCATGCCGAGGACCGAGTTCAATCCGAATTAAAGTTTGTGGCCCGCACCAAGGCGGATAAGACTGCCGGGGTGTGGGTGGACGGACAGTACGTGGGCTTTGTAAAGGAACTGACGGGGGACAAGAAAATCGTGCTGCTGCCGGGCAAACACGAAGTCCTGGTGCGTCAGGCCTGGTACAAGGACTACGTCCAAAACGTCGTTCTTGAGCCCGGACAAACCAGCGTAGTGAATGTCTCGCTGGTAAAAGATGCTCACCCCGCGACCCGCGAGGCAACCGGTGAGTTGAAAATTTCGGCCACGCCCAGCCGGGCGGCGGTCTTCGTGGACAACCAGTTCGCCGGGCACGTGGACGAGTTCGACGGAGTGGGCAAAGCCATGCTGCTCACCCCCGGACGGCACAGCGTGCGGGTTGCGCTGCCCGGCTATTTGCCTTTTGAAACCGTGGTTGACTTGCGTCCTCACCAGAAACTCAAAATTCAGACTGAACTGGTCAAGGGCAGCATCACCGAAGCCGGTTCGCTGGTGAATCAGCAGTAAGATAGCGAGATTGAGACGAGCCCTACGCTTGCCGCTGGCGATTCTGGCGGTCCTGCTCTTTGGGATCGCGGGCGCAGTCCTGCTTCGGGTGGGAGCCGACGGCAAGCCTCACACCGTTCTGCTGAAGTGGAACCCGCCTGCCCCCAAACCCGGCGTAACCGTGACCCGCTACAATGTCTATCGTAGCCAGCCCGACGGGACGTTTGCTCCGCTGGCTTCCGTGACCGCGCCAACCTACCTTGACGACAAGGTGAGCACCGGAACCACTTACCATTATTTCGTGAGGGCGGTGGATTCCTCTGGCCAGGAGAGCCCGGCTTCGAACCAGGCCTCGGCAACCATCCCCTAGCCTGGATCCGCCTGCCGGCAATAGCGAGAAATGGACCCAGCCCTAAAAAGTTTTCTCAGAGATCCTTCCCGGCTGTCGATCCCGCAACCCTTCATTCGACGTCTAAATGGAGCCCGGGAATGAAACAGGCCGGCTCCAAATGCAAACTTCATAAGGAGAATCACGATGCGAGTCATGGTAATCGTCAAGGCCGATAAGAACAGCGAAGCCGGCATCATGCCCAGCCGGGAGATCCTCACTGCGATGGGGAAATTCAACGAAGAACTAGTGAAAGCCGGAGTGATGTTGGCCGGCGAAGGACTTCACCCCACCTCGAAAGGCAAGCGCGTCAAGTTCTCGGGTGGAAAGCACACCATCACCGACGGTCCGTTCACCGAAAGCAAGGAGCTGATTGCCGGCTTCTGGCTGTGGCAGGTCAGGTCGATGGACGAGGCGGTGGAGTGGCTCAAGCGCAGCCCTTTCGACGGCGGGACCGAAATCGAAATTCGCCAGGTCTTCGAGCCGGAAGACTTTGGTGCTGAACTGACTCCGGAATTGAGAGAGCAGGAGAATCGCCTGCGCAAACAGGTCGCCGCGAAAAAGTAAGGGTGCCCTACCCTCGTCGTTCCGTCTTCTGGAACGACAGGGGGGATTTTGACTCTCTCGTTGAAGATAACCTTCGATCCAGCGGAAACAGGTCGCCGCGAAAAAATAACGTGCCCCACCCTCGTCGTTCCGTCCTTTGGAACGACAGGGTGGGAATTTTGACTCTCGCCTGAAAATAAACTTCGATCCAGAAACCCCCGCCCTGTCTCTCCAAAAAACGGAGAGACGAGGACGGGGGCCCTTGTTTCTACTGTCCGGAATCCTCTGCTGCCAGCTGCGAGAAAGCCGACCAGTCCAGCGACTCACCGCCGCGTGCCAGCAAGGTCAGGAAGCGGTTGTAAATCAGGCTGGCCAGCGGAAGCGGTACGCGCAGCTTCTCGGCGGCGGCCAGCACCAGCCGGTTGTCTTTGAATCCCAGGGGAGCGGCGAAGCCGGCGGGAACAAATTTCTTGTCGGCGATCAATCCGCCATAGGTCTTGTAAACCGGCGCGTTGAAAAGCGTGGAGGTCAGGAAATCAACATACTGGTGCTGGTCCAAACCGGCCTTGCCCACCAGCGCGAGGGCCTCGCCCAGGGCCTCGATCACCGATGAAATCAGGAAGTTGCCGCTCAGCTTGATCAGATTCGCGTCGGGAGCATTGTCGCCGAAGCGAAAAGTTCTCTGTCCGATAGATTCGAATAGGGGCATGCAGGCGTCCACCGCATCCGGCGCACCGGCCGCAGTGATAAAGAGTTTGGCCGCAGCCGCCGCCTCGGGACGTCCAAACACCGGCGCTGAGACAAACCACTGCCCGCTGGCCGCGTGCTCCGCCGCCATCTTTTCCGACAGCGTCACGCTGATGGTGCTCGAGGAAATGTGGATCGCGCCCCGGGCCAGGTTCTTGATCACGCCGGCATCGCCGAAGACGACACTTTCGACAGCGACGTCATCGGCCAGCATCGTGATCACTGCGTCGCCCCGGCAGGCGTCCGCCACCTGGGCGGCGTAGCGCGCGCCCTGCCCGACCAGCGCCTGCGCTTTACTGGGTGTCCGGTTGTAAACCGTAACATCATGTCCGCCCTTGAGCAGGCTCGACGCCATGCCCGATCCCATGTTCCCCAGTCCGATCAGTCCGACTTTCATGCATCACCTCGTTCTTTTGTGCCGCAGAAGTTGGATGCGGAATCGCCCGCACCGGGTTCGCGGATAGTGGCTCTGGTTCAGAATCGAAATAGCGACAGCCCGCGATTTGGACAGCCGTTCCAAGATGGAATCATGAGCAACGCCAGGTATCCATTGAAGCTGCCCCTCTCCATCAAGAAGGCTGCCCAGCGGCTCGCGAAAAAAGATGGCGTGTCTTTGAACCAATGGATCGCGGTGGCAGTCGCGGAAAAAGTCGGCGTCGTGGAGACGGCGGCGGACTTTTTCAAGAAGCGGGCAGGAAAGGCCACTGGCGAAGGCCTCATGAAATTTCTCCACACCGCGCCCCAGGCTGGCTCCGGAACCGGAAGATGCGCTCCGATAGCTTAAGTGCCCATCCTCGTCGTTCCGTTTTCCCCGTTTCCAGGCTGGTCTTCAGGTTGGGGTTGTTTTCTCGGGTCTTGAAATATCTTTCGGTCTGAGAACCGAATGATCGCCGTCACCCACCCTCTTCGCAAAGTACGCGAAGGAGGGTGGGGCACCCTTCGGCGCTTGAGTAAAAATTCCAAGAAAGCAACCGCATCTGTCGATCTCAGCCGGTCTCGTTCGACATACCAATGAGAACAGGAAATGCATTCGGGAGGCGGTCATGGCACACAGGACGTCGGAGAGTTTGCAATCAATCGCGGGCGGAGGGCTGGTGGGGCTCGGGCTGCATATCTGGTTCGGCAACCTGCAGGGAGTCGCGAGTCAGTTGACCCACCTTCTCGGCGCTTCCTCGGGAGAAACGCTGGGGTTGGCATCCTCGGTCATCGTGGCGGCCGCGCAAGCGGGCCGGGTTTACGCCTCCGATCACCAGGGGTTTTTCCTGGAGGTCCTGCGGATGTTGGTATCATTCTGGCCGCTGCTTCTCGTCATCGTCGGGGCAGGACTCTTGAAAGATGTTTTCACCGATGAAGTTGACACTTTGACAGCGCCGGAAAAATATTTTCAGGATCACGCTACGGGATGTCGATTTTGCTGCCCCTCATTCGACGCATAGGTAAGATCCGGAATTATCCGGTCGAGATAAACCGGTTTGAGACCGTCCGGAAAACTCGGCCTCCCAGATTCAGAGTAATCAAAACCTAATAAGGAGAACTAACCATGCGATTCATGATGATCGTCAAGCACGCCGAGAAACAGGGTCCTCCGCCCAAGCCGCTGATGGATGCGATTGCGAAGCTGGCCGAAGAAGACTCGAAGAAAGGCAAGATGCTCGGCAGCGGCGGGCTCGGGCCGACCGCGCTGGGCGCCCGCGTCCGGCTTTCCGGAGGACAAGTGACCGTGACCGACGGGCCTTTCACCGAGGCCAAGGAGGTGGTCGGCGGCTATGCCCAGTTTGAGCTGGCATCGAAACAAGAAGCGATCGAAGGCGCGGTACGATTCATGGAACTGCACAAGAAACACTGGCCGGGTTGGGAAGGCGAAACCGAAATTCGTCAGATGTTCGGACCGGAAGACATGCCTTACAAGTGACAGCACCCGGGCCCCACCCTCTTTCGCGTAGTTTGCGAAAAGGGTGGGTGATGGCGATCTGCTTTCCCGTGAGAGCCAGCAATCGCTGAAGACTGACGAACTGATGACTGACGACTGATTTTGAAGGGCCCCACCCTCTTTCGCGAAGAACGCGAAAGGAGGATGGGGCACCCCGTTGCACTGGGGGATCAAACATGGTGTGATCGGTGGCGTGGCTGCTACCGACATCCATGGTGCGATTGACGCGGTGTGGCGGATCGAGTCACCGCGGCTCATTGCCGGGCTGACGCGGATGGTGCGCGATATCGGCGTGGCCGAAGACCTGGCGCAGGACGCTCTGCTGGCCGCGCTCGAGCAGTGGCCGAAGTCTGGCGTCCCCGACAATCCGGGCGCCTGGCTGATGGCCGCGGCCAAACACCGCGCCATTGATCACTTCCGGCGAAACACCCGGCTGGAGCGCAAACACGAGGAACTCGGCCGCGAAGGCGTGGTGCAGAAGATCGGCACCCGCGAAGTCCGCGCCGGCGAGGGCCAGATGACAGACATCGAGGCAGCTCTCGACGACGATGTAGGCGACGACCTGCTGCGCCTGGTGTTCATCTCCTGTCATCCAGTGCTTTCGAGTGAAGCGCGGGTTGCGCTCACGTTGCGCCTGCTGGGAGGCCTCACGACGGAAGAGATCGCGCGCGCCTTTCTGGTCCCGGAAGCGACGGTGGCCCAGCGCATCGTCCGCGCCAAGCGCACTCTCTCTGAGGCGCGCATCCCCTTTGAGGTCCCTCGCGGAGCTGAACTTGACGCTCGCCTGTCGTCGGTACTGGCGGTCATCTATCTTGTGTTTAACGAAGGCTACGCGGCGACTGCCGGAGATGACTGGTTGCGCCCCTCTCTTTGTGAGGAAGCACTGCGGCTGGGGCGCATCTTGGCCGAACTGGCTCCGCGAGAACCCGAAGTGCACGGCCTGGTCGCGCTGATGGAGATCCAGGCGTCGCGCTCACGGGCACGCGTGGGCCCGTCGGGAGAGCCAGTCCTGCTGCTCGATCAAAATCGAGCGCACTGGGACCATCTGCTCATTGGTCGCGGTCTCATGGCTCTCGAACGTGCCGCGAAGCTGGGTGCTGTGCCGGGCCCCTACCGGTTGCAGGCCCAGATTGCCGCCTGTCACGCGCGGGCACGCACTGCAGAGGAAACGGACTGGGCGCGCATCGTGGAAATTTACGGCGACCTGGCGCGCATCGCTCCCTCACCCGTGGTCGAACTGAACCGCGCGGTGGCGGTCGCGATGGCATCGGGCCCGGCGGCGGGTCTCGAACTCGTGGATGCACTGTACTCCGAGCCCGCACTCGAGAACTATCATCTATTACCCAGTGTGCGCGGCGATCTGCTCAAGAAGCTGGGACGATTGGAAGAGGCTCGGACAGAGTTCGAGCGGGCCGCGGCGCTTACTCGCAACGGCCGCGAGCGCCAATTGCTGCTCGAAAGGGCCCAGGCATGCTCGCTGCCTGCATCAAGCTGACGGGAAGTAGTACGATACTTCGTCCCTAATTATGGAGCCGCACGCGTTTGTTGCCGAAGTTTACCGCCGGATGAGCTTGCGGCATCGTTCTGAGCAGCGCCAGCCTTCATGGGAGGATGTGAAGAACGAACCCCGTGTATTGCAGGCCGCCAGCGAGGTTTGCTCACTCCTGCCTGCGAACAAGAGCGCGGCCATCCTTGACATTGGGTTCGGACGGGGATGGTTTCTGGCGGCCTGCCTAAAACTCGGCTACACCAATCTGGCCGGCGCTGACTTCGGCATCGAAAACAAGGCATTCGTTCGGGACTGGGCACCCAATCACGTTGTCTTGCACGAGATTGAAGACAACATAGGAAATTTTCTGGCTGGCCGGGCCGAGCAATACGACTTCATCTTCATGTCGCACGTGATCGAGCATGTGCCCAAGTATTCCCTGCTTTGGGTGGTGGACGCTCTCTACCGGGCCCTCAGACGCGGCGGCGTTCTGCTGTTGCGGACCCCAAATATGGAGGGACCGTGCGCAACTTCGAGTCTGTACGTGACCCTGGCCCACGAATACGGATTTTCCGGTTCCAATCTTAAGTCTCTTCTCGATATCTGCGGCTTCGACGACATTCGTATTCATTCTCCTGCGATTTACGGTTGGACGTTCAGGCAGCGGCTGGGCAGGATCTTGCGCTGGCCGTTCCTCAAGGAAAATCAACTCAAGCACAGACTGTTTGGCGTCAACAGCGGCGGACAATTCGATTCCGAACTGGTAGTGACGGGCAAGCGCGGAGATGCGCCGGCCCTCTTCGATCCCCGGTACCGGTAATTTTCCTCTGTAAGCTGACGAAGTGAGTAGGGGCAGCACGGCTTCGATGGGCGGCGGCACTACCCCGATTGACTCGTCCTCTGGCTGGGAGTACAGTGCTGGAAAAACCTTCGGCCCTGGAGATTCTCTCGATGCCCCAGTTTGTGATCGAGCGCGAAATACCCGGATTGTCCAAACTATCTGACAGCGAATTCCGTGCCCTCTCCCAGAAGTCGGTCGCCGTTCTCAGGGGGATGGGTCCGGAGATTCAGTGGCTGCACAGCTACGTCACCGGCGACAAGCTTTATTGCGTGTACATTGCTCCCGACGAAAAAACCATCCAGGAACACGCCACGCGAGGCGGGTTCCCGGCGCATCGAATCTCCGCCGTGCGCCGTCTTATCGATCCCACCACCGCGGAATAATTCCCGATAATCACGTGGGGACAGCCGCCCCCGGCTGTCCGGCGGAGCGAAGCTCCGCTGGAAGTTTTTGCGGTGGCTGTTGGTTTTCGCCTGGCTGGACCAGTTTCGCCTTACTGTTTGATTTTCACCTTGCGGTAAAACCCGGTCGAGCTTCGCTCGACTGGACAGCCGGGGCGGCTGTCCCCACAGGTTACTCGACGGTCAGCGCATCCTCGACTGCTTTCTCGACCGGCATTCCCCATCCTTCCAGCCATGCTGCCGAGGCTGCGGAGTTGGACAGCGCTTTTCTGGCCGGTTCCAGACTCTTTTCGACCTGGGCCTGCTCGACCGGGGGCAGGGGTGCACCCAGCGCCTGGCGCAGAGCGGCGGCAGCTCCAGCCAACCGCAGCGAACGCTCCGGCTGCAACTGGATTGCCGCCGAGCAGGCAAAGCATTCCAGCAGGCGGGCGATCCCGCGCTTGTGTCCCAACTCCTGAAAGATCCGGATGCTCTCCCGATAGAGCGCCTGGGATGCGGCGTAATCCTTCTGGTCGCGAGTCAGATTTCCCAGGTCAGCGAGTGAGCCGGCAATCCCCCAGCGATCGCCCAGTTCCCGGAATATCGCCAGGCTTTGTTCATACAAAGCGCGGGC
>Ga0157369_10008947_pt1 | contig 11468 bp, 10 predicted proteins | sample C25metaG_FD_113461 | JGI IMG/M metagenome (GOLD analysis project Ga0157369, IMG submission 113461) | Corn rhizosphere microbial communities from Kellogg Biological Station, Michigan, USA - C2-5 metaG | ecosystem: Host-associated > Plants > Roots > Rhizosphere > Soil | place: USA: Michigan... | reverse complement strand
GCCGCGGCGGTATCGCCGCTGTGGTCGATCAAATCGTCAGCGATCTGGAACGCAAGGCCGATGTTGCGCGCGTAGCCACGGTACGGGGTCCGCGCCTCGGGTTGCAGCTTCGCCATGATGCACGCCGCCTCGACCGAATATTCGATCAGCGCGCCGGTCTTCAACTGCTGCAGCCGGGTGATGGACGGCAAATCGAGTTCCTGCCCTTCGGCGGAAAGATCCATCATCTGCCCGCCCGCCATTCCTGCCGGACCGGCCGCGCGCGCTAGCTCGAGGACCAGATCCGACCGAACCCAGGGATCGTCGTGGGTCGCAGGATCCGCCAGGATATCGAATGCAAGCGCGTGAAGGCTGTCGCCGGCGAGCACTGCCGCTGCTTCTCCAAATGCCTTGTGGACGGTGGCCTTGCCACGCCGCAAGTCAGCGTCGTCCATGCAAGGCAAATCGTCGTGGATCAGCGAATAGACGTGGATCGCTTCGATCGCGCAGCCGACCCTTACTGCCCTTCGGCGATCGATCGCGAACAGGCGCGATGCGCCGAGCGTCAGCAACGGACGAAGCCTTTTGCCTCCGCCGACAGCGGCATGGCGCATCGCTTCGTAAAGCCGTTCGCGGCTGTCGCCGGTCGGTGCAAGCAATTTTGCGAAAAAGCTGTCGACATCGGCGCGGACGCGTTCGCTCTCCGTGTTCAGCTCCTGCTGCAGGCGGTCGATCGTCTCAAGCGGCATCGAAGGGCTTCAGCCCCGCCGGCTTGCCGTCGCTGCCGAATGCGATCTGCTCAATTCGAGCCTGCGCGTCCTTTAGCCGCGCCTCGCAGTGGCGCTTCAGCCGGTCGCCCTCCTGGTACAGCTCGATGGATTGATCGAGCGGCGCTTCGCCCTTCTCGAGCGTACGCACGATCTCCTCGAGGCGCTGGAGCGCCGCTTCGAAGCTCAGCTGGCTGACGTCCATTTCAGCGGTGGCCATGGGCGCGTTTTGACCCTCGACGGGTCCTGAATCAAGCAGCCGTGACTATTCGACAGGCGTATTCTTGAAGGGGTCTCGAATGCCCGGGACGATCTCGTCCCGAAGCGCCTCGTCTCCGGCTTCGGCGAGCGCCGCCTCGGCTTCGCGCGCATGCTGCTCACGCTCGCTGCGAAGCTGCACGATCAGCGCTTCGCGGTCGCTGTCGAGGCGCGTGTCGGTCGGCGCCTGCATGCCCGCCGCCTTCGCCGCCTTGGCGACGGCTGCATCCAGCTCACGCTGAGTCGTCAGTCCGAGCGTCACGGGATCCTTCGGCGTGATGTTCGCCATGTTCCAGTGCGTCCGGTCGCGGATTGCGGCGATCGTCGTTCGGGTCGTACCGATCAGCTTGCTGATCTGGCCGTCGCTGACCTCCGGATGGTTCTTGATGATCCAGGCGATCCCATCGGGCTTGTCCTGACGCTTCGAAACGGGAGTGTAGCGCGGCCCTCGCGTGCGCCGCACCGGGTCCGGAGCCTTGAACATCTGAAGCGTATAGTCCGGGTCGGCCTGGCCCTTCTCGATTTCTTCGTGGGTCAGTTCGCCCGCGCGGATCGGGTCGCGCCCCGTGAGCTTGGTCGCAGCCGTATCGTCGGCGATCGCCTGCACTTCGAGGATGTGCAGCCCGCAAAATTCGGCGATCTGCTCGAAGGTCAGTGAACTATTGTCGACCAGCCAGGCGGCGGTCGCATGGGGCATCAGGGGCTGGGCCACTGCTCGTCTCCGGTGCTCTACAAATGAATAGGGCCGCCCCTCACGGAGCGGCCAGCGTGGACCGGATGTAGTCTTCCACTTCCTCTAGCGCAACAGCTCAAGCGTCCATTGCAATATATCTCGGCTGGCCTTTCACGCGCTCGATCCAATTGACCACATCGGGATAGCGTTTGAGGTCGAATTCCGCGTCGCCGGCGACGTGCGTGTAAGCGAACAGGGCAATATCGGCGAGGCTCATCGAGGAGCCGATGAACCACTCCCGGCCGTTCAGATGCTCGTCCATCAGCTTCAATGCAGCGTGTCCCGCCTGTCGCTTCGCCGGCATTTGCAGGCGCTTCATATCGTCCAGGTTCGCAGTGCCGATCTCGCGCAGCCAGAAGCGCAATGTCGCGATATTGGGTTCGTGATTATATTGCTCCCAGAACATCCAGCGCAGCATGTCGGCATGATCGAACGGGGCCGTCGGGATCAGGCTCGTGCCCTCCGCGAGATAATAGCAGGCGGCATTGCTTTCGGGGATGAAGCGGTCGTCGACCTGGAGCACGGGAATCCTGCCGTTCGGATTGACGCTGCCAAGGAATTCCGGCGTCCGCGTCTCGCCCTTCATGATGTCATATTCGCGTCGTTCGAGCCGCGCTCCGACGAGTGCTGCGGTCAGCCGAACCTTGTAGCAGTTGCCCGACGCGGCATATTCGTGGAGCACGAGCTTGTCGGCCATCAGCTTAACTCCCCCGTTTGCTAAGCGATCTCCAGCACGGTTTTGCCGACATGGTCGCCCGAGTCCATCCGCGCGAAGGCCTCGGCAACGCGGTCGAGAGAATAGACGCTGTCGATGACGGGCTTGAGGCGGCCCCCTTCGACATAGGGCCAGACGGTGCGCGCGATCTCGTCGGCGACCATCGTCTTGAACTCGACGCTCCGCGGCCGGAGCGTTGAGCCGGTAAGCGTCAACCGCCTGCGCATCACGTCGAAGATCTGGATTTCCGCGCTCGCGCCGCGCTGAACGGCGATCGAGACATGCCTGCCTTCCTCGCCGAGACAGGCGAGGTTCCGCGGGACATAGTCACCGCCGACCATGTCGACGACGATGTTGACTCCTGCTCGGCCGGTGACGCGGTGAACTTCTTCAACGAAGTCCTGCGTCCGGTAGTTGATCGCCGCCTCCGCCCCGAGCTCGAGAGCCCGAGCGCATTTGGAGTCGCTTCCACAAGTCACGATGATCTTCAGCCCGAACAGCTGTCCCAGTGCGATTGCCATCGTCCCGATGCCGCTCGTCCCGCCGTGCACGAGCACCCACTCGCCATCGGAGGCAAATCCGCGTTCGAACAGGTTCACCCAGACGGTGAACAGGGTCTCGGGCATCGCCGCCGCGTCGACGGCCGTAATTGTCTCCGGAATCGGCAGACATGTGCCCATTGGCGCCGCGCAATATTCGGCATATCCCCCGCCGGCGACGAGCGCGCAGACATGCTGGCCGACCAGCTCTGCAGCTCCCTCGCCCGCATCGATAATCTCGCCAGCGATCTCGAGCCCAAGGATGTCGGGCGCGCCCGGCGGCGGTGGATAGAGTCCCTTGCTCTGCAGCACGTCCGGGCGATTGACGCCTGCGGCAGCGACCTTGACCAGCACTTCGTCCGGCCCCGGCCTGGGCACCGGTCGCTCGACGATCGCCAGCTCGCCCGCCCCTTTGGCGATCACGGCGCGCATCGAAGACGGCGGGTCTGTCATGCACGGGTTATTGACTTGACGTCCGCGAGGGTCAACGATTCCGCCCGATGGACCTCGAAGACCTCTTCCCGAGCAAGCCCGGCGATCCGCTGGTCGAGCTTGGCAAGCAAGATCTCGACCCCATGTCGATCGAGGAACTGCAGGAACGCATCGAGACGTTGAAAGCCGAGATCGCGCGCGTCGAAGCGCACATGAACCGGGCCCAGACGCACCGCTCGGCCGCCGAGGAATTGTTCAAGAAGCCGTGACGACGACTGCTGTTCAGCGGCGGAACATCTCGACAAGCGATAATCTGTTGAAAAGACGGGGTCCGGCCCTTGATTGCCGCGTTCCCTCATATGACATTGAATTGGAAAGCCCGTGGGGTTTCCGCGGGAGCGGGAGTAAGAACTTAGATGCCTAGTTTCGCTCGCGAACTCGAACAGACCCTCCACAATGCACTGGGGGAAGCCAGCCGCCGGCGGCACGAGTATGCGACCCTTGAACATCTTCTGATCGCCCTCATCGATGATGAGCACGCCTCGAAGGTCATGACCGCCTGCGGCGTCAGCCGCGATGAGCTCCGTGCGTCGGTGAAGCAGTATCTGGACAACGAGCTCGGCGCTCTCGTCGCCGATAGCACCACGGACCCGACGCCGACCAGCGGCTTCCAGCGCGTGGTCCAGCGTGCGATCCTGCACGTCCAGTCCTCCGGACGCGACGAGGTCACCGGCGCCAATGTGCTCGTCGCGCTTTTCTCCGAGCGCGAGAGCTACGCCGTCTATTTCCTCCAGCAGCAGGACATGAGCCGCCTAGATGCCGTGACCTACATCAGCCACGGTGTCGGCAAGGGCGAGGGTTCGGCGGAAGCGCGGCCTCCCGAAGGGACCGAGGAAAAGAGCGAGAAGGAAGGCGGCAAGAAGGAATCCGCCCTCAAGCAGTTCACCGTCGACCTCAATGAGAAGGCGCGAAACGGCAAGGTCGATCCGCTGATCGGCCGAATGCCGGAAGTCGACCGGACGGTGCAGATCCTCTGCCGCCGCTCGAAGAACAACCCGCTCTACGTCGGCGATCCCGGTGTCGGCAAAACGGCCATCGCGGAAGGCCTCGCGCGCAAGATCGTCGAAGGCGATGTTCCCGACGTGCTCAAGCCGGCGACGATCTACGCACTTGACATGGGTGCGCTACTCGCCGGCACGCGGTACCGCGGCGACTTCGAGGAACGCCTGAAATCGGTCGTCTCGGAACTCGAGAAGATGCCGAACGCGATCCTCTTCATCGACGAAATCCACACGGTGATCGGCGCCGGCGCGACCTCTGGCGGCGCGATGGACGCGTCGAACCTCCTAAAGCCGGCTCTATCCAATGGCGCGATCCGCTGCATCGGCTCGACCACATACAAGGAGTTCCGCAATCACTTCGAGAAGGACCGCGCTCTGCTTCGCCGGTTCCAGAAGATCGACGTCAACGAGCCGACGATCGAGGACACGATCAAGATCATCGCCGGACTTCGTTCGTCGTTCGAGGGGCACCACAACGTCCGCTACACGCCCGACGCCATCAAGTCGGCGGTCGAGCTGTCGGCGCGCTACATCCACGACCGCAAGCTACCCGACAAGGCGATCGATGTGATCGACGAAGTCGGCGCCATGCAGATGCTGGTGCCGCCGAGCCGCCGCAAGAAGGTGATCACGCCCAAGGAGATCGAAGCGGTGGTCGCGACCATGGCGCGAATCCCGCCCAAGTCCGTCTCGGCCGACGACAAGCAAGTCCTCGAGCATCTCGAATCCGACCTGAAGCGAGTCGTCTTCGGCCAAGACCTCGCGATCGAGAAGCTCGCCTCGGCGATCAAGCTCAGCCGCGCGGGCCTTCGCGACCCCGACAAGCCGATCGGCAACTATTTGTTCTCGGGGCCGACGGGCGTCGGCAAGACCGAGGTCGCGCGGCAGCTCGCCTCGATCATGGGAATCCCGCTCCAGCGGTTCGACATGTCCGAATATATGGAACGCCACGCGGTCAGCCGGCTGATCGGCGCGCCTCCGGGCTATGTCGGCTACGACCAGGGTGGCCTCTTGACCGATGCGGTCGACCAGCATCCCCACAGCGTGCTCCTGCTGGACGAAATCGAGAAGGCGCACCCCGACCTCTTCAATATCCTGTTGCAGGTCATGGACCACGGGAAGCTAACCGACCATCACGGCAAGACGGTCGACTTCCGCAACTGCATCCTGATCATGACCACCAACGCCGGCGCGGCCGACATGGCGCGCGAGAGCATCGGCTTCGGCGCCGCGACGCGCGAGGACGCCCAGGAGGACGCGGTCAAGAAGATGTTCACTCCTGAGTTCCGAAACCGCTTGGATGCGATCGTTCCGTTCAGCTACTTGCCCCCGGCCGTGGTCACCCGCGTGGTCGACAAGTTCATCTTGCAGCTTGAGCTGCAGCTTGCCGACCGCAACGTGCACATCGAGCTCGACGACGATGCGCGGCACTGGATCGTCGAGCGCGGCTACGACAAGCTCTATGGCGCGCGGCCTATGGCGCGGCTAGTCCAAGAGAAGATCAAGCAGCCGCTCGCCGAGGAGTTGCTGTTCGGCAAGCTCGTCAACGGCGGCGAGGTCAAGGTTCGAATCAAGGACAATGCTCCGGCGTTCGAGATTGTGCCCGCTGCTCCCAAGGCTTCGAAAGCCAAGCCAAAGGCGAAAGCCAAGGCCGCGGCCAAACCGAAAGCAGGCGATGCGGCGCCGGCCGCTGAATAGACCGGCTATCTGTCTTTCCGACAAAGGGTAAGCCCGAGGAAATATTCTGTCGGGCCTGTTGGACTAACGGGCCAGCGTGAACGAACACTCCCCCGCACTTGCGTTAGTGTGGCTCGAGAGCGGAAGTAGGGCCGCGCTGGCGAGCTCGCGACAATGACGCCCGCCTCTCTGACTGCGTGATGTGCACCCGCGGCCAGCTCGCCGACATCGTCACGAACCCCGCCGACCTTGATGTGAGCATCGCTGGCAATATTTACCGGGCAGAGGAGTGCTCAGCGTCGATGAGACTGGCTTGCCCTCTTTGCTCAACGCCGCGGCGGAGTCGTAACGGCCGGTGTCGGCGGCGGTTGGTTGCGCAGCATGTTCTCAGTCGGCGATTGGCCGCACATGTTCACACCGGCGCCGCTGCCGCCCACCGACCTGCAACCGTTGTCGAATGCTTCCTGGTTAGTCCGCCACGTGATCCTCGGTGACGTCCAGACGCTGCGGACCGCGTTGCCCAGTGCATCGGTCGCCGGCTTGAATTTGGCGCGTTCCGACGCCAACTGGCAGCCTTCGGTGTCGACCAATGGCGAGCCGCTTGGCACCAGTATATCGCACCCCATCACGGCACCCTTCTCGTCGACCAGCAGCTGATACTGCGCGCGGTCCGGCTGCTGCTTTTGCATCGCGTCGGCCGGCAGGTCCGTGGTTGTGAAGATTGCGCGGACGTCTCCGGTCGGCTTTACTTCCTTGTTGGGGGCGACGCCGACGTTCCATGACCGCTGAAGATCCGCCGTGCAATTGCGCAGCGTGTCGAGCACAGCAGGCATTTCCGACAGCTCGAATTCGAACGTAGCGCCTTTCGCTTCGCTAAGTCTGACGGTCGACGCCAATCTCGCATACTCCATTTGAGCGGCCGGGATGCGGAACTGGTGGGCCCTCATCTTAGCTCGGTCTGCGCCGAAGAAGAGCGCGCCGGTCGTGATCGGTCCAGTGCCGAAATCCACCGTGCCGTTGAATTCCTGCGCAAAGCGCGGTCCCATTTCCTGCTCCCCGACTTGCAGCAGGTAAGTACCCCCACTGACGGAGGGCACGATGCCGAGCATCACTGGCGCTGATGCGAGCCCGTACGGACGCGTCGCCGCGCATTGCGTTCCGCTGTAACTGACCGTCCATTTCCCGGTTGGCTGGAGGGGCTGCGAGACAGCCGGCATAGCCACCGAGCAGCAAACAATCGCAATGAGAGGTGACGTGTACCGGATGCGCATGTTGCCTACCCCGCAAGCTGTTCCGAATGATGAGTCGCCGTTTAAGTCAGCTCGATGCTCTATGCTACAGCGAGCAGCACTGCAGTAGAGCGGAACTTCCGATCTTCCCCAAGCGACGACCGATGCCGTCACGACTGCGCGTAGAGCCAGTTGTCAGTCGCCACTGAAAACTGAACAAGCTCTCGGTTATTATATTTAGTTAACCAAAATAAGTGTTACATCGAGCCGGAAGTCGGTCTCGCGTCAGTCCTTGTCGGTATCCTGGACCGTAATCTTTCCCTGCGAGCCGCTGCCTGCCGGGCTAACCTGGATCGTGAATGGACTTCCGTCCTTCGACTTCCCGGTGACCGAATCTCCGGCGATCCTAGCTTCGGCTCCCGCCTTTGAGAACTGTTCGACGAAGTAGGAGCGAACCTGGTCCGGCGAAGCAGGCGCGGTGAAGCTCATGTCGACGTTCGTCACCTCGTTGTGCGAATCCAAATTGAAGCCGGTCACCTGGCTGCCGGGCATCAGCTTCACGCCGTCGATGTCGAAATCGCCATTGTGCATGAAACCGCCAGGCAACTTCACCTGGCCCTGGGCGATTGGCAGGTTGAAGGCGATATTGCCGCTCTCGTCAGCGTGGATGCTGACGTTATCGTCGCTGTCGTTCGGATTTTTCGAATGAACGTTGCAACCGGCGAGCAGCGGCAAAGCGAGCAGGAAAGCAAAGCGGTGCATTTGGACCTCCCGTGTTACCGATATAACACAGCAAGAAGGGCGCGCGTCAAGCGGATATCAGGGAATGACCTGATGCTCGCTTGAGCGCAGCGGCCGTAATCTTTGCGCAAATCTTGCGCGAGAGCGACAATGACCAAAGGGATTTTCGAGGCCCGCGAACATGCGCTCGAAGCCAGCTATTTCCAACGCCAGGATGCTCGGCTGATCGAGAAGCTGAGGCGCAATGCTGAGCTCGATGAAATTGCTGCCGCGCTCGTCGAGAAGCTTCACGTCGACAACCCGGATTTGCTGGTCCGCGCCAGACATCTCGGTATCACGGCGGAGACGGCTCCCGCGCTCTTTTTGGCGCCGCTGGTGCAAGTCGCCTGGGCCGAAGGATCTGTCGGCGCAGCCGAGTGCAAAGCCGTACTGCGCCAGGCGAGAGGCCGCGGGCTCGACCCGTCGTCAACGGCCTATCACCAACTTCAGGAGTGGCTCAGAAATCGACCGCCGGAGGCGATCTTCACGACCGCACTCGAGGTCATAAGGTCGGGCTTTTCCGTCCTTTCGAGCTGGGAAAGGGAGGAGCGGATCGAGCGCCTCGTCGATGCGTGCCGGGAGGTCGCATTGGCGCCAAAGGGTATAGCGCCGCTGTTCGGCCTCGGACGCACCGTGTCGCGCGTTGAAGCGGATATGGTCGCATCCATCGATGCCGAGTTGCGCGCGCAGCTGGCCTAGTGAATCAGGGTTCCCGCGCCCGCCGTCGGATCCGGCTGAAGCCTCGATGAATGCTGCGTCCGCGCGCTGATGTTCCTTCGCGCGATGTAGCGATCTGCGAGCTCGACATAATGTACGAGCGACTCCAGCTGCCTTTGAAGCAGCATCCGCCAGTAAGGCGTGATCGCCGGCGACAACAATGCGTCAGACGTTTCGCGAATCGCGAACAATACAGTCATTCGGAAGGACGCGACGTTCTCGTCCCAAAAAATATTTTGCTCCGTGCCGCCGCGGCCAAGCAGCCTGAGGCCCGTATCGAGCTCCTCGACGCTCAAAATTCGCGGCGGAGCGTGACCGCTAGCCGCGCGCATTGGTGAAGATCGGCGGGCGGGGCCGCGAGCGGTTTGGCGGGAACTTGGCAACCAGGCGGGCTCCGTCCCACAGCTCCGATCTGACCGGAAGTTGCCTATCATGTGCGACATCGACCGCGTCGCCGTCGCAATCGCAATGAATGCGATCTGCTCGAATGAACTTCCCGCTCGGGTCCAGGAATTGAAGACGATAATCAGCCATTCGCCGATGTTGCTTCGAAGGCCGCAGCGATCGCCATTAGGTGAATTGCTGAATTGATCCGAGCGCAGTTACGGGTGTCATCGGGACAGTCCCCAATAGCAGCGGCTCTTGCCTTGTGGTGTCCAGACAATCCGGAGGCGGCCACCATGGATGCTGAGACGCGCGAAAAGTTTAGCCTGCTCAAGACGGGCGAAATCGATTCAAAGGTGGAAAAGCCTGCGGCAGCGAGGAAGGTCAAACAATCGCCCATCCCAGAGCAGCAGGGCGATCACTCCAAGAAGCTTTCGAGAACGAAGTACGAGAAGGAGCTACAAAAGCTGCAGGTGCAGCTGTGCTACCTTCAGGACTGGGTCCGTGAGACGGGCGCGCGCGTCGTCATTGTGCTCGAAGGGCGCGATACTGCGGGAAAAGGCGGACTGATCAGGCGAATGACGGAGCGCGTAAGCCCCCGCACCTTCCGCGTGGTCGCGTTGAGCGCGCCTGATTCACGGGAAGGCTCGAAACTCTATCTCCAGCGCTACATCGAGCATTTTCCCGCCGGCGGCGAAGTCGTCGTTTTCGACCGCAGCTGGTACAACCGCGCAGGCGTCGAACGGGTCATGGGCTATACCCCGGAGCGCGAGGTCGAGCGCTTCCTCGACAATGTGCCGAAATTCGAGCGCTGGCTCGTCGAGAGCGGCGTGACCCTCATCAAATTGTGGCTAGAGGTGGGCAAGAAGGAGCAGAAGCGGCGCTTCGAGGCGCGCATCAAAGACCCGCTGCGGCAGTGGAAACTCAGTCCCATGGACATGAAATCCTATTCGCGCTGGTATGATTATTCGCGCGCCAGAGACGAGATGTTCGAGGCAACGAGCCATAAGCTGGCGCCCTGGTACGTCGTGCGGAGCGACGACAAGAAACGCGCCCGCCTGAACGGCATTAAGCACATCCTGTCGCTCATCCCGTACAAGAAGGTGAAGCGCGAGAAGGTCCAGCTCCCCAAGCGCTCGAACAAAGATCGTTACAATGACAAGCTTCCGGCTCGCCGCGTGAAGCTCGTGCCGGAGGTCTACTGACGCGCTGACACCCTAAGAGCATCGGGGCCGATCACGTGCTGCAAGGTCTAGCTCAGAGCAAAAGCTACTCGCCGGCCGGACTGGCAAAACCGCGAAAGACGTGGCTCGAGTGGTTGCCGGGTCTCAAGATCCTTCAAGAATATGAGTTGTCGTGGCTGCGCAACGATCTCGTCGCCGGAATCGTGCTCTCGACAATGCTGGTCCCGGTCGGAATTGCATATGCGGTCGCTTCCGGCGTGCCCGCCATCAACGGCCTTTACGCGACCATCATCCCGCTGATTGCCTATGCGCTGTTCGGACCTAGCAGAATCCTCGTCCTGGGGCCGGATTCGTCGCTCGCGCCGATCATCCTCGGCGTGGTGTTGCCACTATCGGGAGGCGACCCCGAACGTGCGGTGGCGATTGCCGCTGCAATGGCGCTTGTCGCCGGCGGCGTGTGCATTGTTGCTGGCATGATGCGCCTCGGCTTTGTGACGGAGCTGCTCTCCAAGCCGATCCGCTATGGATACATGAACGGCATCGCGCTGGCGGTGCTGATTAGCCAACTGCCCAAGCTGTTCGGCTTCAAGATAGAAAGCGCTGGACCCCTTCGTGACGTCTGGTCGATCGGCAAGGCGGTTGCTGATGGAAAGGCCAATTGGGCCGGCACTGTCCTTGGCTTGGCGACCCTGTTGGTCATCCTGGTGCTGAAGGCGCACAAAAGGATGGGCGCGATCCTCGTCGCAGTGATCGTCGCCACGCTTGCAACAGCATGGTTCGATCTTGCCGAGAAATGTGGGGTTAAGGTGCTCGGCGCGGTTCCTCAGGGGCTGCCGGCATTCGCTATCCCATGGCTCAATTCGAGCGATCTTATCCCCGTTCTGACGGGTGGATTTGCAGTGGCGATCGTTGCCTTCGCCGACACGAGCGTCCTGTCGCGCACGTTCGCCGCGCGCACAGGCACGCGAGTTGATCCCAATCAGGAAATGATCGGCCTAGGCGCCGCGAACCTC
>Ga0157369_10008946_pt1 | contig 11470 bp, 11 predicted proteins | sample C25metaG_FD_113461 | JGI IMG/M metagenome (GOLD analysis project Ga0157369, IMG submission 113461) | Corn rhizosphere microbial communities from Kellogg Biological Station, Michigan, USA - C2-5 metaG | ecosystem: Host-associated > Plants > Roots > Rhizosphere > Soil | place: USA: Michigan... | reverse complement strand
TGTACAATACATTGGTAGCATCTACTACTTCCATGTGCCGCGATGGTGGAATCGGTAGACACGCTAGACTCAAAATCTGGTGAGCATTAGCTCGTGCCGGTTCAAGTCCGGCTCGCGGTACCAATATAAATAACTGTCCATTCGGATGGTTTTTTATTTTATATACCATCTCTCGCGTTGTATTTATTGCGCACAACTGTCGACACTGATATCATAAACACTATGATAGTTCATATGCTTAGGGGGCACCGCGATAGTGTATCCGGGTTCGCCTTGCCTGCCGTGTTGATTGCGTCGGTTGTTATGCTGATCGTGTTATTGTCATCGGTTTCCGCAGCCAGTAGCGTACGTGTGGCACTTGACGAACAGTACTATAATAAACTTGCGCAAGAGGCTGCCGAGGCTGGTCAAGCGCGTGCTGAGGCTTGCTTAAAAGCAAGCAACTATGTAGCAACTTGGACAAACTCGACGAAATTACGACCTGACACTAACTGTAGTGGCGGTACATTAGGATCTGTTAGTAAGTATATTGCACAATACGGCAATGTACGTACGACGTTTGAGGTCTCTGCCCCGATTACAGGTACGTCAAGTTCAGCTAAGGTAACCGTGACGGGAATGACTGAGCTGGTGCGACAATCAAATACCGCTAGTGTGGCACAGACCTTCTCTCAAACTCTTGTTCGAACCAGTAGCTATAATGATATGCCACAGATTGCCAGTGGTGCTGGTTGGAAAACTGGCGGACATAACGGATACATGCTGGCGACCAATGGAACACTTTATGCATGGGGCGATAATAGTGGTAATCAGATTGGTGATTCATCGCTAGGCTTAACCCTCCCTAGTCCAGTCAAGGTAGAATTACCTGCTGGTGTAACCAAAGTTAAGAAAGTCTTTAACTCGGGCCAAGGTGCTTCGATCTTATGTATATTAGGGAGCGACGATCATGCTTACTGTCGTGGTGTCGGCGGTCTTGGAGGTACAACATGGACGCGCTTTGGTATTCCACTGAACCGTAAGGTTATTGACATGGTTGTTAACGGATTTGGTGCCGATAACGCCTGTGTGATTAATGACCTGCGCGAGGCATGGTGTGCGGGCGTGAATGATTTTGGTCAGTTGGGTCGTGCTATCACTACGGCACCGACCAATCAGGCGACCGTTCCGATTTCTGCACCAACAAAGTTCCGCTTGGATCTTGCTAACCCTGCCCCTCCTGCCGGTACAACGTTACCGCTGCAGGTGATGAAGATTGAGATGAAGGACTGGCTAACCTGTGTGATTGCATCAGATTTGCGTCCATACTGTGCTGGCGTAAACAGCGAAGGTCAACTAGGCCGGAATACAACTACGTATGACACTGCAGGCGGGCGGGCAACGCCAGGTCGTGCATTGATGCCTGGTGACGTGGGTGTTATAGATATAAAACTTCCTTACCACGGTAGTTTTGATGGTGTATTTTACCTAGGATATGATAAATCCGTCTACCACAGCGGTCACAACGGCGCCGGCACCTCGAACACAGGCAATACGTCAGGTAATATCACGGATCTATGGGAGCTTCCTCGAAGGATTACAACTGCTGGTATTCCTTATGGTGCAATATTCAGTGTCGGTGTTGAGGGTGATAATAAACACACAATGTGTATGATTCGTGAAGATCCGGCTGACGGACTAGTGTGGTGTATTGGTGATAACACCTATGGGCAGACAGGTAACGGTGGTTCGTGCGGCGGCATTAAGGGTAACTGGGTGACGTTCAACTTGCCTGCTGGTGAAAAAGGTTCGGCTGTTTTGAACCCTGAAGCGGGCTATCAAATGAACTCGGTGATGGTTATTACGACAAGCGGTAAAGTGTATGCTGCGGGTGATAATACCTACGGTAAATTAGGCACGGGTGCTGCGATGGCGGGTTGTAATCCGACTCCTGCTCAAGTTTTGATGCCATTCCGTCCAGGCAGTGCGACTGAGCGTGTAAAAGCTGTAGCGCTTGCGAACGGTGATGAGTATACCGCATTTATCTTAGGTGATGACGGTCGCGTGTACTCGATGGGGCGCAACAACCAAGGTCAACTTGGTGACGGTACGACGACTAACCGAAACGTACCTGTCGAAGCTAAGATTCCACGTCAAGCAGTCATTTACTAGTTGTCGCTTGTTGTCGCGATACTGGCGGTTGCCGCCATCAGAACAGAACTACGATTCCATAGCCAGTAGCTAGCGGCTTTGGCGGCGACGCTTCCTCGCCAGATGGCCATAGGATTTTCCCACGGCGTGGTCGTAACGTCACCGCCATGAGCGATAATGACATAATCTTTATGTAGCACCATAATCGCTACTGGGTAAGTAATGGTAAATTTATGCAGTGCCTCGACGAGCTGTGCAAGCTGCATGCTGAACGTAAGGACTTTTGGATAGTAGACACTTTGGAATAATTTTTGCAATTGTGCGAAGGACAAGACAAGTAGCGTATCCGGTCGGTCGATAATTGTTTGGGCGCTGTTTTTTATCAGATCAATGGCATCACGGGTAATTGTAAGTGGTCCAGTGTAATCTTTTAAGAAATCTTCGTATAGAATTGCCGTTTCGCTATTGCGACCAGCATCACCGATTAGTAACACACCACTTGCCCACTCGCCAATTGCGAGCATTTCCGTATGTGCTCCGCGTGCGAGGCTTCCAGATGGATTAGTCGCACCGAATAAAACGTCCGTCATAGTAGTGGGAATTGTTTTTCGAAGGACATCGGGTAGCAGCACTCGTGCTTCACCGACTCCACTACTGTTAGCGACGCCATATGCCTCACCTACTCCGGCAAAGCCAAGCTTGTTACCGCCAATGATACCTAAACGACCCGCCAGGCTGCGCTGTTCGGGCTTGTTCCATTCAATATCTGGATATAATGGCTGGGTTGGTGTTTGTTGACGCCAGTACGGATAATTCTCGGGCATATCTTTAGTATAAGAGACTGCGCGTCTATTTGCTAACAGGCGTTATTGCTGGTGTGTTTTTTCGAGGAGATATTTACCTAATTCAGGCTCATGAACAAGCTCGAAACTAGCGTTTTTACGTTCCAAAACAATTTTCCAGCCGTTCTCTAAGGCCTTTTCGAGTAATTCGTGAGTTGGGTTAAACGCGATCGGATTGTCAACAATACCCAGCATGCCGCTGTCGCCATTACTGTCACCGACCGCATAACTACCTTCAAGTGTCAGGTCGTATTCTTCGATGAGACGTTCAATAATCTTCTCTTTGCCAGTATGGGTTTTGGTGGCGTTTCCGGTAAAGTATTCATTGCCTCGCTCCCACTGCTGCCCTACCCACATGTCAAAGCCGTAGCGACGTGCGAATGGCTCGACGAGTTCATGTTGTGAGCCGCTAATTGCGACGGTAAAATAGCCCTCACTCTTTAGCTGCTGTAATAGATTCCGAGTATAGATATAAACGTTCTCGGCTTTCTTTTCGAGAACGCGCTTGGCGGCCTCTTCATAGTCAGAGATGCGTAGCTGTGGCAAGTATGAATCAAGCGTATGCACTACAATCTGGTCAAATTCTTCGAATGCATTACCATGAACGCGGTGGCGCCATTCGCGGTGCTTGACCGTTGTTTCTTCTGTTAATTCTGCAGGAAGAATCCCCATTTTGTAGAGCTCATAAAAGACTTCTCGGTACAATCCACTTCTAAAAAGCGTTCCATCGATATCGAAAGCGGCAAACTTTTGTTTGGTCATGTAGGATATTGTAGCACTACTACCAAAAAATAAAATGGTAATTACGTCAGTTTGCTGGGATGACTATTTTTATTGAAGTGTGACACTGACTGGACAGTGGTCAGAACCCATGACAGCAGGATGAATAGCGGCTGATTCTATTTGGTCTTTGATTCCAGCGGAAGCGAGGAAATAATCAATACGCCAGCCGACATTTCGCGCACGAGCATTTGCCCAGTGGGTCCACCAAGTGTAATTGCCACCATCTTGATTAAAGATGCGGAATGTGTCGACAAATCCTGCGGCCAGGACGTTATCGAAGCCTTCGCGCTCTTCGATTGTAAATCCATGCTTGCCGACATTTGGCTTTGGATTAGCAAGGTCAATTTCAGCATGCGCAACATTCAGGTCACCGCAGAAAAGCACGGGTTTCTTGGTCTCGAGTTGTTTCATATAGTCTAGGAATGCCGGATCCCATTGCTTGTGACGTAGCTCTAGGCGCGAAAGGTCGCCCTTGCTATTTGGGGTGTAAACGGTAACGAGGTAAAAGTTTTCAAATTCTACCGATATAACACGGCCTTCGTTTGACGGATCACCGTATGCGTCACCATCTAATTTGTACTGTGTAATCAGGTCGTCGGGTAGTCCGTAAGCGACGCTCAGTGGGGCGACTTTAGTCCAGATGGCCGTACCAGAATAGCCTGCTTTTTTGGCAGAGTTCCAATATTTTTCGTATTCTGGAAATTCAAGATCAAGTTGAGTTTCGTGTGCTTTTGTTTCTTGGAAACAAATAACGTCAGGTTGTTCTTTGGTGATGAATTCGGCAAGGGCGCCTTTTTTGTCAACGGCACGGATACCGTTTACATTCCACGAGTAAATCTTCATACGTTAATTATAACATGCGCCTTAATTGACATGCTTATATACAGGTGGTATGGTATGAATGTTTTATCCCCTACTACGAAAGGTTCAGTCATGAGCTATCGAGGTAAACGCTACGTTAAGACTTTTACAAAGGAAGAGCTAGTTCAGCTTGCATCGGGTGACATGGAATCGATAGCGGAAGATAAACGCGGTCTAGGTGAACTGCGTCAGTTTATTAAAGAATCGCATCCCGGTTCTAGCAAATCAGAGCTGACGACCAACCAGCCATTTTCATTTACATTGTACGAAGATATACTGCGAAAGGATCGTGTAAAGTACGAAGTTAAGCTGCCTGTAGGTACGAAGCTAAGTTTCTTTACTCCAACGCATTTTATCTTTGACGTGGAGGACTATTGTCTCGCGATAAACCTAGATACGGGCAATGTTGTTTATCATCAGCAGAATGTCTCTAGGCGCGCTGCCGGTGATACGTCGTCATCGATGCAGAAGATTACGTAATTATAGATGTAAATGAAAAAGCTACCGGGCAACGATTTAATTCGTTGCCCGGCTTTCCATATCTATAGGTGCTTGATGGCTCTTTGGCTTTCGCGGTCTTGATCGCGGCGCTTTAGCGTTTCGCGTTTATCATAGTTCTTCTTGCCCTTACCTAGCGCAATTACAAGCTTGATATATTTACCAGTGGTCAGTAGTCGTGTCGGTACGATGGTAAGACCACTTTTCTTTTTGGCGGCCAGGTCATCGATTTGTTTACGACTGGCTAGTAGCTTGCGGGGTTCGGTATCGATAGTGCGTGCCGTAGGGTCGCCTTTTTGATGTCCTTTTAGGCTAAAACTGGCGTTATTGAGCCATAGTTCATTATTACGAACAGTCACAAACGAACCTTTTAGTTGGATATGCCCATCACGGGCGGCACGGACTTCTGGTCCGGTAAGCACAAGACCGGTAACGATTTCATCCCCCAACTCATAGTCAAACCGCGCTCGTCGGTTGACGATCGCTTTTGTAGGTGATGCTGGTTTTTTCTTTTGTGCCATAACTGCCTCTATTGTAGCGTAGTGCGCTTGTTGGATGAACTATGATATATGAAAAAGCGTCCCGGACCTGGCAAAAGCCAGCAGTCCGGGACGCTTGATCCCTATTCAGTCGGAGGAGTGTTTGTCAGTGCTGCCAACATTTCTTTCAGCTTGTTCTCGGAACGAATCAGGTCGTCCTGGTCGACGCCAAATTCGAGAGGATAATCAATCTCGAGATCTACTTCAGCCAGGACGGCATCGTCACTTTTCCGATGAATAGCAAGTTTCCACACGTGCGGCATGCGCTCGTGTGTCGGCAGACTACGTAGCAAGCGATAGCCATCGACTTCGCTGCTGTCCATCAGTCCCCACTTGGGCGCAGGTGGCTCGGTGTATGGAACGACAACCATACCATTTTGATTGAGTTTTTTCATGCGGTATAGGACTGCCATCGCCATGTGGACGTGCTTCCATTCGACGTCCAGGATTTCTTGGATCGATTGTAGGTAAAAGTAGCCGCCCCAAAAATGAGCGCCTGTGCCAACTTCGATCATTTGGTGGTCCTTGGCGATGACGACAAGTTCTTCGAGAGCCTTGACAATGAACAATACGCTCTCACGTTCGCTCGGATTGTCATTTTTACCCACTACCTTTTCCAGGTGCTCGCGAAGTTCCTGTCGCCGCTGCTGCAGAGCCAGTGGACGATACGAGCAGGCATCAGCATTCTTACCGAAGACGGTGTAGATGCTGCCATTTTCTCCCAGATTCCAGCCGATGCCTTCGGTGAAGTCACAGTCGCACATTACACGGTAGTCATGCTGTGGCTGCTCCATGTCGGTGTCGCTGTTTAAGTAGTAGGTCGTGTCAACCCAGGCGACTTCATGTCCGTCAAATTCAAACGAACGCAATATTTCATACGAATGGTTTGATTTGGTTGCTTCAACGTATGCTGGTATTAATTGTTCAATCATAATGAATCAAACTCCTAAACTGTAGGGAACGATAATCCTTTCAAAGACTATATATTCGATTTATACCATCATTCATTAATTTTGTAAATGAATGATTGCTGCTCCCTACCTGATGTTGTAAAGTAAAACCTATGAATTACACTGATTGGTCTGAAAAAAGTCTAAAAAAACAATCAGTTAAGGTGCGTAAACGAGAAGTGGCTGTGTGGCAGTCATCTGTCGTTTCTGGCCGAGAGACGATACTATTCGTCCATGGAATTAGTGGTGATCATTACGGTCTAGTGCCACTCGTTTATGAACTTTCTAAAGACTATAATTGCCTTATTGTCGATTTAGCGGGTCACGGTGCAAGTCAGGAACTGCTATTTAAAAATGCTAGTGATTTGCAGAAATGGTTTACTGAAGCGCATGAAGAAATTAGCCGAGACATAGCACCGATCGATATCGTATGCGCACACTCATTTGGATGTAGTGCTGTGGTTGGTGAGAGTAATACCGCTCGCACCACAAAGACAATTCTCTTAAACCCAGTCCCCCACCCAAGTGGCGTATATCGTCAGTATGCACGACTAGTTGTGCGGTTTTCGGGCTTTTGGGCACTGTTTTATAATATGCGGCTATTTATCTTTTTACGTAGTCTTACGCTTGCAAAGGTAAATACCCGTGAAGCGCACAAACGCGTTGGCTGGGTGTCTAAATATTCGCGACCAACCTACCGACAGATTATTTATCAGGCTAAGCTTGTGGATATCATTCTTGATACTACCGCCTATAGTCATGTGAATGATGCAATCGATTTAATTATTTGTGGCCTAGACGATACGTTAGCTGACCAGCGAGACTGCTTAGAACTGGCCACGGTATTTGGTAATTCGCCAGTCGCCTTCCTTCGTGGTGGGCATTTACTACCTATCGAATCACCCGAGCGTGTTGCCCACCTGATTCGTAAGGGATTGTGATACACTTAATCTAGTTTATGATCAAAAAAATTAGTGTTAATGTAGTGTCGGAAAGTGATATTTCCGTTCAAGGTCATGGTGTGCATACTGCCTATGAAGAAATGGCGGCTGCACTAGAAAAGCGTCCAGATGTAACGGTCGTGCGTGGTAAATTTGACCAGCTAGTTGATTGCGATATAGTGCACATACATACTCTCGGATCGCGTACATGGCGCAAGCTTTTTCAGAAAAATGTTAAAAAAGTTGTTTCGGCACACGTCGTTCCAGATTCATTTATCGGCTCGTTGGTGCTCGCAAAATACTGGCTTTTTCTGGCGAAGTGGTACATGCGTTGGTATTACAACCGTGCCGATTTAGTACTAGCGGTATCGAAGGAAGCAAAAGCGGATCTGCGCAAATTAGGCGTACGAGCACCGATTGAAATCCTCCATAATTTTATTGATACCAGCCATTATAAAACTGCTACTACATCACGCTCGGCAGTTCGCAAGCAATTAGGCATTCCAGAAGATGCCTTTGTTGTTATCGGAGCTGGCCAGGTTCAGCCGCGCAAACGCGTCGATAGCTTTTTCCAGGCAGCCCAGATGTTGCCTGATGTTCATTTTGTATGGGTTGGCGGAATGCCATTCGGCAAGGCCGCAGCGAATAGTAACGAGATGAATAAAATGATGGAATCTGCACCGAGCAATGTGCACTTTACTGGCATAGTCGAACTCAAAAAAATGGTGTCGTACTATCATAGTGCTGATGCGTTTTGGCTGCCATCAGAACAAGAAACATTTGGATTGGTTGTGGTTGAAGCTGCAAGCGCTGGATTGCCGATTATTGTGCGTAACATACCTGATTATGATGATACGTTTGGTGACGATGCTTTGCGTTGTGACGATGATGCAGCGATCGCGACGATTAAAAAACTACATGCCGATAAAAACTTTTATAAGCACCAGCAAACCAAGTCGGCGCGCATTGCAAAGCGCTTTGATAGCGGCGAAGCGGCGGCAAAACTCGTCAAACTCTACCGACAACTGGTATAATACAAAACAGAATTATGCGAATTGGCTTATTTACTGATACCTACCGTCCGTCCATGAACGGCATTGTCTACGTTGTTGACATTACTCGTCGTCATTTAGAATCGATGGGTCACGAGGTCTTTATTTTTTGCCCTGCTGACGGCGTACGCTTAGATCGTGATGACGAAGACGATCACATTATTCGTTTCCGTAGCATGAAGGGTGTTTTCTTTGATGATTACAATTTGTCGCTTTTCTTCCCTGCTGTTGAGCTCCGTCGTATTAAGGATTTAAATTTAGATGTTATTCAATTCTTTACACCAAGCCAGGTTGGATTAATGGGCGTCTATGCGGCGCAGAAAACAGGTGCAGTACTGGTTGCACAACACAGTACTGATCTGTCGCAATACATCAAACACTATCCGGCTGTTGTACCGGGACTGTTAATGATTGCATTGAGTTTGCCATTAACATTCCGTTTTCGTGGGCAGGACGTACGTGAGTTGATGCGCCTTTATAAACCGCGTCGAGTTGTGGCTGATTGGGGCCAGGATATCGTTGAAGGTTTGATTGCTATGATCTATAGCCGCTGCGATGCGGTGATAGCACTTAGTCAAAAGAGTGAAAAACAGCTGGCAAGCTGGCGATCGGAATATTGGTATGACATAACGACCGTTCCTACTGGCATTAACGCACTGCGAAAGCCAACGGATGCGCAGGTTGCCCAGTTCAAGCAAGCATATGACATGAGCGAAGACGATGAAATTGTTCTGTATGCGGGTCGCTTGAGTGCTGAAAAGAACCTCGATTTGTTAATTCCTATGATTAAGAAAGTTCTTAAGCACAGGCCAAAAGCTCGTTTGCTGTACGTTGGCGATTTTGACTACCGCGAAACATTAGAGCTAATGGCCGAAGAATCTGGTGTTGGCGACCGTATTACGTTTACTGGTGCTTTGCCGCGGGAAGATTTAGGTGTTGCGTATGCATCCGCTAAGGTCTTCGCCTTTCCTTCGCTTACCGACACGCAGGGCCTTGTACTGCACGAAGCAGCGCATGCTGGTTTACCATTTGTATTGATCGACCGTGATGTCAGTGAAGTAGTGCGTGACGGCGAGAATGGCTTTGTTGCTCGTTCGACAGCTGCAAGTTTTGCTGATTGCGTAGTGAAGTTATTAGCTGACGATGATCTGCGCGAACAATTTGGCGAAGCAAGTAAACGGCTTGCCAGGACGTACGGCGAATTTGCCCAAACGAAAAAGCTTGAGCAGATTTACCAAGACGCAGCCGCTCGGCATTAAAAAACCTCGGCATTGTCCCTTACTGAAAGGACAATGCCGAGGCGTATAGGGTTAAGTAGTTAAGCGTGCTATGTGACGACCGATGCGATCTGTCTGTCGATCAATTTTCTTTTGCCGGCTTTTGATCATTTCAAGCACTAACTCATGTTCGGAATACGTGTAATGATGCAGCGTGCACCTCGACCAGGTCGTACCCTTGATGCATAAACACTCCCTGAGCTTGGCGGCACGGTTGCTCAGTTCAACATGTTCGTTGATAGAAGAGTCGTATTTCGCGCGCAGCAACTGTTTTTGCGCCAATACCTTTTCTGTGGTCGTGTCACTAGCCTTTGGATCGCTATTGATCCAGGGTACAAATGCTAAACTACTGTGATGTGCCATCAATTGTATAAGAAATAAATATCCCATGATAACTCCTGGTCTAGAAATCTGTATACTTCTGATTGAATAGTATGATTACATTACTATATGGGTTTGTCAATACATCCCCTTCTCTGTTACACTGATAAGGATGATTGCAGATATTACCGTTACTGAAAAAAGCTTCGGTCCCAAGACTTTGATGAGTGGGATCAAATTTAGCATTGATGATAACGAAAAAATCGGTGTTATCGGCCGTAACGGTGTCGGTAAGTCGACTTTATTTGGTATTTTAACTGGCAGTGACAAAGACTACTCTGGTGAAATTATTTTCAAGCGTGGCACTGTTGTTGTAGCAACTCAGCAAGAGCACCACAATATTGGCGACCAAACCGTTCTGCAATATGTCTTAGGCGGGCTACCCGAATATACCGAACTTAGTCATATTATTGAAACGTACCCAGAGACTATGGGTGACGACATGAAGAAGATTGATGAATATACCCAGGCGTTAATGCGTTTTGATGACAAAGGGTTTTATCAAATCGAAGAGCAAATCGAACGCGAGCTAAGTAACTTCCAACTAGACGGCATTGCTCATCGTCAATTCTCTACCTTGTCTGGTGGCCAGAAGCGTTTGATTGAAATTGTGAAAATCATGCATTCTGATGCTGACCTGGCATTAATTGACGAGCCTACTAACCACATGGACTACGTAGCCAAGGCCCAGTTTGTTGAGTGGATGCGCGATGCACGTGAAGGTATGCTGGTTATTACTCACGACCGTGATGTGCTAAACGAAGTAGATCGCATTGTTGAACTGAAGGATGGTTCGAGTGTTAGTTACAAGGGTAATTATGACGCCTATCTAAAGCAAAACGCTGTTAGTACCGGTACGCAAATGAACGACTTTGAAATGATTGAAAAACGCATCGTTAATTTGAAAGCAAAGGTCATTGACTATCAACGTCTAAAAGAAAAATCTCGTAATCCGGGTACGATCCAAAAGTTTAAACGCTTAGAAGAAAACTCGCGTAAAGAACTGACTGAGCTGCAGGCCAAAGAAAAACCGACCTTCTGGATTGACAAAGAATCGGCTGCAAATTTGAATTATAAAACTGCTGCTCAGTACGATAAGTTTAAATCGAAAAACATTCGCATGAGCCTAAAGAACGAAGAAAGCCGCAGCAAACACATCCTCGTAAATGTGAAGAATTTAAGTCTTGGTTATGGCGATACCCCTCTATTTGATGGT
>Ga0157369_10008943_pt1 | contig 11470 bp, 8 predicted proteins | sample C25metaG_FD_113461 | JGI IMG/M metagenome (GOLD analysis project Ga0157369, IMG submission 113461) | Corn rhizosphere microbial communities from Kellogg Biological Station, Michigan, USA - C2-5 metaG | ecosystem: Host-associated > Plants > Roots > Rhizosphere > Soil | place: USA: Michigan... | reverse complement strand
CGAAGGCTTTCTGTCAGTCAACAACCATGCTGAATGACCCACCGCTTTCGCGAGCAGGCTCGCTCCCACAGGGGTTGGTGTACACAGTTGAATTGGGGCAATGCTTCAACTCCCGCCAGTACGTCCGCACATTCGGATATTCCTCCAGCGAGACATTGTCTTCCAATACACGGATAGCACTGCTAACGCCTAACCTGTGGGAGCGGGCTTGCTCGCGAAGGCGTCAGGTCAGTCAACATTAATACTGAATGACCCACCGCTTTCGCGAGCAAGCCCGCTCCCACAGGGTTTTGGCGTGTGCTGATATCAAGCTGTTTGCAGGCCCACCGCTGTGCGCTGCATGCCGACGAACTTGGGCAGCGCCTCGACCCGTGCCAGCCATGCCCGCACATTCGGGTATTCCTCCAGCGAGACGTTGCCTTCCGGTGCGTGGGCGACGTAAGTGTAGGCGGCCACATCGGCAACGGTTGCTTTGTCGCCGGCGAGGAATGCGCTGTTGGCCAACTCGTCTTCCATCACTTGCAATAAAGCGTGGGAACGCTTGATCGCATCAGCCGCGTCGTAACCCGCGCCGAACACCGTGATCAAGCGCGCCGTCGCCGGACCCGAGCTGATCTGCCCGGCAGCCACCGATAACCAGCGCTGCACCTTGGCTTGCTCGACGGGATCACTCGGCAGCCACTGGCCGTTGCCGTATTTGCTCGCCAGATAAACCAGAATGCCGTTGGAATCCGCGAGCACCGTGCCGTCGTCGTCAATCACCGGCACCTGGCCGAAACGGTTGAGGGCGAGGAATTCAGGCGTTTTGTGTGCGCCTTTCATCAGGTCGACGAACACCAGTTCGGTCGGCACATCCAGCAGGGACAACATCAACTCGACGCGATGCGAGTGGCCGGACAACGGATGGCGGTACAGTTTGACGGCTGACTGAGACATGACGTGCTCCTGGATTATTTGAGGTCGACCCGCTGATCGTGTCGATGGAGCTCATCCTGCTCCCCTGCCGCAAATCGCGGAATCCTCAACAAATACAATCGAGCATTTCAGCCAGTGAAATAATCATCCTTCTCCTTAGGCGCGCGTAGGGATCATTTCACCGAGTGAAACAGTGGATTGCAGTTTCTGGCCATTCCCTCGCAACAGGCCGAGGGCGAACATGAGCCCACTTGAGCTTCAGCCCCTGGCGGCTCGCACCCGAGGAGAATCGAAATGGACACAGCGTCGAAACCGCAGACCTCGCCCTGGCATGAAGGTGAGCTGACCCTGCAACGTGCCGTCGGCGCGGTGGAGATGATGGTCGGTGTCGGCCAGCGGCAACTGGCCCGCGACTGGATGCCGGACCAGCACCGCGAGTTCTATGCGCAACTGCCCTTCGTCGTGCTCGGCGCCGTCGATGGCCAGGGCGATCCGTGGGCGACGCTGCGTACCGGTCAACCGGGGTTCATGGATTCGCCGTCGCCACAGGTGCTGAAGATCAAACTCGACGCGCAGCCCAACGACCCGGCCAATCAAGGCCTGCAACCCGGCGACGCGATCGGCATGCTCGGCATTGAGCTGCACACCCGTCGGCGCAATCGCATGAACGGCAACATCAGCCGCCGCGATGCCGACAGCCTCGAGATCGGCGTGACCCAGGCTTACGGCAACTGCCCGCGCTACATCAATCTGCGCTATTACGCCTTCGTCGATGAGACCACCGACAACGCGCTCGACTTGCCTGTCAGCGAACCCTTGGTGCGCGACATGATCACCGCCGCCGACTCGTTCTACGTGGCCACTTATGTGGTGCGCGACGGCGAGCGCCAGGTCGATGTGTCCCATCGCGGTGGCAAATCCGGCTTCGTGCACCTGGACGAGGACGGCACCCTGACCATCCCGGATTTCTCCGGCAATCTGTTCTTCAACACCTTGGGCAACATTCTGCTCAACCCGCGCGCCGGGCTGACCTTTATCGATTTCGAAAGCGGCGATCTGTTGCAGATGACCGGCAGCGCAGAAGTGCTGCTCGACGATCCGCGAATCGCCGCGTTCCAGGGCGCCGAGCGCCTGTGGCGTTTCAAGCCGCAGCGCATCGTTTACCGTCAGGCCGCGTTGCCATTGCGCTGGGCCGAGCAGCCGGAAGGCGATTCGCCCAACTCGCAAATGACCGGCAGCTGGGAACAGACCCGCGAACGTTTGCAGGCCGAAGCGCTGCGTAATCAATGGCGCGCGCTGCACGTCACGCGGGTGGTCGATGAGAGTCCGCAGATCCGCTCTTTTTACCTGCAAGCCAACGACGGCTTCGGCCTGCCGCGCTTTGAACCGGGCCAGCACTTGCCAATCAAGGTCTTGCTCGATGGCCAGGATGCCGCGTCAATCCGCACCTACAGCGTGTCCAGCGCGCCGTCGGACGAGTTCTTGCGCATCAGCGTCAAACGCGATGGCTCGGTGTCTTCGCATCTGCATGATCGGATTCAGGCATTGGACATGATCGAAGCCCGCGCGCCGCAAGGCGACTTCACCGTCGACGCCACCGAACGCCGGCCACTGGTGCTATTGGCCGCTGGCGTTGGGGTAACGCCGTTGCTGTCGATGCTGCGCGAGGTGGTCTATCAGGGCAAACGCATCAGCCGCATGCGTCCGACCTGGGTGGTGCAAAGCAGTCGCACCGTCGAGGATCTGGCCTTTCGCGATGAAATCGACGCCCTGGCTGCGCGCGCGGGGGACAAGGTCAAGGTGCTGCGCGTGGTCAGTCAGCCGCCGCTGGAGGCTACAGCGCAGGGTTACGATCACGCCGGGCGCATCGACATCGCCTTGCTGAAAAGCCTGCTGCCGCTGGATGATTACGATTTCTACCTGTGCGGTCCGGGCAGCTTCACTCAGGCGCTGTACGACGGCCTGCGCAAAATGCGCATTCCCGATGATCGCATCCACGCCGAAACCTTCGGCCCGTCGACGCTGATCCGCGATGTCGAAATCAGCACCCCGGCGCCGCCGCAAGTGCCGGTCGCGGAAGAGCCGGTCAAAGTGTTGTTTGCCACGTCCGGCAAGGAAGCGCGCTGGGAACCGGGCAGCGGCACCTTGCTGGAACTGGCCGAGGCACGTGGCTTGAATCCGGAGTTCAGCTGTCGCGGCGGTTCGTGCGGTACCTGCAAAACCCGCCTTACCAGCGGCCAGGTGCATTACCTCACCCCGCCGGCCATGCGCCTGGCGGACGACGAAGTGCTGATCTGCTGCGCCGCTCCGGCGCAGGGCAGCGACACCCTGGTGCTGGACGTTTGAATAATGAGGAGGTGTGCCATGAAGCCGTTTGCCGAAACCAGCGTGGTTTGGCCGCAAGAGAAAACCGGACTGTCCGCCAGCGAATGCGAACGCAGTTTTTTGCTGCCGCAATTGATGGGTTCACTCGCCGGTGAAACCTGCGCGTTGACGGGCTCATTCAATCAACGTGAGCATCTGCCTTCGAGCCCGAACGGCTGGTTTTCCCGTGGGCTCAAAGCGTTGTTTGCTTAGGCTTTGCCCACCGCCGCCACTCTGGCCGCCGGCCCATGCTGGCGGCTGGTGATCAATCCGACGAAGGAAATCAGCAGCGCCAAGCCAATGGTCGAAGTCACTTCCAGGCGATGTTCCGGGGTGATCATCATCACGGCCAGAGCGGCGCAGATGAAGGCGATGACCAGCCAGGTGAGCCAGGGGAACAGCCACATGCGCAAGGTCATTTCGACCTTTTCCCGTTCCAGTCGGCGGCGCATGCGCAACTGCGAAATGGCGATCACCAGATACACCAGCAAGGCAATCGCACCGGAGCTGGCGAGCAGGAACTGGAACAAACCGGCCGGCATGAAGTAGCTGAGCAAGGTCACACCCGCGCCAATCACCGTGCTGGCGATCACCGCCGCGCGTGGCACGCCGGCCGCCGAAGTCACCTTCAATGCCGGCGGCGCATCGCCGCGTCGGCCCAGCGAATAGAGCATGCGCGAAGAAATGTAGATCGACGAGTTCATGCAACTGGCCACCGCGATCAATACGACCACGTCGACGAGGAATTTGGCGTTGGGGATGTTCATCAGCTCCAGTGCGCGCTGGTAGGAACCGACCGAGGCGAGTTGCGGGTCATTCCACGGCACTACGGAAATCACCACGAAGATCGACAGCAGATAGAAGATGCCGATGCGCCAGATCACCGAACGCGTGGCCTTGGCGATGTTCTGCGCCGGATTGTTCGACTCCGCAGCGGCAATGGTCACCGCTTCGGTGCCGATGAAACTGAACATGATGTTGATGAACGCGCCGACCACCGCCGACATGCCGTTCGGCGCAAAGCCGCCGTGCTCGGCCATCAGCGTGCTCAAGCCACTGGCTTCGCGTTCGGGAATCCAGCCCATCAGCACCGCAAAACCCAGACCGATGAAACCGATGATCGCGATGACCTTGGCCATGGCGAACCAGAATTCGAACTCGCCGTATTTCGACACGCTGAACAAATTGGTGATCACCAGCAGCACGATCGACAGCAAAGCGAACAACCAGGCATCGACCTGGGGAAACCACTGATTGAGCACATGCCCGGCGGCCAACGCTTCGATCGGAATCACCAGCACCCAGAACCACCAGTAAAGCCAGCCAATGGTGAACCCGGCCCAGCGGCCGATGGCTTGATCGGCGTAAGTGGAAAACGAGCCGGTGTCGGGATGGGCCACGGCCATTTCGCCAAGCATGCGCATCACCAGCACGACCAAAAGACCGGAGAACAGGTAAGCGAGTAGCACCGCAGGTCCTGCGGCGGCGATGGCGTGGCCTGAGCCAACGAAAAGTCCTGCGCCGATGATGCCGGCAATGGAAAGCATGGTGACGTGACGCGGTTTGAAACCTTGCGCCAACTGACCGTTGGAGTCCTTGGGGTTCAGGCTAGTCATGGGTTCTTATTGTTCTCATGATCGACGTTTGGGCCACTGACTGTGCGTCAGGCGATCATCATTTCCGGTGCCGACATCAGGCGAAAGCTGCGACGCAGACGCTTTGTCGACGAAATGATGCTTCACCTTACGTGGCCCGACCGCCGCCCAACTAGCCTGAGTGCGGCATGCCGATGTCTGATTTCGACATGCCACTCTCAGGCCACCATGAGTCGGCGGCAACCGCTGCGGCGATTTACAGCGTGTAGGAAATCCCCACCTGCACGGTTCGCGGCGCGCCCGGGTAGGCGTAAACGTTGCCGAAGGCGCCTTCTTCGTAGTCGCGGTCGAAGATGTTTTTCACATCGAGGTTGAGCCGCACTTTATCGTTGACCTTGTAGAAGCTCAGCAGGTCGACCACGGTGTAACTGCCCATGGAAAACGCGGTGTTGGCGGTCTGCCCGGCACGCTCGTCGACGTATTTCAGGCCAGTGCCGAGGCCAAGGCCTTTGAGCGTGCCGTCCTGGAACTCGTACATATTGAGCAGGCTGAAGCTGTTCTTCGGAATGTTCAGCAGACGGGTGCCGGAGCGCAGCGTGTTGTCCTTGGTCACCTCGGCGTCGACGTAAGCGTAACCGCCGACTACTCGCCACTCCGGGGTGAGGTTGCCGGTGACATTGACGTCGAAACCACGGCTGCGTACTTCACCGGCAGCGACGCTGAAGGTCGAATCCACCGGGTCGGTGGTCAGCACGTTGCGTTTTTCGATCTGGTAGATCGCCGCGTCGACGCTCAACTGCTGATCCAGCGCTTCCCACTTCACGCCCATCTCGTAGGACTTGCCTTTCTCCGGGGCGAAGCCGCCGCCTTCGCGACTGGCGCCGGTGTTGGGCTTGAACGAGCGCGCGGTATTGGCGTAGACCGCCAGGGTATCGGACAAATCGTAGGTGACGCCGATACGCGGGGTGACGGCGTTGTCGCTGGCCCGCCAGCTCTTGCCGCCGGGCACGTAGGTTTCGTAATCGTGCTCGAAGCGCTCGAAACGTGCGCCGGCCAGCACTTTCAGTTTGTCGGTCAGGGCTACCTGATCCTGCACGAATGCCGCGTAGGTCTTGAGGTTCTCTTTGTCGTGAGTCGGCGTGCGGGTCAGCGCCGGGCGTGGCTGGCCGTAAACCGGATTGAAGATGTCGATCGGGTAGGCACTGACCGCGCCGCTGGAGCGCTGGATGATCGACTTGTAGTCGTAATCTTCGTACTCGATGCCGGTGAGCAAGGTGTGCTGCAGACCGCCGGTGTCGAAATGCCCGGTGAGGTTGAGCTGGGTGTCCTTGTCGGTCCATTCCAGCTTGCGGTAGTTGAAGTTGCGCCCCAGCGTGCGGCCGTCAGCGGCAATGCCGTTGGCCTCGATCGCGTCGCCCTTGAGCGAGCCGTCGAGCCACTGGAAACCACCGCCCAGAGTCCAGTCGTCGTTGAGCATGTGTTCGAAACGCAGTTGCGCCATGTTGTTGGCGTTGTGCAGCTTGCCGACGTCCTTCTCGCCAAAGAAGGTCTCGCGCGAGGCGGTGCCGATCTGCGCCGGGTAGCGCGTCACGCCACGATCGAGCGGCGCGTTGTTGCGCATGAAATCGCCTTCGAAAATCAGCTTGGTCGCGTCGGTGACCTGCCACGTCAGCACCGGCGTGATGCCGTAGCGCTCGGTCTCGACATGATCGCGGAAGGTGTCCCCACCCTCGCCCACCACATTCAAGCGATAGGCCAGACGCCCTTCTTCATCGAGCGGCCCCGAAGCGTCGAGGGTGCCGCGCTTCATGCCTTGGTCATTCAACTGGCTGCCCAGGGTGACGGTGCGCTCGGGTAACGGCTGTTTCGACACCACGTTGAAGGTACCGCCTGGGTCGCCACGGCCATAGAGCATGGTCGCGGGGCCGCGCAGCACTTCCAGACGCTCGATGGTGTTGGCGTCGGGCATGTTCGGGTAGCCACGGTTAATCGGGAAACCGTTGCGGTAGAACTCACCGGTGGTGAAACCGCGCACGGTGAAGGTGGTCAGGCCCTGCCCGCCGAAATTGTTCGCCCGACCGACGCCACCGGCGTAATCCAGCGCATCCTGCAAACGCGTGGCGCCGAGGTCTTCGACGGCGTCCTTGGTGACCACGCTGATTGACTGCGCGGTTTCATGAATCGAAGTGTCGGTGCGCGTGGCGCTGGCCGAACGCGTCGCGCGGTAGCCCTGCACCGGGCCGTCTGCCCGTTCGTAATCCGCTGTGCCGACTACGTCGGTGGCTTCCAGCTCAAGCGTTGAAGAAGTCGGTTCGGCTGACTCAGCCCACGAGGAAGAAGACAACGCCTGCAGCACACAAATGGAAAGCAGAGTTCGACGCATGAGGTGAAAACCTTTACGAATAGGCCAGAACGAAGGGCAAAACCGCCAGTGAAAACGTCGCGCATGGTATACGGTCGCATTAGTAATTGAAACGTATTCCTATTTGTCATGTTGATCAGGATTGGTGAGCGAGATTCATCATTCCATCCTGAAACCGCGCATTATCAGTGGCGCGTCGATGGCCTAGGCTCGTAGAGATCCGACGTCAACCGATGGCTGCGCCGCGCTACGTGTGCGTCGCCAGCCTGTCTGGAAGGAATTTGCAGATGAAATTCGACACCCCGGCCGGCTCCAATCCGATCGACCAGCTGAAGGTGATCGGCCAACCTGCCGACCGCATCGACGGCAAGCTGAAAACCACCGGCACCGCCCCCTACGCCTACGAGCAAAACGCAGCGGTGCCGGACGCCGCCTACGGCTATATCGTCGGCGCCGGGATCGGCAAGGGGCGCATTGCCTCGATCGATTCGACGCAAGCGCGGGAAGCGTCCGGGGTAATCGCCATCGTCACTTACGAAAACGCCGGCGCATTGGCCAAAGGCGAGTTTTACGTAGCCAGGGCCTTGGCCGGGCCGCAGGTTGATCACTATCACCAGGCCGTGGCGATTGTCGTCGCGGACACCTTTGAACAGGCCCGCGCGGCCGCCGGCTTGCTCGACATCCGCTCCGTGGCCGAAGCGGGTTCATTCGATCTGGCGGCTGCGAAAGACTCCGCTACCCCACCGCCACCGGCCGGTTTTGGCCCGCCGCCGCAGACCAGCGTCGGTGACTTCGAAGGCGCCTTCAACGCTGCGCCAGTGCAAATCGATCAGCACTACAGCACGCCTGACCAGGCCCACGCGATGATGGAACCGCACGCAACCATTGCCCGCTGGAATGGCACGCAGTTGACCTTGTGGACATCGATCCAACAGATCAACTGGGGCGTGCGTGATCTGGCGAAAACCCTCGGCATCGCCAAGGAAGATGTGCGCCTGATCTCGCCGTATATCGGCGGTGGTTTCGGCGGTAAGGGCACGATTCTTTGCGACGCAGTGTTGGCATCCCTGGCCGCTCGACATGCCGGGCGACCGGTGAAAGTCGCGCTGCCGCGGCCGCTGATGTTCAACAACCTTACCCATCGTCCGGCGACGCTTCAGCGCCTGCGCATCGGTGCCAACCGTGACGGCGTGATCACGGCGATCGGCCACGAGCGCTGGTCAGGCAATCTGCGCGGCGGACGCGCCGAAGCGGCTACCGCGTCAACCCGATTGCTTTATGCCGGGGCCAATCGCATGACCCGTTTGAACCTGGCCGTGCTCGATCTCGCCGAGGGTTCGGCGATGCGCGCGCCGGGCGAGGCACCGGGGATGATGGCGCTGGAAATCGCCATGGATGAACTGGCCGAAAAGCTGCAGATGGACCCGCTGCAACTGCGCATCCTCAACGATTCGCAGGTCGATCCGGAGCAACCGGCGCGGCCGTTCTCCAAACGGCAGTTGGTGGAATGCCTGAACACTGGGGCCGAACGCTTTGGCTGGCGTCAGCGCAACCCTCAACCCGGTCAGCGTCGTGAGGGCGGTTGGCTGATCGGCATCGGTCTGGCCTCGGCGATTCGCGGCGCACCGACGACCGCTTCGGCGGCCCGGGTGCGACTCGATCGTCAAGGCGTCATCACCGTGGAAACCGACATGACCGATATCGGCACCGGCAGTTACACCATCATTGCCCAGACCGCCGCCGAAATGATGGGCGTGCCGCTGGACCGTGTCGTGGTGCATTTGGGCGATTCGCGGTTTCCGGAATCGTCGGGCTCCGGCGGCCAGTGGGGCGCCGCCTCCTCCACTGCCGGCGTGTATGCCGCGTGCATGAAACTGCGTGAAGCCGCCGCTCGCGCCGTCGGGATTGACCCGCAGCAAGCCGAGTTTGTCGACGGGCAAATTCGCGCAGGCTCGCAGCAGGTTGCCTTGGCTCAGGCGGCAGCCAGTGGCGAGCTGACGGGCGAGGACCGCATGGAATACGGCGATCTGGCCGAGCGTTTTGCCCAGCAAACTTTCGGCGCGCATTTCGCCGAGGTCGCGGTCAATGCGGCGACCGGCGAAATTCGCCTGCGTCGGCAACTGGCCGTGTGCGCCGCCGGGCGCATCCTCAACCCGAAAACCGCGCGCAGCCAGATCATCGGCGGCATGACCATGGGCGCTGGTGCGGCATTGATGGAAGAGCTGGCGGTGGATCATCGAATCGGCTTTTTCGTCAATCACGATCTGGCCGGATACGAGGTGCCGGTGCACGCCGACATTCCCCATCAGGAAGTAATCTTTCTCGATGAAGTCGACCCGTATGCAACACCGTTGAAAGCCAAAGGCGTTGGCGAGCTGGGTATCAGCGGCGCGGCGGCGGCCATCGCCAACGCGATCCATAACGCGTGTGGCGTACGGGTGCGCGATTATCCGATTACGCTGGATAAACTCATCGGCGAGTTGTCCTACCCGGTCTGAGACTGGATCACGCAGGATATCGCCCATGCACCCCACCACCCCCGATAGCCGCTATTTTGTGGTCAAGCAACACCTGTGGCGTTGCAGCAATCCAGCGCTGCCAGCGGCCGAGCGTGAGGCGCTGGTTTCCGAGCTCATGGCGGCGCGGCGTGCGGTCAGAGAAGCCAAGCGCGCGGAGGATGCTGATGCATTGAGGTCAGCGAGAGCGCGTGTGAACCAGACCAAAGTCGCATTGGGTGAACGCGGGCCGGTGTGGTGGGAGGATGGCACCCCGGATTACAACCGGCACAAGGTGAGCAATACGCCGTATGCGCAGTGGTTTGCCCAACTGCCTGAGTGTTGACTGGCCTGCTGAACCCCAATCCCACAATCAACGCTGGTCCCCTGTGAGAGCGGGCTTTGTGTGTTGCCGGGATTTTGCATACGCCGCGAACTTGTGGGAGCGAGCCTGCTCCCACACTGGATTTCGCGTGCTGCCGGGATTTGGCACGCGCCGCGAAAACCTGTGGGAGCGAGCCTGCTCGCGAATGCATTCGGTCAGGCGATGAAGACGTTGAATGTGCCACCGCCTTCGCGAGCAAGCCCGCTCCCACACGGGATATTGTGGATTGCCGGGATTTGGCACGCGCCGCGAAAACCTGTGGGAGCGAGCCTGCTCGCGAAAGCGTTGGATCAGGCGATGAAAATGTTGAATGTGCCACCGCCTTCGCGGGCAAGCCCGCTCCCACACTGGATATTGTGGGTTGCCGTGATTTGGCACGCGCCGCGAAAACCTTGTGGGAGCGAGCCTGCTCGCGAATGCATTCGGTCAGGCGATGAAGACGTTGAATGTGCCACCGCCTTCGCGGGCAAGCCCGCTCCCACACGGGATATTGTGGGTTGCCGGGATTTGGCACGCGCCGCGAAAACCTGTGGGAGCGGGCTTGCTCGCGAAGGCATTTGGACAGGCGATGAAAATGTTGAATGTGCCACCGTCTTCGCGAGCAGGCTCGCTCCCACACTGGATATTGTGGATTGCCGGGGTTTGGCACGCGCCGCGAAAACTTGTGGGAGCGAGCCTGCTCGCGAAAGCGTTGGATCAGGCGATGAAGATGTTGAATGTGCCGACGCCTTCGCGAGCAGGCCCGCTCCCACACGGGATATTGTGGGTTGCCGGGGTTTGGCACGCGCCGCGAAAACTTGTGGGAGCGAGCCTGCTCGCGAAAGCGTTGGATCAGGCGATGAAGATGTTGAATGTGCCGACGCCTTCGCGAGCAGGCTCGCTCTCACAGGGACCTGCAGCGAGGCTCAGACTCGCAACAACTGTCGAGTCATCGCCATGGATGTTTCCAGCGACTGCCCGGTGCGCTGCAATTTGTTCAGCAGACTCGCGCCGAGCCAGAGTTGATACAACGTCTCCGCCAACTTCCGCGCATCGCCTCTGGGCAGGCTCTTGTCGGTCTGGCCTTGTTCGATGCATTCGGTGATGCGCGCGACGATGCGTTCGGCGCCGTCGCGCAGGGTCAGGCGCATCGATTCGGACAGGTCGGCGACTTCGGCGCTGAGTTTCACCACCAGGCATTCATCACCGTGACCTTCCACGGTGCAGCGGTTCTGCCAGCCCTGCCAGTAAGCCATCAAACGCTCGAAGGCAGTCAGCCCAGGCAATGTGAGGCGGCGCTCCATGTCGGCGAGGTAATCGACGAAGTAATCCTCGAGCAGCGCCTGGCCGTACAACTCCTTGGATTTGAAGTAGT
>Ga0157369_10008942_pt1 | contig 11471 bp, 9 predicted proteins | sample C25metaG_FD_113461 | JGI IMG/M metagenome (GOLD analysis project Ga0157369, IMG submission 113461) | Corn rhizosphere microbial communities from Kellogg Biological Station, Michigan, USA - C2-5 metaG | ecosystem: Host-associated > Plants > Roots > Rhizosphere > Soil | place: USA: Michigan... | reverse complement strand
CCAGTGCAGACTCCCTCGCTCGAAATGCATGAGAGCGAAGTTGGCTTGCAGGCAATTCTCGATCCTTACGCGCGCGCGGATTTCTTTATTAGCTTCGGCGAGCAGGGCGTTAATTTGGAGGAGGGTTATCTGACCTTCCCATCGTTACCCGGCAAGTTTGAGCTGAAGGTCGGCAAGATGCGGGCGGCCTTTGGCGCGGTGAATCCTCTGCACAATCACGTGTTGCCGTGGGCGGATCGGCCTCTAGTAACCAACAATTTGGTAGGCGGCGAGGACGGAATTGACGACGCGGGCTTTTCCCTGAGCCGCGTTTTTGCGGGTCCCGGTGGACTATTCCTGGAAGGAACGGCGCAGTTGTTTCGCGGCGATTCGAGCACTGTTTTTAAAGCCTACAAACACGACGACGTAAGCACGGTGGAACACTTGAGGGCGTATCGGGATTTGACGGAATCGACGAATCTCAACCTGGGATTTTCGTATTCTCGCGGCCATTCACCGGTAGCGGAAACACTGATCAATCAGCTTTACGGATTCGATGCGACCGTCCGCTGGAAGCCGCTGCGCCGCTCGATTTATCATTCGTTCGTAGGACGCACTGAGCTCATCTGGGACCACAACGACGTAAGCCGTCCGGCCGCGTTCGGGTACTATGCTTCGGGCGATTATCAGTTCGCTCGGCGCTGGTTTTTCGGCGGGAGGTTTGATAGATCGCAGCGGTTCTTCTCATACAACCCGTTGGATCAGACGGTGGTGCTCAATCCAGCAATCGCCACGCAGCCGTTGTTTCAAGACACCGGAGGATCACTGATTCTTACTTACTGGCCGAGCGAGTTCAGCCAGATCCGCGCGCAGCTCCGCCGCACAGCCTATGAGAAGAGCATCACCGCCAACGAATTACTGTTTCAATTCATGTTTTCGATCGGAGCTCACGGGGCACATCCCTTCTAGGAGCGAATCGTGCGTACCCCTCTGATCTGCGCTACCCGTCACGATAATAGGAGTCACTCCGTGCTAACGAAAGCTGTTCGCTGCTTCTGTGTTGCCCTTTTGATCGCTAATGCCTGTATGGGGGCGTCAAAGCTAAACGTGGTCACTGCCACGGAGGACTTGGCTGCCATCGGCCAGGAGATCGGCGGCGACCACGTCAACATCGAGTCCATAGCCAAGGGGTATCAAGACCCCCACTTCGTCGAACCGAAACCGAGCTTTCTGTTGAAGCTGCAGAAAGCCGACATGCTGGCGTTAGTGGGGCTGGAACTAGAGATCGGCTGGCTGCCACCGCTGATCACCCAAAGCGGCAATGCGAAGATTCAGGTAGGCGCAAATGGCTACGTGGATATGTCGCGGTACTGCCAGATCCTGGAAGTGCCCACTGGCACAGTTACCCGCGCCATGGGCGACGTGCACCCTCTGGGGAATCCGCACTACTGGATGGATCCGGAAAACGGGCGCCGTATCGCGCGCGCTTTTAAAGATAAATTCTCCGAGATGCAGCCTGCGGACGCAGCCTTCTTCGCCTCAAAGCTCGCCGATTTTGAGAAACGCTTGACCGAAGCCGAGAAGGGATGGGATGCCAAGATGGCTCCCTATCACGGCGCGAAGGTAGTAACGTATCACCGATCTTTCCCCAACTTCTGCGAGCGCTTCAAAATAAACGTGGAGTTGTATGTCGAGCCGAAGCCCGGCATTCCTCCCACTCCCAGCCACACGCTGGAGGTGATCAACGGCATGAAGCGCGAAAACATCAAGGTGATTCTAGTTGAGCCATACTTCGACATGCGCACACCCAACTCAATCGCTCAGCAGACCGGAGGCGTGGCGCTGGTGCTGCCGCCTTCCGTCGGCGGCGTTAAAGAGATAAAGACATATTTCGACCTGTTCGACTACGACATCAATTTGATCACTACGGCGCTGGCCAAGTATAAATAGGACAATTCCACTTGGATATCTTAGCCTTCCTGCTTCCTCCCTTCGTCGCCAGCCTGATTCTCACCGGCATTCACGCCTATCTAGGTGTTCATGTGGTGGAGCGAGGCGTAATTTTCGTCGACCTGTCGCTGGCTCAAATAGCGGCATTCGGGACAACCATCGCCGTGCTTAGCGGCATGGATCCGCACGGTTCTGGCGCTTACTGGTTCAGCCTGGCCTTTACGTTTCTGGGCGCGGCGGTATTTGCTTCGGTGCGAACGAAAAGTTCGCGCATTCCGCAGGAAGCCATTATCGGAATCTGCTATGCCGTGGCCTCCGCCGCCGCTATCCTGGCCATGAGCAAATCCGTGCAGGAGACCGAACATCTCAAGGATATGCTGGTAGGCAATATCCTCGCCGTCTCCTGGCCGGAGGTGCGGAAGACTGCGTTGCTGTACAGCGCCGTCGGCCTGTTCCACTTCTTTCTCCGTAAGAAGTTCTTGCTAATTTCGATGCATCATAACGACGAAGCAAAACTCAAAGGCGTCTCGGTGCGGTTTTGGGATTTCCTGTTCTACGCCTCCTTTGGATTTGTGGTGACCTCTTCGGTTTCCATCGCCGGTGTGCTGCTGGTGTTCTGCTACCTGATTGTTCCCTCGGTAGGCGCGATGTTGTATTCGGACCGGATTGGGATCCGGTTGGCCATCGGATGGACCATGGGAACGCTTGTGTCGATGCTCGGTGTGTATCTTTCTTACAAGATCGACTTACCCACAGGCGCAACCGTAGTGTGCACCTTCGGGTTCGTGCTTATTCTGATGGGTGCGCTGCGCGGCGCAGTTATGCGAATGTTCGGGCGCAGGGCATCACCAGCTTAGTAAATACGGGACACTCCAGCGCGCTACGACCTGACAGATCCGCGACGCAAGCCGTCAGGCCGGGGTCTGGAGCGGCTTGGCGTGGCCTATGGTCTGCAGCAAATCTCGCAGTTCCTGGGCCTTCAGGGGCTTGGAGAGGTAATAGTCCATTCCAGCTTGCAGGCATTTTTCGCGATCGCCGCTCATGGCATGAGCAGTAAGAGCGATGATCGGCAGGCGTGGTGTGCCCAAGACCTTCTCTCTCTCACGAATGGCCCTGGTCGCTTGGAACCCGTCCATTTCAGGCATTTGGACGTCCATCAGCACCGCGTCGAACTGTCCTGACGCATGCTGGCTCACCGCCTCCAGGCCATTTAGCGCCAGAGCCACGGAATGGCCCATTTTGATTAACAAACGGCTCGCCAGGTGCTGGTTCACAACGTTGTCCTCAGCCAGCAGGAGGGAAAGAGGCCGCTCTGCTACCGGTTTTTCAACGGAACGCGCATCGGGTTCCACGCGGGCTGGAGCCAGGACGAGCTGAATATTCTTTAGCAATTCATTTCTGTCGATAGGCTTGCTGATAATCGTTCTTATGCCCAGCCTTTGCCACTCAGAGCGATGGGGGCGATGTCCTAGCGAGGTCAGGAGCAGGATGGGCACACCCGCTGCCAGATTCTCTTCCGCGATTCTCTCTGCCACGGCGAAGCCATCCATGTCGGGCATCTGGCAGTCCAGAAGCACCAGATCGAACGGCGTAGACATAAAGGCAGCCTGCCGCAACGCATTAAGAGCCGGTTCCCCGCCATCTACAGAGAGCGGACGCATTCCGCAGTTGCGGGCGATTTGCTCGCACAACCGCCGGTTGGTAGCGTTGTCGTCCACAATCAGCACCATGCGTCCCTCCAGGCCGCCGGTATTGGGCTTAACCTCCACGGAAGGGGTTCGGTCGATCTTTAAGGCGATGGTGAAGTGGAATATACTTCCCTTACCAACTTCACTCTCTACCCAAATCCGCCCGCCCATCTTCTGCACCAGCCGGGTGGCAATCGACAACCCCAAGCCGGTGCCCCCGAATTGGCGCGTGATGGAACCGTCGGCCTGGGTGAAGGGCTGGAAGATTTCATTCAACTTTTCGGGTGGAATTCCAATCCCGGTGTCGCGCACCGAAAAATGCAATTCAATATCGTCGCCCGACTTCTTCTCCAGCTCCACCGTCAGGACAACCTCTCCCTTCTTGGTGAACTTCATGGCGTTGCCGATAACGTTGACCACTACTTGACGCAAGCGCACGGGGTCCCCGATGAGGCGGTCGGGAAGATTGGGCGAGATGTCGCACACGAACTCTAGCGCCCGCTCGGAGGCGTTCATCGCCAGCGGCCGGACCATTTCCGTGACGGCCTCATACAGCGCGAAAGGGCCTTCTTCGATGTCCAGCTTGCCCGCTTCAATCTTGGAGAAGTCCAGGATCTCATTCACCAGCGTGAGCAGGGCATCGGCTGAGGCTTTGGCCATTCCGAGGTACTCACGCTGCTCCGGTGTGACGTCGGTGTCTAGCGCCAGTTCGGTCATCCCGAGAATTCCGTTCATGGGGGTCCGGATTTCGTGGCTCATGTTGGCCAGAAACTCGCTCTTGGCCCGGTTGGCGTGCTCGGCGGCATCCTTGGCGCGTTCCAGATCGCGGGTTTGCGTTCGTACGCGGCGGCGCAGAATTACCACCCAGGCGAAGGCGGCGCTGGCGAGCAAAGTAAGCGAGACTGCTAACCATAGAGTCCGCTGCAGGGTCCACCAAGCAGCTTCTTCCACTACTACGACGTCCGCTGGAGACCGCAGTAGTAGGGAGAAGGCTTGTGGAACCGCATGTCCCGGAGGCGGGGCTTCAATCGAGGCAATTCCAGTGACACGCAACAGGCTGCCGCTTTCCGGCTCAAGCAATCCCTTTCCCTCCAGGCGTGCGCTGAACAACATGCTGCCCACCTGAAGAGCAAGCCGCTGCTCGGAAGGGCTCGTGATACTGTCCAGCAAAACGGCATCAATCTTGACCGGTTCGGAGTCCAGACCTTCGTCCAGAACGTCTTCAGCCGTCACCAGAGGAGGTTCACCCGGGGTGGCGTGGCCGGTCTTTCGCAGTTCGGCGTCCACCATCAAGGGATTGAACGGGCCTGCCTCCGCGAAGCCGGTTGCTTCCACAATATCCCCCAACGCCAGCTGGACCTCGGAATGATTCTGGATCTGTACGCCGCCATCAGGGCTGGAAAGATACGTCGGTCCCGTAAGATGACTGAGGACCACCGTTCCGATAATGCGGATGGGCTTGTTGGGATCTGATCCTTCCGAGAACTGCAGGAGTTGTCCAATGGAACGAATTGCTCCCGCAGGCGCATCGTTCTTTTCCATCCGCAGGAACTCTACACCCGGAACCTGAATCGTAATTCCCAGCAACTGCCGCTTCCGGTTGAATCGTGGGCCGCACACGCCACGAACCTTGATGTGGGAGAAGAGCAGGCCGGCCGGCAACTCCTGGTCGCCCACAACCGATACCTGAAATCGATGCGATCCCCATCTTACGCCCAGCAGGGATCTTCCGTTGAACTTGGTCACGGAGAAGACGATTCCTTCGGCTTCCACCCATTTTCCTTCCGGCACTCCGGCGAACAGCTGTTCGGTCGTAACGTCCGCAGGTTGTGGCAAAGGCGCCTCCCCAAGGATCCGTATGCTGGGACCGGTTACGACCGGGGCAAAATCTCCAGGACCACTGTATCCGTCGATCTCGACGCTTTGACCTACGTGCAGGTTCGGTACGTTGCTGGTGGCCACAGCAACATAGATACCCTCGCCATGATCCTGAATGAACAGGTTGCCGCCAAGAGGATTGAAGTACGTGACTATGGCTTGTAGATGAACGGGGTAGTTTCGTTTGGCCTCTCCCTCCGCCAGCCCGCGGATCTGTTTCACGCTGGTCAGAAGGGGTAAGTGAACCACCTCGGATTCCGGTTTCGCCTTTTCGGGCGTCAACAACGTAATATCCCGTACCGACCGCACAAACACTCGCATGCCCACTATCGCTGAGCGCACATCCAGGCTCAAATCCAGGACTCCTGCCATGCGAATCGGACGCTCGGCAAAAGAGGCGTAGTCCACTCCCGCCACGTCCCTCACGAAAACTTTGATGTCCTGGTCGCCTGTACGAAGAGTGAAAGTGAGCCTGCCGCTGTTATCAATGCCTGGAGACCTGCTTACGCCTTCGATTTCCACAAGCTGGTATTGCAGGTTTCCGGAACGCAGTTCGGCGGTGGTGGCGTGGACTGGAACGGGCGGGTCCATGTTCGCGGCTTCATGCGTCTCGACGATGGTAATTACAGGACCCATCCCGCCGCTGGCAACAATGCCTGTCAGCTCCATCTGCTCCGCGTAGCGATTTTGGGCCGATGCCATGTGATCTTCAATGCGCGCGCCGCCCGTTGCGTCCTGAACGAACACTTGCTGGAGCGAAGTATCTCCGTAAGTAATAGTGCCGCGAATGTGTACTGGAATTTGAGGGCTGACGCGGGGCAGATGCCGGATTTCTTCGATCGTAGTGATGGGTGCCGTTCCGGACCGCTGAATAAGGCGGCCGCACCCGGCGTTCCAGAGGGAACTGACGAGGATTAGGGTCAAGAGGAGCGCTGGGGCACTCACAACACGGAACTTCACCTTAATGTTATCGGCCTTACCGGAGGGACTCTGTACGCCTTTCCTGATATTCGAAGTCGCTGAAATCCGCTGGCTTAAGGCCGCCCGACAAAAGGTCCCATGAAGCGGGCATTCCCACAGGTTTGGCCTCATCCGACAGAATACTGGCATCGAGCTGCTCTGTGACCCGATAGGAGCCGTGAAGGTGGCCTAAGTAATTGAAAAGTAGGAGCGGTAGACCGCGCGGTCGAACCGGCGACGGGAGCATAGAGAATCGGTTTTCACCCGGTGCTCCGCTCAGTTCGCTAACGGGGCACAAGTGGAGCACACGAAATAGGCATGGGGAAAAACCCGCGGTGAAATGACATCGGTTGGTCTTCGGACAGAAGCGAGCGGGCTCGCCGCGGGTGCAGGCCTCAAGAAACTTCGCTCCCGCAGAACCTATGAACTATGGACAAGCCCCGCTTTTTGCAGGCATCCCATGCTGATGCTCCAAAGCTCATCCCTGTGTTGCTCTGTCTACACTTGCTTCGCTTGGCAGTCTGTGAAGTACGCTCCCGATACCCGGCGAACGCTTTGGGATGAGGCCAAGTAAACGGATGTAGCCGCCCCTTTCTCGGGAGAAACAGAAAACGGAAGTGCCAAATAGGAGACCAGCTTAAACATTCCGGGAGCGCGGGGCATCATCTGTGTCCTCGCGATACCCGGATGCACGGCATTTGACGTAACGTTTGTCGCCTTCAGTCTTTTGGCAAGCTCGATGGTAAACAGAAGGAGCTTGGACATCCAATAGGTTCCCAACACGGAAAACGCCCGCTCGCTCTGAAGATTATTCACGTCGAACTTTCCAGCAGTGTACACGCTTGAGCTTAGATTGATTACTCTTCCCTGTTCGCTTTCTTCAGTTCGTCGAGCGGCAAATGGGTCAGAAAGAAATGCGACAGATAGTTGACCTGATACGAGGCCTCGAACCCGTCCCCGGTGAGCATCCGCTTCGGCATGAATATTCCGGCGTTGTTGATGAGCACGTCGAGCCTCGGATACCGTCCCTTGAATGTCTCCGCAAGTCTGGCGACCTCCCTCAGCGACGAGAGATCGGCAAGGATGATGTCAATCTCGTCACCCGTCGCCGCCTTAATCTCGGCCTTCACTGCATCGGCTTTCGCTGCATTGCGCGCGGCAAGGACGGCGGTGAAGGCAGCCGCGGTTTGCTTCGAAGTGGCGAAGCCGATAAGAAGTATTGTCAAGGCCAGTACAGCGTGCCCCCAGGCATCGTATCCATTGTTCGAAATGACGCCGAAAATCATACCTTCGCCAACCATGAAGCCCATTACGGTTAGCACTCCGTAAAACGCTCCAAAAATCTGGAATCCCAAGCGGGCGGGTCTTGCTCCGAACAGGGAGGCGATGAGGAAGATTATTCCGGAAACGATCTGCAGGATGTTGTGGGGAGGATTGACCATGAAGATGCCCAAATACATGCCGTCCTTGATGACTCCGGGAACAAGACCAAGAAGTCCACCGAACAGGAAGAGGCCCACCATAGCGATTCCGAGCTTGTTGATCATTCCGAAGCCTTCTATTGACGTGAGATGACGCCGGACTCAACCACGCGATGCTCGACCCCGGATCGCCCGGAGACCTCCGCCGCCACTTCTTTGAGCAGAGCCTCGCGCCGGGCCACCAAGACAACGTTGATTCCCGAACCGGCGATCTGACGAGCGAACTCCCGCCCGATTCCAGAGGACGCGCCGGTGATAAGCGCCCACGGACCAAATCGCTTCCTGTTCAGTGTTGCTGGCATGGCGCCTCCTGATCTTCGGCCGTCCGCCGCCGCCTTGACCCTTCGCTAAATAGTTTCATAACGATCACTATGATAATAATTCTCTGTTGCGTTACGGCGTCAAGTGAATTACATATGGATCGTTATGAATAAAGCGAAGGCCCAGTCCCGTCCACGAGGCCGGCCGCGTGGTTTTGATCGGGACGAAGCCCTTGACCGCGCGATGCGCCTTTTCTGGGAGAGGGGCTACGAGGCCACGTCTATCAGTGAGCTCACGGAGGCCATGCGCATAACCCCACCAACCCTCTATAGTTTCTTTGGGGACAAGAAGCGCCTTTTTTTGGAGGCTGTTGACCGTTACCAAACCGGCCCGGGTTGTTTTGGAGTGAAGGCACTTACCGAAGAACCGACGGCGGAGCGTTCCATTCGGCGATTGCTCACGGAGGCCGTCGCTTCGTTTTCCAATCCAAAGGGTCCGAAGGGCTGCCTGGTAGTGCTCGGAGCTACCAACTGCGCGGCGGAATCAGGGGACGTCTTTGCTGCGCTGGCCGATCGCCGCCGTGCTGCGGAGGCCGCTGTCCGTGACCGAATTGCTGCCGGACGCGCCGCCGGAGAACTCGCGGCGGGAGCCGATGTCGACGCGTTAACGGGGTTGGTCACAACGACTCTCTTTGGACTAGCCATCAAGGCACGCGACGGTTCATCACGATCTAGCCTACGCAAGATTGTCGATCTAACGATGCAAGCTTGGCCCAGCCGGAAGAATCATTAGCGATGTAAACAGTCTATATGTCACCAAGCGTTGCACCGGGAACGAACGCGACGCCCGGCACTTGGTCGGCAAATCGTCATGCCGATCACGTTGCGTCCGCTTCCGCGTGCTAGGTTGCGTCCGCTTCCGCGTGCTAGGATGTTCGTTGTTTTCCCCAATTTCGAACCGAAAGCGAGGCGCCCAATGAGTAAACAACTTTCGTCATCCTCCGAGCGGCGTTCGTTCCTGACTCGTTTCAACGCTGGAGCAGCGGCCATCGCAGCGCTAGCCGTCGTCGGCGTCGCGAAGGCCCAGGTAAAGTCTGCACCTGCCACTCGTTTTGAGCCCGCGCGGCACGACCAAGACGATTGGATGGATCATATCCCCGGGAAACATCGAATGGTGATCGATACCACCACCGGGGAGGGGTTCCGGGACGGACTCCTGTTCGCGAGTAACTTCATGTTGGCGAATCGCAATGATTACGGTCTTCAGAATCAGGATCTGGCCGTCATCGTGGTCGCACGTCATCTCTCCACGGGGTACGGTTTCAATAATGACATGTGGGCCAAGTACGGAGCGTCTTTGGCAGATGATCAGGCTAAAGAGCCGTCCAAGGCAAACCCCAGCGCCGCGTCGTTAGCCGCGCTTTCGAATCAGGGCGTTCAGTTCGCAGTGTGTTCCATGGCCACTCGCAGGCTTGCAGGAACGATCGCACGAGCGGTGGGCGGGAACACCGACGCCATCAATGGCGAGTTGATCGCGAATCTGGTGAGCAATGGCCGGATGGTCTCAGCCGGAATCGTCGCTGTCAATCGCGCCCAGGAGCGCGGATATTCATTCGTGCGCGGGTAGCCTCGTTTGCCGGGAGAAAGTATGAAACACCTGCACGTTACTCTTGCCATTCTCACGATCGGTGCCTCCGTTGCCGCCGGGCAATCCCAGGTCAAGAAATCGACTATCGAAGGGATCACCAACTTCGCCCAGGTGGAGACAACCGTCGCCTGTGCCGGCGCCGTGACACCATCCGCGGTCGCCGGGATCAAGAAGATGGGGTTCGCCTCTATCATCAACCTGCGGCTGGATACCGAAAAGGGTGCCGACATTGATGCGGAAGCCGCGGCGGCCAAAGCTGCCGGCATCAACTTCGTGCACCTCCCGCTAAATGGGAATGCCCCTGAACCGGCGGTGGCCGATCGCTTTCTCAAGGTCATCACAGAACCCGGTAATCAACCGGCGTTCATTCATTGCGCCAGTGGCAATCGCGCCGCAGCGATGTGGCTTATCAAACGTGTACTGGTCGACAAGTGGGACAACGATCGCGCGTTGGAGGAAGCCTCGCAGCTCGGTTCGATCAGCCCCGTGATGAAAACTTTCGCGCTGGATTACATCCAAGCTCACAAAAAGTAAGACTGCGAAGTCACGCGCGGCGGTCTGCAGCCACCAGCCAGACCGCGCCGGGCAAATTCACCCCTGAGGTCGAGGCATACGGTGTGAGGGCGCGCCGGATCGACTTAAGGGCGGCAGCCCGAATGTCCTCCGGTTGGTCTACCAGCGCCCGTTTGGCCGGCCCCATCGCAGACGACTGGATGACGGCATCTTCGAGCGTTCCTCCGGCTGCGAGGTCCATCTGAACGTCCAGCGGCGTGAAAGAGGGTTCCGTGAAGCCGGCCGCCGTCAGGATCCGCGTAACGCGCGCGGTGTCGCCAAAGGCGAATGGGCCGGGCTGTTCAGGATCTGGCTTAGGCAAACGCGGCGCGTGCTCGTAAACCGCGTGCAGCGGAATCTGGAGCCAGGGGTTGTCGTTGATCGGACGCCAGCACGCGAAGCGAAGGCGCCCACCGGGGGCCAAGCCTGTCCGCAGGTTCGTAAACGCAGCCACGGGATCGCCGAAGAACATCACGCCGAAACGGGAGACGATCAGTTCGGCACCGAGATCACGCAACGGCAGTTCGGCAGCGTCGCCGAGGAGACAGGTGGCGTTCGGGAAATCGCGCAGGCGTTCCACAGCGAGCGCGAGCATGGGCTCCGAGATATCGATTCCGAGCACGCGTCCGGAAGGACCAACGGCGCGCGCCAGTTCGATGGTTGTGGAGCCGCAGCCGCAACCCACATCCATTACGGTTGATCCAGCATACGGCGCGGCGAATGCGAGCAGGGGCTCCATAACCGGAGCGAGCGTACGGTCAAGGCGGTCTTGCTCGCGGGTCCAGTATTCGCCGTCGATTCCATTCCAGCGCGCGCGCTGTTCTTCGTTGAAAGCCTGTGTGGGTGTCATCGTCGACGTTTTAATTTTAAGCTGCGCCAGACGATTCTAGCCATCGGCGCATTTCGGCACGTGGCGCCAGGCCCGCGCGCTGGAAGACCGCCTTGCCGCCGCGCAATACAACAAAATTCGGAATGGATTGAACTCCGAATCGGGCGGCCAGAGTCGGGTGAGCCTCCGTATCGACTTTCAGCACTAAGGCCCGGCCTTCCATTTCCCGCGCCAGCTGTTGAACCT
>Ga0157369_10008941_pt1 | contig 11472 bp, 6 predicted proteins | sample C25metaG_FD_113461 | JGI IMG/M metagenome (GOLD analysis project Ga0157369, IMG submission 113461) | Corn rhizosphere microbial communities from Kellogg Biological Station, Michigan, USA - C2-5 metaG | ecosystem: Host-associated > Plants > Roots > Rhizosphere > Soil | place: USA: Michigan... | reverse complement strand
GGCACCAACGCCAAGGTCGGCGACGGCGACTGGATCGTGGTGGAGGCGGACGAGTCGGACGGCAGCTTCCTGCGCCTGAAGTCAACGGTGGCCATCGTCACCAACATCGATCCCGAACATTTGGACCACTACGGCGACTTCGACGGGGTGCGGAAGGCGTTCGTCGATTTCGTGGAGAACATCCCCTTCTACGGGTTCGCCGCTGTCTGTCTGGACCATCCGGAGGTGCAAAAGCTGGTTGCGGCCATCGATAACCGGCGGCTGGTGACCTACGGGGTCAATCCGCAGGCCATGGTGCGGGCCGACAATGTCGAGATGGGGCCGGACGGCTGCCGTTTCGATGTCGTCATCCAGAATGGCGAGACCCATGTGGTCTCGGGTGTGCATCTGCCGATGGCCGGCTGGCACAATGTGTCGAACGCCTTGGCCGCCATCGCCGTGGCGCGCGAACTGGATGTGTCGGACGACGCGATCCGCACCGGCCTGGCCGGCTTTGGCGGGGTCAAGCGGCGCTTCACCACGACAGGCGTTGTGGGTGGTGTTCGCATCATCGACGACTATGGCCACCACCCGGTCGAGATCGCCGCTGTGCTGAAGGCCGCGCGTCAGGTGACGGACGGCCGGGTCATCGCCGTGGTTCAGCCTCATCGCTACACGCGTCTGCGTGATCTGATGGACGAGTTCTCGACCTGCTTCTCGGACGCCGACAGCGTGATCGTCGCCGATGTCTATCCCGCCGGCGAACAGCCGATCGAGGGCGTGGACAAGCACGCCCTGGCTGACGGGGTGCGCCGCTACGGCCACCGTCACGTCCAGGCCCTGGAGAACGCTGCTGTCCTGCCGCGCCTGATCAAGGATGAGGCCAAATCCGGCGACGTGGTCGTACTGCTGGGCGCCGGCGACATCACCAGCTGGGCCTACGGCCTGCCGGCGCAGCTGGAGGTCTTGGGCTAAAGGAAGCTCAGGATCATGTTTCCAGCCACGAAGGCGATGAACCCCGTCATGACGAAGGCGGCTGCAAAGGCGAACAACCACTCCCGTTTTGCCTGAAGCCGCAGCGCTTCTCGATCGTCGACGACGCCTTCTTCCAGCCGGCGACGGTCACGCTCTACAAAAGGCGCGATGATAGCCAGGCTCACGATCATCGGCAGATAGATGACGACCAGTCTTGCCAGGCTGCTGAAGGACTCGCGGCCCGCGCTGAACCTGCCGAGGAGGCCGGCCAGCCACGCCTGATGGTCGATCGGTGCATAGGCGGCGATCAGCGACAGGATGCCGACTGCGTAGAGCGAGACATAGAGAAGGCGCTGTCCGGCCGTCTTGGTCACGCGCGGGGGAGAGGCGGTCGGCTCCGATCCGAACGCAGGGGCTTGTTGCCCGAGCGAGATCGCGCCTGACGCCTGTTTGCTGTGGACATGCCAAAACCAGCGATAGTTCGCAGCATGAAGTGTAGGCAGGCCGACGACCGCTAGTAGCGCCACGAGGATGAGGTTGAGGGCGGCCTGGGTGGTCATGACGACGGACGTATAGGTGTTGACGGCGTAGACGAGACCGATCCAGCCGAACAGGATCACGGCCGTGCCGCCGATGCCGAGCACAATCATGCGGACTGCAGCCCTGAAGGTCATGGTCGCCACCTTAGAAGCCTGGTCGCCGATGTGACTAGCCTGCTCTATTTGAGACGGCGCGTCTTTCGCATCGTGCCTGCTGGCGTTATCGGATCGACATGACTTCAAACGACACCCTTCCGCGGGTTCGCGGCAAGCTGCTGCTGAACGAGCCGCTGGCGCCCTATACGTGGTTCCGGGTGGGCGGCGCGGCCGAGGCCCTGTTCATTCCGGCGGACGCCGAGGATCTGGCGGATTTCCTGAAGGCGTTGGACCCGGCTGTGCCGGTGACGGTTCTGGGCGTCGGATCGAACGTCATCGTCCGTGACGGCGGGGTCGAGGGCGTGGTGATCCGCTTGGCGGGCCGCCCGTGGGCGCAGATCACGACGGACGGCGAAACGGTCACGGCCGGCGCGGGCGCGCTGGACTCGATGGTGGCCAAGGCCAGCGCCAGGGCGGGGATCGCCGGGCTGGAATTCTACGCCGGGATTCCTGGCACCATCGGCGGCGCCTTGACCATGAACGCCGGCTGCTACGGATCTGAGACCAAGGATGTGCTGGTTTCGGCCTGGGGGCTGACGCGGGCGGGCGAGCGGGTCGATTACGATCTGGCCGACTTCGGCTACACCTATCGCCATTCCGAGGCGCCGGCCGACATCATCTGGGTCGAGGCGACCTATCGCGGCACGGCTGACGAACCCGAGGCGGTGGCCGCCCGGATCTCCGAGATCACCAGCCGTCGCGAGACCACCCAGCCCATCCGCGAGAAGACCGGTGGTTCGACGTTCAAGAACCCCGAGGGCCATTCGTCTTGGAAGCTGGTGGATGAAGCGGGCTGGCGCGGCAAGCTGCACGCCGAAACGGGCGGCGGGGCCAAGTTCAGCGAACTGCACTCCAACTTCATGATCAATCCCGGCGAGGCGACAGCCGCCGATATCGAAGGCCTGGGCGAGGCGGTTCGCGCCGATGTCCTGGCGAAGACCGGCGTTCAGCTGGAGTGGGAAATCAAGCGGATCGGCCGAGCGGGATAAAAATCCTCCGCAAAAATGGTCGTCGGACGTGAATGGTTGACGGCCTGTTAAACATGTAGGCCCCAATCCAAGGCGTCATGGCCCGCGCATTCAAAGACCTTCATGTCGCCGTCCTGATGGGCGGCCTTTCCGCAGAGCGGGAGGTGTCCCTTTCGTCGGGCGAACAGTGCGCGCAGGCGCTAGAGCGGCAGGGCGTGCGCGTCAGCCGCGTGGACGCCGGGCGGGATCTGGCGAACGTCCTGTCCGGCCTGATCAAGCTTGATGTGGTGCTGAACTGTCTGCACGGCGCCTGGGGCGAGGACGGCTGTGTCCAGGGCGTGCTGGAGACGCTGCGTATTCCCTATAGCCATTCCGGCGTGCTGGCTTCGGCCCTGGCGATGGACAAGGACAAATCCAAGGCCGTGCTCCGGGCGGCGGGCATCAAGGTGCCGGGCGGCGGGCTCTATGATCGCCACGAGGTCGCCGGCCGACACGTCATGGACCCGCCCTATGTGGTCAAGCCGAATGCGGAAGGCTCGTCCGTCGGCGTCTTCCTGGTGCGCGAGGGCGCCAACCGGCCGGTCGCCGAGGTGGGCGAGCCGGGCTGGGCCTATGGCGAGCAGGTCGTCGTCGAACCCTATATCGCCGGCAAGGAGTTGTGCGTCACCGTGCTGGGCGAAGCGACGGGCCCCCGCGCCTTGACGGTCACGGACATCACCCCGACCAAGGGCTTCTACGACTACGAGGCCAAATATGCGCCGGGCGGGTCGGTGCATGTCCTGCCCGCCGTCCTGCCTGCGCCCGTGTTCGAAAAGGCCATGCGCCAGGCCGAGGCCGCGCACGTCGCCATGGGGTGCCGGGGCGTGTCCCGATCCGACTTCCGTTATGACGATGTTAAGGACGATCTGGTCCTGTTGGAGGTCAACACTCAGCCCGGCATGACCCCGACTTCGCTCGCGCCCGAGCAGGCGGCTCATACCGGAATGAGCTATGACGATCTGGTTCGGTGGATGGTGGAGGACGCCTCATGCCCGCGGTAGTTCGCGGCGGTCGGCGACAGAGTTCTAATCAGGCTCCCCAACGCGGCGCGGCTCCCAAAGGGGGAGGGCGGTCGCGTGGCGGGGCCAGGAACGCGTCCGCCATTCCCGGTAAAATGGCTGCCATCGGCCGTGTCGATATTTCACCCCGCACCGCTGTGATCGCCCTAGGCGCCGGCGCGCTGCTGCTGGTCGGGGTTCTGGCCACGGGCGCTCGCGCCGAGCGGATCGGCGCCTCGGTCTCGCATGGCCTGGACAGTGTGACGGCCGGCATGGGCCTGACGCTGAAGCGGGTGCACATCACCGGCGCCTCGCCTGAGGCCGAGCCGGCGATCCAGCGCGCGCTGGGCCTGTATTCCGGTCAGCCGATCACCAGCCTGGATCTGGACGCCATTCGCACGCGGGTTCAGGGCGTGGGCTGGGTCAAGGAGGCGCGCGTGGTGCGCCTGTTGCCCGACACCCTGATCATCGAGGTCAAGGAACACGACCGCCTCGCCGTCTGGCAGGAGGCCGGTCAGATCAAGGTCATCGACAACCGGGGCCAGGTCATCGACGGCGCCGACGCGCGTCGCTATCCGAACCTGCCGCTGGTCGTCGGCAAGGGCGCCGACGTGGCGGCGGGCGAGATCCTTCCCCTGCTGGCCCAGCGTCCGCGCCTGATGGGAATGGTGGACGCCCTGGTGCGCGTGGACGAGCGCCGTTGGGACCTACGTCTGAAGGACGGCAGCCTGATCCAGCTGCCCGCCACCGAACAGGAGGCGGCCTTGATCCGCCTCGATGCGCTGGATCAGCGCGAACGCCTGCTCGACCTGGGTTTCGCCCGTGTCGATCTCAGAACTCCGGACGAGGTCGCCGTGCGACCTGCCGGCGACGCCTAGGAACGCCAAGATCATGACCAAGCAACGCGGAGCGGCGAACGATCAGGGTCGGGGCATGGATCCTCGCGCCGGTCGTGCGCCCGTGATCGCGGCGCTGGACATCGGCCAGTCCAAGGTCTCGTGCTTCATCATGAAGCCTGACGGCGTGCGCCACGCCGACCGCACCATCCGCGTCGCGGGCGCCAGCCACGTCCAGTCCAAGGGCGTGAGGGGCGGGGCGATCATCAACATGGACGAGGCGGCCCAGGCCATCGGCCACGCCGTCGAACGCGCCGAGCGCGCGGCCCAAAGCCCGGTTTCCGGCGTCGTCGTCACCACGGCCATCGGCCAGATGGCCAGCCACCGGGTGCAGGCCCGCGTCTCGCTGGGGGCCAATCCGGTCGGCGACGCCGATCTGGCGCGTGCCATCGGCATGGCCCTGGCTCAGATCCGCCTGCCCAACCGTCGCCCGATCCACGTCCTGCCCATCGCCTGGTCGGTCGATGGCGCGCGCGGCGTGCATGATCCGCGTTCGATGCGGGGCGGCTCGCTGGGTCTTGATCTGTTGGTCGTCTCGATGGCCGAGAACGTCTTTACGACTCTCAGCCACTGCCTGGAGCTGGCGCACCTCGACCTGCAAGGCGTCGCCGCCGCACCCGTCGTCTCGTCTCTGGCCGCGCTGGAAGAGGACGAGATGGACCTGGGCGCCGTCTGCATCGACATGGGCGGCGGCTCGACCAGCGCTGCCGTCTGGGGCGGGCGGTCGCTGCTGCATATCGAAAGCCTGAACGTCGGCGGCGACCATGTGACATCCGACATCGCGCGAGGCCTGTCGACGTCCAAGGCGGGCGCCGAGCGGCTGAAGACTTTGCACGGCTCGGCCATGGCCAGCGCCAACGAGGACCGCGAAATGCTGGAGGCCCCGCCGCGCGGCGAGGACGCCTCCGCCGGACCCGTCATCGTCCCGCGCGCCATGCTGAAAACCGTCATCGCCCCCCGCGTCGAGGAAACCCTCGAACTGCTGCGCGACCGGCTGAAGACCGCGGGCGTCGGCCTGGAGCCCGGCGCGGGCCTGGTCCTGACCGGCGGCGCCAGCCAGCTCAACGGCGTGCGCGAACTGGCGGTCCGCGTCTTCGACCGCCCCGTCCGCCTCGGAAAACCCCAACGGGCGCCACATTTGGCCGACGCGGCCTCCGGTCCCGCCTTCTGCGCTACGGCCGGGGTGTTGCTCCGCGCCGCCTACGGCCCCCGCGAGGCGGTCTCCGCCCGCAAGCTGATGGCGCGGCAGATCACCGCAGCGGACGCACCGCGAATCCACCGCGGCAACGTGGTAGGGCGCGTAGCCGGGTGGCTGCGGGATAATCTCTAATTTGCTTACGCTCCCGACAGGGGGTGTGTCTGGATTGTGACGGTTCGTTGTCGGATGTGACTAAGTTTCGTCATTCTTGCTTGCCGCCGCAGGGCGCAACAGCCTAAAACGATTTTTGTACGTCACAAATTCTGGTGGCGGTCATGTGGGGAATTCACGGTAGTGAACATTATCACCAAGGAACGGTTGCTGAGCTCGACCATCGTCGCTGGTCTCGCCATTGGCGTGGTCGCGGTCGCTCCCAGCGCATATGCCCAATCGAACAATAACACTCAGCCGCCGAAGTCGTCCGAGCAGGCGACTCAGGTCGATGAGGTCGTGGTCGTTGGTTCTCGTCTGCGCCGCGACAACTACAATTCGCCGTCTCCGGTTCAGGTCGTGACGCGTGACGAAGCCACTCTGGCCGGTTTCAACTCCACGACTGAAGTGCTTCAAGGCACTGCCGTCACGGGCGGTACATCGCAGATCAACAACGCCTATGGTGGTTACGTCACGAACGGCGGTCCGGGCGCCAACACCTTGTCGCTGCGCGGCCTGGGCGCCACCCGCACCTTGGTTCTGCTGAACGGTCGCCGCGTTGCGCCCGCCGGTTCGCGCGGTTCGGTCGGCTCGACCGACCTAAACGTTCTGCCGACCGCGATGATCGAGCGGATCGAAGTCCTGAAGGACGGCGCTTCCTCCGTTTACGGCTCCGACGCCGTCGCCGGCGTTGTGAACATCATCACCCGCAACAACATCGACGGTCTCACCGTCGAGGGCCAGTACAACGCGCCTACCGACGCTAACGGCGCGGGTGATACGTCGCGCTTCTCGATCGTCGCCGGTGCGACGGGCGACCGCTGGCACCTGGCAGGTTCGGCCGAGCGTTTCACGCGTGAGGAAGTGACCTTGGCGGATCGCGAGTTCACGCAGTGCAACATCGACGGCATGCTGAACGGGACGGACTTCATCGATCCGCGGACCGGCCGGTCCAAGTGCTATCCGATCACGGACACGGGTTCGAACGGCGTCACGATCAACACTATCGGCACCGGCAATACCCAGACGTTCATCTACAACAATCCGGCTTACTTCCGTGGCGCCGGCAGCCCGGACAGCTTCTATTATGCCAACCGCTGGCGCCCGAATTCGGCCGCGACAACCGGTCTAGTCGGATGGGAAGCGGTCGGCGGCTTCCAGCTGAACCAAGCGGGCACGGCCCTGATCGCCACCAACCTCAACATTCGCGACACGTTCGAGCCGCGCAAGTTGAACACCTCGCTGATTTCGCCTGTCGAAGTCAGCACCCTGTACCTGGAAGGTTCGTATGACCTAAAGGCGCTCGGCAACGCCGAAGTCTACGGCGAGCTGCTGGTCAACCGTCGCGAGTCCGAACAGACTGGCTACCGCCAGCTGTCTCTAGACTACTACAAGGGCAACCTGCTGATCCCGCAGAACCTGACCTTCTCGACGCTTTCGGCTAACCAAGGCCTCAGCCCGACGACCGGACCGTTCGCCAACGCAAACGTCGGCGTGCGAGCCTTCATCGGTTTCGGCAACGATCATTCCAAGCAGACGGTCGATTTCGCCAAGGAACTGGTCGGCATCCGCGGTGACTTCTTCATGCCGGGTTGGCGCTATGACGCCTACGCTAGCTATACGCGTTCGAAGGCCGAGTACACGTCGGAACAGTTTCTCATCGATCTGATGCAGAATTCGCTGGACGTCGTTGTCGCACCTACGGGTACGCCTACGGCCCTGACGCGTTCCGGTGTGCTGTCCACCGGCGCGACGGGCACCGTCACCTGCCGCATCAATACGACGAACCCGACGGCGGGGTGTATTCCGGCTCCGTTCCTGACGTCTCAGACAGTCGGTGGCGTGCTGCCTGAAAACTGGGTGAACTATGTGTTCCGCCCCGTCACCGGCACGACCGAGTACATCGAGAAGGTGGTCAGCGTTGGCATCGACGGTCCGCTGTTCACCCTGCCGGCTGGCCAAGTCTCGGCCTTCCTGGGCGCCGAATGGCGCGATGCGTCGATCGACGACACGCCCAGCTACGACATGCAGACGGCCAACCTGCTGAACTACTCGACCTCGACACCCACCCGCGGCTCGGAATCGGTTTGGGAAGTGTTCGGCGAAGTCGAAGTGCCGCTGCTGGCCAATATGCCGCTGGCCCAGTCGCTGACCCTGAACGCTTCGGCGCGCTACACTTCGTACGAGAACGCCGGTTCAGACACCACCTACAAGGCGGGGCTGGTCTATACGCCGGTCAGCTGGCTGACGTTCCGCGGCACCTACGGCACCTCTTACCGCGCTCCGGCGTTGTTCGAGCAGTTCCTGGGCGCCACCTCGGGCTTCATCGCCAACACGACCGACCCTTGCCACAACCTGACGGCCACTTCGAACCCGAATCGGATCGCGAACTGCACCTCGCAAGGTTTGGGTCTGTCTTCGGGCTTCACGCAGAACAGCAGCGTTCGCGTCTTCACACTGGGGGGCGCGGCGAACAATCTGGAACCGGAAACCTCGGACAACCTGACCGTCGGCTTCGTCTTCCAGCCGACCCTGCCGTCGGGTTGGGGCGACCTGTCGTTCGCTACCGACTACTACGAGATCAAGATCGAAAACTCGATCACTCGTCTGGGTGGCGCGACGATCCTCAGTGATTGTTACAACTCGCCGACTGCGGACTTCAACGCCAAGGCCGGAAACTGCGCCTTCATCACGCGTGCGTCCAACAACAACGCGCTCACGGTCGAAAGCAGCTACATCAACATCGCTACGGACTCGGTGAAGGGGCTGGATTACACCCTGCGTTATCGCAAGGATGTCGGTCCGGGCAGCGTGCTGGCCAACCTCGGTGTAACACAAGTGACCGAGAACTACAGCCAGACCTTGCCAACCGATCCCATTCGGGATCAGACCGGCCGGATCAACGTTCCGGAGTTCTCGGGCTATGCAGATCTGACCTATGCTTGGGATCAATGGCGCGTTCGCTACGGCGTCGAGTGGATTCAAGCAACGGAAGACTACTCGTATTACCAGCGGAACTTCGCTCAAGATCTGGCTGCCCTAGGCTACGATTTCGAGGTGCCGGACTACTGGCTGCATAACGTGTCGGTGCAGTACCGCACGGACGATTGGTCGGCGACCGCTGGTGTTCGCAACCTCTTCAACGAAGAGCCGCCGGTTATCTCGTCGGGTATTTACAACCGCGTCGGCAACGCTCCGTTGTATTCGGGCTACGACATGGTTGGCCGGACCGTCTTCATCAACCTGTCGAAGTCGTTCTAAGAACGCATTTCGTAGAGAAGACAAACAAGAGGCGGCGAACTTCGGTTCGCCGCCTTTCTCTTATTGGAGCCAGTGATCGAAGGGCAACTGATCTGTCGACGCTCATTTGGCCGTACGGGCGACAAGCGTATATAGGCGATCTGGCGGCGGCCCAATTGGGCGGCGATGAGCGAGTTAAGACGCCTTTGATCGGGATCCAGAATGTGAGTCTGCATTAGGGGGCGGCTTTACGCATCGAACCAGCCGTCTGCAGGCGGGCGTAGGGCCAAACGTGCTACTGACGCACAAACCCTGATGAGCATAAAGAAAAGCCACCTCCTATGGGAGGCGGCTTCGAGAACAATGGTGTGACAGGTCTTATAGGCCGTGGCCACCGCACCCGGTCTTTAAGTAGTCGTCGATATAGCCGAGTTGTTGCGCCATGATCGCCCGCGTCCAGGCCGGGCCATGGGCGTAGTCGTTAATCAGGTGGTATTGGATCTCCTGGCCGCTAGTCTGTGCACGACTGACGAACAGGTCAGAGTGATCCCGAGTGACGGTTTGATCCCGATCCCCTGTGAAGACCATCATTGGGATCTTCACCTCATTTGCGCGGGTGATCGGACTCAGGCCGTTGACGGTGTCGCGTTGCGCCTCCCGAGTGTAGGGGTTCTGGAACATGCTGGAGCGAATTCGGGTGAGGTCCGATACCCCCGCGCCCGCGATGGCGCATTTGTAAATCCCCTCAGGACGGATGCCGGCGACCATGGCGGCGTAGCCGCCATACGAGAAGCCGAACATGGCGATGCGATCTCTTTGAGCGACGCCTTGTTGGACCAGCCATAGAGCGCCATCGTCCTTGTCGTCCTGCATCTTCTGGCCCCACTCGTTGTCGCCGGCCATCCAGAGGCGTTTGCCCCATCCATCGGACCCCCTGTACTGAGGCTGCAACACGGCGTAACCCCGCGAAGTCATCATGGCCCGCCAAGACGAATGATCCCACGTCAGTTCGTCACGCGCCCAAGGTCCGCCGTGGGGCATGATGACGGTGGGGTAGGGCCCAGGTCCGAAAATATCCGCCGGCGGCTTGCTAACGAAGGCTGGGATGTCGAGGCCGTCTCGCGCCTTGTAGTAGACGAGTTCCGTCTTGCCGATAGAAGGGGGATTGATCTGCGGATACGGCTGACCCAACTGGGTTAGTTGGCCGTTGCGAAAGATCGAGTAGGTGCCGGGATCATTGGACGCCCCGGCCCAAACCACAACCGTGCCCCAGTCCTGGGAGGCCGCCTTGACTTCCATATAGCGATCGGTGGCGTAGGAAATGGTGCGGGTGGCCCCGTTAGCGGGATCGGTGATCGCCAAGGGATGCTTTTCAATGCGCAGCGCGCGCTCTAGTCCGGCGATAAGGGATTCATAGCCCGGCGCAATCGGATACTCGGTTTCGCGTGGACCATTGTAAATGAACGAGCGCACCTCGCCGAAGTTAGGGCCTTGAACGCGATTTATGCTCATGCCCGTAGCTTCAAACAAGGGATGTTCGAAGACCACCTCGCCGAGTTGACGACGAGCCACATCGTACTCGAAGATCGCGGCCTTGTCCCTTCCACGGTTGGAAATGACGTAAGCGATGTTGGGGTCGGTGCTGAATCCGGCAACGGCAAAGACTTCGCGGTCCTTGGCATGGCTACGGAAGTGCTCGTCCCAACCTCCGGACGCATTTCGGAATTGAGTGGCGATATAGATTCCGTCAGCGTCACGGTCGGCGATGTTACGCATGCGCAATTCGCCGGAAAGGTCGGTAGCGTAACCGATGACGCGTTCGTTGGCGCGCTGAATGCGTTCGGCGCGATTAGAGCGCACATTCAGGCGCAGAACGTCGCTCCCGATCTGGATTAGGATATTGTCCGGATCGTTCGGCAATGAGTCCAAAACAGACGGGCTTTGTGTTTTCAGGAATTCGGCTTCCCCGTCTGAGCGTGGGCGGAACGAGTTGATGGGGTCACGCCAGTTGCGGCCTTCAAGATCCGTCAGCAGAAATTTGCTGAGGAAGGTCTTGATGTTGCCAGCGCCAGACACGTCGTAGGGCTGCCACATCGTTACCCCAAGAACGTCGTTCTTTATGAAGCTAACCCCTCGCACCTTCATCTGCGACGCGCCGATGGTTGTCGGCGTCCGGTCAAGGTGCTCGGCGTCCCAAACCAGTATCACCTGTTCTTCACCACGCCCTTGCAGCGCAGCGATGTGCTTTCCATCCGGCGAGACGGTAAAGCTGGACATGCGCGGGAATGCGGCGAAATCCTGGATGGTCGGGGCGGCGACGGCCGCTGCGGCCGC
>Ga0157369_10008940_pt1 | contig 11472 bp, 9 predicted proteins | sample C25metaG_FD_113461 | JGI IMG/M metagenome (GOLD analysis project Ga0157369, IMG submission 113461) | Corn rhizosphere microbial communities from Kellogg Biological Station, Michigan, USA - C2-5 metaG | ecosystem: Host-associated > Plants > Roots > Rhizosphere > Soil | place: USA: Michigan... | reverse complement strand
GGTTCCAGTCGCGCACATGAGATTTACAGCGTCTCTGACGGGAACGAGTTCGAAGAGCCCTTTCATTTGAGCAAGACCGAATATCAAACTTCTCTGTACCAGGTGAAGAGTCCCGGGCTGATCGAAGTATTGAGCGATTCGCTCGCAGAACCCGTCGCGATTGTTTACGCAGCGCCGTCACCATGGGTGGCGATCACTCATTCACACGGCAATGTCGAATTCAGCAACGTGCCGCCGGGGCGATATCGCCTGGTTTCGTGGCATCCGCGACTTCCTGGGACAGCGCAAACGATCGATTTGTTGCCTGATCGGGAAGCCACCGCGACAATCTCCGTTGGCGTCAACTCGCTGCCGAAGGTCAAGTAGGTAAAACCTGCGATCGCGCTGCATTGTCATACGGAGGTCTCCGAAGCATCTGGCCGGCTCGCGTACGGTGGCAAGATGCTTCGAGTATCTCAGCATGACATAGAGGCCCATTAGCTATGTGATTCGCTTATGTTTCTCGTCCGGGTCGGACAATCGCGCCAGCGCAAGATGCCGGCGGTTTCCATGCGCATCGGCACAAAAATCCTGCTGCTGATGCTGCTGATTACGGTCGGCGCCTGCGCGATCGTGAGCTGGATTGTCACGCTCAACGTCACTTCCTACGAAACCGAGCGGGCCAACGACCAGATCCTGCTGGCGATTGGGAATTACGTCCGCCACCTCAACGAGCGGCACGCGCAGATCATCCGTATCGTGCAGGCCTTGCTGGAAGCGCCGGCGCAGCGGTCGCTGTTGCAGGCGGCGGACGATTCCACCGACACCGCCTCGCGCGAGCAGCTTCGCCAGGAAGTTTTCGGGCGCGACGTGCAGACGGAACTGGCATCGCAGGACGGCGAGCCGCAGTTTCATGTGCTGTTGAACCAGGCGAATGAGCTGCTGCTCTCATCGGCGGCGCGTGATCCGGCATTGCAGGCGTTTTTGTCTTCGCCGAAGGTGCACTGGCCAGTCGATGCGGTGCTGGCGGCGGAGAAGCCGGTGATTCAATACGTCGCGACTCCGTCGGGGCTGTTTGTCGCGATGGGCGTGCCGCTGCATGCGCAGCTCAACGAGGCGCCGACGCACGCCTATTTCGTCGGCTTTCGCGTGGATGACAACTGGGTTCGCCAGCAACTCCTGGCTGATCGCGTGAGCAGCGACATCAAAGGGCCGCCGCTGAATGCGTGGTTCATGGTTGACGGCACGATCGTCGCCCGCGCCTCGTCCAATCCGGCCGATCAATCGCTCGATGCTTTTTCCGCAGCCATTCCGCTGCAACCCAATCAAAGAACGGGACTCAAAAGCGCGGCAAGCGAGGGCGTGGAATTTACCTCACAGCGGCAGCATTTCCTCGGCCGCATCAGTGATCTGTCGCCAGTTGGCGCCAAAAGCGCAAGACTTCTGCTGGCAAGCTCATTGACCGAAGCCTTGCGGCCGCTTCACCGCCTGCAGTGGGAGATCCTGATCACCGTCGCGATCGCGTGCCTCGTGGTGATTGTACTCTGCCGCTGGTTTGCGTTGATGATCTCGCGGCCCATCGAAGCGCTGGTCGAAGGAACACGTCGCATCGCGGCGGCGCAGTTCGATAATCCCGTGCAGATTCAACGCGGCGACGAGCTGGGCGTTCTGGCCGACAGCTTCAACAAGATGGCTCAGGGCCTCAAAGAGCGAGACGAGCTGCGCGAGGAGCGGGTGAAGATCGAGCACGATCTTGCTTTGGCCCGCAAGATCCAGATGGACGTGCTGCCCAAGCTGCCGCTGCCGACCTGCCCGGGCTATGACATCGCCGCCCGTTCCATTCCCGCCGAGCAGACCGGCGGCGATATTTTCGACCTGGTGGCGATGACCATCGACCCCACCGACACCGCCGGCGCGCCCTCGCTGGTGCTGCTGCTGGCAGACGCGACCGGGCACGGCATCGGCCCGGCTCTTTCCGTGACTCAGGTGCGCTCGATGATCCGCATGGGCGTCCGCCTGCGCGCCGGTCTGGATGAAGTGCTCGCGCAGATCAATCGCCAGCTTTGCAATGATCTGGGCCAACAACGCTTCGTAACCGCGTTTCTGGGATTGCTCGATCCGTCTGCAAACCGAATCAATTATCGCTCGGCCGGCCAGGCCCCCCTGCTGCACTTCCACGGCAAAAACCACCGCTTCGAGTGGCTCGATTCCTCGATGCTCCCCCTGGGGATCGACGAAGACCCGCAAAGCGATGGCGAGCGCAACATGCAAGTCGAGCCCGGCGACCTGATCGTCCTGCTCACCGACGGTTTTTACGAATACCACAACCCGCAGGGCGAGCAACTCGGCCACGAGCGCATCGCGGAAGTAATCCTCAACCACCATCATCAGTCGGCGCGGGAAATCCTCGAGGAAATCTTGAAAGCCACCCGAGAATTCGCCGCCGGCGCGCCGCAGAATGACGACATGACGGCCGTGATTATCCGCCGCCTGCCGCCGGAATAGGCGGCCTCATTTACCGCCTTGGTTCACGGTGATGTTCCAGATGTTGTTGAATTCTCTGGCCGACCTGCTGGCTGCCGTTGGTGGAAGTAGGCATGCGAAGAAGTAAAGCCCGGCAGGTTCGTCGGATTCAGGTCGACTGCGGAATCGGGCGTTCCGGACCAGAGCATCGCATGCGGATTATTGCTTGTGCCGCTGCCCAACCCATAGCCAATCTGCTGAGAGGCGTGCGTGCCAAACTGTGGCGGTGGGCCGCGCCTCGACGCGAGGGAGCTTGGCGGTACAATGCAGATATTCGGCTCGGGCCGACGATAGCACTGGTAAGGAGATCAACGGATGATTCGATTCTGGACCGCGGCGGCGCTGGCTTTGGCAACCTTTGCAGCCATCGGCTGCAGCGACAACAACTCAGGCATGTATGCTGCCGTCCCCGGTGGCAAGGCCACCAGCTACACCGTCAGCAGCGGCGGCCGCTACACGCTCTATCATGCGACGCGGCTTACCGACAGCGGCAAGCCCGACCCTTCAGCGACCCAGCAAGTCGCTTCATTCGATCTGCGGCCGGGTGAATCGCTTGGATTTGATTGGGTAACCGACAAAGCCCACATGTATGACCCTGACGCCCACCTGAACCTGCAGGCGTACGCCGGATCGCACCGCATCAATCTCGGCGGGCTGAGTTCCACGCACGAGCGCTATTACTGGGCCCAATAACGGGAATAGGTGAAAAGCAGGCGAGGGGAAGAATCGTCATGCTGGTATTCCGAAGCATCCGGCTCAAATGCCAGATGCTTCCGATTACCCGACATGACATTTTTGTGCGTTTCGATTCCGCTAATGCTGGGCCTTGCGCGCCTCATCCAAATCGGCATCGATATCGGTGTGGGCTTCGCCGCTGTTGGTGTCGGCATCGTCGAGCGCAATCAGTTCATCATCTTCCTGCAATCCTGAGCCGAGCTCTTCGATGCCGGGCATTTCGTCGGCTTCGGATTGGGCGGTGGGAGAAAGCGGCGTCATGTCATCAGATACGGGAATCTGCTGCTCGGTTGCCTCAACCGTGATCGGCTGCAGTTCCTCGTCCGCCGGCTGCCCATCGACCTGAAGCACGAACACCACTGGGCCCACCTGAATGCTGTCGCCCGGCGTGAGAATAGCTTCCTGCACGCGCTGGGCGTTCAGGTAGGTGCCATTGGAACTGCCGAGGTCTTCAAGGCGAAGCGAATCGCCGTCGGTGATCAGGCGACAGTGCTTGCGCGAAACTTCGCCCAGCGGGATGCGCAAGTCGCAATCCTCGCGGCGGCCGATGACTACAATGTCGCGCGTGATAGAAAAACTCCGACGCTCGCCGTCGGCCCGAAACATCACTAAGACCGCCTGCATAGATGTATCCGCCGCGAAAATATCTGCTTTACCCCGAAGCCTAAAGGAAGCGGCGCTCCCGATGTGCCAATAGGCTATCGTGGAACGATGATTTCGGCAACACTATTATGAACAAAACGCAGCTACCGGAGTGATTATTTCGGTCCCCTTAAGCCTGATTCCCGCTAATACCCCCCGAATCGATCCGGCTGCCCTACCGGCGGCCCAGGTCGAGGGGCTGTACGTTCATGTTCCGTTCTGCTTCCACAAGTGCCATTACTGCGATTTTTACAGCATCACACAACAGCCGGCCGAGCGGATGGCGCAGTTCGTCGATCTCGTATTGGCTGAGAGCGACTTGTGGTGTGGGAACGAATTTGCTGCGCCGGGGGCGATCGGCGCCAGCACCAGAACGGGGCCTGGTGTACGTCCTCGCACCATCTTCTTCGGGGGTGGCACTCCCAGTTTGCTTCCATTGGAGGCAATGCACCGCCTGCTGGTAGGATTGCGCCAGCGGATTGATTTTTCCGATACCCAGGAGTGGACTGTCGAGGTCAACCCGGCAACCGCCGAACTGGACTACTGCCAGATGTTGCGCGAGATGGGAGTGGATCGGCTCAGCTTCGGCGCGCAAAGCTTCCGCCCCAGCGAGTTGCAGATCCTGGAGCGGCATCATGATCCCGAGGATGTGCCGCGAACTGTAGAAATTGCACGCAAAGCGGGGTTCACACGCATCAATGTGGACCTGATCTATGCCATCCCCGGTCAGGACATGGAGTCCTGGTCGCAGTCGTTACAAGCGGCGATCTCACTGGGGACGCCGCACATCTCCTGCTACAACCTGACCTATGAGCCCAACACGCCGATGGCGGTGAAGAAGCGCCTGGGGCGGATCATCCCGGTCGAAGAAGACGTGGAGCTTCAGATGCTCCATCATGCACGAAAGGCCCTCGCGGGAGCTGGCATGCCGGCTTACGAGATCAGCAACTACGCGCGCCCCGGGGAGGAATGCCGACACAATTTGGTGTATTGGACCGGCGGCAACTATATCGGCCTGGGGCCGTCCGCTGCTTCGCACGTTGAGGGGCATCGGTGGAAGAATCGTCCGCATCTGAGCCAGTGGGAGGATGCCATTTCCGCAGGCGTGGTGCCGGCGCAGGATGTGGAGCAGTTGTCGCCAATGCGCCGGGCTGGCGAACTGGCCATGCTGATGCTGCGTCTTTCGCGTGGGATCAGGTTTGACGACTTTTGCGCCAAGACAGGCCGTGACCCGCGAGAGCTCTATTCGGATCAGATTGCAAGATTTGCACCTGCGGGCTTAATCGACGTTACTTCAGATGGAATTGTACTCACCGAGCGCGGAGTGAATGTTGCTGATGCGCTTGCGGGGGAATTTCTCGTCTAGACCAAAGCGTTCATTTTACTTCCGCGAAGCGCAAGCCCCTACCGCGCGGCGATCGACGTTCGGACGGGGCTTGCCTGTCGCGGAAGCACTTGCGCGACCGATAAATCGCCAACGATTCCGCGACTGGTCGTTTTTATCGCTCCCCCCCTACTAAACGTTGCCGGTGTTAACGTCGATAGGAGCCGAGGAGGAGGTCGCAGAATGTCGGCACGAGCAGGCTCGCGCAACTTCTCTGACCTCCCCCATTTGCCCAAGCCACTGCTTCAATTGTACCTGTGAAGCGTGGGTTGCGCGCCGCGGTTGGAACTGCCGCCCATCGTGAGGCGACTGCCGGCGGCGCGCGAGCAACGGTGCGGGAGAGACGATGCTGTCGTTTGTGCAAAACTGGTTTGCCTCACCGGCCAACGCAATCGGCGTCGATTTCGGCACCGATTGCCTGCGGCTGGCGCAAGTCAATCGCAAGGGCACCGAGCATGATTTGGTTGCTGCCGGCGGGATCGACGTTCCGCCCCACCTGCGTAACGATATTCCCGGCCGCCTGGAGTTTTACAGCAAGGCCCTGCGCGACGTTCTGACGCAAGCAAATTTTCAGGGCCGCAAGGCCATCATTTCGCTGCCGGCGTCGCTCATGTACATCCAGCACCTGCGTCTTCCCAAGATGGATGACGAGGCGCTCAAGAAGGCGCTGCCGTGGGAATTGCGAGGGAAACTGCCGATCGATCCAACGCAGGCGCTGCTGCGGCATATCGTGGCCGGCGAGGTCTATCAGGACCAGGAACCCAAAAGCGAAGTGATCGTCATGGCTGCCCGCCGCGACCTGGTAGATCAAGTGATTGCTGCCGCCACCAAGGCCAAACTTGATGTCGTCGGGATGAACACCGAGGTCAAGGCGATCATCGACTGCTTTGCGAGCGTATTTCGCAGACAAAGCGATATCGAAGCCACGACCTGCTATCTGGACCTTGGCTGCAACGCCAGCCGCGCGATTGTCGCGCGCGGCGGGCAGGTGCTCTTCGCCCGCATCATTCCCGTGGGCGGCGAGCACTTCAGCCGCGCCGTTTCAGCATCGCTCAAAATATCCCTGGAAGAAGCCAAGATGCTTCGCGCCCGCCTCGCCGCGGAAGATACCGGCGATCGCCGAAGCAAAGATGAGTTTTCCCAAGGAGAGCCGCAAACTCCAGAAGCGGCACAGCCCTCGGCGCCCGCTGCAGCAACCGCATCTTCATCGCAGGAGCGCGACAAGGTCGAGCAGGCTTATCGCGAGCCGCTGGCCAAGCTGATCGAAGAACTCGGTCTGTGCAAACGCTATTACGAAGCAACGTTCCCCAGTAAGCCCCTGGACCGCCTGATTTTCCTGGGCGGCGAAGCGCGGCATCGCGTGCTGTGTCACAGCATCGCCCGCGAGACCGGCATTGCCGCACAGATCGGGGATCCCCTGGCCCGCATCCCGCGCGACCAGGACGGCGGCACCGAAAGCGGTATCGATCGAAAACTCTCACAGCCGGCGTGGGCCGTCGCTGTCGGACTGAGCATGGGACCTTCGGAGGGTTCAGGATCCACGGTGCAGGGTTCAGTAAAAACTGAGCCCGCAACCGCCAAATCCTGAACTTGAACGTTTAACCCCGAACCTGAATTCTTATGAGTGCACCTAATCAACTCAGTTTCCTTCCGGACGACTATCTCGAACGCAAGGCGCGCCGCCGCGCCATTATCCTTTGCGGCGCGCTGTGGATCATCGTCCTGGCGGGAATTGGCGGCGCATTTTCCGTGACCGAGCGATCGATGCGCGAGGTCGAGCGGCGCCACGACCAGATCGTGCGCGAATATACGGAAGCCGCCCGGCGCATCGAGCAGGTCAAGCAGATGCACGATCAGCAGCGCAGAATCGTGCAGCACGCCCAACTCGCGGCCTCGCTGGTTGAAAAAGTCCCGCGCAGCAACCTGCTGGCGGTGCTGACCAACAACCTGCCGACCGGCGTTTCGCTGCTGGATTTCAGCCTCGAATCGCGAGCGCGGGTTACAGCCCCGATTACCGGCAACAGCTTCGATCAACGCAAGGCGGCCCTGGACGCGCAGCGCACTGCCGAATCCGGCGCCATGCCCGAAGTGCCCAAGGAAGAAGTGCCGCTCAAACTGACCGGCGTCGCCGAGACCGACGTGCAGGTGGCGCAATACATGAGCAAGCTCAATGCCTCGAACCTGCTCAAGGACGTCAATCTGGTCATCAGCGAAAGCGTCAAGGAAAACAAGCAGACCATGCGGCGCTTCCAGATCGAAATGATGATCAACCCCAATGCCGAAGTACAGGACGCCGACAAGGCCAACAAAACCGCGGCCCTTGAGCTGAAAAACTGATTGACATGTGAGGCATGGTGAATCTCTTCATGCTTCACCGGTCAAATCTGACTGGTTGTTTTCGGGAGAGTCTATGAAATTTGGAATCCAATCCATCGTGCTGGTGCTGTCCCTGATCGGGGTCTTGGCGCTCTCTTACTTCATGTTCTTCACCAAGGCCAATCAGCGCCGGGCGGACTTGGAGCAGGACATCGCCACCAAGCAGCGCGAGCTGGGCGATCTCGAAAAATCAACCGCCGGCATCAATGACGTCAATCATAAGATTGCCGATCTCCAGCAGGCGATCACCTTCTTCGAATCAAAGCTTCCTCCGCACAAGCAGGTGGAAGATGTGCTGCAGGAAGTCTGGCACCTGGCCGAGGCCAACTCGCTGACTGCTAAGACCATCAGGACGCCCAAGGACAAGCGCACCGCCAGCTACGGTGAGCAGGAAATGGAAATGAGCCTCAGCGGCAATTTCACCGGCTTCTACAACTTCCTGCTGCAGGTTGAGAAGCTCCCGCGCCTCACGCGCATCAAGAAGATGAACCTGACCAAGATCAACGACCACGACGGCGAGATGCAGGCCGAGATGATACTCAGCATCTTCTTCGAGCCCGATGACGGAGCGAACGCCGGTACGGCAACCGCAGCGGCGCGTTGAAGAGCACTAGTGTCACGCCGGGGACGAGCCTAGGCGAGGACCCGGATTTCGGATCAGCAATCGACGCGATCCAGTGAGAGGGAGACGGTTATGCAAGATGAATTCAACAACGGGCAGCAGAACAGCGAGGGCTCGGAAGAGACCTTCGAGTCGTCCGATGGCGCTTTTGTCGACGGGCAAAAGCCCAAGTCCAACGTTGGCATGCTCGCCACGCTGGGCGCCGTGGCCATCCTCGGCGCCGGCGCCTTCATGTACCTGAAGAAAGGCCCCCAGCAGGCCGCCGCCGATACCGTCGATCAGGCAGCCAGCGCCACCATCAACGACTTCCTCCATGGCAACGGCGGTAGCGCAAAAATGATGGAGCAGACCATTCGCGAGACGGAAAAGATCGTTCAGGAATTCAAGCTGCATTCGCACAAGGAGCAAATTCCGGCAGCGCAGCTGTTGACCAATCCGTTCCGCCTGCAGGAGCCCAAGCCTCAAACTACCGACGTGACGGAAGTAGTCCCCTCCCGCATCCGAGAGGACGAGGAACGCCAGCGCATCAGCACCGAGGCCAATGCCCTGGAATTGCAATCGATCCTTCGCGGCGGCCGCAGCGCCTGCCTGCTGAACAACGCGCTCTATCACGAAGGCGATCAGATCGGCAGCTTCACGATCGACGAGATCCGCCCCAAGAGCATCATCGTTCATCAGGGCAAGTATCGCTTTGAATTGACGATGAAGAAGTGATGTAGGGCGAACCTTGTGTTCGCCCCCGGCTTCACGAATCACAACAGGGCAAACAACGAGGTTTGCCCCCACATTATGTTCGGACGTAAGACAACATCTTCGACCACCGTCGCCGAGGCCGAATCGTTCAAGAACGAATTCGCCGGCGAGCAGCCCGATGCTGGTTTTGAGCCGCTGTGGCAGCCCACTGCCGCGCCGGCGAAAAAATCAGTCGAGGCCCTGCTGCTGGAGCGCCAGCAGATTTCCGAAGAGCAATTGCTCCAGGCGCGACAGGTTGCCGCCCAAACTCCCGGCAAAAGCATTGCGCAAATCCTGCTGACGATGAACGTCGCCAGCGAAGCGCAGGTGCTTTCGGCCCTTGCGGAAACGCTGGGCCTTGCCTTCGAAACGCCAAGCAAGGAACAGATCGACAAGGCGGCATTCGAAATCCTTTCGCCAGACTACATCCGCAAGCACTTCGTGCTGCCGATGCGCTTTGATGGGGAAATACTGATCGTCGCCGTCACCGATCCCAACAACGTCTTCCTGCTCGACGAAGTGCGCAACAAAACCAAGCGCGAGCTGCGCACCATCGTCACGACGCCCGCAGATATCAACCGCATCATGGAGCAGATGAGCGTCAGCTCCACCTCCGTTCAGGTGGAGGACATCATCAAGGACATTGCCGAGGATGATGTGCAGGTGGTCGTCGAGAGCAAGGACGAAGTGACCGACTTGGCGAAGATCGGCAACGAATCGCCGATTATTCGTTTCGTCAACTACCTGATCTTCGACGCGATCAAGCAGGGCGCCAGCGATATCCACATTGAGCCCAAGGAAAAAGAGCTGAAGATTCGCTATCGAATCGACGGCGTGCTTTTCGAGGCGATGAACCCGCCCCACGGCATGCAGGCGGCCATTACCTCGCGCCTGAAGATCATGGCGAACCTGGATATCTCCGAGCGCCGCCTGCCGCAGGACGGCCGCGTGCGCGCCATGGTCCACGGCCGCAAGGTCGATCTGCGACTCAGCACGCTACCGACCGCCTACGGCGAAAAGGTCGTGCTGCGTATTCTCGACAACAGGTCGATCAGCGTGGCGCTGGAGGACCTGGGCTTCAGCGAAAACACGCTGACAATCTGGAAAAAGCAGATCGATCAGCCGCACGGAATTCTGCTGGTCACTGGCCCCACCGGCTCGGGCAAAACGACCACGCTTTATTCCTCCTTGCGCTGCATGGACGCGGCGAAGCTGAACATCAGCACCGTCGAAGACCCGGTGGAATATCACCTGGCGTCGGCGACGCAGGTGCAGGTCCACGACAAGATCGGCATGACCTTCTCGGCAGCCTTGCGCAGCCTGCTGCGCCAGGACCCGGATGTTGTCATGCTCGGCGAAATTCGCGATACGGAAACGGCCAACATCGCCGTGCAGGCGTCGCTGACCGGCCACCTGGTGCTCAGCACCCTCCACACCAACGATGCGCCCGCATCGGTAACGCGCCTGATCAATATCGGCGTCGAAGCCTATCTGATCAGCGCTTCGGTCAACGCGATCCTGGCCCAGCGCCTAGTACGCAAGATTTGCCAGCACTGCAAGGAAGAATTCGTTCCCAGCGAAGAAATGAAGGAATTCCTGGTCATGCAGGGCTTCAAGGCACAACAGACTTTCCGCGGTAAAGGGTGCGACCGCTGCCGCAAGAGCGGTTACAGCGGCCGGCTCGGCATTTACGAGCTATTGGTGATGGATGATTCGCTGCGCGACACCGTCACCCGCAACCCCGATGTAAACCAACTGCGCAAACTTTGCCGAGAGCGCGGCCTGGTTACTCTGCGCGACGACGGCTTCGAGAAGGTGATGAAGGGCCTTACGACGGTCGATGAGATTCTGAGAGTGACCGAGAACGCGATATGAGGAGAAATGCGTGACTCGTAATGCGTAATGCGTAATGCGTAACGTGTAAAAACCACAATCGCGGTGATTTGAACCTTACGCATTTCGTATTACGCATTACGAACAAACAGTCGGTTTTCGAGGAGATTATGAGCTTTCTTAACGACATGCTCCGCAACGCCGTGACGGCCAAGGCATCTGACGTTCACATTAACGTCGGGTCGCCGCCGCTGTTTCGCATTCACACGATTGTGACACCCAGCGACTTTCCGGTCGTCACGCCCGAGGGCGCGGCGCGCCTGGCCCGCGAGATGATGAACGACAAGCGCTGGGCCGAATTCGAGGATAAGCGCGACAGCGACTTCTCCTATGAAATCCCTGGCTTGAGCCGTTTTCGCGTGAACGCGCACTATCAGCGCAATACAGTTGCGCTTTCGTTCCGCGTCATCAATGACAAGGTTCGGGCGATCGAAGAACTGTACCTTCCGGAGGTCTGCAACAAGCTTACGTATCTGCCGCGCGGGTTGATCCTGGTCACCGGCCCGACCGGCTCGGGCAAGAGCACGACGCTGGCGGGCATGATCGACTCGATCAACCGCCGCGAGCAGGGTCACATCATCACGAT
>Ga0157369_10008938_pt1 | contig 11474 bp, 10 predicted proteins | sample C25metaG_FD_113461 | JGI IMG/M metagenome (GOLD analysis project Ga0157369, IMG submission 113461) | Corn rhizosphere microbial communities from Kellogg Biological Station, Michigan, USA - C2-5 metaG | ecosystem: Host-associated > Plants > Roots > Rhizosphere > Soil | place: USA: Michigan... | reverse complement strand
GCGCTATCGAGGCGACCGAGGACGCCGCGGCGTGCGTTCCCGGCGCGTTCCGGCGGCCCGTGCTCATTCAGTTGGAGCTTCTTAGTCATTCTCCGGCAACCCGTGACGGACTCGTTGCACGGGTTGTGGCTCACTTCAGGCGTGAGAGCGGCGCAAGCGGAGGCACTTGCAGGTTCGCTGGACGTGGGCCTCGGCTCGCCCGGGGTCTGCCCGATGTGCCTGAGCCTCGCCGCAACGGAGCTCGACCGCCCCGACGGCCGTGCCGTCGCGGGCCGGATCACGATGGTCGCGTCGACGTTGTGGGCGGAGGGCCTCGGCGAGGTCGTGCGAGACGCGGTCGAACGAAAGGCGCGGTCCGGCGTCGCGGGCGCGGCCGACGCATTACACGACCTCGAGGCCAGAAGCTTCCGAAGCGCGATCTTCCGAGCCGTCGTCCGCCGCCTCGCCCGCGAGCTCGAGGCGGACATGCGCCGCGCGTACCTTGCGTTGTTGAACTGACCTTCCTCAGGAGCCGTACGTGCTGATCACGAGCGACGGCTCGTCCGGCACGAGCGGCAACTCGTCGCCGCCTTCCTCGCGAAGCGGGCGGGCACGCAGCGCGGTGCGCTGACGCACCGGCAGCGGACGGCTGCGGCGGTCCTGAACGCCTCCGGCCAGGCGCTGCCAGTTCGCCGCGACCACGGCGCACACGGCCGCGAGGAGCGCCGTCTTCCAGCCGAGGGTCGTCCAGACGATCACGAAGCCCGCGCCTCCCACGCCGAGGGCATACCGCTGCAGATGCTGCTCCATCACGACCCCTTTCGAGTTACCTGTGTGCCGTCTTGCCGAGCTTCGCGGCAGCGGCTTGCGCTTCTTGCATTTGTTGCTCGAGCTTCGACACCGCCGCGCCTGCGCTGTCGGTCGATGCGACGAGATACCGGATCTGCGCGTCGAGAAAGCCGCTGTCGACGCCAGGCGGCGCCGCGCTCTTCAGGTAGGCGCGGAGCGCCGCGATCTCGGACCTGAGCGTCGAGGTGTCGTGCGCGAGCGTCCCGGCGGTGCCCGTCAGACCCTGCAGCGGCGGCGCGAGCGATCGCTCGACCGACCGCTCGAGCTGACGCAACTTCGCGAGCTCCGCCGCGGAGGCCGCATTCCCGAGGCGGGCCTTCGCGAGCGACGCCCGTTCGCCGGCGAGCTCCGCCTCGACCGTCGCGAGCTTCCGCTGCGCGACCTGCAGCTGCTGCCTGCCGGCGAGCTGCGCCGCCTTCGCGCGCGCTCCGTCGGCCGCGGTGTGGCGCCAGATCCCGACGAAGAGCAGGGAGGTCAGGACGCCGCCCAGCAGGAGCGCCGAGATCATCAAGACGAGCTGTGCCTGGAGCGACGGCGGCGCGCCCGCACCTGCGAGCCAGCGCCGGACGCTGCGCCCCCGGCTCGAGGCGACCTGTGTGACCTCCGTGATCTCCACCCGTCTCGTTTTGGCGGCGGGGCCCCGACTCCTCCCACGGGACCGTACGTATCCTCAATCGCGTGACGGTTGGATCGGCACCTCGCCGTAGCCGGCGGCGCGTGCTGGGGGGCGTATGCGCAGTCGTCGCGCTGGCTCTCCTCGGCCTCGCCGGAGCGGTGCTCTTCTGGTCGGGCGCGACGCTCGGCGCGGACGCGGCTGCGCTGGCACGGGTCGAGGTGCAGCCGCTCGGCGGGACGCTCGAGAGCGCACACGCCTTCGGGCCGGACGGCCGGCCGATTCCGCTCCGGGTGCGCGGCGGGCGCCTCACGCCGCAGGCGCTGCTGACGCCGGGCGACCGCGTGTCGGTCGACGTGGTCGTCCGGCGGCCCGGCTGGCTCGCCTGGCTGCTCGGAAGCAAGCGCCGCGAGCGGCTGACGCTCCGCCTTCCGGTCGCGACGCCGAGCGCGCGGTGGCTGACCGTTCCGGCCGGGTCGGAGGTCAGGGTCGCGTTCGACCGCCCGGTGAGCGCCGTCGCGTACGCCGCCCGCGGCAAGCCGGTACGGCGGGAGCTGCCCGTCGCGCGCCTCGCTGTCTCGCTCGGCCGCCGGGCGGCCACGGGGTCGCTCGAGGTCGCCGCCGCCGCGCGCTCCTGGGAACGGCTCGGGACGCCCGTCGTCGTGAGCTGGTTCCCGGTGAGCCGCACGCCGGTGCTGATCAGCAGCCCGGCTCCGGGGGCTCGCGTCACGCCGGTCACGCCGCTTCGCCTCACCTTCTCGAAGCCGGTCGCCGACGTGCTCGGCTCCACGAGGCCGGCGGTCTCGCCGCGCATTCCCGGCCGCTGGCACGAGACCGACAGCCACACTCTCCTCTTTCTCCCGACCGGGCTCGGCGCTCCGCTCGACACGAAGCTCGAGGTCATGCTGCCGCACGCGGTCTCCGTCGTCGCGCGCTCGGGGCACGGATTGCGCACGACCCACGCGATCGGCTGGACGGTGCCGCCCGGGTCGCTGCTCCGCCTGCAGCAGCTGCTCGCCGAGGCCGGGTATCTCCCGCTCGACTGGACGCCGGCGGGGGGCACGGTCGCACGCGCGCCGCAGACCGAGGAGCTCGCCGCGATCGACCCGCCCGCCGGCCGCTTCAGCTGGCGCTTCCCGAATGTCCCGCCCGAGCTCGCCGGGCTCTGGAGCGTCGCCCAGCCGAACCAGATCACACGCGGCGCCGTGATGATGTTCCAGCACGACCACGGGCTCGCAGTCGACGGCGTCGCCGGCCCACATGTCTGGCACGCGCTGATCGCCGATGCCATCGACTCGAAGCGCCGCACCGACGGCTACAGCTACGTCTACGTCCACCGGAACCTTCCGCAGTCGCTGAACCTCTGGCACAACGGGCGCACGATCCTCACCTCGCCCGGGAACACCGGCGTCCCGGCCGCGCCGACCCAGCTCGGCACGTTTCCGGTCTTCGAGCACATCCCGGTCGGAGTCATGAGCGGGCGGAACCCGGACGGCTCGCGCTACCACGACCCGGGCGTCCGCTACATCAGCTACTTCAACGGCGGCGACGCCATCCATGCGTTCAACCGCTCGTCGTTCGGGACGCCACAGAGCCTCGGCTGCGTCGAGCTGCCGCTCGACGCAGCTGCGAAGGTCTGGCCCTACACGCCGATCGGGACGCTCGTCACGGTCGAGAACTGAGGGTCAGTCGAATCGCCCGACGTCGAGGACGATCGTCTTGAGGTCGGTCATGTCCAGCATCGTGTAGCGCCCGCCGATCCGGCCCCAGCCGCTCTTCGTGCCCGACGCGCCTCCGAAGGGCTCATGTGCCTCCCAGTAGTCGGTCGAGTCGTTCACGACCACGTTTCCGACCCGGAGGTCGTCGAGATACCGGAACGCCCGGTTCAGGCTCGAGGTGTAGACAGCGGCCTGCAGACCCAGGTGCGAGCTGTTCGCGACCGCGAGCGCCTCGTCGTCGGAGGAGACGCGAATGAGCGGCACGATCGGCCCGAAGGTCTCCTCGCGGTTGATGAGCGTGTCGAGGCCGACGTTCGCGAGCACGGTCGGCTCGTAGTAGAGGTCGGTCGGCCGCCCGCTCTCGCGCGAGCCGCCGAGGACGACGGTCGCCCCCTTGGCGACGGCGTCCTCGAGGTGCGCGTCCATCTTGCGCGCGGTGGGCTCGTTGTTCATCGGCCCGACCTTCGTCGCCGGGTCGAACGGGTCGCCGAGCGTCCATTCCGCCGACGCCTTCACGACCTCGTCGAGGAACGCGTCGTGCACACGCTCGTGCACGAGCACTCGCTCGGTGGCGCAGCACACCTGGCCGGCACAGAAGAAGCCGCCGTAGACGGCACCCTGGGCGGCGCGCGCCAGATCGGCGTCCTCACACACGATCACGGGGCCGTTCCCGCTCGCCTCGATCAGCGAGCGCTTGAGACCGGCTGCGCGAACGATCTTCTCGGCCGTCCCGTGCGAGCCGACGAAGCCGATGCAGTCGACTCCCGGATGCGTCACGAGCAGCTCGCCGACCGCGCCGCCGCCGTAGACGACGTTCACGACACCGTCCGGCAACCCGGCGTCCGCCATGATCTGCATGAAGTTCGCCATCGCGAGCGGCGTCCACTCGGAGGGCTTGATCACGATCGTGTTCCCGGCCGCGATCCCGGGAGCGATCAGCTCGACGGGGATCAGCGTCGGAAAGTTCCACGGGGTGATGCAGGCGTAGACGCCGTTCGGCTTCCTGAACGTGAGGATCCGCTTGTTCGCGTCGCGCGACGGGATCACGGCGGTCTCCATCCGCTTCACGTCCTCGGCGGCGATTCGGAAGTTCTCCGCCGTCTCGTCGACGTCCGGAAGCGCCTCCCCGGCATACGGCTTCCCCTGCTCGAGCGAGAGGGCATGCGCAAAATCCTCGCGGCGCTCGTCGATCAGATCGGCGATCGCATGACAGATCGCGGCTCGGTCCCAGGCCGAGATCGCCGCCCAGCCCGGCTGTGCCGCACGCGCCGCGGCGACGGCACGGTCGATGTCGGCCGAGCTCGCGTCAGGAGCCTCGGCGACGGTCTCGCCCGTGACCGGAGAGACGATCTTTCGGACGAGATCGCTCGTCGCCGGTACCCAATCTCCGCCGACGAAGTTCTCGAGCGTACGGACTGTCACTGCCATCGTGGCTCCCCTCGTCGACGCGGACACGAGAGTCTACGGTGGTGCAGCGTGGAAGCGGCGGCGGGGCTAGCCGTCGACCAGGACGCCCGTGAGCGGACCGAGAACCCGTCCGGAGCGTCGCGAGACGTTCGGTAGCCGGACAAGGCGGTGCGTCAGCGGCCGGCCGCTGTCTCGCAGCTCGAGTTGCGCCTTGCTGATCGGCTTCCAGAGCTGGTCGATCGCCTCCGTAGTGTCGGACGGGATCTCGTCGACCGGTAACTCGAGGTGTTCCGCCCAGAGGCGGAGCCGGGTCTGCCGAGCGAGATCCGGATCGTGGCTGACGATGTTCATCTCCGAGTCGTTGAAGAGCGAGTGCTCGTTGAGGTTTGCAGAGCCGACGGTGAGCCAACCATCGTCGACGATCCCCACCTTGGCATGGACGTAGATCGGGTCGGCGAGTCTCCCGGAGCGGGCGAAGAGCGTGCAGGCGAGAAGGCGCCCGGCGCCGGCGTCCGCTTCGACGAGCGTTCCGAGCACGCCGCGGGTGTCATCGCCACCGCCGACGGGCTTCGACGGGAGAACCAGCAAGAGCCGGAAGTCGGGATGCGGCGGGTTCATGAGCTTGCGGCGGAGGACCCCCTCGATCTCGGGCGCCCAGAGGAACTGGTTCTCGAGGTAGATGAGCCGCTTCGCCGCCTCGAGCCCGCGAAGGTAGGACTCGAGGACGCTGAAGTCGCCGCGCGGAACGGCCGTGTAGATGCGCTCGGGAACAGTGCGCACGATCTGCACCTCGACGCGCCCAGCCTCAGCGGCCTGACCGACGGGCGGGAGCGTCTGCCCCGTCACTTCGTGCCAGCGCATGCGGAAGTGCTCGGCGACGTCGCCGACCGCCGGCCCTTCGATTCGCGCAGAGACGTCGTGCCAGCCGACCGACGCGCGCGCCGGGTGGCTGGTGCTGTCGTAGCGGTCGCCGGACTCCGAGGTCAGGTCGATTCCACCCACGAACGCAACTCGATCGTCGACGACGATCGTCTTCTCGTGGTGGCAGTGGAGCGGACGCTCCTTCGCGTCGAGTGCGCACTCGATCCTCGTGTTCTCGATCAAATGCTTCCTCATCTCCCGGACTCGTCCGCGAGATAGCGGAGCGAGCGGCAACGGCGCCCCGGCCCACACCAGCAAGCGTACGTCGATGCGATCGGCCAGCTCGGCAAGCAGGTTCCGCAGAATCACCGGCTCACGGTGGCGCTCGAGCGCAAAGTCCGGAGAGAGGCACCAGGCGGTCAGATGAACGTGCGAGCGCGCCCGCTTCAACTCCTCGGCGATCGCCGGAAGCGCCTGCGCGCCGTCGATCAGAACCTCGACTGCATTTCCGGGCCGCACCGGCGGCTCGCGTGCGGCCCAGCCCCCGGCCGGCGGCCCGAGCGCCTGCGACCAGCCGATCCTCCCCAGCCGACGCCGATGATGGCGGCAGATCTGCACGCCGACTCGGTCGCCGAGCCAATCGTCGAACGAAGAGCGAGCATGCCCGGCTGATCCGATGCGCTTAGCCGCGGCTGCTTGCACTCTCGACAACGCGCGCCTTCGCCTGTTTCGCCGACCTTGCGGCGAACGCCCCGGCGGCCCCCGCGAGCCGTGACCCGTGCCGGCGGGCACCGGCGCGCAGTTGCCGCCGCCTGTGCTTCGGCACGCGACGCCAGAGATCGAGGGCCGTGAGCACGAGCCCGAGCGGCCCGAGGCGCCGAAGCAGCAACGTTCGCAGCCAGAACATGGGCATCGGATGCCCGGCACCGTCGTTCGGTAACCCCCGGACGGTGCCCGCGCAACCGCCCACGGCGGTGCGCCGTTGAGAGTGCATGCGGGGCAAACGCAGAGTGCGGACCGAGCACCGCGTCGTCATGGCGCTCTGGGCCGTCGTTGCGGTGCTCCTCGTGCTCGTGCTCGTCGGGGCGGCGAGGGGCGGCGAGCCGAGGCACGGGCACGCCTGCACCCACGGCGTCTCGTCGGTCGGGCCCGTCGCGATCGCGGACGGGAAAGCGGTCGGCGGCTCGACGACGCCGCGCACGGAGGCGTGTCTGCCCTAGGAGGCGCGAGGAAGAAGCGGCCGCTCGTGGCGGCCGCTTCTCCAACGCCGCTGGTGGTGCCGTCAGCGGTTCGGGATCTTGACGACGCTGATCTCGGCCGCGAGCCCCGGGAACGGGTGCATGCTGTAGTGGCCCGGATCCGAAGGGATGTCGAGCCCGGTGCCGGCGACGAAGGGCGGCAGCCCGTCGCCGCTGATCGAGATGACCCCGTGAGCGGGAGCCGACCAGTCGGTGATCTCCGTGTTGAGGTGGCCCGCGCCGCCCCCGCCGCCGCCGACGCTGTGCCCGCAGATCGTGAGCGTCATGTCGCCGGTGCCGCCGGCGTCGAGCTCGATCCAGCCCCACACGCCGCCGGGGCCGCCGAACTGGTCGCAGGCGCCGGGGGTGACGCTCGTGCAGTTGAGCGAGAACGTGATCTGGTACACGGCGGTGTTTCCGTAGGCGCCTGCCGAAGGCGCCGCGACCATCACGACGGCGGTCAGGACGAGCATCGCCGCCAACGTCAAGAGCTTCCGCATGTCTCTCTCCCTCGGTCGATCGAAATCCGACATTCCGCCTGCGACCTGTGAGTCTTCACCCTTCTCGCCGCGAGTTCAACACGTTTCCTGACGTCAGCACGTAGATTCCCACCGTGGCCTACCCGTGGCCGTTGAAGCCGTTCAACGGCGCGCACCCGGTGCGCGCGTATTTCAACGATCCGCGAATCTCCGGGCCGACGAAGTCGTTCCACTTCGGCGTCGACATCTCGGCGCCGAACGGCACACCGGTCTACGCAGTCGCGCCGGGAACCGTGCACCTCGAAGACGCGCGTGCCGTCTCGGTCGCCTCGGGTGACCGCGCCTTCGGCTACTGGCACGTGGTGCCCGCGGTCCGGCATCTCGAACGCGTCTCGCAGCATCAGCTGCTCGGCCACGTCGAGGCACCGTGGCTGCACGTGCACTTCGCGGAGCGAAGCGGCGATGCCTACCGCAACCCGTTGCGCGCCGGCGCCTTGACTCCGTGGGTCGACACGACGAGGCCGAGCGTCACCGCGATCGCCTTCGTGCGGGACGGCAAGGCCGTGCCGGCGGATCTCGTCTCCGGTGCGGTCGACGTCGTCGCCGAGGCGCACGACGTCCCGCCGGTGCCGGTCCCTGCACCGTGGCATGGACTTCCCGTGACTCCGGCGAAGGTCCGCTGGCGTGTGCACCACGGCGGTGCGGTCGTGCGGCGCTGGCATACGCCGGTCGACTTCACGAAGGGCCTCCTCCCCCAGTCCCGCTTCCACGCGATCTACGCACCGGAGACGCGGCAGAACCATGCGGGGGAACCGGGCCGCTACCGCTTCTTTCTCGCCCGCACCTGGAGCACGCAGCTCCTGCCGGACGGCACGTACGACCTCGAGGTGGAGGCGCTCGACCTCGCAGGCAACGCCGGCTCCCTGCGTCTCCCGTTCACGATCGCGAACGGCCTCTGACGCGGCGACTGCTCTTGCCCACGCGCCCCGTCCGGCCTAGAGTGAGCGTGCTGCGGCCGTCGCAATTCTCCCGCGAGTGACGTGACAAGTAAGCCGCACATCCAGCTCGAGGCACTTCATGTCCTGGCGCGTGCGCTGGCGGGAGGGGAGTTCAGAGCGCGTGCGGTGCTCGAGCGCGCGTGCGCCGCGGTCGCAGGCGGCTTCGCGTTCGAGCGCGTCGGGATCGTCCGCTACATCCCCGAGACGTCGACGCTCATCCCGTTCGCGGCGCACGGCCTGACGCCGGTCGAGCTCGCTGCGCTTCCGCCCGCGCTTCCCGTCGCGCAGTTCAGTGCGTTCCGGGATGCGATCGCGACGAGCCGCGCCGTCTTCGTCGAGGATCCGGGCGGCCAGGAGGCGATCCCGGAGACGATCGCCGGCGGATTCGGGATCGGCTCGTTCGTGATCGTGCCGCTCGTCAGCGACGGTCGCTGTCTCGGGTTCATGACCTGCGACGAGCGCGGCGAGGCCTTCTCGCTCGACGCAGCCGAGGTCGACCTGCTCACCACGTTCGGGACGCTGATCGCCGCGTTCCTCGAGCGGGCGATCGAGCACGGGGAGCTCCGTCGCCTCAACGAGCTGAAGAGCCAGTTCGCCGCGCTCGCCTCGCACGAGCTGCGCACTCCGGTGGCCGCGATCTACGGTGCCGTCCAGACGCTCGACGAGCGCGCGCACGAGCTCTCGCAGGAACGGCAGGCGGAGCTGCGCCGCATGCTGACGCAACAGACGAAGCGGCTCTTCGAGCTCGTCGAGAACCTGCTCGACCTCTCCCGCCTCGAGGCCGACTCGCTCCTCATCTCCCCCGTCGAGATCGGGGTCCGGGAACGACTGGAGGAGATCGCCGGTGTCGTCGTCGACGGCAGCGAGATCCGGATCGACGTCGCGGAGGGCTTGCGCGCGGTCGTCGACGCCCAGGCGTTCGATCGAATCCTCTCGAACCTGATCGCGAACGCGGTGCGACACGGGGCGCCGCCGTTTCTCGTCTCCGCCGCGAGCTCGAGCGGCGAGCTTGCGGTGACGATCGAAGACCGGGGCAGCGGCGTCGCCGAGGAGTTCGTCGGCAGCCTCTTCGAGCGGTTCACGCGCGGTGCGACGTCCTCGGGCAACGGCGCCGGCCTCGGCCTCTCGATCGCGCAGTCGTATGCGCGCGCACACGGTGGCTCGCTCACCTACCAGCCGGCCGAGCCGCACGGCGCGCGGTTCCGGCTCGTCCTGCCGATCGCCGCCGGATGACCCGAACTGGGCGCGACCTGTGCTTCGGCGCGAAACAGCGCTAGTTTGCAGGGCGATGGCAGGTCACGACATTCGTGACGAGCAAGGGGACGACGACTGGTTCGACGAGCCGGACGTCACGGGCGCGTGGGAGGAGCGCACGGCCCGCCTCGCGCGCTCGAGGCGGCCTCAGGCGTCGAGCAGCGACGTCGACGACTGGACGACAGCGGCACCGGCCGCGTCGAGCCGCCGGCCGCTGCCGGTTGGCCGGTTCCTCGACCGCAGGGTGGCGCTCGTCGCGCTGCTGGCCGTCGTATGCCTGCTCGGCGTGCTCGCCGCGGCCGGCGTCTTCTCGAGCAGCAAGCGGGCCACGCCACCGCTCGCGCCGACGGCGACGACTCCGACGACGACGGCCGCGACCTCGCCCACGACACAGGCACCGCCCTCCCTCCGCGCACCGACGACTCCGCTCAAGCCCGGCGACCAGGGCGCAGCCGTACGCGGGTTGCAGCGGGTGCTCGCGCGACTCGGCTATTCGCCGGGAGCGATCGACGGGCAGTACGGCGCCTCGACGACGCAGGCGGTCTCGAAGTTCCAGAGCGCGAGCGGGCTGACGGCCGACGGTGTCGTCGGCCCGGCGACGCGTCGCGCCCTCGCGCGCGCCCTGGCGAGCGGCTGAGGGCTGTCCTTCTCGGGGTCGCCCGTTCGTCGTAGTGGCGACAACCCCCAGAAGGAGGACGCGATGAGGTACATGCTGCTGATTCACCCGGGCGACGCGCCGACGCCGTACGCGCCGGACGGATGGGCGCGCCTCTCGGACGCGGAGCGGGAGGAGGTCACCACCGCCTACCGGGCGATCGACGAGGCTCCGGGCGTCAGTCCCGGCGTGCAGATGCAGCCGCCGGAGACCGCGACGACGGTGCGGGTGCAGGAAGGCAAGACGTTGACGACCGACGGGCCGTTCGTCGCCCTCGACGATGCGCTCGGCGGCTGGTTCCTGCTCGACGCCGACGACCTCGACGCGGCGATCGAGCTCGCGTCGCGCGTCCCGGCGGCTCGCATGGGCGGCGCGGTGGAGGTGCGGCCGCTCGTGGAGTAGTAGCGGCTCTCAGGCGCTGGCGGGATAGAGCGCCTCGACTCGCCGCACGTACGCCGTCGCGGCGACGCCGCCGAAGAACTCGAGCGCACGTTCGAGCTGCTCGCTCGTGCCGCCCTCCTCCGCGGCCCGCAGGCGTGCGTAGGCCTCGTCGGTGTGGTTGCCCATCCCACCGAGGATGTCCGCGGCGCGGTTGCGGTCACCCTTCGTGTACGCGAGCGCGGCCGTCCGCCACGGCGTCGAGGTCTCGAGGCGGGAGAGCACGTCGAGCCCATCCGCTGATCGGCCGAGCGCGTCGAGGGTGAACACCAGCGCGATCGCCCAGCGGTTCGCGTGGTACTCGTGCTCGCTCACGAGCGCGAGCAGCTCGGCGGTCTGGCGGGCCGCCTCGGGGCGGCGGCCGGCGAGTGCGAGCAGGTGCGCATTCACAGCCAGGGTCGGGTAGAGGACCTGCGGGTCCTTGGCGTGACGGGCGAAGGCGAGGGCGCGCTCCGACTCGGAGACGGCGCGCTCGACCTCGCCGCGTGCGATCAGGATCTCGGCCCGGACCTGGCGCGCAATCGTCTCCATGTAGTGCGCCTCTTCGACGCCTTCCAAGAAGCCGTCGGCGCCTTTGTATGCGTCGCCCCAGGAGCCGTGCAGGTAGTCGAGGTAGGCGAGCTCGACGCGGCACCACTCCGCGAAGCCGCTGATTCCGCGTCGCTCGGACAGGTCGACGACCTGCTCGTACAGCTCGTGTGCGCGCGGCAGATCGCCGTGATCGGCGGTCAGCGACGCGTGGTTGCCGAGCGCCCGGATCGCCTCGGGAGAGTTGATCGCGTCCGCGATCCCGAACGCCTCCTCGAGATCTGCGATCCCGCCGAGATCGCCGGTGCTCGCCCTCGCCGTTCCGATGTTGTTCAGCGCATGGGCCTGCAGTTCGCGGAGCCCGAGCTCCCTGGCGAGGGCGAGTGTCTCCTGGCCGACCTCGACCGCCTCGGCGGTCCGGCTCGCGAGCATCAGGAAGCGCGACGTCTCGGCATAG
>Ga0157369_10008937_pt1 | contig 11475 bp, 8 predicted proteins | sample C25metaG_FD_113461 | JGI IMG/M metagenome (GOLD analysis project Ga0157369, IMG submission 113461) | Corn rhizosphere microbial communities from Kellogg Biological Station, Michigan, USA - C2-5 metaG | ecosystem: Host-associated > Plants > Roots > Rhizosphere > Soil | place: USA: Michigan... | reverse complement strand
CCTTGATAAAAATGTATGATAGGGGCCTCTTACCTTTTCTAATTTGCAGATGGGCATATTAATTCCCGCCTTGCAGGCGAGTTCATATGCAAGGTATTCCCATGCGGCCTTATCGGTATTGTCGGATTTCGAAGGAAACTTTGCAATACAAAGATGACCTTCCAAGTCGATAATACTCGCTTTTGGTCTTGCGCCACCCAAAGATGATCCAGGTGCAAAAAGCATTGGAATCCACTCATTGCCATTTTTCCCTTCTTCATCCTCTTCATACGCCTTAACACTGGCTTCGAGTTCTCTGAGATGGGTAATTGGCGGCGTCGGATTATACTTATTGTCGTCCAGAAAAGGGCCATCTGGATCTAGTTTGAATCGGAGTGCTCCCATCCTCGATGCGTCATGTACGCCCAAAAGGAAGTCAATTTCATACAACTTTGGCGCGGCTTCTTTTCTTGAAAGTGCTTCTTGTGCGGCGCGGCGTAACATTAGTTTTCGACCCCAAGTGTCTGGCATCGAATCCATAAATACGCCAAAGTTATCTTTTTTGTGCGGGTATTGCGTTCCTGAAAATAGGCCTATTTCAGGGTCGATCAAAAACAAGTCATCGGACTTCAACCATTCCTTGGCATATTCAAAGCCGAAGATCCTGCTTCCTTTACTCTGTTGCGCAGATATTACACCGATGCATTTTGGCGCTGTCATCCCTTTCCAATGGGCGTATACCCATATATCTGTTTTAGTCGCCGCCATTAGGTTAATAAATCTAAATCCTGAAGTTTTTTGCCGAATTCATCATCCGCGGCGAGTTTGAGAAAATCCTCATGGAGGTTCAATGCTTTAAGGACATTGAAATATGCACCCATGGAGACACTCGGATCTCCGCGTTCAATTTTGCGAAGGGTTAGCCTTTCTATAGCAGCACGTTCGGCAAGTTGGATAGCAGTTAGTTTTCTACGCTTCCTTGCCAGCTTGATATTCTCACCAAGCTCATCCCAGATTTTTTGATATTTGGGAAATACAACAACTTTCCTCGACTTCATAATGGATATTATTATATTCAAATATACCCATATTGGATATAATAATATCCATTTTTATTATAAGATTGTAAATCAGTTTGGATAGAAATCCTTTAACCATTTCAGGCCTGTCAATAAAACCTGGAAGCTGTTGCTTATTGTAAAGCGTGATGCAGGTTTGTACAGGTTTCGTGTTATTGTAAGATTAACAATACAATTCAAGCAAATTCAAATACAGTATACCTGTTCTTGAATAACCATTAAGGCAAAAAATGCCCCTAAAGTTCGTTATATGAGCTTTTGGGCGGCTTTTTTAGAACCAGTCTGTTTCTGTATTCTTTAAAGATTTTTAATTCAAAGGTAAATGTTGAAGTGCTTGCAATTCATTTATCATTCTATATATTTGAACGTAAGCCTTTCTCTTGCGGGTTTTTGCGTGTTTGGCTTTGAGGTTCAAAATTAAATAAGGATCAATGTATTTATCTCCTTTATTATTGCTGCTAATGCTTAATGTTTCGTTTGCATTTGCACAGTCGGATTCTTTAACATTCAAAAAAGCCAGGTGGGAGAGTAAACGCCTTGCTGGTGGTGTCCATCTCAGGCAGGCCCAGTTCACTGAAAAGTCGCTGTTCGGCTCCAATCAATATATCTCGCTTATAGAGATCAAGCCCAGGCGTAAGAACAGGATAAGCCTGGCTTATGAAGCCAAAGAAAAGCGCATGACCAGCGATTTTGCCAAGCGAAACAAGGCCGTTGCCGCTATCAACGGTAATTTCTTCGATGTGAAGAATGGCGGTTCAGTCGATTTTATGCGTGTGAACGGGCAAGTTATCAATGAGAACAGGCTAAAGAAAGATAATCGCCGCGCCACGCACCAGAAAGCGGCAGTGGCGATTTCAAACGGAAAAGTACATATTGAGGAATGGAATGGTAGCAGCGATTGGGAAAGTAGATTGGAGGGCGAGGATGTTATGCTGACCGGCCCGTTGTTGCTTCATAACAATCAAGCTTCGAAACTCGACACCAGTCTTTTTGAGCGTGCCAGGCATCCACGCTCGGCTATCGCGGTTACCTCCAAAAAACGAATCTTATTTATTACAGTCGACGGCAGAAGTGAGCATGCTGCCGGCTTGAGCATGTTCGAGCTTAGGAAGATCGTACAGTGGCTTCATAGTACAGATGCTGTAAATCTTGATGGGGGAGGATCTACCACCCTCTGGGAAACTAAAGATGGGGTTGTAAATTATCCATGTGACAATAAAACCTGGGATCATGAGGGTGAACGGAATGTCGCTAACGTCATCCTGTTAAAAAGAGATTGATATGAATAATCGATCATATATGAGTATGTTAAAGATGAATAAAAAGATCACCGTTCTACTATGTGCGTTGTTGCTGGCATCAGTGATCGCGCATGCGCAAGCATTTAAGTTTGGATTTGTTTCAGATATCCATGTGGGCAATCCGACTTCTGCAGATGACCTTCGCAGAACAGTAAAGGACATCAACAATAATCCGGATCTCAAGTTTGTGGTGATCACCGGCGATATCACGGAGTTTGGTGCGGATCATGAACTGAAACTCGCTAAACAGATCTTGGACAGTTTAAACAAGAAATGGTATATCATTCCGGGTAACCACGATGCGAATTGGTCTGAAAGCGGGAGCAATTCATTTCTTAAGATATTTGGTGCAGAAACTTTTGCTTTCCATTACGGTGGCTACCTTTTCGCTGGTGTAAGTTCCGGTCCGAATATGCGGATGGGGCCGGGACAGGTACCACGGGAACATGTGGTTTGGCTTGATTCTGTACTCAAAAGAACGGATCCGAAAACACCTGTGGTTTACTTAAATCACTACCCACTGGATTCTGCACAGAACAATTGGTATAATGTGGTGGACCTGCTTAAGAAGAAAAACACGCAGCTTGTGTTATGTGGCCATGGGCACGCAAACCAGAAGCTCGATTTTGAAGGTATCCCTGGTATTATGGGACGTTCAAATCTGAGGGCCAAGGATAGCATCGGAGGTTATAACATTGTTACCTTTCAGAATGGAAAAGCAATTTTTGAAGAACGCAAGCCTCTTGTAGAAAGCAACAGGCAATGGGCAGAGGTAATACTAACGGATCACCATTTCCTGCAGGATAAGACCCCTTATCACCGACCTTCTTACGCGGCAAATGAAAAACTTAACGGCGTAAAGCCGATGTGGACCTATCAGGATCAAAGTGATATCGGTGCGGGCATAGCAAGTTTCAAGGATAAGATTATATTAACAGATACGAAGGGGTTGGTGTATGCCTTAAATAAGAGCACTGGGAAGCGCCTCTGGGTATTTGGCACAGGCGGGAAGATCTATTCTACGCCAAGCGTCTCCGGCAACTATGTGGTGGTCGGATCATCTGATAATTTCATTTACGGTCTCTCTGCGTCAACTGGTAAATTGATTTGGAAATTAGCCGCTGAGAAAGCCGTGGTCGCCTCGCCGGTTATTAAAGATAATGTGGTCTATATAGGTGCTTCAGATGGCCACTTCAGAGCAATTAATCTGAGCAACGGAAAATTAATTTGGGATTTCAACGAGGTGAAAGGATTTGTGGTGAGTAAGCCATTGATCGTTAATAACCTCGTTTACTTTGGGTGCTGGAACAATGACTTCTATGCACTTGACATCGCAACTGGTAAATTGGTCTGGAAGTGGAACAATGGATCGACGAACCGCATGTTTTCACCAGCAGCGTGTATCCCTGTTGAAAGTAACGGCCGAATTTTTATCGTAGCACCCGATAACTACATGACGGCACTTGAAGCAAGTTCGGGTAAGGTCTTGTGGCGTACGAAAAATCCAAAATTCAGGGTACGCGAATCCATGGGCCTGTCGGCAGATGCTGAACTCGTGTATGTAAAAACCATGGGTGGGCAATTACTGGGCATCTCAACAAAGGCCGATAGCATGCAAGTTGCCTGGACGTCATCCCTGCAGCTGCCATATGAACTCTGCCCATCACCGATCGTCGAAAACAAAGGGATTGTATATGTGCCCACACATTCGGGTACGGTATACGCCGTTGACCGCAAGGGTGGCGATGTGATTTGGCGCTATAAATTGTCCAATGCGCTGATCAATCCAATTTTACCGTGGGGCAACGACGTTTTTGTCAGCACCATGGACGGTAAAGTGATGTGCCTTCGGAATACTGGAAAGCAGTAATTCTTAATTAATGGACCGGGGTTATCCCGGTCCACTATAATCTGCAGTTTAGAATAGCTTTTCCTGTAGTGGCGTTGCCCTGAGGCGCTCCATTTAGATTAGATGTAAAATCTCTTTACTATCATTCCATACTTTCTCCATGACTTCATCTTTCTGAGCCAGTTTGGAAGGCAAAGGAAAGGTCATTTTTCCTGCCCTTAGAGCCGCATATTCTTTTCCCGAAGGAAGATCTATCTTTCCAAGTGCAAGGTCAGCCAATGCTTTGCCGGCATCCTTCATGCTATTCGATTTTGGAAACACCCGTTTTCTTATAAAAGAGATCGAAAATATTTTCCAGAGCATGCGGGGGACGATACCAAGACCTTGCATCAGCCCTGTTCCTGGAGTTGGTCCGGGATCATAAGCAATTCCTTTCCAATTTTCTGTAAGCGTATTAATATATCTTGCAGTTAGCAGATTAGATAACTTGGAAGAAGCATAAGCTCTTTCCGCATTAATTTTCTCATTTTCATCAAGTGTTTCATCTTTTTCGGGGTATGCTAACCAATAGATGTTTGCGTGCTTTGGTGGAGCCATGCGGGAGCCTTCGTCAGGATTGTGTGTGCCACTTGTTGTTAGAATGATTTTAGCATGGTCTGCAAGATTTGATCTGAGTAGGTTAATCAACAAAAAATGAGCTAAATGATTGACCGCAAATGTTGATTCAAACCCATCTTCCGTTTTAGTGTCCACCGTTGCAAAGCTTGTTCCTGCATTGCAAATCAGTACGTCAATCTTTGTGCTTCCAACCTTCGAAAGTACAGCAGAGGCAAATTCCTTTACCGATTGGAGGCTTTTTAAGTTTAAGGGCAAGTGTTCCGCACCTTTAATGCGCTTATTTCTATTGCCTAAAATCAAGCGGGTACCTGGTTCTTGTAGGAGTCTTTTGGAGGTAATGGCACCAAATCCCGAGGTGCCCCCTGTCATTATAATTGTCATTTCAGCCATAGGAATAAAGTTTAGACTGCAAAGTTGGCTATTGCCTGACTCAGAAAATTGTACACCAGCGACATTTGCTATACGGTCGAACTGGTGCGGATGAGTTTGTTTAGCTGGCGGTAAAAATTGGCTTTTTCGAAAAAACGGTTTGGTCGGTAGTTCGTGAAGGATCTAAAATCTCTTGAAAAATGAGACTGATCAAAATAACCTGAATGATAGCCCACATCGGTTAGGGTGTTATATTCCAATTGTATTTGTCTAAATGCTTTTTGGAAACGGTAAATTCTTCTGTATGATTGAATATTGACACCAACCAGTTCTTTGAATTTACGTTCCAACTGTCGATTACTTAATGAAATGGTATTTTTCAATTCAGCGATCGATATGTCGTCGTGCAAATCCAAGGAGTCAACCAGATCAAAAATCGCTTGCTCGTTGTCTGTAGGTTTACGGATACGTGCCATCAGAAAATCTTCGATAAGAGGTATCCCTTCTGTTAAATTCATGTGAGACATTAAACTGTTGTTTAAGTCGTTTGCTTCATTACCCCAAACAGAATCACTTTCAAGTAGATGATTTGTGAATTCATCAATTTGAATATCGGTAAATCGGCTCATCCCATATGGAGAAAACCTGACAAAAACTCCTTTGCCATTCTCCCATTTCATGGGTATAGGTTCCGTATGAATGCCAATTAGAAAATTGCGGAACTGTGCGTTGTGAATAGTAACCGAAAAGTTGGTAAGCGCCCAAACCATTCCAGTTTTAGGCACAAATTCCTTACTCATTGTTTGTCCGCTTTCTGTTTCGAGTATCACAAATTCTAAAACAAACTTTCGCAAACAATCATTGCTGGGCTGTATTGAAATATAGTTTGTCATCTTCAATGTTTTAAAGTCGCTAACATTTGGCTAATTGAAATTACAGCAATTCTGTGACCGTTAATCGAGAACAAAGGAGCTTTTTCTGTTTTAAATGCCAAACATCGTTGTCCATTGGTATGCCATTCGCATCCGAATAAGTTACCAAACCAGCAATCAGCAGATCAGCTTATAACCTGCCCCTCGTATGCTCATCAATTGAACACTTGGTTCATCCTTTAGCATTTTACGAATGTGCGACATGAAAACGTCCATGCTACGTGCGTTGTAAAAGCTGTCATCCCCCCAAATGTTAAGCAGCGGGACCTGCCTTGGTAATAAAGTATTGCGGTGCTGCAGCAACAGTTCCAGTAAAGCGGTTTCCTTGTAAGACAAAGTATGTGTTGCTTGGGAGGTCGTCAGGATCTGATTCACCGTATCCAGAACACAGGCGCCAAATGCAAGCCTTGATGTGGACTCATTGTTCTGTGCATCTGTTGTTCCAAACCGCGCAAGCAAGGATTCCATCCGCACCAACAGTTCGCCCATGTTAAACGGTTTTTTCAGGTAGTCGTTACCGCCACTCTTGAAGCCCTTGATCACATCTTCAGGCATCGATTTAGCACTTAGAAAGATGATGGGTATGCCGTTGTTTAGCTTTCGTATATCTTCTGCCAAAGTGTACCCATTTTTTATGGGCATCATGATATCGAGCACGCAGATGTCCGGCGGATGGGAATGAAACATCTCTAAAGCCTGCTGCCCGTCTGTGGCCAGCTGAACCTGGTATCCGCTGTTGATCAATCCATCCGAAATAATCTGTGCCAGGGTAGGTTCATCCTCTGCATATAAAACTTTATACTTCATGATATGCTGGTAAGTCGATCGTAAATTTACTGCCTTTTCCCGGTTCACTCAGTAGCCGGATGTGGCCGCCATGTTTGTCGATAATTTGCTTCACATAATAAAGACCAAGGCCAGAACCTTTTACAGTGTGGATGTCCGGATGGTCCGGAACCCGGAAGAAACGTTCAAAGACCCGCTCCTTGTAGATCTTTGCGATGCCAGGTCCGTTATCTTCAATGCATACATGTACGCGGTCCTGATCGCAGTTGCAGGATACGGTAATGCTTGCGCTGGAGCCGCTATATTTTAGGGCGTTATCAATGAGGTTGTAAAATACATTGGTGAGATGTAATGGATCCCCGTCTACAAAGCAGGGTTCTGCTGAAGGCAGGTAGTTGATCGTCGTCCCGTTTTGTCCATTTCGCAATCGCATCGAAGTGACAACCCTATCCAATCCATGTTGTACATCGTAGAGTTCTGTTCGAAGTTTGACTTCCCCATTATCAAGCTGGTCCAGGTTGAGCACTTTGTCGATCATTAGGTTTAAGCGTTTCAATTCGGATTTACTGATATCTATGTAGTTGTTGAGTTTCACCGGGTCACGAGAGAGCTGGTAGCGCGTTATGGCATCGAGTGCAGCCTCGATAACCGCAACCGGCGTCTTCAGTTCATGGGTCATATTGCCTGTGAAAGTCATCCTGGCTTGGGTGTATAAACGTTGGCTACGCATAACTCTGAACAAGAAGACAAATGCTAATCCGGTTAATAGCAGCATGAGCAAGGATGAGATCAGATAGTAGCGCATCCGGTAGAAGACGAGTTGGTTAATGGATGGTACGACCAGTTGATAGTTATGGAAAAAGAAGTTCGGATTGTATGCATAGATTTGGCTGCGGTAATCGGCCTGCTGTGCTGCTTTCCAGCGTTGTGGTGATTCCGGTTTTCCGGTGTCGAAGTTGTACAGAAGGTAGTAGGATTCCACGTTTAGCTGGTTCCGCTGACATTCCTGTTTGACCAGACTGTCCATTCGTTTCAAATCCCGGCGGTCGGCAGCCATTGCAGATTCTATGGTTTCGCCAGGGTCCAATACACGCACGACGCGCCCTGGCCGGTGCGGTTTTGGCTTAGTGTTGCCCACTTTTAAAGTGATCTCGATGATCGTACTGTCCTTATCAATTTGTGAACTGTACCTGCTGGCCACCCGTTGGGCGCGCATGGCGGTATACGCTTGTTTGAATTGCACCCATTGATCTGAAAGGAAAAAATTACGGAAGTTTTCGCTCCCTTCATGACCTTTCAGGGCACTGAGGTAATCATTCATCCGGGCAGCATAGTTGACGGCCTGTTCCAGATCCCGTTTTACCTGGACTTGCTGTGCACGGAACAGTTGACTGAGCCAGGCTGCCTGAAGACCGACGCTGGCCAGGACGGCCAATGCGACCAACGGATACGCATATTTATTAGACATCCATTTCATAATACGAATTTGGTGATTATAAAGCATCCCTGACTCGGCTGTGGTACGATTTAACCTTGTTTAACATTGCTTAACGAGCCATAACATAGGCTGTAGGTAGGTTTGCTGCATGAAAAATATTATTTTATTCCTCATCCTACTTATTCCATCCTTTGTACAGGCACAGTCGAGATTAACCGGCCAGGTGAAGGACAACGCAGGTCATCCGCTGGATGCGGCAACGATTACCATGCAACGGGATGGCAAAGAGATTGCCTCGTCCATTGCCGACTTGGGTAAGTTTACCTTAAACTATAATGAAGCGGGTACTTATGTTATCCTGGCGAATTTGGTCGGGTATGAACCATCAAAGCTAACCGTGAAATTGCCGGGTGACAGCGTTGTTCTGCTGATGAAGGCAGACAGCAAGTCGCTGCAGGAAGTGACTGTGACCTTTAAACGTCCAATAATTGAACGTAAGGTGGACCGGATCACGTTCAACGTAGAGAACAGTATCCTGGCGTCTGGTGGCAGTGCATGGGAAGCCTTGGCGAAGGCCCCCGGTCTGCACGTGAACGGCAGTAATGAACTCACTGCAAACCGGAAAGGTGTTCAGGTGTACATGGATGGCAAACCGCTCAGCCTTTCAGGCGATGAACTCGCGGCTTATTTGCAAGGGCTTCCGTCTGACCTGGTTTCGCAGATTGAAGTATTTGCAAATCCACCTGCCAGGTTTGAGGCGGAAGGTGCTTCGGTGGTGAACATCATCACCAAGAAAGCGAAGCATCAGGGATTTAATGCGACGCTGAATACCGGGCTTACGCAAGGCGTGTACACTGGATATACTGCGAGTACAACGTTTAACTACAGGAAGGATAAACTGAACATTTATGGAAGCTATGGCTTCAATCACCGGCATACCTTCCAGGATCATGATGTTTCGGTTGATTTTGGAGATTCCTTTTGGAACAGCCCCAACCGTAGCATTTCACAATCTGACAGCCATAATTACCGGATTGGTGCCGACTATCAGCTTACGCCTAATCAGGTTTTCGGTCTTCTGGTGACAGGGAGTAACCGCAGGGGCAACAGCGGTGGACAAACCTTGACACAGGTGACGAATAGACAAATGGCCCTTGATTCCACACTGAAGACGGACAATTATGCTTTAAGTTCAAATAATCAGTATGCCTATAATCTCAATTATAACCTGAAGCTGGATTCCGGAAAGCGCAGCCTGAATATCGATGTTGATTACTCGCCTTATCAAAGTGGGAGCACAGCTTATGCAGGCAATCAGTCCTTTCTGCCTGACGGGCAACAAACCCCCAGTCGGTTTCACATCTATACACCCAGCGAACAGCATATCGATATCTATTCTGGTAAAGCAGACTACACATACCGGTTGTTTGGGAAATGGGATTTGAGTTCTGGCATCAAATACAGCCGGACGCAGAGCCGGAACGATTTTGATTATTACGACCGGGAAGGATCTTCAAATATTGCCGTTCCGGAGAATTCAAATCATTTTATTTATACAGAAAGAACGGCTGCTGCCTATACCAGTATAAGCGGTGCCCTTGGCAAATGGACGTTTCAAGGTGGACTGCGTGGTGAATACACCCGAACCCGGGGGAATTCGATAACGCTTAATTCCGTGAACTCACGGAAGTACTTTAAGTTGTTTCCAACGGCATTTATTCAGTATAAGATGGATGATGATAACGAATTCAGGTTAAACTATGCCTACCGTATTGAGCGTCCGGAGTACAACCGTTTAAATCCTGCTAAGCGGTTCTCTTCTCCCTATAATGTATATGTTGGTAACCCGGCTTTACAGCCTGCATTCGTTCACAATATCGAGTTCAGTTATACTTACAAAAAAGATTATAGTTTTAGTGCCTATTATAATGTGAGGGAGGATCTGATTACGAACATTAATGTGCAGGATAATGAAACAAAGATTTACTACGGAACACATGCCAACCTGGGATCCAGCATTAGTACAGGGATCAATGTATCGGCTGCGTTCCATCCCCATTCCTGGTGGGATATCAATGTAATTGCTGAAGGGTACAGGCAGCAGGAAAAGTCAGCCTTCCTGACCAGCAGTTATAATTTTCACCTGATCTCTTATTATGCTTCATTAAAGCAATCGTTCACCATTGATTCGAAAATGGCTTTAAAAGCGGAGGTTAATGCAACATTAAATGGGCCTGGAATTCAGGGAATCTACCGTGTGGATCACAGCTCTGTGGTGGATGCGGGTATCAAAACCAATGTTTTACATGGTTTGGGTACGCTGCGGCTGGCTGTAAACGATATTTTTAATACCAACAACAATCACATTCGCATCGATTACCTGGATCAGAAGAGCAGTTTCTTTCATCGGGTAGAAAGCCGGAATGTGGGGCTTAGCTTTTCTTATCGCTTTGGTAAGAATGTGGCTGCTTACCGGAGCCGGAGCACGGCAAGTGAGGAGGAGCGCAAACGCGCACAATAGTTGAAGGATGGTTGGACTACGACACCATGCCACTTGCTGTCTTTACTCAACTTAATTCATGTTTATCTTAATCAAATGCACATATTTGTATATGATCCAGAAGCTTAGAAACATCCTATTGCTGGCGCTGCTATGCCTGCTGACCAATATTGAATCTCGTGCTCAGTTCAAGAATGTAGATCAGGATACAGGGCCAAAGATTGTGAATATTGTAAACTTTATCCGCGATATAGAACCACGGGAAGCGGCGATCACCAAAGATGTGCTTTATGAAACAGTTGTAAATCAGGTGAAGTTAATGAAGCAATATCAGCTGCGTGGAACCTTTTTGCTGCAGTACGATGCTTTGATCGATAAGCGCTACCAGGAACTCTTAAAATCCCTGCCAAAGGATGAGTTTGAGATCGGGGGCTGGTGGGAATTGCCACAGCAGTTGATCGAAAAGGCTGGAATTAAGTGGCGCGGAAAATATGCCTGGGATTGGCATTCTGATGTGGGCTTTTCGGTGGGCTATACGCCTGCAGAAAGGGAAAGGATCATTGATGTTTACTTTGAAGATTTCAAGCAGGTATTTGGGTATTATCCTAGATCCATTGCATCCTG
>Ga0157369_10008935_pt1 | contig 11475 bp, 5 predicted proteins | sample C25metaG_FD_113461 | JGI IMG/M metagenome (GOLD analysis project Ga0157369, IMG submission 113461) | Corn rhizosphere microbial communities from Kellogg Biological Station, Michigan, USA - C2-5 metaG | ecosystem: Host-associated > Plants > Roots > Rhizosphere > Soil | place: USA: Michigan... | reverse complement strand
CGATCGGATCAAATGACTTCTTTTCTAAAGTGGCGAGTCAGTTAGTCACGAAATCATTCCCGTTGCTGCCGGAGTTGCTAAAGAACCTTGAGCCGGTGATGATGCTGGTCCTGGCCGCAGACCTGGCCTGGATGAGCTCTCTGTTTTTTGCCGGATCTCAAATCATCGGACATTCGCTGAATTGGACAACGCTAGCGTTCTACTTTTTGGTTTTCTTACTCTGCGCTGACCATGCAAACTTATATGGCCACCGCAGGCCGCATGATCCGGGGCCGCAAGTCCTGTTAGCCAAGGTTCTGTTTGGGACGACCCTGCTGGTCGCAATTGCTCTCAAGTGCACAACCCAAAACGTGAGTCTGCTGCCGCTGTTTGCCTGGAGCATTGCGAACTGGCTGGTACTTTCCGCTCGCCGACAAATACGCCGATACTTTGTCAGCACGGGGTCCGGCTGGCGGCGCAACGTGATGATCATTGGCAATGCATCATTTGGCGTGCCAGTGGCCGAAGCGCTCCGCCGCGACACCAATTCGCCTCGTGCCGTTCGGGAATTCATTCTGGACCGCTCGCTTCGGGAGCCGCTTGGCGCCGCCATGTTGGCGCGGGTGGCCAGACGGGAATGCATTGATGAAATCGTAATTGCCACGAGCGATTCAAAGGCCGTTCAAATTGCCGTGCGTGAGGCGCAACGGAATCAATGGGACGTACTTTTGGTGCCCGACCTGCACGGGGCATCGGCTTTTGAGTTCGACAGCGTTGGTGGTCTCCCCGTATTGAAGCTTCGTGAACAGAGCTTTCCAGAATACGCGCTCGCGCTAAAGCGGGTCGTAGATTTAATTTTGTCATCCGTCGGATTGATCGCACTCGGACCACTGCTGCTATTAATTGCAGCCCTTATCAAGCTGGAGTCGCCCGGGCCGGCACTGTACCGCGCCGCCCGGATCGGGCGCAGGGCCACTCGGTTCAATTGTTACAAGTTCCGAACCATGGTCCCGCAGGCCGATCAGATGAAGAATGAACTCCGATCGCGCAACCAGCGAGTAGGCGCATTCTTCAAGATTCAAGACGACCCGCGCGTCACGCGCTTTGGACGTTTCCTGCGGCGCTACAGCCTGGATGAGTTACCGCAGCTGTGGAACGTTTTGGTTGGCGACATGAGTCTGGTGGGGCCCCGTCCTCACCCCGTAGATGATGTGGACAATTACAGCGTAGAGGATTTGCGGCGTCTCGACTTTGTCCCCGGCATGACCGGGCTTTGGCAGGTAACCGCGCGCCAGGACCCATCGTTCAAACGCTGCGTTGAACTGGACATTGAATACATCACCCATTGGAATGTAATGCTCGACATAAAAATCCTGTGTCGAACCATTACTGCCGTTTTGCAGGGGAGCGGCGCATGAGCGCCGCTGCCAACGGTTTGCCGATCACGAATAACCAAATTACTTCCAACGCGGCGGTATTAACGCTGAAGGTTTTGCACGCCGTCATCAAGTTTCCGGAAGTCGTTTTCCTGGGCACACTGACGGCCATGCTGTTTCGACCGCCAGACCTGAAAGCCCTCCCGATAGACCGGGTCGTTTTTATTTTGCTTCTTGGATCAATGGTTCTTCGTCAGGTCACTACCCGCGATCGTATGCGCACCTACCCGGCGACATGGCCTATGCTTGCCCTGTTGCTGCTGTCATTGCGGGGAGTTCTCGCGCAATCCTATCAAGCTCAAGCCTGGAGCCTGTTCGCAGCAAAATGGCTGGTGCCGTTTGCGCTTTTCCACGCCGCCGGGACGGCATTCAGAAGCCAAAGGTCCTTACGAAAATTAGAGACATTCTCAATCGTTGTGCTCCTCTATCTGGTAGCGGTGTCAGTCCTGTTTTTCTTCGACTTCAAGCCTCTTATCTTTCCGAAGTTCATTCTCGATGAAGGCATCGGCATCCATACCGATCGCGCCCGCGGACCTTTTTTGCAGGCAGTTGCAAATGGGGTAAGCATCACCGTACTCGGATTGCTCGCCCTGCACTCGTTCGAAAGGGGTCGCTTACGCCGCGTTTTTGCGACTGCGCTGTTTGTGTGTACGCCCCTGGCCCTGCTTGCAACTCGGACGCGCGCGGTTTGGTTTGCAGCCGCCGTTTCGGTCGTACTCCTCACGTTCTTTGGTAGCAGTCGGAGTTTGCGCCGGGCCGGCATGGCATTCAGCGTTCTTACTGGGATTGGGCTCTGTCTAATGGTGATGTATCGCGCTGATTCGGACGCATTCAGTGAACGGCTGCAAGATCGCTCTCCGGTGGACTTTCGTCTCGACATGTATCAGGCCGGGTGGCAAATGTTCACTGAAAAGCCGCTCAAAGGCTGGGGAAGTGAAGGCCGAATTCAGCCGGAGATCGCGCGCCGTATCAGTAACTTTCATCCCGAGTACTTCTTGTTTCACAACACTTATCTCGAACTGGCGGTCGAGCGCGGAATCGTGGGGTTATTTTTTTACGCTTGGCTGATGGTCTGTCTTTTTCGATTGGCGAGATCTCCCGCGCTTGAGTATGAAGGCGAGCGGGATTTCCTGGGTCGAGGTTTTCGGAAAATCTGGCCGCTACTTCTGATTGTCTATTTTCTGAACGCGAGCGCGGTGGTCATGAATTACCAGTTCGTGAACGGATTCTTGTTCACACTGGCTGGAATTCTCTCGGCCCAGAATTACCGAGCGCTACGCAACCTCCAGCAGCATGCTGCGTAGTTCGGGAACGGAGCTATCGATGGCGATCCTTTATCTGACAAATAGTTTTCCCGAGGCGGTGGAATCGTACGTCTGGGAAGAGATTCGGGAGCTGCGCAGCCACGGTGCGACCGTCATTTCTTGTAGCATTCGCCAGCCGGCACATCCACCCTGTGAGGGTGCGAACTTCGCGCGCGAGACCCGATACATATTTCCATTGGAGCCATGGATCTGCCTGAAGGCGACCGGGGTTCTGTTAAGCCGCCTATGGGGAATTCGAGACCTGATCAGGCACGCAATTCTAGGGCCTGAATCGTGGTCGCGGAAAATTCGGACACTGGTGCATACCTGGTTTGGAGCTTATCTCGCAGTCCTCCTTACCGGAAGAAATGTCGAGCACATTCATGTTCACCATGGATATTTTTCTTCATGGATTGGAATGATCGCGGCGCGTATTCGTGGCGCGAGCTTCAGCATAACCTTGCACGGCTCAGATCTGCTGGTACGAGGCGACTATATAGACGTCAAGTTGGCCGAATGCTGTTTCTGCTTCACCATCTCTGATTTCAACCGGCGATACATTCTGTCCCACTATCAATCGGTTGCTTCGTCAAAAGTGCTGGTGCAGCATTTGGGAATCGATGCCGCGTTCTGGAGAAATGAACGACCATGCGCGAGCCAGGAAGCGTTCTCAATTTTGAGCGTCGGGCGGTTGCACGCAGTTAAAAATCATGGATTTCTGCTCCTGGCGTGCCACGCTCTCAAGAACGCCGGCGTGCAGTTTCGGTGTGCGATCGCGGGAGATGGCGAGGAGCGCGGTCAACTTCAGCAGCTTATAACAACTTTAGGGCTCGAAGAGAATGTCACTCTACTTGGGCACGTTCCGCGTCGCCACCTTCCGGACCTTTACGCTTCAGCAGATGTCGTCGTGCTGACCAGCCACAGCGAAGGTGTGCCGGTCACCTTGATGGAGGCCATGGCGATGGAGCGGCTCGTCATAGCTCCAAATATCTCCGGGGTTCCCGAAGTGGTCACCAATGGCGCGAATGGGTTTTTATATGACCCAAATTCCATGGACGATTTTCTGGACAAGCTGCAAATGGTAATGCGCGGCGGCCCTTCGATGAACAAAGTTCGACTTGCCGCCCGGCAGCGGATTATATCTCGCTTCAACTCCACCACCAATCTGGCAGATTTCGCTTCGAGATTCCTGGAAGTTCTTGCAACACCGCAAACGGCGAAAAACCACACAGAAACCGATCTCCATGAGAATCCTGTACTGCAACAAATATAACTACCGGTTCAGCGGCACCGAGTCTTACTTGTTTGACGCAATGGAAGGCATGCGAGCCTGCGGGCATCAAGTCGTGCTGTTCTCGATGTCTGATCCAAGAGGTCCAGCGACTGAGTACGACCAGCACCTGGTGCCGCCGACAAATTTCAAATCTGCGCGTGGCGTAATTACAAAGGCCCGGCTCGCTGCCCAAGCCATTTACTCGGTTACCGCTCGAACGAAGATGCGCGCGATGATCAAGGAATTTCGTCCCGATGTTGCCCATGTGCGCAACATCTACCACCATCTTTCACCGTCAATTCTGTGGGAACTAAAGGCCCATGGCGTCCCCATTCTTCTCCACGTCAACGATTTCAAGATCTTATGCCCGACCTACAACATGGTGAATGCCTCTGGCGAGGCTTGTGAGCGTTGCGCCGGGGGAAACTTCAAGAGCGCAGTTATTGACGGGTGCTATTTCGGAGGACGTGCGGCAGGTTCCGTGCTGGCCGTCGAAGCCTATCTGCACCGGTGGTTCAAGACGTATGAGAAATGCGTGGATATGCTACTGGCGCCAAGTCAGTTTGTGATGAACAAATTTGTTCAAAGCGGTTGGCATCCATCAAGGATTCAAGTCTTACAACACTTTCAGGATCTGCCCGCCCGGATGCAAACCCATCCCGGCCGACGTGCGCCCATACTTTATCTCGGGCGGCTTTCACCGGAGAAGGGCGTGAGCGATCTGGTCTCGGCGATGGCACAACTCCCTCACGTGCAGCTTGTAATAGCCGGCGAAGGGCCTCAGAGGCGGGATCTTGAGCGCGTGGCTTCTTCGAGCGGTTTGCGAAATATCACCTTTGCCGGTCAACTCTCCGGAGAGGAATTGCAGCGCCTGATAGCCACTTCGCAATTCACAGTTTTCCCCTCACGCGCGTACGAAACCTTCGGAAAAAGTATTTTGGAATCCTATGCGCAAGCACGCGCGGTGGTCGCGTCCGACATGGGCTCACGCAGAGAACTGGTGCGCGAGGCCGAGACCGGCATTCTATACAAACCCGGAAATGTGGACGAACTTGCCGCAACCATCCGCCTCTTGCATGACCGCCCTGAACTTTCAAAGCGCATGGGCGAGGCCGGATGGGAACTGGTTCGGGATGAACACTCTCAGGTAAAACACTTTCTGGCGCTACAGCAGATTTACCAGCACCTCACCGAGAAATCCCCCTCTAAAGCGATGCCGCGCACAAAACCGCTGCGTGTTGCCTTCATTGGCGGACGCGGTGTCGTCAGCAAATATAGTGGGGTTGAAACCTGCAACGAACAGACCGGCGCCCGGTTAGCCGCCAAAGGTCACGAAATCACCGTTTACTGCCGAAGTTATTTCACGCCCAGGATGGCTGAGCACAATGCGATGCGAATTGTTCGTCTGACCACGATTCGAACTAAACATCTGGATACTTTTGTGCACACATTACTCAGTACAGCTCATGTGTGCTTCAGTGACTGCGAGATCGTGCACTACCAGACCCTCGGGCCTTCATTGTTCTCATTTGTTCCGCGATTGTTTGGGAAAAAAACCGTGGTCACAGTCCAAGGCCTCGATTGGCAAAGGAAGAAATGGTCGTGGCCCGCACGATTGCTGCTGAAACTCGGCGAATGGGCGGCCGCCCGGTTGCCCGACGAAACGATTGTCGTGTCGCGGGTGCTGGAAGAGCAGTTTCGTTTGCGCCACAACAAGAAAACTGTGTACGTACCCCAAGGAACCGATCTTCGGGAACGCGTGTCCGGGACTAGTTTGGAGCAATTTGGCCTCGCCCAAGGAGGATATGTGCTCTTCGCCGGGCGGCTTTCACCGGAAAAGAACTGCGATCTCCTGATCGATGCATTCGAAACTCTCGACACAGAAATGAAACTCGTCTTTGCGGGTGGTTCAAGCCATCCGGATGCCTACGCAGCCGGGCTGCGCAACCGGCAAAGCGATCGGATCGTGTTCCTGGATTGGCTCGCTGGGAATGCGCTGACAGAAGTGCTGACCAACGCCGCTATCTTTGTTATGCCTTCAGATATCGAAGGTATGTCACTTGCGGTACTGGAGGCGATGGGCGCGGGGGTGTGCGTCCTGGCCAGCGATATTCCAGAAAACCGTGAGGTGATTGGCGATGCGGGATTTGTTTTCCGTCGTGCCGACCGGCTGGACCTGCAACGGATGCTCGCGCTCCTGCTATCGGACGGGAGACTCCGGGCGTTATCCGGAGTGAGAGGGAAGCAGCGAGCGCGAGAAAATTATCTTTGGGACGATGTCACAGAGCGCATGGAGAAGGTCTATCGGGGCCTGAACGGCGGAGCCGCTGTCGAGGCCGGTTCGGTACCCCGAGTTGCCGCGGGAACCAAGATCGCGTAACTTCGAGGACCTATGCGGGTTCTAATCGCGCGGTGAAGTGCCGAAGAAACGGCGCCTGATATAGCAAGTTTAACCCGCGAATTGAATTACGATTTTTCCAGACCTCCAAAATCACTTCTACCACATAGTCAATGTGGCTTTGGGTATAGACGCGGCGCGGAATCGCCAGCCTCACCAGATCCATTTTCGCTGCCGCGCCGAACATCAGCGTGCCGATCTCAACCGACCGAATTCCTCCGGCAAGGTAGAGTTCGGCAGCGAGGGCAACACCGGGAAACTGCTCCGAAGGAATGTGAGATAAAAATGATCGCGCATCAATGTAGATCGCGTGCCCACCGGGCGGCTGCACAATCGGTACGCCTTCGGCCGCAATGTGATTTCCCAAATAGCCGGTCGAAGCAATCCGATATCGCAGGTAATCTTCTTCGAGCGCCTCCTGCAGGCCTACTGCAATGGCCTCGAGGTCTCGTCCAGCCAAGCCGCCGTATGTCGGATATCCCTCAGTTAGAATCAGGAGGTCTTTTTCCTGTTGGGCGAGCAGATCGTCATTAGTGCACAGAAAACCGCCGATGTTTGCCATACCATCTTTCTTCGCCGACATGGTGCAGCCATCGCCCTGCGCGAACATCTCCTGCGCAATCTGCTTCGGAGATTTTGACTCGAATCCCGGCTCACGCATCTTGATGAAATAGGCGTTCTCGGCAAAGCGGCAGGCGTCGAAGTAAAGCGGGATCTTGTGCCTCCGGCAAATCGCGCTGACCTGGCGGATATTTTCCATTGAAACCGGTTGGCCGCCACCGGAGTTGTTAGTGACCGTCAGCATCACCAGTGGAATACGCTCCCGCCCGACCCGCTGAATCAGATCTTCGAGGGACTGTACGTCCATGTTGCCCTTGAAAGGATGAAACGCGCCCGGGTCTCGGCCCTCAGGAATAACCAAATCCAGAGCTTCGGCGCCCGTGAACTCAACATTGGCGCGAGTTGTGTCGAAGTGCGTGTTGTTCGGGATGACATCTCCCTTCTTGCAGGTGACGCCAAACAGAATTCGCTCCGCTGCCCGGCCTTGATGAGCGGGAATCACATGGCTATACCCGAAGATGTCCTGTACCGATTCGCGGAAGCGATCAAAGCTCTTGCTGCCCGCGTAGCTCTCATCACCTTCCATAACTGCCGCCCATTGATGGGTGGACATCGCGCCGGTGCCGGAGTCGGTGAGCAAATCGATCAATACGTCGGCGGCGGGCAGTAGAAAAAGATTGTAGTGGGCGGCGCGAAGGAGCTTTTCGCGATCTGCCCGCGTGGTCCAACGGATGGGTTCGACGCTTTTAATCCGGAACGGCTCAATAATTGTGCGCGGCAATTCTGCTCCTGAGTGTTCTTACGGCACGTGCACAGATTCTTCTTGTTCTTCGTACGTTACTGCCGCCGTTCTCTCGAGCTTGTCCCACGCGAACGGCTCACCAGTTAGAGCGCGCTTGACGGTTTTGAATAAGACCAGCGAGAACAATTGCCGGTAAGCGAATCGTTGCAGCCAAACCTGGCTGAGCAGCCATGAATCTTCACGAGTGTCAGGAGTGCTGCGCTCCAGAGCAAAAGCAATTGCAGAGGTGATGAAATCTATGATCAGAAATGCGGCGAAGAAAATCACCAGCCGCTGGAAGCTGGCCGGGTCAGTAGATTCGGGATGGTAGTGCTTTTGTGCGAAGTACCACAAGGCACCCCAGGCGAACATGATATCGATGAAAGGAGAAACCAAGGGCAGCAGAATCTGGAAAACCACGACGTTCGGAAGCGCGACCCAGCCTAGTACTCCTTTTCGGGCGAAAACCTGGCGATGCTTAAATACCGCCTGCAAGATTCCAAAGGACCAGCGGAAACGTTGGCGCATCAGGCCGTTGGCATTGACCGGGGCTTCCGTGTAGGCGAGCGCCATGTCTTCATATTCAACGCGATATCCGTTCCGCAATAGCGCCATGGTTAAATCTGCGTCTTCGGCGACGGTGTCAGTGTGGAAGCCTCCCGCTTCATGAACGGCTGAAACTCGCCACGCGCCGATCGCTCCCGGCACTACGCTGACAGCGCCCAAGGTATTCAACGCGCGTCGCTCAAAGTTCTGGCTGGTGATGTATTCGAGCGCCTGCCAGCGGGTCCAAAGATTTACTCGGTTGCCGACTTTGGCGTTACCCGCAACGGCGCCGACCTTAGTATTAAGAAAATGCGGGACCAGTAAAGCGACTGCATCGCGGGCGATAACAGTGTCGGCGTCGATGCCTATGAAAATCTCTTCGTCTTGACGCAAATGTTGCAAACCAAAGTTCAAGGCTTCGGCCTTGCCTGAGTTTGGTTTCGTAAGGATCAACACGCGACCTGCGGCTTCCTCGCGGCTGAAACAATCCTTCGCGACTGCCAGCGTTTTGTCCTTCGAACCGTCGTCAATGACGATGACCCTTAGATTTCTGTAGCTGGAGCGCAGGGCAGCGCGGATCGTCCGCTCGATGACCTTCTCTTCGTTATAGGCAGGAATCAGCACTGCAACCTTGTGATTGAAGCCGCTGTCCAAATCCGGCGTTTTCGCAAAATGTTTTGCGTGGACCCGATCATAGAGGGCAAAGGCGCCGATGAAGATCAGTCGGCCAGTCATCAGCAAATCGCCGACGAAGAAGACTACGACAATGAATTTTTGTCCAGCACTGTATACCCAAAACCCGATCAGGCTCAACCAAGCGGCCCACAATTCACTCGCAGGAATGGCCGGCATGACCTCGGATCGAGTCTTGTGCATAAGCTCGCTGACCGGAACAATCTGCAGGCCTTTGGCACGGACTCCCTCAATAATTTTGGGCAGTGCCTTCAAAGTCTCATTGCGGTTGCCGCCACCGTCATGGAGAAGAATAATGTTGCCGCAGGTGAGATGGTTGGAAGGCGTGCATGGCGGGAGATTGTTCATCACCCAATCGGTGATTTCTTCCGCGCTGCGGCGGGGATTATCCCGCCAATCGTTGGGGTCGATCTTGTCCCCGACTGCAATGTAACCCATGCTTTCCGAAATTTCGAGCGGCCGTATCTGGTCGGCGGTGTCCGGCTCCGCGTCCACGGAATAAGGAGGGCGGAACAATAATGTTCGGATCCCGAGCCGCGCCGCGAAAAGGCGCTCGGTCAAATTCAGCTCCAATTTCACCAGGCGGTCAGAGAGCTCGCTGATATCGGGATGGAGAAAAGTGTGGTTCCCAATCTCATGGCCCTCGTTGTAAACCCGCGACGTAATCGAAGAGAATTTGTCGGCCTCATTTCCGATCAGGAAAAATGTAGCGGGCGCATGTTCACGCTTCAGGACATCAAGGATTTTCGGCGTCCATTGCGGATCGGGACCGTCGTCAAAGGTAATTGCCACCTGGTTCGGGCTCGCGCCATAGCGCCCGACCCGGTACGGCTCAGGTAGTGAATCCATGGTTTCGTCGCTGATAAGGTTGTTACCGTCGTCCAGAGTTGTGGAGCGTGAGCCGTTGGTAGGAGTAGCTTCAAGATTAAGGATTTCCCCTTCGCCTTCAAAATCCACATCTTGACCGGGAGGAACATCCGCCAGTTTCCCCGGCGCCGAAATATCCAGCGGATCGTCCCAGATTTTCCACATCGACCGGTCTTCGGAACCCAATACCCACAGCGCGAATGTGCGTACGCCCAACTGCCGTGCGGTGCGCATTTCATTCAGCACCGTCACTCCGTCAGTGAACCAGATGTCGTGCCGGAGATTATGTTCATCCATATAACTTATGTGGGGATTCATGCTGTCCCCATCGAAGTCCACGTCCTCCTCCGAATCGCGTGCAGCCAGCCATGCGTCTTGAACGGAAACCGCGATGCCATGTTCCGGCACTCCTGTTGGCAATTTTCCACGTTTAAGCGGTTGCACCCAGTCGTATCCGTAGTTGGCGATTCCACAAATCAACTTTTCTGATGGGATCGACTTCTTAGCTTCCTCGAGATTCTTAGTAAACCAATCTTGTGAGGCGATCGGCCCGGCGCTTCCTCCCTGGCCGGTATAGTGCTCGTCGTAGTCCATCACCACAACCCCATCGGAAGCTTCGGCAATCGCGCGATAGTTGTAGTCGGAACTGCGTGCTGGAACGCTCACGTACAATTTCTGGCCGTTTGCGTGCAAGTCCCGTGAGAGCTCAGCTAATAACGTCAGAAAGTCGGGCTGCGTTTTAATCGGAAAGTCCTCGAAGTCAACCATCAACCCGTGATACTTGTCGCTGGCAAGAAATTGCCGAACCTCGAGGCGGAAACGGGCGCGAGCATCGACGTTTTTCAGAAACCCGGTAATATCAATCCAGTTTGCGCCGTCAAAATTATTGACCAGCGGAAAGACCTCTGTGCCAGCGTCCTCCGCTTTCAAAAACGCCATTACCTTATCGTCCACAGTACGAACGGTGCTTCCCTGAATCACATCGAAGACCTTATTAGTTTGCTCGTCGATGCTTTGCAGCCGGCCGTCTGGTGTGAGCACATGCAACCAGTCGGGGTACAGCAGGTCGATCTGTCGGGCATGCTCGCGCAGTGAGGAAAAGCTGGCTGCATCCCACGGCACGTAAAATGCTGCCCGAATTCCCTCATCAGCATTCAGTTCAATCTGCGAGGGCGGCACCTTTGTGTGACGACGATTGTTGCGGCGCAGCGACTCGGCACGACGGTCTTTCGCCCTCTGGCGTTCGGTTTCCTTTAAGGCGTGAAACGGCCGTTTTTGGAATTGAAGGAGAAGCTTAGGCAGCGGCTCACTGCGCACCGCCGTATAAATGAATACTACGATCACGGCACTCAGGATGATGCCGGTAAGGTCGAGCAATGTTCTGAGCCGCTTCCAGCGGGCCCGCCGAGGATCGTAAAAAACAGGTTGCGCCATGACTACCTAAACCAAACACATCGTAGCGGGAGGAACTAGGAGGGTCAAACCTCGAACCAGTGGCTATACGGATTAGATGCGGTGAGAATGGCCGAACCTGCTTTGAGAAAGGTCAGGGCGGGAATTATTGGAAAACCCTCAAAACACGGTATATTCCAAGCGTGCTCGAATTCGTCCGTAGGAATTTGAGGTTTTTTATTCTG
>Ga0157369_10008933_pt1 | contig 11475 bp, 8 predicted proteins | sample C25metaG_FD_113461 | JGI IMG/M metagenome (GOLD analysis project Ga0157369, IMG submission 113461) | Corn rhizosphere microbial communities from Kellogg Biological Station, Michigan, USA - C2-5 metaG | ecosystem: Host-associated > Plants > Roots > Rhizosphere > Soil | place: USA: Michigan... | reverse complement strand
GATCGACACGGCGCGCGAGCACGGCTGCCGGTCCGTGAACCTCGACCTCATCTACGGCCTGCCGCTGCAGACCCTCGAGGGCTTCGAGGCCACGCTCGACAAGGTGATCGATTGCGATCCCGATCGCGTGGCGCTCTATTCGTACGCGCACCTGCCCGCCATGTTCAAGCCGCAGGAGCGGATCCGCGAGGAAGACCTCCCGGCACCGGACGTGAAGCTCGCGCTCATGACGACGGCGATCCGGCGGCTGCGCGACGCGGGCTACGTCTACATCGGCATGGACCACTTCGCCAGGCCCGGCGACGAGCTCGCGGTGGCGCAGCGCAAGGGCTTCCTCACGCGCGACTTCCAGGGCTACTCCGCCGGCGGCGATTGCGACCTCGCCGCCTTCGGCACGTCGGCCATCGGCAAGATCGGCCCCGCGTACATGCAGAACGCGAAGACGCTCGACACCTACTACCAGGCGCTCGACCAGGGCGAGCTTCCGATCGTGCGCGGCATCCAGCTCACCGCGGACGACATCGTGCGCCGCGCGGTGATCCAGGCGCTCGCATGCCAGTTCGCCGTGTGCAAGGAATCCATCGGCATCTCGCACCTCCTCGACTTCGACGACTACTTCGCGGCCGAGATGGCGGACCTGCGCAAGCTCGAGGACGACGGGCTGGTCGAGCTGGACGACGAGTGGATCACGGTCACGCCGCGCGGGCGCCTGCTCGTGCGGGCGGTGTGCTCCGTGTTCGACAAGTACCTGCGCGCGACCGTCGAGCGCAAGCGCTACTCGCGCATCGTCTGATGCAGCCGCTCGTGGCCGCGGCGTTCGCGGCCGGCCTGCTGGGCGGCGTGCACTGCGCGGGCATGTGCGGCGGCATCGTGGGCTCGCTCGCGATCGCCGCGCGCGGACCGGCATGGCGGCGCCAGCTCGCCTTCAACGGCGGCAGGGTCGCGTCGTATGCCCTCGCCGGTGCCGCCGTGGGGGGCCTGGGCGAGCTCGCGCGCTACGCAGGCTCGGCGCTCGCGATCCAGGCCACGATGTTCGCGATGGCGAACGTCATGATGATCCTGCTCGGCCTCTACATCGCGGGCTGGGGGAGCGCGGTGCTCAGGCTCGAGCGTGCCGGGGCCTTCGCGTGGCGCCACATCCAGCCGCATGCACGGCGCCTGCTGCCCATCGACACCACGGCGCGCGCGTTCGGCGCGGGCCTCGCGTGGGGATGGGTTCCGTGCGGCCTCGTGTACACGATGCTCGTCATGGCGCTCGCGAGCGGCGGCGCGGCTCGAGGTGCTCTCGTGATGGCGGCCTTCGGGCTGGGGACGCTGCCCACGCTCCTCGTGGCGGGGCTCGCCGCGCAACGCCTGATGGCGGTCAGGCGCGAGCCGTGGGTGCGGCGCACCGCGGGCAGCATCGTGATCGTCATGGCCCTGTGGGGACTCGCGCGCGTGCCCGGCTTGTCCGACGCCGTGCAGGCCGGATGGCATGCCTGCGTCGGCTATCGGATCGCGACGCCCCAGGGCAGCTTGCCGACCGCGATGTCGGCGACCTTCGCGAGCTTCGCGGTGTCGATCACGGCGACGGTCCCCGAGCGTCCGCACGCGACATAAAGCTTCTTGCCGTCGGGCGTGATGGCCATGTTCCAGGGCCGCTCGCCCACGGGAATCTCGGCGGTGATCCCGTTGGTCTGCGTGTCGATCACCTGCACCGTGCCCTTGCCCCCGGACGAGACGAACACGCGCTTGCCGTCGGGAGCGACGGTCACGCCGTTCGAGCGCAGGCTCGCGGGAATCTTCGCGAGCACGCTGCGCTTGGCGGTGTCGATCACGGCGACGAGCCCTTCGGCCTCGGCGGCGACATAGGCCCGGCTGCCGTCGGGCAGGAAGCCGATGCCGCGCGGGCGTTTGCCCACGGTCACGGAACCCACCACCTCGCCACGCTTCACGTCCATCATGTCCACGCTGTCGGCGTCCTCGGCGCTCGCGTAGAGCATCAAGCCGTCGGGCGTCCACACCGCGTGCTCGGGATTCTTGCCCCGGGTCCTGATGCGCTTCGCGACCTCGAGCGTGGAGAGGTCGACCACGGCCACGGTGTCGTTCTCCTCGACCGCGACCGCGAGCCACTTGCCGTCCGGCGAGATGTAGATGCCCTCGGGCGAATCGCCCACCGCGATGCGGCCCGCAGGTTGGCCCGTCACGGTGTCGTACACGATGACCGCGTTCGCCGCCTGCTCGCTCACGAAGAGCCGCTTGCCGTCCATCGACACCGCGATGCCGCGCGGCTTGGCGCCCGTCGTGATCGTGGTCGTGATCTTGTCCGTGGCCGTATCGATGACGGAGACGTTGCCGGAACCTTCGTTCGGCACGTAGGCGAACGGCGCCGCGCACGCGGCATGCGCGAGCACGAAGGCGGCGGCCACGGCGACGGCCTGCAGGAACGGATGCTTCAAGGCTTCTCCTCGATGAGATCGGCGGTGCGGGCGAATCCCGCGTCGCGGGCGATGTCCGCGGCGCTCTTTCCGCGATTGTCGCGCAGGTCGGTGCGGGCGCCCGATGCCCGGAGCACGCGCACGGCCTCGTCGCGCCCGTAGCCCGCAGCCCACATGAGCGCCGTCAGGTCGTTTCGATAGCGCAGGTTGGCATCGACCCCATGGGCGAGCAGGGCGCTCACGACCGCCGCATGGCCCTGGCCCGCGGCATAGACCATCGCCGTCTTGCCGATGCGATCGGAGGGACGCGGGTCGGCGCCGCGCGCGAGCAGCGCTTCGACCAGATCCGTGCGCCCGGCGAAGGCCGCGGCCATGAGCGGCGTGATGCCGTTGACGGCCGCGAGGTTCACGTCCGTGCCCGCATCGAGCATGGCGCCCGCCATGGAGGCATCGTCGCGCTTCAACGCGATCACGAGCGCGGTCTCGCCGATGCGATTGCGCGCATCGGGAGACGCGCCGTCGGCGAGCAGCCGCCGCACCGATGCGACATCGCCGCTCCGAGCCGATGCGACGAGCCGCGCGTTCACGCCGAGATCCGCGTCCGCCGCGTGCGCGCCCAGCGCAACCGCAACGGCTGCCGCGAAAGTTGCGCGCAAGGTTCTCCACGACCGCTTCATCGCTGTGCCTCCATCAGTTTCAAAATGGAAACCGTGTTTGCGCCCTGCAGTGAATCGGAATATAAACCAACGCTCGCTTCGAGTCCTCGTCACGAACTTCCTTCCAGGAGGTCTCATGCAAGTCAGAACGCGCGTCACGTTCCTCGCGGCGCTCTTCGCCGCCCTCGCACTCGCAAGCAGCGCCGCACCGGCGCAAGTCGAAGTCTCGGGAGGTGCCAATACCACGTTGGCGCGCCCGATGGACAAGTCGATCTCGCCGGTCTCGCAGCAGATGCTCGATGCCGCGGCACGGGATCCGAAGAACTGGATCCATCCCAACGGCAGCTACGACCAGCAGCGCTTCTACCCGGGAGACCAGGTCAATACGCAGAACGTGAAGGGCCTCAAGCCCGCGTTCGTGTTCCAGACGGCGGTGCTCGAATCGATGGAGACGGCGCCCATCGTGGTCGACGGCGTGATGTTCCTCACGACCTCGTTCAACCACGCCTACGCGATCGATGCGGCCACGGGCGAGGAGTACTGGCACTACAAGCACAAGCTCGGGCCGATCGTCACGGTGTGCTGCGGCAACAACAACCGCGGGGTCGCGATCGCGGACGGCGTGCTCTACATGGGCACGATCGACGCGAAGCTCGTGGCGCTCGATGCGAAGACCGGCAACGTGCTCTGGATGAGCGAGATCGGCGACCCGGAGCTCGGCTATTCCGACACCATGGCGCCCGCTGTCGTGAACGGCAAGGTGCTGATCGGCACCAACGGCGGGGAGTACGGCGTGCGCGGCTTCCTCAAGGCGTACGACGCGAAGAGCGGCAAGCTGCTGTGGACCTTCTACACGATCCCCGAGCAGGGCCAGGAAGGCGTGTGGGCCACGGCCGATGCGACGGGGCGCGACATGCATCGCGACATCGCCGCGGAGAAGGAGGCGCTCGCCAAGGACAGCTCCTTCTGGAAGACGCTGGGCGGTGGGGTGTGGATGACGCCCGCGATCGACCGCGCGACCAACACGGCGTACTTCCTCGCCGGCAACCCGAGCCCCGACCTCTACGGCCAGATCCGGCCGGGCGACAACCTGTACACCGACTCGATGCTCGCGGTGGATCTCGACAGCGGGCAGAAGAAGTGGCATTTCCAGTACATCGCGCACGACGTGTGGGACCTCGACGCGGTGAGCCCCGCGATCCTCACCAGGGCGAAGGACGGCTCGGGCAACGACGCCGACGTCGTGGTCCACGCCGGCAAGACCGGCCACGTGTACGTGCACGATCGCGCGAGCGGCAAGCTGATCCGCTTCTCCGAGGCGATGATCCCGCAGGAGAACATGTGGGTGCTGCCGACGCCGCAAGGCGCGCGCATGCTGCCGGGCGCCAACGGAGGCGTGGAATGGTCGCCCATGGCGGTCGACCCGCGTACGCACCTCGCGTTCGCGGCGAACCTGCACCAGCCGATGACCTACCAGTACGAGGAAGCCGCGTACCCGGGCGGCAAGCTCTGGCTGGGGGGCGCCTTCAAGGTGATCCCGAGCGAGGAGCAGTGGGGACAGCTCGTCGCGGTGAACCTCGACACGGGCAGGATCGCGTGGAAGCACAAGACGCCGCAACCGCTCATCGGGGGCGTCCTCGCAACGGCGGGCGGCCTCGTCTTCAACGGCGAGGCGAACGGCTGGTTCAAGGCGTTCGATTCGAGGACGGGCCAGGAGCTGTGGAAATTCAATTGCGGCGCCGGTGTCAATGCACCGGCGGTCTCGTACATGGTGAACGGCAAGCAGTACGTCGCCGTGGCCGCCGGGGGCAACAACCAGATCGACGCGAAGAGGGGCAATTCTGTTTTCGTTTTCTCGCTGCCGTAAAGGACTCCTTCTCCCCTGGGAGAGGGCCGGGGTGAGGGTCGTTCTATTGGCCGCCGCGGTCCCGTTCACCACGGCGGCCCAGCAGCAATCCGCATCGCAGCCCGACGCTGCCACGCAGCAGCTCGTCCAGACGTGCGGCGCATGCCATGGCGCCGACGGCAACTCCACGAACCCGCAGTATCCGGTGCTGGCCGGACAGTCGTGGCGCTACATCTACAACGAGTTGAAGGATTTCCAGGCCGGGCGGCGCAGCAACCCGATCATGTCGCCCATGGCGAAGAACCTCACGCGCGACCAGATGATGGCGCTGGGCAACTACTTCGCGGCGCAGAAGCCCAGGCCCGTCGCGTTCGAGGCGGACGCGAAGCGTGTCGAGGCCGGCAAGAAGATCGCCGATGCGGCGCTTTGCCCGATGTGCCATCTCGGCGGCTTCGTGGGCCAGAACGAGATCCCGCGCGTGGCCGGCCAATGGCCCCAGTACGTGACGCAGCAGCTGCGCGATTTCCGCGACAAGAAGCGCACGAACGACGCGGGTAACATGACGAGCGTCTCGCGCAACCTGTCCGACGAGGACATCGAGAACCTGGCGAACTACATCGCGAACCTCGGCTGACATGCCCCGTCACGCCTACCGCGGCGCATTGATGCTCGCCGCGGCTGCAGCTGCGGCTGTGGCGCATGCGGACGGCAACCCCGCCGAAGCCGTCGAGCTGGGAAAGGTCGAGGTCGTCGGCACCACCCCGCTGCCCGGCCTGGGCGTGCCGCTCGATCGCGTGCCGGCGAACGTGCAGCTTTTCGGGCGCAACCTCCAGGAACGGCCGTCCACGCTGTCCGATCTTCTCGACCGCCGCGCCGCCAGCGCCCTCACGACGCAAGGGCAGGGCAATCCGTTCCAGCCGGATTTCAGCTACCGCGGCTTCAGCGCCTCGCCGCTGCTGGGTCTTCCGCAGGGCCTCGGCGTCTTCCAGGACGGCGTGCGCGTGAACGAGCCGTTCGGCGACGTCGTGAACTGGGACCTGCTGCCGCTTTCCGCGATCGGCTCGATCCAGGTGATCCCGGGCACCACGCCGATGTTCGGGCCGAACGCCCTCGGCGGCACGATCGCCGTCTACACGAAGAGCGGCGCCCGGTATCCCGGCGGCTCGCTCGAGACGTACGCGGGCTCGTGGGCGCGGCGCGCGCTCGAGCTGGAGCAAGGAGGCAGCCGCGGCGATTGGGATTACTTCGTCACCGGCAACTGGCTGCGCGACCGGGGCTGGGCCGAGCACAACCCGAGCCGCATCGGGCAGCTCTTCGCGAAGGTGGGCCACCAGACCGACCGAACGGACTTCGACGTGAGCGTCACCGTCGCCGACAACACGCTCGAGGGCAACCAGGCCCTGCCGCTCTCGTTCCTCGACGACATCCGCCAGCCTTACACGTATCCCGACCGCAACGAGAACCGCGCGGTGCTGCTCGCCGCGAAGGGCAGCACGTTCCTGCGCGAGGGCCTGCTCGCGGGCGGCACGGCATACGTGCGCCGCTACCGCAACGACAACTTCTCGAGCAACGTGAACGACGATCCGGACGTGTTCGACGGATCCGAGGCCACCAACGACCTCGCGCACATCGACCAGCGGAGTTGGGGCCTGGGCGCGCAGCTCACCTGGGCCGGCAAGCTCGGCCGGCGCGATCACCAGCTGCTGGCGGGTGCGAGCGTCGACGCGGGCGATGCGCGCTACACGCGCCTCACGCAGCCGGCCGCCTTCACCTCCTCGCGCGGCACGCAGGCCACGGGCGATTTCGTGCGGGCCGCGGATGCGGACACGAGGGCGCGGCATTACGGCGCTTTCGTTTCCGACACGCTCTCGCTCACCGAGTCGTGGTCGCTCACGCTTTCGGCGCGGCAGGAAGTGGCGCGAATCGACATCGCGGACCGGTCGGGCCTCGCGCCGGACCTCGCGGGCAGCCATCGCTTTTCCCGCCTCAACCCCTCCGCCGGGGCGACGTATGCGTTCTCGCCCACCGTCACGGCCTATGCCGGATACAGCGAAGGCATGCGCGCGCCCACGGCGATGGAGCTCACCTGCGCGGACGCCGCCGCGCCGTGCAAGCTGCCCAACGCATTCCTCTCGGATCCGCCGCTCGAGGCCATCGTCGCGAAGACGGGCGAGGCTGGGCTGCGCGGGCGCTGGTCGACCGACGGGCGCTGGAGCGCCTCGGCGTACGGCACCACGCTCGAAAACGACATCCAGTTCGTGAGCGCGGGCGCGGGCGCGCTCAACGCCGGCTTCTTCCGCAACGTGGGCTCCACGCGCCGCGACGGCGTGGAACTCGCCGCGAGCGACCGCTGGGGCGGATGGGAATGGGCCGCGCGCTACAGCTGGATCCGCGCGACCTTCGAGGCGCCCTTCGTCGAGCACAGCCCCAACAACTCGTCCGCGGATGGGGCGGGCGACATCGCGGTGGCATCCGGCGATCGCATTCCGGGCATCCCGGTGCACGCGCTCAAGGTCTCGCTCGGCTACACGGGCGGGGACTGGACCGCCGGCGCGTCGGTGCGGGGAGCGAGCCGCGTCTTCGCGCGGGGCGACGAGAACAATCGCGACGCGCGCGGCGCGGTCCCCGGATATGGCGTGCTCGACCTGCATGCGCGCTGGCGTGCAGCGCGCGGCCTCGAGATCTTCGGTGTCGTCGACAACGCGCTCGACAAGCGCTACGCGGGGCAGGGGCTGCTGGGCCTCAACGTCTTCAACGGGGCCGGTCATGCGTACGCGCCCGATGCGGCGGTGCCGGAGCAGTTCCGCGGCATGGGCGCGCCGCGCGGCGCGTGGATCGGGCTGCGCTATGCGTGGGATTGATCGACGGTATGATGCACAAGTAACCCCCTGCATGTCCCCCTGAAATGTCCCCGGCACGGCGCCTCACGCGCCTCGCGATCGCGCGCCGCTCGCGCCACGTCTGGTTCTCGCGCTCCCTCTGGAACCGGCGCTTCGTCTTTCTCTTCGGCAGCATCGCCGTGGGGCTTGCCGCCGTGGGTTTCGCGGTCGCCGCGACGTGGGCCAACGGCGTGCTCGCACGCATGCTGCATTCGTGGCCGTATGCCACGTTCGTGCTGGCGCCGGCAGGGCTCGCGCTCTGCAGCTATGTGAGCGGCCGATTCTTCCGCGGCGCCGAAGGCAGCGGCATCCCGCAGAGCATCGCCGCGCTCAACTATCCCGACGAGGGGCTGCGCGCGCGGCTGCTGTCGATCCGCGTCGCGGTGGGCAAGATCGCGCTCACGCTCGTCGGCCTGCTGTCGGGCGCCTCGATCGGCCGCGAAGGGCCGACGGTGCAGATCGGCGCCTCGATCATGTATTCGCTCTCGCGCTTCACCTCGTTTCCGCACGAGACGATGAAGCGCGGGCTGATCCTCGCAGGGGGCGCGGCGGGTGTCGCGGCGGCCTTCAACGCGCCGCTCGCCGGGGTCGTGTTCGCGATCGAGGAGATGAGCCGCTCCTTCTCGCAGCGCACCAGCGGCATCGTCATCACCGGCGTCATCGCCGCCGGCATCGTGTCGCTCTCGCTCCTCGGCAATTACGCGTATTTCGGGCACACGAGCGCGACGCTCGACCTCGCCGACGCATCGAGGGTCGTGATCGTCTGCGGCATCTTCGGCGGCCTCGCCGGGGGCGCGTTCGCGCGCATGCTGCTCGCCGCCGCGGCCGGACATTTCCACGGGCCGCTCGCCGCGCTCAAACGCACGCGTCCCGTGACCTTCGCGGCGCTGTGCGGGCTCGCGCTGGCGGTGCTCGGGCTCGCCTCGGACAACACGATCTACGGCACCGGCTACGCCGAGACGAGCCGCATCCTCCAGCACGGGCCCGCGATCCCGCAATCGTTCGGCATCCTCAAGCTCGCCGCGACGGTCGTGTCGTATGCGAGCGGGATCCCCGGCGGCATCTTCTCGCCCTCGCTCGCCGTGGGCGCGGGTCTGGGGCAGAACGTCGCATGGCTGCTGCCGGGGACGTCGGTCGCCGCAGTCGCGGTGATCGGGATGGCGTCCTATTTCGCGGGCGTCGTGCAGGCGCCCATCACCGCGTTCGTGATCGTGATCGAGATGACGCGGGATTCGGACATGGCGCTGCCGATCATGGCCGCGTCGCTCATCGCGCACGGCTTCTCGCGGCTGGTGTGCCCGCGCCCGGTCTACAAGGCGCTCGCCAAGGGGTTCAGGCCGGGTCGGCCGGCGGCTGCGATCGAGGCCGCCGCAGGCTCAGGCGATAAGCCTTCGGGGTGATGTGGCCCGACGGCCGCGCGGATGCAAGGCTTCGTCAGTCGAGCGGCTCGGGCCGGTCGTCGTCGACCACGACCCGCAGCCCCGGGCCTTCGAGATCGTCGAACTGCCCCCCGTCGACCGCGATCCAGAACGCCGCGCCGATCGCGAGCGCGAGCACGACGCTGAGCGGGATGAGGAGGAAGAGAACGTCCATCGTCAGCGCGCGGCCGCGTCGTCGAGGCGCAGGGCGTTGAGGACCACCAGCAGGGAGCTGGCGGACATGCCGATGCCGGCCGCGAGCGGCGTGACCTCGCCCAGGAGGGCGAGCGGGATCACGACGAGGTTGTAGGCGAGGGCCCAGGCTAGGTTCTGGCGCATGATGCGGCGCGCGGCGCGCGCGATGCGGACGGCCGCGACGAGGTCGTCGAGGCGGTTCGAGAGCAGCACCGCGTCCGCCTGCAGTTGAGCGAGATCCGCGCCGCTGCCCATCGCGACGGCGACGTCGGCGCGCCCGAGCACCGGACCGTCGTTGAGGCCATCGCCCACCATGGCGACGCGCGCGCCGCATTGCTGGAGGTCGGCGACGAAACGCGCCTTGCGCACGGGCGTCGCGCCTGCCTCGAACCGCGCGATGCCGAGGCGCCCGGCGGCCCGCTTCGCCGCCGGCTCGCCGTCGCCGGACAGCATGTAGGTGCGGATGCCGAGGCCTTGCAACGCATCGACCGCTTCGCGCGCCTCGGGACGCAGGTCATCGCCCAGGCGGAAGGCGGCCATCCAGCCGTCTTCGCTCGCGAGCCACGCGACGGTGTCGCCGTGCGGGAGCGATGCGAACGGCGGCGCGCTCTTCGCGAGCTGCGCGACGTAGCTCGCGCGTCCCAGGCGCACGCGCTTTCCGTCGACGATTCCTTCGGTGCCATGGCCCGGCTCGATGCGATGCTCGCGCACGGCGAGCGGTGCCGGGGAGGCGGCCGCGACGATGGCGCGGTCGAGCGGGTGGGAGGTGAGGCGGCCCAGGGCCGCGGCGACGTCGATGCAGCGATCCCCGGTGTCGCGGCCGACAGTCGCGACCTCGCGCAGCGCCGGCATGCCATGGGTCAGCGTGCCGGTCTTGTCGAACACCATGTCGGTGATCGCCGCGAGGCGCTCGATGCTGCCGGCGCGGGTCACGATGAAATGGCGCCGTGCCATCGCCCCGGTCGCCACCGTCATGGCGACGGGGGTCGCGAGCGAGAGCGCGCAGGGGCAGGTCACGATGAGCACCGATACGGCGATCCAGGTCGCGCGCGCCGAATCGACATTCCACCAGAGCGCGAAGGCGGCGGCCGCGGCGGCGAGCACGAAGAGCACGAACCCGGCCGCGACCCGCTCCGCGAGCTGGACACTGGGCGGCCGCTGCGATGCCGCGCGTTCCATGAGCCGGCGCAGTCCCGAGAGCACCGTGTCGGCGCCGACGCGCGCGACGCGCATCACGAAGGCCGCGCCGGCGTTGACCGACCCGCCGACGAGCGCCTGTCCTCGCGCGCGCCTCAGCACGCGGCTCTCGCCGGTGAGGAGCGCCTCGCTCACCTCGGCGCAGGCGCTGGCGACGTCGCCGTCGGCCGGGATCGTCTCGCCGGGCCGCACGAGCACGAGATCATCCGCGCGCAGGCTCGAGGCGGCGAGCGTCTCGCCCGTCGTGTCGTCGAGCGCGCGAATGCGACAGGCGGACTGCGGGATCCACGCCGCGAGATGTCGCAGCGTGCGCCCGGCCCGAAAGCGTGCCACCTGCTCGAGGTAGCGCCCGCCGAGGAGCAGGAAGACGAACATCGCGATCGAGTCGAAGTAAACGTGGCCGGAGGCGCGCACGGTGCTCCACGCGCTCGCGGCGAAGGCGACCCCGACGCCGAGCGCCACGGGCAGCTCCATCCCGGGACGGCGCGCACGCAGCTCGCGCCACGCTCCCGTGAAGAACGGGCTGGCCGAATAGAGCAGCACGGGAATCGTGAGGATGAGACCGGCCCAGCGCATGAGGCTCGCGGCATCGGGCGTGACCTCGCCCCCGCCGATGTATGCCGGCACCGCGTACATCATCACCTGCATCATGCCGAGGCCCGCCACCCACAACCGGCGCAGCAGCCCGCGCCGCTCGCCATCCTCCAGGCGCGAAAGCTGTGCGCGCTCATACGGCCAGGCGGTGTAGCCCACATCACGCACCGCGCGAAATACCGGGGCGAAGACCGGAGTCAAGACCGGGGTCAGACCACGGTCAACCTTTGAAACGGCCGTTTCAAATGCTGACCGTGGTCTGACCCCGGTCGT
>Ga0157369_10008929_pt1 | contig 11478 bp, 9 predicted proteins | sample C25metaG_FD_113461 | JGI IMG/M metagenome (GOLD analysis project Ga0157369, IMG submission 113461) | Corn rhizosphere microbial communities from Kellogg Biological Station, Michigan, USA - C2-5 metaG | ecosystem: Host-associated > Plants > Roots > Rhizosphere > Soil | place: USA: Michigan... | reverse complement strand
TGGAGATTCGCACCCGCCAGATGATGGCCAGCTTTCTGCTGCGCGAAGTCATCGAACTCGTCGGAATCGAAACCGCTACCGGGCAACCGGTGGTCTGGTGCGGCTTTCACGACATCGACTGGTCGGCCGGCATTTGCGATACAGGGTACTGGGTCCGTAAGACCGCGCAAAACCGCGGCGTCGCTACCGAGGCGGCGAATGCCCTGGTGCGCTATGGATTCGGTCCGCTCGGGATGCGCCGCATCAGCCTCACGCACTCGGCCGGCAATGAGCCGAGCCGCCGCGTTGCCGAAAAACTCGGTTTCATCGGGGAAGGAATCCAGCGCGCCGCCAACGTTCTGCCCGGGGGCCGTGTAGCCGACCGCTATTGTTACGCGCGCTTCGACACCGTCGGACTGCCCGATCTGGAACTGACCTGGAAGCAGCCCTAGCGGCGTAAATTGCTGCTTGCATCCCAGTCGCCTCTTACACCGGCGGTAATCCATCCACTATCGGCACGCCGGCCGGCGGCACAAACTTGAATGTCCCCGCCGGAAACGGAGCATTGGCCACCTCGCCCGTAAAGGCAAACCGCGTCATCGCCCCGTCGGTCTCCTCGATCTCGATGCGCGTGATCGTTCCGTCCGGCTTCAACGTCAATGTCACCCGCGCCACCCGATTCTCATCGCCCTTCGGCTGTCCGGTCAGTGTGTACTCGCCGTTCGCCGCTGCGAGCTCCAGGTGATTGAATTCCTTTTCGAGCTTCGTGTGACCCAGTAGAAACCGCAATGGTGACCGCAGATCGTCCAGGTCTTTCGCTTTCATGCGCTGTACATGCGCATCGCCGGGCGCGTAAAACCACGCATACTTGCCGTCCAGCAGAAACACTTTGCCCCGCGGCGACGAGTAGTCCCACCTCGACCGTCCCGGCTTCTCCAGCAGCAGCGTGCCGGCCTCGGTCCGATCTACACCCATGCCGTCGTAGCTCTCGCTGAACGCCGCCTTGAGCGAGTGCAAGTGGTTGTAGTGCTTGTCGGCCCGCTGCGCCAGCGTATGCACATCCACCGGGGGCACCCCATTGGTCGCTTTTGGAACCTGCGACCGAACTCCGGCGCCGCAAAATACCACCCATAATGCAACGGCGGCCGGCATCCACCGGCCGCCCCGTGGAAAGAATGTCCGCTCGATCATTGGCTAAGGTTCTGCGTGCAGTTGGTCCCGCCCGTCGGATCGAACTTGATCGATCCGAACTGGTCGCTGCAGAATGTGCGATTGCCTGTCTGTCCCACGGTCAGCGGCTGCGCGATGATCGTGTACCCGGTCACGCGATCGCCGCCGTTCGCCGTGTTCTTGGTGCAGTTTCCGATAGTGAACTGATAGCCCGACTTCACGCCGGTCGACAGCCCCTGGTCCAGCATCTGCGCGCTGGTCGCCGTAGGCGGTCCTGAGTGCGGATCGCCGCCCATCGCCGGCAGCGAGCACGCGTATCCCAGGTTCGGATACGTCGTCTCGTATTGGCTCTCTGCCTGGTTAATGGCCCGGAGAGACTGCTGAGCCGAGAGCTCGTTGGCATACCGCTTCATGTTCCCCATCGTGGGAATGGCAATGAGCATCAGGATCGCAATGATGGCCATCACGATCAGCAGTTCCATCAGCGTGAAGCCGTTCTTCCGCTGTCCGCAGCCGCAATCGCGCCGCCTGAATGGATACAAATACGTTCGTGTCATAAAGTTGTGAGCCCTTCGGCGGGCAGGCCATGCCGGCGAGCCATCCGAAAAGAATCCTACAACGTATCGACGCCCTGGGGAAAGAAAACGCTCAAAGGCAGCGAACAGGGATAGGGCGCGGGGACAGGGAAGAGGGCCGAGCCACTCGACTTTCCTTATAGCTGACCGGGTGATGCGGTTTGCGAACGTAACCCCGGCCTGGAACGTAATCGAATCGCGGAGATATGTGCCTTTCCCTGCTCGCTATCTCTTGCCCCGGCCTCTGCTGTGTTACCCTTCGCTGTTCAGCAATTGGAGACCACAACGCCCATGCGAGTCCGCTCGAATAAATCGCTTTTGTCTGTCCTTTTGCTTCTTCTCGCTACCGCCACCGTTGCTTTGGCCCAGGCCGATTATCCCTTCCGCGATCCCAAGCTTCCTGACGACCAGCGCATCAACGATCTGCTCGGCCGCCTCACGCTGCAGGAGAAGGTGGAGCTCATGGCTGAGCCGGTCAAGTTCCCGCGCCTTCACCTCGTCTTCTCCGGACAGGTCGAGGGCCTGCATGGCCTCGCGCTCGGCGGACCGGGCGGTTGGGGCCCGCGCGGCCTCCAGCCCCTGCCCACCACCACCTTTCCCCAGGAGAAGGGCCTTGGAAACACGTGGGATCCCGAACTCATGAAGCAGATCGGCGCTCTCGAAGGCCGCGAAGCCCGCTACTACTACCAGAACAAGGTTTTCAACCCCGATTACCAGGACCGCGCCGGCGTCATCGTCCGCGCCCCCAATGTTGACCTCAGCCGCGATCCGCGCTGGGGCCGCACGGAAGAGTCGATGGGAGAAGACCCCTACCTCGTCGGCACCATGACGGTAGGGTTCATCCACGGGCTGCAGGGCCCCGATCCGAAACACTGGCTCGCCTCGTCGCTCATGAAGCACTTCTTAGCCAACGAGAACGAGAACACCCGCGCATCCAGTTCGTCGGATTTCGACGAGCGGCTCTTCCGCGAGTACTACTCCGTCCCGTTCCGCATGGGATTTGAAGAGGGCGGCTCGCGCGCTGTCATGGCCGCCTACAACTCGTGGAACGGCACCCCCATGATGATCAATCCCGTATTGAAGAACGTGATGATCAAGGAATGGGGCAACGATGGCCTCATCTGCACCGATGGCGGCGCGCTTGGCCTGCTCATCAGCGCGCACAAGAGCTTCCCCAACAAGGAACAAGGTTCCGCCGCAGCCGTGAAGGCCGGCATTAACAGCTTCCTCGATCGTTACAAGGAAGACCTGACCAAGGCGCTGAAAGACGGCCTGGTCACCGAGGCCGACATGGACGCGAGCCTCCACAATCTCCTGCGAGTCTTCCTCCGCCTCGGCGAAATGGACCCCGCGGGCGTCGATCCCTACGCCAAAATTGGCGTCGACACCGACGGCGCGCTTCCGCCGTGGGACCAGGCGTCGAGCCACGAGCTCGTCCGCAAGGCTACCGACGAGTCGATCGTCCTGCTAAAGAATGACCACAACACGCTGCCGCTCGACCGCGCCAAGGTCAAGACCATTGCCATCATCGGCCCCTGGACTGACTCTGTCCTCCTCGACTGGTACAGCGGCACGCCGCCGTATTACGTCGGCATCGTGCAGGGCATGCGCGAAGTCGCCGGGAAAAACATCAAGGTCCTCTACGCCGATGGTTCCAACCCCGACGAGACGAAGGCCCTCGCGCAGAAAGCGGACGTGGCCATTGTCGTTGTCGGCAACCACCCCGAGTGCGATGCCGGCTGGGCGCAGTGCCCCGTGCCCTCCAACGGCAAAGAGGCGGTGGACCGCAAGACCATCTCCCTCGAGCAGGAAGAGCTCGTCAAGCAGGTTTACGCCGCCAATCCCCACACCGTTGAGGTCTTGCGCTCCTCGTTTCCCTACGCCATCGTGTGGAGTCAGCAGAACGTGCCCGCCATCGTTCACATGACCCACAACAGCGAGGAAGAAGGTCACGGCCTCGCCGACGTTCTCTTCGGCGACTACTCGCCGGCCGGTCGCCTCAACATGACATGGCCCACCGGCGACGCGCAGCTTCCTCCCTTGCTCGACTACAACATCCGCCACGGCCACACCTACCTGTACTCGAAGGAGAAGCCGCTTTACCCCTTCGGCTACGGCCTGAGCTACACCAGCTTCGGCTACCAGGGGCTCTCCCTGAGCGCGCCGCACGTCAACGCCGACGGCACGGTGCAGGTCACGGTGAAAGTGAAGAACACCGGCCGCCGCGCATCCGACGAAGTGGTGCAGCTCTATGTGCAGCACCTCGACTCCAAGGTCGAGCGCCCGCGGATCGAACTTGAAGGTTTCAAGCGCGTTCACATCGCTCCCGGTGCGGTGCAGAGCGTCACCCTCGCCCTCAAGCCTCGCGACCTGGCCTACTGGGATGAATCAGCACACGAATGGCGCGTTGAAAAAGAGCCGGTGCGCATCCTCGCGGGCGGCTCCAGCGACAACCTGCCGGTTCAAGCCACTCTCCAGATCGACACTGCAGGCGAGTACAAACCGTAGCTGCAGTGACCGGCCCCAGCGAACTCGCTTGTAGCTCGCTGGGGTGCTCAAATGCACTCAGCCAGCGGTGCGCTGCACAACACTCCCGCGAGCTCGGCCCACGCTACGCTGAAGGCAATTAGCCTCGTGTTCCCGGTCGCGGGGAACGCCCCTAAGGACCGCATCAAACCAAGGTCAGAATCGCCCGCCCGAGCGCGCCCGTCAGCGCATCCTGCGCATTCAGCGCGAACTCCCGCGGCAACCCGTGCAGCCCCCGCAGATGGTCGGCGAAATCCCACGCCAGATCGCGCGCGCGGCAGATGTCCCAGAATGCCAGCAGTCGCCCGGGAGTGCCGGTCGCCTCCGCCAGCACGCCCAGCGTATCCGACGCAAGCATGTCCAGTGCCGACGGCATCACGGTGGCCAGCAACGTGTTCACCGCCTGGTAATCCGCATGTTCCGGACCGCCGGGCGCGGGCGTCACATGCAGAGCGGCACTGGTGTCTACGAGCGCCTGCGCAAGGTCGTGGTTGATGTGCGCATTCATGCCCGCCACGGCGAATTGGATTCGCTCGATTCCCGTACGGAACCGCGCTTCAAACAGTGCGCTCCACGACGACGCGGTTCCGGTCCCTTCCAGGTATCCACGGATCGCGCCGAAGTAATAGCGCGCAAAAACCACGTCCAGCCCCAGCAGCCAGTTCGCATTCTGCCACGCGCCGCCCGGCGGATTCAGGTCCACATCCCGCGTCACCATCAGGTAAAGCCGGTTGAACCACTTCAGGCCGTCGTCGTTAGGAAGGGCCGCGTCAATGGCCTCCATGCGCGCGATCACCTCCTCAATCGTGTCGGGATCCGGCTGGCCGGCGATCTCGGCCAGCGCCTGGTCGGCGGAAGAAGACGTGGTTGCAGACATGTGTCGCCTCGGGGTCGGCTGCAGTATACCCGCAACCCTACCGTTGAGAACAGAGAAAGCCGAGGCGCAGCCATCGGCCGCGCCTCGGCAAGCTTATCTGACGTTGAGCATTTTCACTGACGGCCAGGAATAAAAATATCCCGCTGCCACAGTCAAGCCTCCGCACAACCTTCCCAGGCGCGAACCTTGGTACCCCAGCCCGCTATCTTCGCCGAGCCATCCACGCCACGATTTCCATGGCTGCGAAAAGCTCCAGGTACACGCTGGCCCCCACAATGGCGAGAGCGATCACCGCTCTCAGAAATGCGGTCATCCCTGAATCGCGCTTCATGCGGCCATAGACGAGATACGCGGCGGCAATTCCCAGCAGAAAGGCAATCGCCACCAGCAAGACTGCATAGTGATCATGCAGGACGACGATATCGCACGGGCAGAGCATCATTACAGCCGTCGCGGCAGTCGTCAGGCTGAAGATCGCGGCATTGCTGAGCCACTTTTTCCGCGGCGACGCGGGCTCCGGAGCCTCAAGGTTGAAGATCGCGTTCTGCACAATGCCTGCCCGCCGACCGCCGCTCACTGATCACTAACCACCGATCAATGGGCCCTAGCTATGCTTCCCCTTCCACTCCTCATACGGGCCCTGGAAGTCCTCGATCCCGTCCTCTTTAAAGTTCCATAACCTTGTCGCTACTTCATCGATCAGGTCGTGATCGTGCGTGACCAGCAATACCGTGCCCTCATACCGCTGCAGCGCAATGTTGAGCGCGTTGATGGACTCCAGGTCCAGGTGGTTCGTCGGCTCGTCGAAGATGAGGATGTTCGGTTTGGTCAGGATCAGTTTGCAGAACACCAGCCGCGCCTGCTCGCCGCCCGAGAGCGCCTTGATCGGCTTCTCTCCTTCTTCACCAGAGAACAGCATTTGTCCCAGGATCCCGCGAATGTCCTCGACGTGCGCATCGGACTTCCAGCGGTGCAGCCACTCGGCCACGGTCAGGTCAGGCTCGCGGCTCGAATCGATCACGGTCCCGACATCCTGCGGGAAGTAGCCGATCTGCGCCTCGTGTCCCCAGAACACCGTGCCATTGTCCAGCGTGAATTCGGGATCGCTCAGCCCCGGATAATTCGCCAGCAGGCTCTTGATCAGCGTGGTCTTTCCCGCGCCGTTGCGGCCCATCAGGCACACCTTCTCGCCGCGCAGCAGGTTGGCGCCGAACCCATCCAGCACCTTGTGATCGTCGTAGAACTTGGTTACGTGCTTGAACTCGAGCACGTGCTTGCCGCTTGGGCGCACCTGATCGAACTTGATGAACGGCCGTTGAATATTCGATCGTGCCAGTTCGTTGGTCTGCAGCCGCTCGACTTCCTTGCGCCGGCTCGTCACCTGGCTCGATCGCGTGCCCGCCGCGAATCGCGCAATGAATTCATTGAGCTGCGCAATCTTCTTGTCGCGCTGCGCATTCTGCGATTCCAGCGTGGAGCGGATCTGCGTCTTCTGCATCACCATGTCGTCGTATCCGCCGGAGTAGGTGATGATCGTCTGGTAGTCGATGTCGGCGGTATGCGTGGTGACCGAGTTCAGAAAGTGGCGGTCGTGCGAAATTGTGATCAGGGTGCCGTCGTACTTCTGCAGAAAATCCTGGAGCCAGTGAATCGACTCCAAGTCGAGGTAGTTCGTCGGCTCGTCCAGCATCAGCGCCTGCGGATTGCCGAAGAGTGCCTGCGCCAGCAGCACGCGGACCTTCTGGCCGCCCTGCAACTCGCTCATCTTGCGGTCGTGCAGGTTCTCACGAATATCCAGGCCGTCCAGCAGCACTGCCGCGTCGGCTTCCGCCGTGTAGCCGTCCTCGTCGCCGATCACGCCTTCGAGCTCGCCCAGGCGCATACCGTCTTCATTCGACATCTCCGGCTTCTCGTAGATGCGATCGCGCTCTTCGAGCGCTGCCCAGAGGGGCTTGTTGCCCATGATGACGGTGTCGATGACGCGATAGGCATCGAACGCGAACTGGTCCTGGCGCAGCACGCCCATCTTCCGGGGACGCACTACCGTGCCCTTCTGCGCGTCCAGCTCGCCGGTCAAGATCTTCATAAATGTGGTTTTGCCCGCGCCATTCGGCCCGGTGAGGCCGTAGCGGCGGCCATCGACGAAACTTACGCTTACGTCCTCGAAGAGCACTTTTGCGCCGTAGCGCATGCTTACATTACTGACACTGATCATCCGTTTGGTTTCCTGCCCGTTGGTTTTGCTGATGGTCCGCGGCGGAGATGTACGGGGCCTCGCCGGGTCGGCAATCGATGGGACGCAAGCGGTGCGCCCCCAAGCGAAAATATGCGCTGCCTTCAGTTTCTCATATCTTCTTCCTGGGCCATCGTGCCTCTGACGGGTTTTCGGGGTCTTGCATCTGTTTACTATTTAGGGCAAAAACATACTTGGCTCATCAAATAGGGGGTGCTGAATGACTAGCTCCCCTGTTCAGTCTGGGATCGACGCGGAAGCCGTCACTTCGCATCTGTGGGGTAGACTGGGCGGACTCCACATTCTGAGCCTAGACATGATTGTTCACGAGTGCCACGACTTCTTTCGGACGTGTGTCGAACTTGACGACGCGGCCGAGCGGCTGTCACAAGTGGTCCCTCCGAACAAAATTCTTGACAGGAACGACCCGGTATTTATCCTCCAGCCTATCGAAAGAGCCATAAAACTCCTCGAAGTTCTGGGCATCGAGGACGGGGGTTTTGAGGTCATTGTTCGCACGGTTCACGATCAGGTGAAATCTCTGTTTGGCGGACCATGGTTCGGAATCTTCGACGTTCGGGCCGAAGAACTGGCGAGGGATTACAAGCGGATTCGGGAAGGTCTGTTCGCGGAAATCAAGAAGCACACGTTCGTATCGCTGCCCGCAGAAGGTGTGAAGTATTTTGACCAAGAAAAGCTCTTTGGGGAAGACGTTTATCAGAAGTTCCCATCGGCTCGATACGACATTAAAGAGGCGGGCAATGCCTTCGCGTTTGAACTAAACACGGCTTGCGTCTTTCACCTGATGCGGGCTTCGGAATATGGGTTGAGGGCGCTGGCGGATGACCGCCAGGTGCAACTCACTACCAAGGGTGGAAATCCGTTCCCTTTGGATTTTGGCACATGGGAGGATGTTTTAAGGGAACTCGGTCGCAAACTGGATGATGTGACAGCTTGGGAGCGGCCATTGGGGAAGATCAGAACCCAAGCAATTGAGTTTTATACCAATGCGATTGAGGAAGCTCGGGCGATTAAGGAATGGAGAAATCCCACAATGCACACTCGGGCCGACTACACATCTGGAAGTGCTGATCAGATTCGGACCCACGTAGAGCGCTTCTTGGTTGGCCTATCTAGTCGTATCTCGGAGAAGGAGAAAACGCCTCTCATCTGGACAGAAGCACAGTTGCGCTAGGCTTTGCGCTATCATTGGCAGCATGAAGGTTAAGCCGACAGCATCTCCAGAGTTCAACAGGTTCAATACTCTTGTGGGCAAGGTTTTGTCGGTTCCGAAGGCTGTTCTGGATCAGCGCGAGAGCGAGTATCAGAAGCAGTCGAAGGCGAATCCGAAGAGGCGCGGGCCGAAGCCAAAGAAGACCAGTAAATTCGCATAAGAGTAGGATCGAAAATCGACGGAGAATTGTGCGAAAGATCATCCTAGATTTCGACCTGACGATCCTTTGGCCTTTGATTCTCTTCTCCCTCATCACCCTTTGGCATTCGATTCGAGCTTTTCGGCAACTTCCGCCATCGCGCAAAGAAAAGTGGAACGCGCAACGCCTTATCGGGATTTCGGCTGCGGTAATAGTCACCGCTGGCGCCTTGTTGTTCGTTCCCGATGGCTGGAAGGCTGTGGCTGCATATTTGGCGTGGAACGTCTTGTCGCTCGTCAGCGGTGTTCTATTCCTGATTTCGCTAATCGCGGCTTGGGACTACGCAAAGAATCTCGAATGGTTCAAATTGTTGATCTGCGTACTTGTGGCGCTGATGATAGTGGCTGGGGCAGAACACATTCTCCACCAAAGAATTAACTCTGGCCATGCGCCGGTTGGGGATCAATAACGATTTCGGTAGCGCCTCTTCGGAAAAAGTCAGAGAATTAAAGCTATTGGAGGAACTTCGATGGCGTCGAACGTGAGTGGCAGTTTGGGCGACCTCGCCCGCAAAGCGGCAAATCGCGTTGAAACCGTTGTGGGAGATGACGCCAGAGAGTTGTCGAGGCGGGCAAAGAAGGCGATCAGTTCATACCGTGATGACTACCGTAGTTTCACGGGTAAATCGGGCCGATCCAAGAGCAAGAGTGCATCGCAGAGAGGCGGCCGAAAGTCCTCTGGAAGGCCGGCATAAACTACAGAATCTAGGCCCCTTGATTTCGATTGGTTCGCCTTCATAATTGAAGTATGAGCGAACCAAAGACCCTCCAGCAAGCAATCGAGTTTTTCGCCAATTACGACAACTGCATCCGCTACCTTGCGGAGAGCCGCTGGCCGGATGGAGTGGTCTGCCCTACCTGCGGACGCAAGGACGTGTCCTATGTGGCAAAGCGGCGCGTCTGGCAGTGCAAGAGCCGCCATCCCAAATGCCAATTCTCGGTGAAGGTGGGAACGATCTTCGAGGACTCCCCTATTCCGCTCTCGAAGTGGCTGGCCGCGATGTGGATGATTTCCAACTGCAAGAACGGGATCTCGTCCTGGGAGATTCACCGGGCGCTCAAGGTCACACAGAAAACCGCTTGGTTCATGCTGCATCGGGTCCGGCTGGCCTTGAAGGACGACCACGAAACCGCTCTGTACGGCACGATTGAGATGGACGAAACCTTCATCGGCGGGAAGCTGAAAAACATGCACGAGAAGAAGCGGAAGGTTCTCGGAGGGAAGAAGCGCGGCGTAGTCGGTAAGGCTATTGTGGTGGGAATGTTGGAGCGGAAAGGCCGGGTCCGTGCCGAAGTGGTCTCTGAGCGGACGCAGCCCATTCTCCACGGCTTGATTGAAAAGCATGTGGAGGAAGGCTCAACCCTGATGACCGACGAATGGGGAGGCTACAAGGGAACCCAGTTCCAGCACGAGATTATCAATCACGCAGACGCCTACGTGCGTGGGCTGGTCCATACGAATGGAATTGAGAACTTTTGGTCCCTATTAAAGCGGGGAATCAACGGAACTTACGTATCGATCGAACCCTTCCACCTGTTCCGGTACATCGACGAACAGGCTTTCCGGTACAACAACCGGGCGACGAAGGACAATCCGCTGGATGACGGGGATCGGTTCGCGCTTGCCGTGTCGCAGATTGTCGGACGGCGACTGACCTACAAGGAACTGACCGGCAAGGCCGCAAGCGAAGGCGATGCGAGGCAATCGGAACCGTTCTAAGCGCCAAGGCCGAGGGAAGCGCCGCCCTGTATAGTGGGTAGCGAAAATGGATTACAAGTCACGAAGTGCCGAGATTATCACGCGCCTGATGGCTCTTTTGGAGACGTACTTGATTGAGACAGTGGCGCAGAGGGTTGCGCTAAACACGTTGTCTGAATTCTGGCCGGGCGAAGAAGAGCTGGATTGGCGTTTCCTCGTTGACGGGAACAAAGCCCGGATCGCAGAAGTTGCTCACGAGAAAACTGAACTGCTTCGAGATATCCTTCTCGAAGAGCTTTCACAAGGTCATCTACGGCATTTTGAAGAGTGGGAGAGCATTGCTCGGCGTTTGGTTGAGAGTATTGAGAGCATTGATCGCCCTGAATAGGATTGGACACGTATCTCCTCCTGCGTTACGCTCAACGCAGAGAGGAACCGAAACCTCGATTATGTGGGCCCGATCTCCTGCCAGAGATTAGGCCCCTTTAGCCTGCGTCCCATCGTTGCGAGGTCTACCGACACTCTCCTCAATCACACGAAGGATTCGGATCGGTTCAAACTTGAAATCTTCCATGATTGACCACTATACGCCGCCAGCCGCAAGGAAGATGAAGCTAGACGCATCCAGAAGCATCGGGAAGCGGAGGGATGTGGCTTGATGACGTAAGTATGTTATTGCCCTATTTAGTACATAATATGCTCAAGCAACATAGGCGAAAGTCTGTTTTCTTCGCCCTCGGATTTTCGCTTAAATTTCGAGCGAAAAGCGAAAACACGGTATAAAGATTTTGTCTGCAAGATGATGATTACATTTAGATGTGAGTGAGTCATGCTCACGGCGAAACTTACTTTTTACACTATTATTTTTATGGTTAACATTTTTCGAGGCTATTTTCGGGCGGGAATCGCGAGCTGCGTAGCGAGGCTGAGCTAGGCACACCATGGGTGGAGAATTGATTGTGGCGGCGCAGACCGGGATTGTATGTG
>Ga0157369_10008927_pt1 | contig 11479 bp, 11 predicted proteins | sample C25metaG_FD_113461 | JGI IMG/M metagenome (GOLD analysis project Ga0157369, IMG submission 113461) | Corn rhizosphere microbial communities from Kellogg Biological Station, Michigan, USA - C2-5 metaG | ecosystem: Host-associated > Plants > Roots > Rhizosphere > Soil | place: USA: Michigan... | reverse complement strand
CGTCGTTACGCGCGAGACGCTGTCTGGACAGTCTGGGGTCGATGGTTTCAGCGAGAAACCGAAGCCCGGCCAGATCAAAGCGACCCTGCGGGATATGGGCGGTCTTTCACTCGCGGCAATCAATGCGATGGACAACGTCACGGTCACCGTCGAGTTGGCGAACGGCAAGACGATCATCGGTCGCAACATGTGGACCGTCGATCCCCAGGGTGCCAAGGCCGAGGACGCGACTGCGCCGGTCACGTGGGAAGGCCCGAGCGTAACGGAGAATTGATCGGTGGAAACATCCAGAACTATCGTTTTCCGAAAGGAAATTACGGTGGGCGCCGGTGCTGGCGCCAAGACGTACCAATCGGCGACCTTGCGCGAACCGCTGGCAGGTGATTACGAGACGGCCGAAAAGAGCGCCGGCAAATACGGGCTCGTAGTCGCGTTAATCGCGATCGTTTCCTCCGTTCCGATCGACGCGGTCGACCAGATGTACGGCAGCCAGATCGAGGAGGCGGAGGACTTCTTTGCTGTGTTCGCCGAGGGCGTCAGCCCTACGGAGAAACGCAGCGAGGACGAAATGACGCTGCCGCTGCAGGTGCCGATCAAGCTCACCGAGGACGAGACCGCCCTGAATGCGGCCTCACTCGAGCTCAGCGAGCCAACGAATCTTCAGCGCCGAAAGGCGCGCGCCGCGGGCGGCCCGTTTGCCGCTTCGATCGCGCTCATCTCCGATGTCGCGAAGGTGCCAAAGAAGACCGTTCGCGCGATGTGCGCTCGCGATTTTCTGACCGCCGTAGGCTACTTCAACGGTTTTCAGATCGGGCGGCGGCCGGGCTCGGACGACTGATCGCCGCCGAGGCTACATACGCGCCCGACGACTGGGAACAGTGGATAGCGGACATCGCTCATTTCTGGGGCATTCCGCCTTCCAGCGTCTGGGCGATGACCTGGTCCGAAACAGAGTGGCACCTGAAGGAAGCGCATCGGATCCGGAGCGCGACTGGAACACCCAATGGCCAATAAGATTCAGTTCGTCATCACCGCTGTTGACCGCGCGACGTCGACCGTGCGCAAGGTCAAAGGATCGATCGCGGGCACGATTGCGCCGGTCACCAACCTCGGCAAGTCGCTCGGCGCGCTCAGCCGTGAGACCGGGCTGTCGCGGCTGACGGGGGGCCTGCTGTCGGCGGCGCGCGCGGCCGGTTCTCTGGCGGGAAAGGTGGCGATGATTGCCACTCCGCTCGGGTTGCTCGGCGGGCTCGGTTCGATCGCCGGCCTGGCGGCTTTGATTACCGGGTGGGGACGGGCAGGCCAGGAGCTCGACCGTACGTCGTCGATCATCGGGATTGGTACTACGCAGCTGCAGCAGTATCGCGGCGTAGCGAGACTCGCAGGCCTATCGACGGACAGCATGGATGCGTCGCTCGAGCAGCTCGGCGACACGATGCAGGGCGCGGTCAATGGGCGTGCTCCGCAGGCGCTGGCGCTGATGAGCGCCTGGCGAATCGGACTGCACAAGACGGCCGATGGGGCCGTTGACACCTCGCGTGCGCTGCTTGATGTGTCCAAGGCCATCCAGTCGAACATGCGAGCCGGCGGCACCATCCAGTCGGCGCGCCAGATTGCACAGGCGTTCGGCGTCGAATCGCTGCTGCCTTTGTTGATAAAGGGGCCGGCCGCCATTCAGGAACTGGTGCGCGAGTTCGACCAGTTGCACGCGACTATGGACGGCCAGTCGATCAGGCAGGCCGACGAGTACGCGCAGAACATTTCGAAGCTCGAGATATCGGTCGAGTCGCTGCGCAATTCATTGGGCAATGCGCTGATCCCGGTGCTGCAGCCGGCCATCGAGCTGATGACCGAGTGGCTCGCGGTTCCGGAGAACAAGCAGAAGATCGTCGACGGGCTCGCCGGCGCAGTGCGCTGGCTGTCTGAAGAAGTCAAAAGCTTCGACTGGGACAAGGCGAAGAAGGGGGCGAGCGAGTTCTTCGACCTCGTTTCGCGTTCGTACGAGCTGCTCGTTCGCGTGAGCAATGCTGCGTCGCGGGTGGGCGAAGGCGCGGAGCGCTTTGGCAATGCTCTGAGGGGCAACGGTCTGAGCACGAACGCCGAGCTAGCCGCTGGCGTCAACGGCAACACCACCACAGCGGTGAAGTTCTTCGAATCTCGCGGCTGGAGCCATGCACAGGCGCTTGGTATTGCCGCGAATCTTCAAACGGAAAGCAAGGTGGACCCGACCGCGGTAGGGGACAACGGACAGGCGTACGGCATCGCCCAATGGCACAAAGACCGGCAGGGCGCCTTCCAGAAGTGGGCCGGCAATTGGATAGGTAACTCGACGCTCGAGCAGCAACTCGGTTTCGTCGACTATGAGCTGCGCAACGGTGGCCCGCAGGAACGACAGGCCGGCGCCGCGCTCAGCAACACGACGACTGCCGCGCAGGCCGCGGACGTCGTTTCCCGTCTTTACGAGCGCCCGAAGGACGCGGAAGGGCAGGCAGCAGCGCGCGCGCAGTTCGCGACGCAGCTTAGCGGTATATACGGCCCCTCTGGCGCCGTTCAGACGATGCCTGACAGTCCCGGGCGGACTGGCAATCCTCAGGCTTCTCTGGGGCCCGGCGAAGCGATCGTTCCGGCCAATCAGCCGTCTTCTGGCGCCACACAGGCTTCGTTAAGCCCTGGCGAGTCGGTCGTCAAGGTCGATATCAGTCTCAAAGGTGCGCCGCATGGCACGCGCACGTCCGTTACTTCGTCGCGTAACGTCAGCGCGAATGTGCGGACCGGCACCACGATGGATCTGGGAGCAGCAACATGAATATCGGCGGGGGCGCAGGCGCCGTATTGGGTACGACGTCGGGAATTTCCAACCTTGCGAGTTCTCTTGCGGCACGGCTCGGCGGATCGATCGGAAGCTATTTCGACCAGTTGCGCCCGGCGTCGTTCCGGGGCACGCAGTTTGTCTCGCTCGCAGCGGACGGCACGTTCGGGCGCCGCAACGCATTGCACGAATATCCGAAGCGCGATACACCATGGGCGGAGGATATGGGCCGCGCGGCCCGTCGCTTTCAGGTGACCGGCTACCTGGTCGGCGATGACGTTATCCAGAAGCGCGACGTCATGATCGCCATGTGCGAGACCGAGGACTCCGGAGAACTGATCCATCCGACATACGGGCGTCGCACGGTCAGTGTGATGGAATTTCGCGTTATCGAGCGCTGGGACAAGGGCCGCTATTTCGAGCTGCAGTTCGAATTTGTCGAAAGCGGCGATCGTGTATTCCCGACGGCAGCGAACGCGACCACAAGTCTAATTTCGTCTGCAGTGAATGCACTCGGGTTGTCGGCCGCTGCCGAATTTGCATCGCGCGCGCTCTCCACACTGTCCTATGGTGCATCGGTGGTCGGGATGGCGACCAGCACGGCACTCACCTGGTACACGAACGCGAAAAACATCGTCGGCGATGCGCGCAATCTCGTTCGGCTCGTTTTCAACCTGCCAGGGTCATTCGGCCGCTTTGCCGGAAGCGCGACGGTACCGACATTCAGCAAATACCCGGGGGCGCCTGCGCAATCGTCGTCATTGACGGTGGATCAACTCATCGCGCAGGCGACGCAAGCCCGCACGGCTGTGACTACGGCTGCCGGCGTGCTGGCCGTTGCGGCCTCCGGGCTCGACGCGAGTTCGACGGACGCTTTTGCGGCGGCAGCTCGCGGCGTCGCCGCCGCGGTTCTGGCAGCCGCTCCGGCGCCGGCCGATGGAATCCGGTTGCTCACGTCGCTGGCCAACTTCCAGCCAGCGACGCCCACGACATCGTCGGTGATCGGCACGAATATGGCAACGATGCAATCCGCGTGCGGAGATCTGTTTCGCCGCGCGGCAATCGGAAGCGTCGCGCTGGCGGCCTCGACGTATCAACCGACGTCGGCCGATGACGCGGCCAGCGTGCGAGATGCCGTTACAACGTTGATTGACAGCGAGATCGAGGTCGCCGGGAATCAGGGTGAGGATGATGCGTATGGGGCGCTGCGTTCGCTGCGCGCGGCAGTCGTACAGGATCTCAACAAGCGCGGCGCTGGCCTCGCAGCGATCAAGACATTCAACGTGAAGGCGAATCAGCCGGCGCTGGTGCTCGCTCATCGCATTTACCGCGATGCTGGCCGCGCCGGCGAGCTCGTCGCTCAGGTGGATCCGATTCATCCAGCGTTCATGCCGCAAACTTTTCGAGCGCTTTCTTCCTGAATATGGCAGACGATCTGACCTTGATTCTGGACGGCGCAAGCGTTGGCGGCTGGACGAAGATTCGCGTTACGCGCGGCGTCGAGCGCTTGCCCAGCGACTTCGATATCGAGATGACCGACAGGTATCCGGACGACCTCGAGCAGATCAGCGTCATCCCAGGCGAGAGCTGCGCTGTAGCGATCGGGGCGGATGTGGTAATCACCGGCTATGTCGATCGGGTAATCCCGGGTTTTGACCGCAAGTCCCACCGTATCCGCGTGGTGGGTCGAAGCAAGTGTCAGGACCTGGTTGACTGCAGCGCCGAATGGGAAGGCGGACAGATCAGTGGATCCAATGCATTGCAGATCGCGCAGAAGCTTGCCGCGCCGTACGGAATCACTGTGACCAGCGATGGCAACGACGGACCGAGCATCCCCCAGATAAACCTGATGATCGGCGAAACCGCTTTTGAGGTGATAGAGCGCATATCCCGCTACGCCGGGCTGCTTGCGTACGACCTTCCGGACGGTAATTTGCGGCTCGCGCGCGCTGGCGTCGAGTCCCACAGCTCCGGCCTCACCGAAGGACAGAACGTCGAAGAAGCCGAGTTTGAATGGGGCACGGACCTGCGTTACTCGGAGATCGATGCGTACCTTCTGACGATGCAAACCATGGGCGACTCCGGTGCCAACCTCGTCCCAGTTGCCACCGCTACCGATGCCACCGTTGACCGTCATCGCAAGCTTTACATCGTTTCTGAGCAGGTGCAGGCCGGTCGGAACATCGCCCAGGAGCGCGCGAATTGGGAAGCGGCGCGGCGGGCGGGCAGATCGCAAATGGTGCATGCGCGAATCGATAGCTGGCGCGACGGCGATGGGCTGCTGTGGACGCCCAATACCCTCGTGCCGGTCGTGCTGCCGTTCCTGAAAATTCCTGAAGAGACCTTCATGCTCATCGCCGAAGTTACATACGTGCTCGACGACGACGGGACGCACGCGGAGCTCGTGTTGATGCCGCCAGACGCGTTCAAACCTGAGCCGACAATCTTGCAGCCGCTTTCGCCGGACGTCGTGATCGGCGCACCCAACGCGCCGTGAGAGCCTATCTCGACAGGACGGCTAGGCGCGTGATGAGCGCGCTCGCGCAAGGCCTCGTGAAGGTCGTCAATGACAGCGCCGGCATTCAGATCATGCAGGTCAAGTTCAATCCCCTGCAGACGATTGATAACCTGCCGCGCTGCGCTGAGTACGGGTTCACTTCGAACCCGCCAGAAGATTCGGATGCTGTTGTGGCGTTCGCCGGCGGCGATCGCTCGAATGGTGTTGTGATCGCGACCGGCAATGCGAAGTACCGCATGAAGCAACTCGCGACCGGCGAGGTGGCCATCCACGACAACATTGGGCAGTCGGTTTATCTCACTGCGAGCGGCATTGTGATCAATGGCGGCGGTAATCCGATGATCATCACGAACACGCCTGAGATTACCGCGGATACGCCGATGCTTAAGTGCACAGGCGACATTCTCGATAACTGCAACACGAACACACGAACGGTAGCAGGCATGCGGCAGGTCGCTAATGGCCACACGCACGACGTCCCGAACGTCCAAAGCGGCGGCACGACGCGTACGTCCAATCCGCCGAATCAGACGGAATAAAAATGCCCGATATCTCTCTCGTATGGGACGTCGACAACAGCCGCGGCGACTGGCAGCTGTTGGGCCCAGTGCTCGTCACTGGCAACGATCTGGCCAGCGCGGCGTTGATCAGCCTCTTCACTGACCGGATCGCAAACCCGGACGACGTTATCCCTGACGGCACCGACGACCCTCGTGGGTGGTGGGGCGACCTTGGCGAGGACGAGCCAATCGGCTCGCGCCTCTGGCTTCTCTCGCGCGCCAAGCAGACGCAGGAAACCCTGAATAACGCGGTCGACTATGCGCGCGAGGCGTTGCAGTGGTTTATCGATGATGGCGTGGTGGCGCGCATCGATGTCTTTGCGCAATGGGTGCGCACGTCGTTTCTCGGACTGCAGGTCATCTTCTATAACCAAGACGGCACTACCGCAGCTGCGCTCAGCTACGCGTGGGCCTGGAACCAGATAGCCTGACATGCCATACGCACGAAAAACACTCGCGCAGATCCGGTCTGACGCGATGGCAGACATTGCGGCCGCGTTGCAGGGTTCGGATCCGCTCCTACGCTTCGCGGCGTTAAAAATCATCGGCGTCGTGCTCGCGGGCATGACCAACGAGGAATATGGATACCTCGACTGGATCGCGAAACAGACGAACCCTTTCACGGCCGATGGCGAGTATCTCGAGGCGTGGGGGGCGCTGAAGAAGGTCTATCGGAAGGATGCAAGCGCCGCGATCCTGTCGGCGACGTTCACGGGTGTCGCCGGCAAGCCGCTCGACGACGATACGCCAGTGGTGCGAAGCGATGGAGCGACCTACACCACGTCGGGCACGCAGACCGTCGTGGGAACGTCGGTCGCAGCGACGATCGTAGCCGACGTCGCGGGGGTTGCTGGCAATGCTGACGCCGGTACCGTCGTCGCCCTCGGCATCGCCGTCGACGGCATCCAGTCAACCGGTGCGGTCACCGGCACGGTTTCATCGGGCGCCGACATCGAGGATCAGGAAGATTATCGCGCGCGCGTACTGGCGAAGTACCAGCAGCCTCCGCAGGGCGGCGCTGCGCCGGATTATGTGGAATGGGCGACTGACGTGGCCGGTGTCACCCGTGCGTGGTGCGCGCCGAATGGCTTCGGCGCCGGCACCGTGGTCGTATACATCATGCTGGATGACGCGCAGGCAGAGCATGGTGGCTTTCCGCAAGGCAACGATGGGGTATCACAACATGATCAGGGCCCCGGCGGTCTGCCGCGTGGGACAGTGGCGACGGGGGATCAACTGGTAGTCGCGGACGCGCTGGTCACAGAGGAGCCTGTGACCGCACTCGTATATATATGCGCACCCATCCAGAACGTGCTCTCGTTCGTTCTTTCGGGATCTTCAGGATGGTCGACGGCAACGCGCAATGCGGTCGAAACGCAGATTTCCGACGTCTTCTTTCGCAGCGGCGATCCGCGCGCCGGGACCGTCAATAGATCCGATATCAATTCGGCTATCGGCGCAGTCGCTGGAACGGCGGGATTTGTCATCGAATCGATCACGGGGGTGATCGCAGGCGTCCCAACTAGCTACCCAGACAACATCACCGGGAGCTTTGGTTCCTTGCCGGTGCTGGGCACCGTAACGTATTCCTGATCGCCATGCTCGCTCCCGAACTGACTGACGCTGATTTTTTGGCCGCGCTGCAGGCATTGATGCCGCGCGGCCGTGTATGGCCTCGTGATGCGGATGCCATTCAAACGAAAACCCTCGCGGGCTGCGCACCCACGTATACGCGGCTTACGTCCCGAGCCAACAATGTCATCACCGATGGCTTTCCCGCGTCGACGTACGAGCTTCTGCCGGAGTGGGAAGCGGCCCTTGGCTTACCGGATCCATGTGCTGGCCCCGCACCAACAACGCAGCAGCGCGTTGCGCAGGTCGTCGCGCGCCTCACGGCCACGGGCGGGCAGTCCATCGCGTACTACACCGCTGTCGCCGCCGCACTGGGCTATGCGATCACGGTGACGCAGTTCGTGCCCTCGCGGTTCGGCAAGAACTTCGGCACGTTGTTTGGCGGTACGGCATGGGCATTTGCGTGGCAGGTGAACGCGCCGACATTCACCGTCAACAGCCTGCAGTTCGGTGGATCGTTTGGTACGCCTTTCGCCTCCTGGGGCAACAACGTTTTGCAATGCGAGCTTCAGCGTTTCGCCCCGGCTCACACGACCGTTCTCTTCTCCTACTCATGAGGCATCAATGGATCGATTAATCGCGCCGAACTCCGTCATCGCAGCGCAAGCAGATACGGCGCCGGCGACCGGGACGCCGCAGTTCGCCACGGATGGTAATCCGGCGACGGATGTACCGGCAACGCAATGGCCCGCATATCAGTACAACGCTATTCAGGAAGAGCTAATCGCAATTCTGGCAGCGGCGTCCATTGCGCCGGACCGTACGAAAAACAATCAGGTTGTTGCTGCTATCAAGCGTTTGATGCAAAGCACGGTTGTTCTAGCGGATACCGGCGCAGTCAATGCGTACGCAGCAGTGAACCCTACGCCATTGGTCGGGGGTGGCACACCCACATGGGTCGACGGCATTGTTCAGGCGGTCAAGATTGCCCACACGAACACAGGCGCGTCCACTTATGCTCCGGACGGGCTGCCCGCCATTCCAATCTATGGCTTGGGGCTTCAACCGTTGCAGGGCGGCGAGTTGCTGCTGAACGGCACAGCCATCTTAATGCGGACGACGATCGCTGGCGTGAATAGCGGAAATCCGATTTGCGTGCTCATGGAATGCACGGGTGGGGCGCAGCAAGTCCCACCCGCCACTCAGAGCCAGCATGCAATGCAACTCGGACAGGCGACGGGGCGATTGCTGAATGTGCAGGTATTCAACGCGGCGGGAAGCTTTACCTATACGCCTACGCCCGGCGCAACTACCGCAATTGCCGATGTGCAGGGAGCGGGCGGCCAAGGCGGCGGGAGCGCCGCCTGCGCGGCGGGGCAGAACAGCTTCGGTACCGGTGGCCATTCTGGTAGCCGTGCAGTCGTCCGATTTTCTCTGAGCGGCGTATCCACGCTTGCTTGCACTGTCGGCGCCGGTGGTACTACAGGTGCGGTGGGAGCTTCTGGTCAAACAGGTGGAACCAGTAGCTTGGGTACTCTTGCATCATGCCCGGGTGGCGCTGGAGGGAATGTTCTCGGGCCGACGACCGCTTCATTTATCGGCGGGAATGCGGCTGCACTTCCATTGGCAAGCATTGGTGCCGTGCTACAGACGATTTCAATTCAAGGGGGTAACGCTGGTCAATCTGCGCTTTGCATCGCTGTTGGAACTGCAATCTCGGGTACCGGCGGTATTTCGCCAGGCTATAGCGGCGGCATTGTCGGTGTCGCTGGCACGGGCGTGGGTAGCCCGGGAACTCAGGTCGGCCAAGGCGGCAGTGGAGCATTTACCGCTGCAAGCGGCGCTGCACAAGTTGGCGGCGCTGGCATCCACGGGCAGGTGACTATTTACGAATACGCATAAGGATCATCATGCACATATATGCGCGAATAGATTCAACATTCCCTCAACCAACCGTGATGGAAATCATTGAGCCAGTGATAGATGAAACCGGAAGCGAAATTCCCATCTCGGAGCGCTTCACGGCCGAGTTCGTTGGCACGCTCGTTGATGTCACCGACGTAAATCCGCGGCCTCAGTGCTGGTGTACGGCTACCTTGACGAACAAGAACTGGGTATTTTCACCCCCCGTCAACGGCTAGGAGGCTGCATCTGCAGGCGATAGCGGACGCTCAAACATCACTGCTGCTACCGCTGGCTCTGTTTTGAACAACCAGCGCAGCGAATCGTCGTGAAGCCTTGATCGCAGTGTCATCAATCCATGTCGCATAGAATCCTGATGCGACGTAAGAGACAATGATCACCAAAGAAGAAGCGATGAGCCCAGCAAAGTTATCTCCGACCGACTGACGTGCCTCGCGATATATCATAAGTCCGACTGTTGCAAGTATCGGGAAGTGGATTAGATAGAGTGAAAATGAGCGTCGGCCGAGTTCTTTAAGCATAGTCAGGCACTTTGCTAGCGATTCCGTTTGGAGAACGACCATTACAATGACGAACGCACCCAATGCATTGCAAAGGTTATATGCGGGAGTGGCGTTGCCGTTCAAACTCAGATGAAGCCACGCCAGAGGTACGTGCCACGATGAACCGTCCTTGTAGCCTCCTAGCCAAAGCGCGGCCACCCCGAGCGCAAAATTCGCTATCGGAGGGTGCGGCTTCTTATGACCATCGGCTAGCCATATGCCGCCGATGAAAAGCACGTAGTAGATACCCATATGCACGCCCGTTAGCAACGCAATCGACAGAACGAGATAGAGGATGCCTCGGCGCCTCATATTCGCTCCGATCAGGCAGGTTGAGAACGTGATCATTGAACCGATGAACTCGTATTTCATCGTCCAGATCACTGGGTTATAGATGTTTGCCCCATCGAAGAGGAATGCGCGCCATAGGCCATCGTTGAATGCATCAGCGAATCGAGGGGCTAGTGTGTAGTTCCATGAAATCCAAGTCGGCGCATCCGGTGCATGCGCAAGGATCATGCGGGTTTTAAGCAACAAGCAGCCGGCAATTACAGATAGCAAGACAGGTGGCATAAGCCTGACATAACGACGGGCGAATAGATCTGTAATTCCGCGAGCGTCAAGAGTTTTCCAGAAACTTGCGCTGAGCACATATCCGCTCATCACGAAGAATATGCATACGGCAAGGCTTCCGCTGTATATGAAAGACAACGGGGAGTTGAAAATGGTCAACTCCCATTGAGGATAAGTTCCGTGAATGACGAAAGGAGCCTGAGTGCCGGGCCAAAAAGTCAACGCTAGATGGGAGAATATGACCATCATCGCCGCAACGCCTCTCAGTCCTTCAAGTGCTTGATTTTTCATCGGCGTATTATGCCTCACCGGCAGAGCGGTCTACCCGATCTAAAACCGGTACTTCACCATCACTACGTCTGCGCCCTTCCAGATCGCTGGCGAGTGGGCGCTGTCATATCTAGTGGGCAAGAAGTAGTGCTGGTATGCCACGGAGAAAGGCCCGCGGCCCACCGAGACGCCCACCACCTTGCCAAGTTGCCATGCATGCGGCGTATCGACATGCAGGGTTTGTGGCGCGACATTCATATCGCCCTGCCATCCGTAGACAGTCTCGTCCCAGTTGGGACGATAGGGGAAAAGTCCTGCCTCCACGCCGATGCGCCAGCCTCGGTATCGAAAGTAAGGCTCTAGCGTCAGCGCGACGCCCTGAGCGTTCCCGTTGCCAACAAAATCCGCATTCGGGACAGCATGCAGGACCGGGCGAAGATGGTGCGTCTGCGTGTCGTAGTTGGCGTCATCGGGCGTGCACTCGCATCGCGAAGAGACGTGCCCGAGGCTGACATAGTTGATGTGCCAGTCGACACCCCACGATTCACGGGTGTAGATCGGCCCGGTGAATCCCGCTGACAGCACCGGTGCACTCAAGCCTAGTTGATGCGGCATGCCTTGCTGGTACCACGTGTTATCGCCTTGTGTAGCGTAGCGGGAAACGCCCGCGCCAAGCTCAAGATGAACGTAGTCGGTGATGCTGTCGGCATGT
>Ga0157369_10008926_pt1 | contig 11479 bp, 8 predicted proteins | sample C25metaG_FD_113461 | JGI IMG/M metagenome (GOLD analysis project Ga0157369, IMG submission 113461) | Corn rhizosphere microbial communities from Kellogg Biological Station, Michigan, USA - C2-5 metaG | ecosystem: Host-associated > Plants > Roots > Rhizosphere > Soil | place: USA: Michigan... | reverse complement strand
TGGTGCCACGTCATGGCGCACGAATCCTTCGAGGATGCCGCGACCGCCGAGCTCATGAACGACCAATTCGTGTGCATAAAGGTGGACCGCGAAGAGCGCCCCGACCTCGACGCGATCTACATGCAAGCGGTTCAGTCCATGACCGGTCACGGCGGCTGGCCGATGACTGTCTTCCTGAATCCCGCAGGTGAGCCATTTTACGGCGGCACCTATTTCCCGCCAACTGACAGACACGGCATGCCGTCGTTCAAACGCGTGCTGGAAGCTGTCGCCGAGACGTACAGGAATCATCCGGACCGCGTGACCGCCAGCGCGGAGTCGATGCGACGGATCTACGAAGCCTCGGGGGTAAACGACGGATTCGCGGGCAGCATCGATTCCGCATTTCTGGAGCATGCGTTCCAGGCGATCGTGTCCGGCTACGATCCGCATTACGGCGGATTCGGAGGCGCACCGAAATTCCCGCCGACGATGGTGCTCGACTTTCTCATGCGCCACTGGGCGCGCACCGGCGAGAACACCGCTCTGGAGATGGGCGAGTCGACGTTCATCAGAATGGCACGCGGCGGAATCTACGACCAGATCGGCGGCGGGTTCGCGCGTTATTCAGTGGATGCACAATGGCTCGTCCCGCATTTCGAGAAGATGCTGTACGACAATGCGCTGCTCTTCCGACTCGGCGCGCACCTCTACGAAGCGACAGGGAATGACGAGATTCGCGTTGCTACTGAAAAAGCAGGAGATTGGCTCGCACGCGAGATGACATCGCCAGAGGGCGGCTTTTACTCGTCGCTCGACGCAGATTCTGAAGGAGAGGAGGGCAAGTTCTATGTCTGGAGCTCGGACGAGCTGGACTCGCTGCTCGGCGCCGATGCAACGCTGGTGAAAGCTTATTATGGTGTGACTGCGGGAGGCAATTTCGAGGGAAGCAACATCCTGCACGTTCCAGCTGACCCTTCCGAGATCGCGCGCCGCTTCGATATCGACCTCGCAATGCTCTCGACCACCATTGCACGCGCGAATCAAACTCTCGTGCAGCGACGCGCGCATCGCGTACGGCCTGGATGCGACGACAAGATTCTCGCCGGTTGGAATGGTCTCGCGCTTCGCGGGATCGTCGAAGCCGCGCGAGCATTCGATCGCGCCGATTTTCGCGACATGGCAACGCGTAACGCGGACTTTCTGCTCGAGCAGATGGTGATGGACGGACGAGTGATGCGCAGCTACAAGGACGGCACCGCACGCATCGCCGGCTTTCTTGAAGACCAGGCCGCGGTGGCGCTCGGCTTTCTCGCGATGTTCGAGCAATCACTCGACGTCAAGTGGCTGAACGCGTCGCGCCAGCTGGCGCGAGTAATGCTGGACGAGTTCTGGGATCCAGAGTCGAATGCGTTCTACGACACGTCGCACGACGCCGAGAAGCTCGTGTCGCGGCCGCACGATCCTACAGACAACGCCATACCCTCCGGAACCTCGCTTGCGCTCGATCTGTTGCTCAGGCTCGCGAACTACGACGACCATCAGGCGTACCGCGATCTTGCGTCGCAAGTAATGAATTCGCTCGCCGGATTGATTACGCGCTACCCATCTGCGTTCGGTCATCTGCTAGGGGACGCGGAGTACGCCGAAACGTTCGCGTGCCATGGCGAGTACTGCGACATGCCTTCACCGCGCGCGCTGGACGTTGCGCTCGCCACACCGACTCCCTACAAATAATTCATCCATGCCGACTGACGGATATTCGTTCACGCGTGGGATCTTCGAAGGCGAGATAAACGACGACCTGCTCTTTCCCTATCCGCCACAGCTCGATACGGCCGATCCAACGGAAGCGGCAACGGTAGCCAGACTGGTGCAGGCGATGGAAAGTCGGCTGGGCGGCCTCGTAGATTCGGTGAAGTTCGATGAAGAGGAAACGATTCACGACGACGTGATCGCTGCTCTCGCTCAGCATGGATTTCTCGGCATGACGATTCCACGCCAATTCGGCGGATTGGAGCTCTCACCACGCGCCTACGCCAGAGTTTGCGAGGCGATCGGCGGTGTCGACGCCTCCATCGGTGTCTTCATCGGCGTGCACTGCGGGCTCGGCTGCAAGGCTATCGTGATGTACGGAACGGAAGTGCAGAAGCGGCAATGGCTGCCACGGCTGGCACGTGGTGAGATACTCGTATCATACGCGTTGACGGAGCCACTGATCGGCTCCGATGCGCAACACGTGAAGACGACTGCGAAGCTGAGCGCGGACAAATCATACTGGACGCTCAATGGTCACAAGATCTGGATTGGCAACGCACATCGAGCGTCGGTGCTCGTGACGTTCGCGCAGACAGAAGTCGAACGCGACGGCAAGATCTTGACGAAACCCACAGCATTTATCATCGAGCCCACCATGCCTGGCTTTCGCGTAGTCGAAACGGTGCGGAAGATGGGCATTCGCGGATCCACCCAGGCCGAACTGGAATACACCGATCTGCGCGTTCCGGCGGCGAACGTGCTTGGTGAGGTTGGCCGCGGCTTCGCCGTCGCCGTGCACGTGCTGAATGGTGGCCGGCTCACACTTGCCGCAGGATGCACGGGTGCGGCCAAGCATGTCTTTCGAGAGATGACGAGCTACGTAGAGCAGCGCATTCAGTTCGACAAGCCCCTGGCCGATTTCGAGATCACCCAACGCAAGCTCGCAACCATCGCGTCGGACATCTACGCTTCCGACGCAATGCTCGGCGTCATCGCGAATCTTGCCACGGATGATGAAGCCGACTGGTCGCTCGAGGCGGCTATCGGCAAGGTATTCGCAAGCGAGCTGATCTGGCGTACTACAGACGAGATGGTACAGCTCGCCGGCGGCCGTGGATTCGTGAAGCCGTATCCGTACGAGCGATTCCTTCGTGACAGCCGCATCAACAGGATCTTCGAGGGCGCGAACGAGATACTCAGGCTCTTCATCGCCCTGAACGGCATTCAGACACTCTCCGGACAACTCAAGGAAGTCAGCGTCGCGCTGCGTGAGCCGATCAAGCACCTGGGACTTCTCAGCGAGTTTGCGGCGGCGAAGGTCCGCAGCGCGTTCGGGGCCAGCGCGACACTCGACTTCGAGCTGGATCCCAGACTCGCGACGCACAAGGAGTCGTTCGAGAAACACGTCGCCGAGCTCAGGTCTTCGGCAGAAAGCGCCGTGACGAAGTATCGAGACGAGATAGTGGATCGCCAGATGGTCGTCGAGCGGCTATCCAACATGGCAATCGAGTTGTTCGCCACGGCATGCGTATTATCACATACTCAGTCGCTGCTCGAGCGACAGGATGATAACCGCGCGATACTGTTGTGCGACATCTTCTGCGTCGGTGCCGGCCTGCGATTCCGCGCCGCGCGTGCGGCGCTCGCTGGAGGAGCCGACGTGCTGCTCGATGACGCCCGACGCGAGGTTGCGGCTGACGTGCGCATCGACCGGGGATATGCATTGCCAGATTCGATTCTCGACGTGGCTGCGAAGAAGGGCGTTCCAACCACTGCCGAATGAGCGGCTCAGTGCGCGGCGGAACGCGGATTCGTGGTCTGCGCGGAGCCACGCGTGTCGAGCACGACGACTCCGAATCCATCCGCGCAGCGACACGCGAGCTGCTCACAGAGATGATGCTGCGCAATTCACTGGACCAGGCCTCGATCGTGAGCGCGTTCTTTACCGTCACACCGGATCTCGTGAGCGAGTTTCCCGCCAGAGCCGCCCGCGAGTTGGGATGGGATGACGTCGCGATGCTTTGCTCCACCGAGATCCCGGTGCCGGGCTCGATAGGCCGCGTGGTACGAGTACTGCTTCACGTGGAGCTACCCTTGAACAGTTCTGTCCGGCCCGTGTACCTCAATGGAGCTGAAGAGCTACGCCCCGATCTGTGACGGCGACGCACCTGGACGAGTCCTGACTGGTTGAACGTTACCACAACAATCGAGAGAGCCAATGCGCGCTTACATACTCGCAGGATCCATCGTATTCGCAGCTGTTGCGACACCGACTGTGATTCCCGCGCAAGCGCCGCCGGACGGTGCCGAGCTCGTGCGTCTGATGCACGACAGATACGTCGCGAAGTGGTACACGACGCTCACGTTCACTCAGGCGACGCAACGGCGCACTGCCGCAGATACCATGGTGCACGAAACCTGGTACGAAGCAATGAAGCTGCCTGGCAGACTGCGCATCGATGTCGGGGCGTCCGACGGTGATCCAGTCATCCTCTTCGCGCGCGACAGCATCTTCGTCCGGCGCGGCGGCCAGAATCTCCCGGCGCGAGCAGGCAGAAACCCGTTGTTGTTGCTCGGATTCGACGTGTACACGCAGCCCATCGAGCGCAGCGTGAGCGCGTTGCGTGAAGAGGGCTTCGATCTCAGCAAGATCCACGAAGGAACATGGCAGGGCCGCCGCGTATTCATTGTTGGCGCGGTTGCGGGTGACACGACGTCAAAACAATTCTGGATCGACGCCGACAGACTCGTCTTCGTCAGGATGATCGGGCCCGTCGCGCCCGGGCGCCCTGCTCTGGAGGACGTCAGATTCGATCAGTATCAGCCAGCAGGCGACGGCTGGCTCGCGACCCGCGTGACTGACACCCGCGGCGGCAAGCTCGTGCAGAGCGAGGACTATTCCGACATTCGCGTCAACGTGCCAGTCGCAGATAGCCGCCTGGACCCGGCGAAGCTCGGCCATCCCTGACGGTAACCGCAATCGCATGCGGCGCCCCCTCCGGCGCTGCCAAACCGCTGGTGATGGTTAAGTTTCTCTGCTATAACCGTCCAGCTTACTGATGCTACTGCCAGTCCTTGTTTCACTCACGGCCGCGATCGCACAGGTGCCGCGCGATACGGTCACGAATGTTCGTGACCTGCCGATCGTAGAGCTTCGCGCGGCACATTCCACCAACAATACGGTCGCCATAATTCTTTCCGGTGATGGCGGCTGGGCCGACATCGACGAAAAGGTGGGAAAGAGACTTCAATCGCGCGGGATCGACGTCGTTGGACTCGACATGCGCGACTATCTCCGCAGTGGAGGCCGGTCGCCCGCGGTCATTGGACGCGACGTTTCTCGCATCGCGCGGCGATACATGGCGCTTTGGCAGAAACACGACGTCGCACTCGTCGGTTACTCGCGTGGCTCCGACCTGGCGCCATTCGCGGCGACGAATCTCGCCCCAGATATCCGTCCGCATCTCACGCTGATTGCCATGCTGGCACTGCTGGAGCGCGCAAGCTTCTCCTATCACTTCTCCGATCTGTGGCGCACGACATCCGGCAAGGGTGACACGCCAATCCTGCCACAGCTTGAAGCGCTGAAGGGCGTCCCGATGGTCTGCGTTTATGGTGCGGAGGAAAAGGAATCACTCTGCCGCTCCGCGCCGCCAGGCCTGATGACGATCATCGAGCGCAAGGGCAAACACCACTTCGACGGAGACTACAACGCGCTGGGCGATATCGTCTACCAGGCCATAGTCAGAAGCTCGAACGGAACGCCGCTGGGAAATCTGGAAGCGACACAGTAGAAAGCCGGCTCCTGGTTCAAGCGTCGTCTCAATACGTCAACACGCCATCCACAATCTTCGCGACCGGGGTATATGGGTGCTCCTTCGCATCGCCCATCCCCATGATGTGCAGCACTTCCCATCGATGCGCCTTGAAATAGTCAGCGATCATCGATCGATGACACCGCCACCACACAGCTTCGGAACACATCACGGCAACTCTGTCCTCGCGTGCGATCGCCGCCAGCGATTCGGCTGCGTCCGCGAATTCCTCCGTGTTCATGTAATCAGCATATCCCCGAAACGCTTCATTCCGCCACGCCGAGTGCGGTGAATCCGGGAGAGCCTTGCGCCGGCCGCCAAGCGCAGGCATCGGCGTGTACGATATTCCTGCAACTGCGAGCGAGTGCTCCAGATCCGCCGGATTGAATTGCGGGAACTTTCGCGAGCCCGCGAACCGTCGCACATCCGCGATGCGCGTCACGCCGTGAGCGGTCAGCATGTCGATGAATTCGTCGATCGGATGCGTCGAGTGGCCGACCGTCCAGAGCGTTCCCGGCGGTTGCAGTGCTACAGGTCCGCGCACGACTTGAGGATCGTGCCGCAGTTGAGGCACACCAGTTTGCACTTGCGCCACTGCACAAGCGTGCTACCGCACACGTCGCACGGGTCTTCCGCAGGCTGATCCGGCGAGGTGCGCGCCGCGTCTAACGGCGGCCGCGGACCGCCCGGGCCTCGATCCACGTCACTCCTCGAAATCCAGCGCGAGATCGAGCGCCGGCGCAGAGTGCGTCAGGGCGCCAACAGAGATCCAGTTGACCCCCGTTTCGGCGATCCCGCGAACAGTCTGAAGATTCACACCCCCCGAAGCCTCGATCACCGCGCGGCCTGCGACGAGCTTCACGGCATCGCGCATGTCCTGGAGTCCCATGTTGTCCAGCATGATGATGTCTGCCCCCGCGCGAACCGCCTCGCCAACCTGCGCAACGTCGTCGCATTCGACCTCTACCCGCGTACCGGACGGCGCAATTGCGCGCGCGCGCTGTACCGCGAGACCGACATCATCGTCCAGCGCGGCAATGTGGTTGTCCTTGATGAGGACCGCCTGCTCCAGATCGTGGCGATGACTCATTCCACCGCCGCATCGCACCGCATACCGCTCCAGCCTGCGCCATCCTGGCGTCGTCTTGCGCGTGTCGAGTATGCGCGCGTTGGTGCCTCGCACCGCATGTACGTATTGCGCGGTAAGAGTTGCAATCCCGGAAAGTCGCTGCATGAAGTTGAGCGCGACCCGTTCCGCGCTCAGTATTCCACGCGCGTTTCCCGTCAGAAAGAGAATCGCGTCACCACGATCGATCGGTCGCCCGTCGTGTGAATCCTCGCGGATCGCGATCGTCGGATCGCGCTGCCGGAATGCCTCGATCGCCAACGAAGTTCCGCATACGACCCCAGCACGTCGCGCGACGAGTGCTGCACGCGCACCGGTCGCCGGATCGATCGTCGCGTTAGTCGTCACGTCGGCGTCCGCCGCATCCTCCTCCAGCGCAGAATGCACTATGCGTGCACGATGTTCCGGGTCCAGCGGAAAGCGCGTTCGCTCCTCCGGCGAAAATGCGAACTCCGCAAGCCGTTGCAGCGACGGATCGGTAAGTGAAATGGATTCCGTCATTCGCCGGGATCCTCGGCAGTCGACGGGTCCAGCGATAGCGGCGTGGGCTTGCCGCCAACGGACACCATTCGCTCGATCGCCTGCCGAGCCTTCGCGGCAATCTCAGGATCAACGGTGATCCTGTGCTGCATGTGTTCCAGCGACGCCAGAACTTTTGGAAGCGTCGTGACCTTCATGAATGCGCACACCGCACGATCGTTGGCCGGAATGAAGCGCTTGGTGGGATTCTCGCGCCGCAGACGGTGCAAGATTCCGACCTCGGTCGCTACTATGAACTCCTCCGAATCCGAGATCGCCGGCCGGCGGATCATTCCTTCGGTCGAGAGTATCTGTACACCCTCGGCGCTCACCGCGCCGGACGATACCGCTTCGACAGCGCTGGTTGCGCAACCGCACTCGGGGTGGATGAGAAATTCCGCACCAGGATGCAGTGCACGTTGCGCGTTGATGTTCTCGGGATCGATGCCAGCGTGCACGTGGCACTCGCCCATCCATACATGAATGTTCTCCCGCCCTGTCACGCGGCGCACGTGCGCGCCGAGGAACATATCGGGGAGAAACAGAATCTCCTTGTCAGCCGGAATCGAGTTGACGATGTCCACTGCATTGCCGGAAGTGCAGCAGTAGTCACTCTCCGCCTTTACTTCCGCCGTGGTGTTGACGTAGCTCACGACAATCGCGCCGGGATGCTCGTTCTTCCATTCGCGCAGTTGCGCCCCGTCGATCGTGGACGCGAGTGAGCAGCCCGCGGCCATGTCCGGGAGCAGGACGGTTTTGTCTGGCGATAGGATAGCCGCCGTCTCGGCCATGAAATGAACGCCGCAGAAGACGATGACCTTCGCTTTCGTCTTTGCAGCCTCGCGGCTCAGTCCCAGGGAGTCACCCACGAAATCTGCGGCATCCTGAACTTCCGGACGTTCATAGTTGTGTGCGAGGATGACTGCGTCACGCTCGCGTGCGAGCGACTTGATGCGCACGACAATGTCGTCGTTCTGATCCGTGTTGTATATCGATTCAGTCATGGATTTCAGGATGTTGTGCGAAAGCGGTGAGGAATGCGCTCACCATTCGATGTGCCGATCACGCCACTTTCTCTTCGGCCGCGGGAAGTCGCGCCTGAAGTGTCCGCCGCGCGACTCCTTGCGAAGCAGCGCAGCCTGCGCGATGAGACGCGAAGTCTCGATCATGTTTCCTTCTTCCGTCGCGCCGACCGGCAGGCGCGCCTCGATCCCGTCGAGGATCGTCAGACAATCGCGCAGCGCGTCCGCGGTTCGGTCGATGCCCGCGTTGTCCCACATCACGCGCCTGACATCATCCGCGGCCACCTGCGCGGCGCCGCGGTCGAGAAGCGGCGGCGCGCTCCACATCGTCGTCGCCGGCTCTGCCGCGAGCGGCACACCAGTCATCATGTCGCGCGCCACACGTTCGGCGAAAACCAGCCCTTCCAGGAGCGAATTGGAGGCGAGCCTGTTGGCGCCGTGCACTCCCGTACGCGCCACCTCTCCACAGGCATAGAGCCTCGGAATGCTCGCCCGCCCCGCAAGGTCAGTGACGATTCCACCCATCATATAATGCGCGGCCGGCGTCACCGGAATCAGATCGGTGTTCGGATTGATGCCACGTGCAATACATAGAGCAAAAATCCCCGGGAAATGCTCTTCGAACGGTCGTTCGAATCGCGTAGCGTCGAGAAACACCTTGCGTCCGGCACGTTGCTCCCGGAAGATCGCCCTGGCCACGATGTCGCGCGGAGCCAGCTCCACCAATTTGTGCACCTTGAGCATGAACCGGTCACCGCGGTCATTTACCAGGACCGCCCCTTCGCCCCTCACGGCCTCCGAAACGAGCGCCAGAGGGGTCTCCGCCGTGTCGAGTGCGGTTGGATGGAATTGCACGAATTCCATGTCAGCTAGCTTGGCGCCAGCCCGATGCGCGATGGCGAACCCGTCGCCGGTGGCCACCGCGGGATTGGTCGTGTAACGGTAAACCTGGCCGCAGCCGCCCGTCGCAAGGACCGTAGCGTCGGCAATGAACTCGGTCGCCTTGCCCGCGACGGTCGCGCGAACTCCAACGCACACGTCGTTCTCGATTATGAGGTCCAGGACGCGCGTCTTCTCCGACACGTGAATCGCTGGCGTCGCTCGCACTCGCTCGATCAACGTACGCGCCACCTCTGCGCCGGTCTGATCACCGTGCGAGTGGACTATGCGTCTCCGCGAGTGCGCCGCCTCGCGCCCGAGCTGCAGGTTTCCCGCGGTATCGCGGTCGAATTGCGCTCCGGCGGTCGCAAGCTCGCGCACACGATCCGGGCCTTCCTCGACCAGCACTTCCACGGCAGCAGCATCGCATAGCGCCGCGCCCGCGGCAAGCGTGTCTCTCCGATGAAGCTCCGGTGAGTCGCCGGCGCCCAGCGCGGCGGCGATACCGCCCTGCGCGTACGCGGTCGCGCTATCGAAGAGCGAGCGCTTGGTGAGAACGACCACCTCACCCGAATCGGCCGCGCGCCACGCGGTGTGCAGTCCTGCGACTCCGCTTCCAACCACCAGGAAACGAGTGCGAATGCGCTCAGGCATGGGCGAAAGATAGCCACCCGCGCCAGTCGGCGCAGTTCCGATGGCGCCGGCACGCCCGCGCTTTGTTCCATCCACCGGAGCCCACTCTATCATGGCGGCCCAATCCCATCGGAGTAAGCCATGAAGTCGAGTGTCAAATCGAGCCGCGCGCTCATCCGTACGATGTTCGCTGTTGCCATCATTCTTGTCGCGGGCGCTCAACACGGATGTAGCGACACACCAACCGCGCCATCGATGCAGGCACGTGCCGGCGTCTCGGACGCGATCAATGCACCCGGCGATTCCAGCGCGCCCGAAACGATCTTTCTCGCCCCGTTGGGCCCCAAGCGACATCCGCGCGGCATACTCGACACGACGCTCGCGCCGTCCGTCGCAATCTGCCGGCTCAAAGGCGACGACTGCGATGGCGCCGACACGCTGGCGCACTTCGTCTACGATTCCACCGCCGACTCGACGCATCGCATCGAGCTCACCGAGCGGGCGTACCACTTCAGGTGGAGAGTGAAGGATCTGCCGACAGATCCATCGGTCGCGTATCGCGTAGTCGTCACGCTTGGTGACACGACGGCCGGGTTCACGGATTTCAAGCTGGTCGCGTCGGATTATCAACCGCCGGCTGACGATACTGCCCGGTACGCCTTCGTCACCGAACGCAACTGGCTCAACGTTCGATTCCAGATCTTCGTCCCGCCGGTAACTCTCACGGTAATCTCCGAGCCTGGTGTGCACGGAGATCTCACGAGTCAGACGTACAGCTTCCGGCGCGGTGATCGCGCACTGTACAGCTTCTCCGCAGATTCGGGCTACCGGAACTTACTGGTCACACTGGACCAGAATCCGATTGCACAACAGGGACGCATCACGATGGACGATTCGCACGTCCTCATCGCGTCGGCTGATCGTGCGGCCAGCGTGGCGCCTGGCGACGAGTGGATCCTGCGCGACGCGCGCGCACTGCTAAGAGCGAACGACAAGATCACGTCCGCGCAGGCCCTGCTCACCAGGCTGGATGAAATGCAGGACACCGCCAATGTCATGGAGCGGTTGCGCCGCGTCGAGATGACGCTGATGCAGCGGGATGCCGACGCGCTCGCGATGCCGGCACTCGACGCCGCGCTCGCAGGGCATAGCTTCGACGCCGGCTCGGGTGCAGGATCCGGCGACGGAGCTCCGGGCAACGGAGGCGGCGGTGATGTTACGGCCACCGCCCTGCTCGTGCCGCTCGGCATTTCAGGGCACCCGCAACTGCGTCCCTCGCCAAGCATCATGTCGCAGACGGCGGCGGGCTCCGAGCCGGTTACGATCGCGTACGTGAATGGGATTCTCACCACACCTCTCGGCGCGCTGTTCGCAGCGCATCACATCGCCGCGGCCGTGCGCGAAGCGCAGTGGTACGCCAACGTGCCATTCGATGTCAAGCTGTTGTATAACCACAGCGCAATGGCAAGCGAGAGCAGCGCCGAGGATCGTTGCATTCTCGAGCTCGGAATTCAGGGCGACTGGCTAGGCGTCAACTCTCTTCCGGACGCAGTTGCAAAATGCCTCAACAGCACGAGACCGAGAGCTCTCGCGCTGCTGGCGGACTACGCCGAGGTAGGCCAGCAATTCAGCAGCGTACTCGACCGCTCGATCATCGCTCGTCCGGCTGACGTCGACACGATCGCAGCGATAACGACACGGCTGCGCGACGCAGGACGACATGTGGTGTTCGTCATGCACTCGCAGGG
>Ga0157369_10008922_pt1 | contig 11482 bp, 8 predicted proteins | sample C25metaG_FD_113461 | JGI IMG/M metagenome (GOLD analysis project Ga0157369, IMG submission 113461) | Corn rhizosphere microbial communities from Kellogg Biological Station, Michigan, USA - C2-5 metaG | ecosystem: Host-associated > Plants > Roots > Rhizosphere > Soil | place: USA: Michigan... | reverse complement strand
CCGTCCCCGGCCTCATCGGCACCGACGGCGAAGGCATCATCGCCGAGGAGCAGTTGTCGAGTGCCTCCCTGCTCGGGTGGACCGGGGTCATCGCCGCCATCGGACTCATCTGGACGGCGATCGGTTGGTTGTACTACACCCGGCAGGCGGTCCGGTCCATCTTCGCGCTCCCGAAGGTCGCCGCGAGCTTCTTCCTGCTGAAGGTCGTCGACCTCGTCCTGGCGCTCGCCTTCGGCGTCCTCCTCCTCGTCTCCGCGACGCTGTCGGTCGCCAGCACCCAGGCGCTCAGCTGGCTGCTGTCGCTCGTCGGACTGGAGGGCACGTTCTGGGTGACCGTCGGCAGCCGGGTCGTCGGACTGGTCGTCGCGGTCGTCGTGAACCTCGTCACCCTCGGCGCCATGTACCGCGTGCTCAGCCGGATCCGGATCCCGTGGCGCAACCTCTTCGGCGGCGCGCTGCTCGGCAGTCTGGTGCTCTCGCTCCTGAGCGTCGCGAGCAGCGCGGTGATCGCCGGGGCCTCCCGGAACCCGTTGCTCGCGACCTTCGCGGTGTTCATCGGCCTCATGCTGTGGTTCAACCTCGTGAGCCGCGTCATCCTCGCCTCCGCCGCGTGGATCGCCGTGGGTCTCGACGACCAGGGCATCAGTGTGCGCACGACGACACCGGAGGAGCAGGCGGCCGAAGAGCTGGCGGCCAGGAGACTGATCGCCGAGGCGGAACTGCGGGAGGCTGGCGAATCCCTCCGGCGCGCCAAGGGCCCGGCGGTCTGGTTCGCCCGCCGACGCGTGCGGCACGCCGAGGAGGCCTCGGCCGAGCTCATCCGACAGCACGGCGAAGCCCCCGAGTCGCCCGCGGCGGACGCGTCGGACCCGCCCCATCGCCGACGCCGGGGTGGACGCCAGGGCCAGGGCGTTGTCGGCCCCCGCGACTAAGCTGGAGGCATGTCTGCACCCCTCCGCATCGCCAGTGTCAACGTCAACGGAGTCCGCGCGGCCTTCCGCAAAGGGATGGGCGACTGGCTCGAAGACCGCGGGGTCGACATCCTCGCCCTGCAGGAGGTCCGCGCCGCGACGAGCGACCTCGAGACGCTGTTCGGACCGGAGTGGAACATCCTGCACGATGCCGCGACCGCCAAGGGGCGCGCAGGCGTCGCGATCGTCAGCCGTCGCTCGGCGGGCATCCACCGCGTCGCCCTCGGAGCCGACGACTTCGACAGCGCGGGTCGGTGGATCGAGGCCGACTTCGACATCGACGGCACCCTCGTCACGGTCGTGAGCACCTACGTGCACTCCGGCGAGGTCGACACCCCCAAGCAGGTCGAGAAGTTCCGCTTCCTCGAGGCGATGCTCGAGCGGCTGCCAGCACTGCGCGAGCACAACCCACTGTCCCTCGTCGTCGGCGACCTCAACGTGGGCCACACCGAGCTCGACATCAAGAACTGGAAGGGCAACGTCAAGCGTGCCGGCTTCCTGCCCGCCGAGCGGTCCTACTTCGACCGCTACCTCGGCCCGGCGGGCGAACCGGTGACGGGCGTCGACGGCGTGACCGGCACCGGCCTCGGCTGGGTCGACATCGGGCGCCAGTCCGCCGGCCAGGTCCCCGGTCCCTACACCTGGTGGTCCCAGCGCGGCCAGGCCTTCGACACCGACACCGGCTGGCGCATCGACTATCAGCTCGCCACTCCCGAGCTCGCAGCCCTCGCGTCCGGTTACACGATCGACCGGGCTGCGGCATACGACCAGCGATGGTCCGATCACGCCCCCGTCGTCGTCGACTACGCCGTCTGACCACCGGCACCACACCACCCAGACCACCCGTGCCCCGGCTCCGGCCGCCCATCCCTCTGCGAGAACCCACATGACCAAGCCACGCCTGTACTCCGGCATGCAGCCCTCCGCCGACTCGCTCCACCTCGGCAACTACATCGGCGCCCTCCTGCAGTGGAAGCAGATGCAGCAGGAGCACGACGCGTTCTTCAGCATCGTCGACCTGCACGCGATCACGGTGCCGCAGGACCCCGCCGAGCTCCGCGAGAAGACCCGTCGCACGGCCGCCCAGTACATCGCCGCAGGCATCGACCCCTCGGCCTCGACCCTGTACGTCCAGTCGCACGTCCCGGCGCACGCACAGCTCGCCTGGGTGCTGAACACGATCACCGGCATGGGTGAGGCCGCGCGCATGACGCAGTTCAAGGACAAGTCGGCCAAGCACGGACGCGACGCCTCGTCGGTCGGACTCTTCGCCTACCCGATCCTCATGGCGGCCGACATCCTGCTCTACCAGACCGACATCGTGCCGGTCGGCGACGACCAGCGGCAGCACATCGAGCTCACGCGCGACCTCGCCGAGCGGTTCAACGCCCGCTTCGGCGACACCTTCGTCGTCCCGAAGGCGCAGATCCAGAAGGACTCCGCACGCATCTACGACCTCCAGAACCCGACGTCGAAGATGTCGAAGTCCGCCGAGACCCCGGCAGGCATCATCTGGTTGCTCGACGAGCCGAAGGTCACGCAGAAGAAGATCATGCGTGCCGTCACCGACAACGACGGCGTCATCGCCTTCGACGCGCAGGAGAAGCCCGGCGTCTCGAACCTGCTGAGCATCTACTCCGCGATCACCGGCTCCCCCATCGAGGCGGTCGTCGGCGAGTTCGAGGGTCGTGGCTACGGCGACCTCAAGAAGGGTCTCGCCGAGGTCGTCGTCGGCGAACTCGAGCCGGTCCGTGCGCGCGCGCTCGAGCTCCTCGACGACCCCGCCGAGCTCGACCGCCTGCTCGCGGTCAACGCCGCGCGCGCGACCGAGGTCGCCGAGCAGACCCTCGCCGAGGTCTACGACCGCGTCGGACTCCTCCGCCCAGCCTGATCCCGCCGTCCGTTCGCAACTCCTGCTCGTCGCTGTCCGCAAGCCCGCGCCCGCCGCATTCAGCGCGCAGCCCGCGAAGTGCCCGCGCGGTGGGCAGGAGTTGTGCGCACCTCCCCGATCAGACCGGTGATGGCCGCCGCAACGAGGCCGGGCTCGTACACCACATGCTGGTAGAGCGGCCGCAACGTCGTCAGCCCGCGCGAGGCGGCTCTGAGGTCACGGGTGCGGTCTGAGACGGCGTGCGACCACCCCTCATGATGGGCTCGACTGTCGACCTCGATCAACAACGACTCAGCCACCAGGAGATCACCGCGTCCACCCTCCGCCAGGCGGGGCTGCACCTCGTACGACAGACCGAGGCTGCGGACGATCAAGCGCAGGAGTGTCTCCGGACCTGACTCGGCGCGTCCATCGACCAACGCCATGAGCGCACGAAAGCGTTCGGGCACCAGGGCGAAGACTCGACGGAGGTCAGGTTCATCGACCAACCCGAGATGGACCGCGCTGTCGAGCGTCGCAAGTGCCGTACGCGGCGCCTGGCACCGGATGGACTGGGCCAGTGCGTCGATGATCGACACGTCGCAGTCGAACGTGCCGCACGGCTGGTCAAGCGGTCTCCAGTGGAGGCTGAACTCCCGTCGATCGCTGGTAGCCAGCCGTCGGTCCTCCGCCCGCGGTCCGCGAAGCCGTGAGGCGCTGCGGTCCACATGCACATGGACCCGGGTGGCGTCGAACACGAACACACCACGGGCGGCCAGGGTGGACAGGCACGCTCGCCTCCCCCCGATGCGGACTGCGGCTCGGATGTCATCGTGCACTCCGGGGAGCGCGTATCGATCGCGCCGCACGCGAACGATCGTTCCGTCACGCACCGCCTGGGTGATCTCACGCGGTCGCATCCCTTCCTCGAGAAGCGTCGAGCGGGCGAAGATCGTGTGACCAGAAGATGCGCTGTCCATCCATCGATGGTTGGGGCACCGGTCGAGCGGGCGGTCACAAGCGATGGCTTCACCGTCGGTCGAGGACTGCCGGAACCCTGTGGAGGAGGGTCACGGCCGGGGCTTCACCGTCGCGCATGGTTCACAACTCCTGCTGGCCACTGGCCAACGCTCAGGATCGGCCACGGAGAGGCAACGCAGCAGCGACGAGCAGGAGGTGTGCGCAGATGGGACCCCCCATCTCGACGAGATGGGGGTCGGAGCGAGTCGTGCGGGAGTAGTTCGTCTGCGCAGAACTCCTGCGCCTGACAGGACCGATCGGCGCGGGAAGGCGGAATGGCGCGGTTGTTCCCGTGCCGGTCCTCAAGCTGCAGGAGTTCTGCGCAGATGCACCCTTCGGGAGCCGAGCGAGGACGGACGACGGAACGGCCCGCCCTCCGCGAGGAGGACGGGCCGTTCCGGTCGGTCGTGACTACTGCACGTCGTCGTCGACCCAGTCGAAGGTCTTCGTGACGGCCTTCTTCCAGTTGCGGTAGAGGCGGTCGCGCTCTGCGGAGTCCATGTTGGGCTCCCAGCGCTTGTCCTCCTGCCAGTTCTTCGCGAGGTCGTCGAGGTCGGACCAGAAGCCGACGGCGAGACCGGCCGCGTAGGCCGCGCCGAGCGCCGTGGTCTCCGCGACGACCGGTCGGATGACCGGGACACCGAGGATGTCGGCCTGGAACTGCATGAGCGTGTCGTTGGCGGTCATGCCGCCGTCGACCTTGAGCTCCGTCAGCGGGACACCGGAGTCGGCGTTGACGGCGTCGATGACCTCTGCCGTCTGGAACGCCGTCGACTCGAGGGCGGCCCGGGCGATGTGGCCCTTGTTGACGTACCGGGTGAGCCCGACGAGCGCACCGCGGGCGTCCGGACGCCAGTACGGCGCGAACAGCCCGGAGAACGCCGGCACGAAGTACGCGCCACCGTTGTCCTCGACGGTCTTGGCGAGCGCCTCGACCTCGGGAGCGGAGGAGAACATGCCGAGATTGTCGCGCAGCCACTGGACGAGCGAACCGGTCACGGCGATCGAACCCTCGAGCGCGTAGTGCGGCTTCGCGTCACCGAGCTTGTAGCCGAGTGTCGTCAGCAGACCGTTCTCGGAGTGGACGATCTCCTCACCAGTGTTGAAGATGATGAAGTTACCGGTGCCGTAGGTGTTCTTGGCCTCGCCCTGCTGGAATGCGGCCTGACCGAAGGTCGCCGCCTGCTGGTCGCCGAGGATGCCGGCGATCGGCGTCTCACGGAGGAGGCTGTCGTCGGACGCGTGGCCGTAGACCTCGGAGGAGCTCTTGATCTCCGGGAGCATCGACTTCGGGACACCGAACGCCTTGAGGATCTCGTCGTCCCACTGCAGGGTCTCGAGGTCCATGAAGAGCGTGCGCGAGGCGTTGGTGACGTCCGTGACGTGCACGCCACCGTTGACACCACCGGTGAGGTTCCAGATGACCCAGCTGTCGGTCGTGCCGAACAGGAGGTCGCCCGCCTCGGCCTTCTCGCGAGCGCCCTCGACGTTCTCGAGGATCCAGACGATCTTGGTGCCGGAGAAGTAGGTCGCCAGCGGCAGGCCGACGGTCTTCTTGAAGCGCTCGACGCCACCGTCCGCAGCGAGGCGGTTCACGATGTCCTGCGTGCGCGTGTCCTGCCAGACGATCGCATTGTAGACGGGCTGACCGGTGGTCTTGTCCCAGACGACGGCGGTCTCGCGCTGGTTCGTGATGCCGATGGCCGCGATGGCGTGCCGGGTGATGTTGGCCTTGCTGAGCGCCTGGCCGATGACCTCGCGGGTGTTGTTCCAGATCTGGTTCGGGTTGTGCTCGACCCAGCCGGCCTTCGGGAAGATCTGCTCGTGCTCGAGCTGGCCCGTCGAGACGATCGATCCGCTCTTGTCGAAGACGATGGCCCGGGAACTCGTCGTCCCCTGGTCGATTGCGATGACGTAGTCCGCCATTGGATACTCCTTCGTTGCGTGCGTTGCGAGGTGAGGCACCGGAACCGGTGCCCCGGGGTGCCGCGGCGATGATCGTGTCCGGTCACCGCCGCAGCGTCAGGTCAGACGGCCGGGAGCAGCACCATCGAGGCGAGGGCCGCGAGGACACCACCGAGCAGAGGACCGACGACCGGCACCCAGGCGTAGGACCAGTCGCTCTTGCCCTTGCCCTTGATGGGGAGGAGGGCGTGGGCGATGCGCGGACCGAGGTCACGTGCCGGGTTGATCGCGTAGCCGGTCGGGCCACCGAGGGAGGCTCCGATACCGACGACGAGCAGGGCGACGGGGAGGGCGCCCAAGGCTGCGAGTCCTCCGGGCACGCCCTCGATGACCACCGCGTCGGGGCCGGTCTTGCCGAAGGACATCACGACGAAGACGAGGACGAAGGTCGCGATGACCTCGGTGACGAGGTTCCAGCCGTAGCTGCGGATCTCCGGACCGGTCGAGAAGACGCCGAGCTTCTTGCCCGGGTCCTCCTCTTGGTCGAAGTGCTGCTTGAAGGCGAAGTACGTCAGCACGGCACCGATGAAGGCACCGACCATCTGCGCCGCCCAGTAGACGAGCGCCGTACCGAAGTCGATCGAGCCCGTGGTGAGGAAGCCGATCGTGACAGCCGGGTTCAGGTGACCGCCGGAGGCGTAGGACACCGTGACACCGGCGAAGACCGCGAGGCCCCAACCGAAGTTGATGAGCAGCCAGCCGCCACCGAGGCCCTTGGATTTCGTGAGGATCGCCGTGGCGACCACACCGGTACCGAGGAGGACGAGCATCGCCGTCCCCACGGTCTCGGAGAGGAAGATGGTTCCGAGGTTCATGTCTTCATTGACCTTTCATAGGTGTGGCCGTGTGGGGGCCGACGCCGAGGCGCGAGCCCCCGCTGGGCGAGGTTGCACTGACCAGTTGCTTGTAAGGTAGCCAGCTCCTGTTGCACAGGACAAGGGCCTTGCCTGCACATTCGTGCATTATGAGAACGCCGGGGCCTCCTTGGCGGCGTCGACCCGGAGGTCGACCTGGTGGGCGTCGCGCAGGCGGTCGAGCGCTGCGGAGATCTGCGCGGTCCGTTCGGCGTCGTCCCACCCGAGGACACCGCCGACGACGCGGGCGATCTCGTCGACGAGGCCGGCGGTCAGCGATCCGGTGAACGCGAGGCTCGTGCGGCGGTGCAGCACGTCGGAGAGGTGCACGACCTGCTCCTGCTCGACGAGGTACTCCAGCTCCTGCACGCTGTAGTCGGCAGCGCCCTGCAAGCGGTCATCGCCGTGCTCGGACAGGTGCTCGAGGAGTGCGGCGGCCTTCGTGCCGTACCGGCCCAGCAGCTGCTCGGCGCGCTTGGCGCCGGTGCCGTCCTCGTGCGCGGCGACCCAGGTGCGCGTCGCGGCGTCGGTGCGCGGGAAGCCGGCGCCGCCACCGATCGCGAGTCCGAGGGTCTCCACGGGGCGCGGGGCTCCGATGGTGTTGAGCACGTCCGTGCTGAGGTGCTCGGCGAGGGCCCGGAAGGTGGTCCACTTGCCGCCGACGAGGCTGAACACGGTGGTGGACGGACGTGCAGCGGCGGCCCGGCGCTCGATCCGGTAGTCGCGCGACACGAAGCCGGGGGCCTCGTCGTCGTGCTTCGGCAGCGGACGGATGCCGGAGAATCGGTAGACGATCTGCTCACGTGAGGTCGCGATGGTCGGGAAGACGTGCTTGACGAGGTCGAAGAAGTAGTCGACCTCCTCCTCGGTGCAGACGCTCGGGGTGCTCGGGTCGGCGTCGATGTCGGTCGTGCCGACCATGACCTTGCCCTTGAGCGGGTAGATGAGGACGATGCGGCCGTCCTCGTGCTCGAAGAAGATCTCGCGCCCCTTGGTGGCCGCGTAGAGCTCCGGGTTGTGGAGGACGATGTGCGAGCCCTTCGTGCCGCCCATGTAGGTCGTCGGCTCGCCGAGGCCGGCGTTCGTGAGGTCGGTCCAGGGGCCGGAGGTGTTGACCACGACGTCGCTCGTCACGGTGAAGGTCTGGCCGGTGACCGTGTCGCGGAGCTCGACGCCGTCGGCACCCATGCCGACCGCCTCGACGTAGTTGACGGCGCGGGCGTGGGGGCCGGCGGCGAGGCCGTCCATGAGGACGTCGAGCGCGAGGCGCTCCGGGTCGTGCATGGAGGCGTCGTAGTAGGTCGCCGTGTACTTGAGGCCCGGGTTCATCTTCGGCAGGTCGGCGAGGGACTTCTTCCGGCCGTGGAAGCGGTGACGCGGCACGCTGCCACCGTCGCGGGAGAAGGAGTCGTACGCGGTGAGGCCGACCTTGATGAGCAGCGCACCACGCTCCTGCGGCTTGCCCTGCTTGTGGGTGAGGAAGCGCAGCGGTGCGGAGAGGATGCCGGAGAAGGTCGAGAAGATCGGGACGGTGGTCTCGAGCGGCTTCACGTAGTGCGGGGCGATCTTGATGAGCCCGTTGCGCTCCTGCACCGACTCCTGGACGAGGCGGAACTCACCGTTCTCGAGGTACCGGATGCCGCCGTGGATCATGTGGCTCGACGCGGCGGAGGCGCCGGAGGCCCAGTCGTTGCGTTCCACGAGCGTGACGTCGACGCCCTGGAGCGCCAGGTCGCGGAAGGTCGCGATGCCGTTGATACCGCCGCCGATGATGAGCACCGACGCCTGCGGGCGGTCGATGACGGACTGGACGGTGGAACGGGGAGCTGACGACTTGAGGGACATGAGATGCCTCGCTTCTTCGCGGTTGGAACGCGACGCTGCCGGGATTGCGCGCCGCTGAATGATGTGACTGAATACATCGTGACACCCGCTGCAACTCTGAACAGCCCTAGTGAACAAACGTGCAAGGAGACCCGATGTCGCTCGCAGACGCGCTCAGCCAGCCGGACCGGACGGCCGAGGCGCTCCGTGCCGCACAGCTGTATTACGTGCAGGACCTCACCATGGAGGCCATCGCCCAGGAGCTCCACACCTCCCGGTCGTCGGTGTCCCGCCTGCTCGGATATGCGCGGGAAAGCGGGCTCGTCGACATCCAGGTGCGCTCCCCGCACGACATGCCGTCGCGGCTCGAAGCGGAGTTCCGCGACCGGTTCGGCGTGACCGCCCACATCGTCCCGGTCCCCGACCACACGAGCGACATCGACCGCCTGGAGCGGGTCGCCCTCTCGGCTGCACGTTTTCTCGGCTCCGTGTTCGACTCGAACATGACCCTCGGCCTGGCCTGGGGCTCGACCGTGAGTGCGGTGGCGAGGCACCTCACCCCCAAGCGGACCCACAACTCGCAGATCGTCCAGCTGAACGGCGCGGCCAACACGCGCACCTCGGGCATCCTCTACGCGAGTGAGATCCTGCATCGGTACGCGGACGCCTACGGGGCCTACGCGCAGCAGTTCGCGGTGCCGGCCTTCTTCGACGACCCGTCGACCAAGCTCGCCCTGTGGCGGGAGCGCAGCATCCGACGCGTGCTCGAGATCCAACGGCGCATGGACGTCGCGCTGTTCGGTCTCGGTTCGCAGCTCTCGGGCGTACCCAGCCACGTGTACGTCGGCGGCTACCTCGACGACAGCGACTTCGAGGCGCTCGCGAGCGCCGGGGCGGTCGGGGACGTCGCGACCGTCTTCTTCCGCGCCGACGGTTCGTGGCGGGACATCCCCTTCAACAACCGCGCATCCGGACCCGACCTCGACGTGCTGCGCGGGGTCTCCCGTCGGATCTGCGTGGTCGCCGGTGCCGCCAAGGTGCCGCCGCTCCTCGGGGCGTTGGCGGGAGGGCTCATCTCCGACCTCGTGGTCGACGAGGGAACCGCACGCGCGGCGATCGATCAGCATGACGCCCAGCGCTGACCCGGCCGCTTCAGGCGCTGCAACCGGGCGTCATCCGAACCGGGAATAGGGCACCCACTCAGCCCGTTGACCTAGAATCGACAACACGTAACGTGCTCCGGGGTCGGTGAGAGTCCGAACCGGCGGTGATAGTCCGCGACCCGTGTCTCGCGCAAGCGAGGCCCGGTTGACCTGGTGGAACTCCAGGACCGACGGTTATGAACGCGTCTGCTCGCAGACGGCGTTCGAGTCCGGATGGAAGGAAGCACGGGCGTCGGCCGATGGTCGACGCCGGCGAGCACCTGCCCGCGACCCCGGAACTCGTGTCAGTACCGACCGAGATGACGGACAGATGAGCGCAGGAACCGAAGCACCGCGGGCGAGTGTCCGCGAGGAGCAGGCCATGCTGCGCGCGCTCGAACTCGCCGCCAACGGCCCCGCCCGCGGCGTCAACCCCCGCGTCGGCTGCGTCATCCTCGACGCCGACGGCACCGTGCTCGCCGAGGGCTGGCACCGCGGAGCCGGCACCCCGCACGCGGAGGTCGACGCCCTGTCCCACCTCGCGCCCGGGGCGGCCCGTGGCGCGACCGCCGTCGTCACCCTGGAACCGTGCAACCACACGGGCCGGACCGGTCCGTGTGCCGTCGCCCTCCTCGAGGCCGGCGTCGAGCGCGTCGTGTTCGCCGTGGAAGACCCCGGCCACCACTCCGGGGGTGGAGCGGAACGGCTCCGCGGCGGCGGCGTGACCGTCATCGGCGGCGTGCTCGCCGGACCGGCGGAGGACCTCCTCGGTGATTGGCTCACCACCGCCCGCCTCGGGCGTCCGCTCGTCACCGTGAAGTGGGCCTCCAGTCTCGACGGGCGGATCGCCGCGAGCGACGGCACGAGCCGCTGGATCACCGGCGATGTCGCGCGCGACGACGTCCACCGTCGGCGGGCCGCCCACGACGCGATCCTCGTCGGCACGGGGACGGTCCTCGCCGACGACCCGAGCCTCACCGCTCGCGACGACCACGGCGATCTCCTGCCCGAGCAGCCCCTGCCCGTCGTCATGGGGGATCGCCCGATCCCCCGGGACGCCGCCGTCCACCGCCACCCCCGGCCGGTCGTCCTCCACCACGGGCATGATCCGGCCGCGCTGCTCGCCGAGCTCCGCGCCGCGGGCGTCCGGAGCGTGTTCATCGAGGGCGGCCCGACCATCGCCACGGCGTTCCTCCGCGCAGGACTCGCCGACACGGTCCTCACCTACCTCGCCCCCGTGCTCCTCGGCGGCCCTCGCCTCGCGATCGGCGACCTCGGTGTCGACAGCATCGGCGAAGCGATCCGACTCACCACCGTCGGCGTCGAACCACTCGGCGACGACCTCCTCGTCATCACGACACCCGACCGCAGCGCCTCCGCCTCGGCCGCCCGCCACCTCACCGCCTGACCCCCAGAGAACGGACCACCCATGTTCACGGGCATCATCGAAGAACTCGGCACGATCGTCGCCATCGACCACGGCGAGGACTCGGCACGGTTCACCGTCCGCGGCCCGCTCGCCCTCGAGGGCACCAGGCACGGGGACTCCATCGCCGTGAGCGGTGTCTGCCTCACCGTCGTCGAGCAGACCGGCGAGACGTTCACGGCCGACGTCATGGCCCAGACCCTCGCGATGAGCTCCCTCGACGGCGTCACGGTCGGATCTCCGGTCAACCTCGAACGCGCGGCCCGCGTCGGCGACCGCCTCGGTGGCCACATCGTCCAAGGTCACGTCGACGGCACCGGCACCGTCCTGGCCACGGTGCCCGGCGAGGCCTGGCGCGTCGTGCGCGTCTCGCTCCCCGCGGCACTCGCGCCGCTCGTCGTCGACAAGGG
>Ga0157369_10008920_pt1 | contig 11488 bp, 11 predicted proteins | sample C25metaG_FD_113461 | JGI IMG/M metagenome (GOLD analysis project Ga0157369, IMG submission 113461) | Corn rhizosphere microbial communities from Kellogg Biological Station, Michigan, USA - C2-5 metaG | ecosystem: Host-associated > Plants > Roots > Rhizosphere > Soil | place: USA: Michigan... | reverse complement strand
TCCCCAAGATTCCAACCTCCGCATCGTCGCGGCCAGCAATATCAATGAGCGCGGACAAATCTCCGGCATGGCATCGGTGATTGCCGGGCCGGATGCGGGCATAGTCCACGCCATTCTGTTGACTCCTGTAGACGAACGCTAGGGATGTCGGTTGCAGGTGTTGCACGTACGCGCCCGGGATCCATTGTGCCAGCGAAGCTTACCACGCTTCGCCGAGAGTCGGCCCCGCACTACTCGAGCAATAAAGGCATTCGTTCCCGTGGGTAAGTGCCTGACCTTTGCTCAATTTGATTCCCCAGACTGCGCGAAGGGTTGGGAACACGAACCCGTGAGGCGTGATAAACAGCACGCCTCTCGGGTTCCCGACGCCCGTGCGTCTGGCCAGCCGGAAGTTGGAAGTTGTCGGACCGCCTTTACTCGCGGGTAGATATCAGGCCGTTGGCATTTCGGAACATCCTGAAGCACACATTGAAGGCACGTCCCGTAAACTCGCTATCTTGCCAACGATGGCGAGGGAAGGTCTGATACGCTGGGATTGCTTCTGAGACGAACTTGGATCGAGGGTAGACAATGCGTATTCATGCTCTGGTTCTTGCAGGTGCAGTGATGGTGAGCGGTGGTATGCAGGTGGGGGCGCAGATGAGTGCTCCTCCGCCGGCGCCGGTGTTGGGTACAAAAGAAGACCCCGCGAAAGCGTTGGACGGTTTGCTCTCCTCGATGGAGTCCCCAGTTGTGGGCGCGGCCAAGGCCATGCCGGCCGATAAGTACAGTTTCGCGCCGGCGCAAGGCATTTTTGCTCCCGCCCAGACGACGCAGTTCGAAACCGTGCGGACCTTTGTGGCGCAGGTGACGCACCTGGCGCAGGCGAACTACTTCTTTTTCGGCTGGAGCGGCATTAAGCCTGACCGCGACGTGAAGGCAATCGGCGCCATTACAACCAAGGACGAAGCGGTGGCTGCTCTCGAAGCATCGTTCGCCTACGCGCACAAGGCGATTGCGACCATCACCACAGAAAATGCGTTTATCGCCATCAAGCCGATCGACGGGTTCACCACGCGGGTCACCATTACCGCTTTCGCAGCGGCCCACGGGTATGATCACTACGGCCAGATGGTGGAATACCTGCGCATGAACGGCATAGTGCCGCCGGCTAGCGCCAAGAAGTAGGTGGTTAGCAAGCGAGTTAATTTACAAGCTCGGCTGATCCCTAACGTCCGCCAGACGCTTTCAGACCCGATCGCTGTCGACCCTGATGAATAGGTCGTTGTGCGCATTGTCGACACCTCGAGAACTGGCAAATCGATTAGCCGCCTCCCATGAGGAGGGGATGCATGAGAGTGGAAATTCGCAAGAATAGTGGCGAGCCCGGCGCCGCGTTAATCCTGCCCCCTAGTTCAAGCACACGACCATACTCAGTACCAAACGCGGGCCATGGGGGAAGGCCGTCATCTCCCGGCTTGCCATCCTTCGCGAACTTCGTCCAATATTGTCGAACCGTCTGACCAAACTTTTCCTGTCCTTCCATGTGGGTCCAGTCACGCGGAAACGTATCGCTGAGGAAGTAGAGCTCCTCGCCATGACAGGCCCCGAGTCTCGCTCGCCGGCCGGTGTCGGCCCATGTGAACCGATACAGGTAAGCGGGCTGGCCCATGCGAGACATGGTGAGCGCCATGGACCAGGCCCCGAATGCAAACATGTCGTTTTGTAACCTCAAGTATTGCCCAGGTACTTCGGCATCGGAAGACGCAGGCCACAACTGGAACTCGCGAGCGGCCGAAACAACAACTGAAAGCTGATACAGCTTTGTCGGTGCCTGCCAATCCACCTCCCGGACGCAGGACCCTTCTTACCTCCTTGAGCACCCTGTCCTGTAGCGCGGGCGACGGGATGTGGTGCAACATCGTAAACGCGACACACCCTGAGAAAGTCGCCTCCGGGAACGGCATCGATGCTGCGTCGCCTGTAACCACCTTCACGTTGCTGCCCTGCAATCGCCCGCGTAACGCTTCTGCCAAACGAGGGTCAGCCTCGATCGCCGTAAGGTGAAGCACTCGCCTGCTCAGAATGTCTGACGTGACACCTGGACCGGGCCCGAGTTCCAGAACATCGTCTCCTAACTCAGCGTCGGCAAGAACCGACGGTACCCGCTCTTCAAGCGTGTTCCGCCATCGGGTCGAGTTGCAAATCCAGTGGTGAAGCCGATTCATGGATGGAGTCCAATCACGTGCTAACTGGCTAAGAATAGGAATTGTTCTTCCCATGCGCATTCGATATTGTGTCAATTAGTGTCGAAAACACGACAAACCGCGTTCTTTGACCCTTCGCCGCGTGACAGGTCGACAATTAGCACATTTAGTCGGGATTATCCGACGGGACATCGGATTCCGTTGCATTTCCATATTCGCGATCAGTTGGTTTTTGCTTCGCGCGGAGTGATGACCGTTTCAGCAAACCACGGCGCATGGGTCGTGCCGGTACATCGCGCAGTATGGATCACCGCAAAAAGTGCACACACGATTGCGATGTCGGGAAACGTATCAATGCGGACCCTCTACCTGAGGCCGGGCTTGGCTGATTCGCTACCGCGGGAGTGCTGTGTGGTCAATGTTTCGCCCCTGCTCAAAGAGCTCATCTTGCACGCATGCCGCATCGGTTCTCTGCGACGAGCCCTCGCCTGGCAGAGCCACCTGATCGATGTCATCATCGACCAGCTTCAGACGATCAAGGCAGCGCCCCTTCAGCTCTCACTTCCTGAGGATCCGCGGGCTGTGAGGATCGCTAACGCTGTGCTCGCCAACCCGTCCGATCCGAGACGGCTCGGTCAGCTCGCGCGAACAAGTGGCGCTAGCGGCAGGACGATTGAGCGACTCTTTGTTGTGGAGACCGGAACAACATTTGGCAAGTGGCGACAACAGGTGCGACTCATGGAGGCTATGCGCCTGCTGGGCGGAGGCGCCAACGTCACGGAGGCGGCGTTCGAGGCCGGTTACTGTTCGTCGAGCGCATTTATCGCTGCCTTTCGCAAAATGCTTGGATCATCGCCGACGCAATATTTCCGAGACCCTGCGGCCGGATACGGTCCGCGGATTCAGCGACGTCGATGAGATGTGGCCCAGCGGCATGGGTCGTCTTTTCAATGGGCTCAGTTGTTAGGAATGACCAGATTGCGAAACAGCTTCCAGGTTCCATCCGCTTGCTTCTGCCAGACCGTTAGGTACCGGTCCAAGATTGTCTTCCCACCAGGGAAGTGCGCCCGGGCCTCACCCCACTCATAAACGTAGCGCCCTTGCTGAACCGCTCCTCTACTTGTCACAGAAGCTGAGTCGGCTTTTCCAAGCTTCCCCATTTCTTCCTTCATGTGCTCTCCCAGGGCAGAACGTCCTGAAATACAGTTTCCTTCCGGGCTGCAGTCAACCGCGTCCACTGTGTTCCCCGGAACAAGGAGAGCGACATTCCCCTCCTTCATGGCATCAACCCATTGCTGGTTCCCAGCGTCAATTTGCTGGCGGGCGTCGGAATCAATCGGTTTGCTCTGTGCCAGGCAAGTTGCGCAGCAGAGTAGTAGAAACGACATCAACGTCAACTTTCCCCTAGTTCTCATGGCAATATCCTCCTGGTTGAATTGCGAACTACAAGTGGGGGTCGGGTACTCGTCTCAAAAGGCCGTGACCTTCCTTGGGGATCTCCAGACAAGGCCGCCAATCTTGTCGATCACGATGATTTATGGTTTTCGTAATACCGGCGCGCCTTGGCCCTGCTGCCGCAATCGTTCATGTCGCACCAGCGGCGCCTCTTCCCGCGGCTTTCATCTAGAAAAAGCCAGCCACAGCTCCCTCCTTCGCATACCCCAATTCGTGCAGCCTTGGGCGAGCAATACAACGAGAGCGCTTCGGTTGCAAGGAGTCCGCAGATCTGCTCGGACGCATGGGATGGGGCTGGACGCCACTGACCTACGTTGTCGCTGAAGACGATTTCTGGGCGAGAAACTTTGGCGCGCTCGCGGATGGCATCGAGATCTCGCTTCGATGGTCGACCCGCTCCGGCGATCGCCAATCCGATGCGATAGACAGCCTCACGAAGCACGATGATTTCATCGAGAGGCTCTGGATACCTCATCAATTCGAAATAAGACTGAGGCGCGATCAAGCCGGCCTGAGCTGCCCATCGCAGAAACGACTCCCAGTCGAGTAACAGTTCATCGGGCCGCGCGGCAAGGTGTTCTCCAGCCGTATTGCAGAAGTCGAGTGCCAGATGCCCACTGATTTGGTGGGCAATCATCTGCCGTGGGACGAGGGCTTCAGGACCGCCGCGCGATGGGCGGCGTTTAATTGGCGTCGCTCCGGCTTTCGGATGGGCTGTTTTCGTCATCTACAAAGAACAGTACCATCTAACCGGTTAGATAGCAATAGTGCAGATTGAAATCATGTTTCTAAGGTTGCCGCCATGAACAGTGGCCATCGCCGTCAGGCGTGTACCGCAGCGCGCGCGCGCATCCTACGACTGGGCCACGATTCACGCCATCCTGGATAGCGCGTTTCTGGCCCACGTCGGCTTTGCCGGGTCGCCAATTCTATCTTCGGATTACCGTGCCAATTGGTTCTCCAGCAAGTGCCCGCGTCAAATTGCCAGGCACAAGCCCATTCACAATTCGGACCTCCTTCATGAGCTTCGCTCTGGTCAGGAGATGGAGAACCGCCGGCTCGACAGGCAGCGTTGACAAATTCTTCTCGATCAACTCGCGGGCGCAGATTTCCCGGATGAACTCTGCATTTGGATCGAGGTGTGGGTCCGCGGTATAAAGTCCATCGACATCCTTGAGGTAGATGACGCTGCGGGCTCCAAAAACTTCGCCAATCAGGTACGTCCCTGCATCACTTCCGTGGGGCGGCAGTTTGCCCAGCGCCGGTGGATGTTCCCACAACGCGTAAGGAGGAATCCCATTGAAGACAGCGCCTCGAGCCGCAGCGAGCATTGCGGGAAGCAGCTGTACGACAAAGGGAGCTTCCAGGTAGACGAACCCGTGTTGCGCAAGAAGACAGGAAACCATGTAGGCGTTTTGCGCGGCGTCCTTTGCGCTGAGAACCGCCAACGCTCCGGTTGGCAAGCCCAGGTCAAGTCCCACCGAGAAGATGTGACGCGACCGCACTCCGGCACCTACGCCGATGATCATGCGATGGCTCGACTGATTGCCAACGATCTCCTCCAGAAGCGGCAGCAGCGCAGATCGGCCGCGATCCATGATGGAGCGGCCACCGATCTGGATGACGTTCACATCAGGAAGAATGGAACAGACGGGCCCATCGGTGCGGGAGATCAGACCCTTGTCCATCAGGGATTCGCGCATCAGGGACGATTGCACATGCTGAGATTCAGAGTTATGGTTGCTCATCGTGCAGTTCCATCCTTATAGATGATGGTCCCTACCGGCTCACCCTCCAGCGCAGCCGTCAGTTGACCAGGCTTGAGCCCATTCACGAATTGAATCTCATGAATGTTGCGCGCACGCGTCATGAAATCGAGGACGGCCCGTTCGACAATCAGGTCATCTAAATCCATCGCCAGCAACTCTTCGACGCTGATTCGCGGGATATGCCGTGAGGACGAGTCCTTTTTCGGATCGGCAGTGTGAAGGCCATCCTCGTCCTTCACATAGATCATCTTGCGAGCTGCAAACACCTCAGCCATCAGGAAGCATCCACAGTCAGTGCGTTGCGGGGGGATTCGGCCACTTGCCGGATTATGCTCCCAGAGCTTGTAAGGAGGCATGCCCTGGCAGACCACGGCATTGCGTTCCATCAGGTAATGGGGCAGCGTGCCAAACCCTTCCGGCTCGATGAAGGGGATTCCGTACTGGGCGAGAAGGTAGTGGAGCATTTGGGCGTTCTGCCAGGCAACGGCGGTCCCAAGTACGGTGAGAACTCCCGTCGGAAGACCGAGATCGATTGCCAGGCTGTAAATGTGCCGCGCACGGGTGCCGGCTCCGGTTCCGAGAATCATCTTGTGGCGAGGAAGATTATCGACAATCTCCTGCACGAGCGGGTACACCGCACTGCGCCCACGATCCATGATGCTTTGGCCGCCAATCTTCACAACATTGACCCAGGGCAAGATGGCGAAGTCGGGCGTCTGCTCAGTCGCCTTCAATAATCTGGCATCCGTGAGAGAGCCCGAGAGCAGCTGATTGCCGAGGGCAGTGGCCGAAGCTTCGTTTTCAGTTTCTGGCTTATCCATCCAGTTACGTTCGGAACTCGCGCTCCGCTCCTCGTTGGAATTGAAAGACGTTTACCTCGTAGCTGCGTGTCTCGGGAAAGGGTGTATCCAGCGAACCGAACGTCGTCTCGGCCCAGTTGCGCAGGCGTTCAAGCACCAGTCGCTGTACCCCGCAAGGTAATGCGGCAAATCTCGCCCCGGTTCGGTGGCGATCGAGAAACTCCTGTGCGCTGGCAGTCACCTGCCAGGAGTGCGCGACGCGGTGTTTATGCGTTTCTGACGCTGATTTGAGCCAGGCCAGTGCTTCTCCGCGTGCCTCACCCGGACGGTGACTGGCAAGTTGTAACTGATCGAGGATGGCTCTCATCTGGCGCTTGAATTGTGCATCTACGCCCGATTCTGAGCTCACAATCTGACCCACGCTCACATATCCGCCGGGCCGTAATACGCGGAGTGCCTCCGTGAGAATGCTCCTCCAGTCATTCGCGCCGCTGAGGACTTGCATCAACAGGACAATGTCGAAGGAACCGTCAATGAACGGCAGCTGACCTCCTTCGCTGTGCACCAAAATGCAACGAGGAGATCTGGAGTGAAACTCCTGCAGCATGGCGAGAGATGTATCCAGGCCGATGTAGAAATCGTTCGCATCGACAAATGCCCTGCCGATTCTTCCCGTTCCTGCCCCGATGTCGAGCACTCTGGCAGGTGGTGAAATGCCGGCTGTGGCATAAATGGCTGCGCGAATCGTCTCCGACGCGCCCGCCGGCAGGGAACGATGTCGTTCGAAACTCGGTGCGGTCAGGTCGAACGCGCTGTTTTCCGTTGGCCCGGCCCCAGGGCCGAAGGCGCGCTTTTGCGGGCTATTCTGCTCAGGGTCTTCGGGCAGAATTGGCGGCACCTGACCTCCATGTACCTTCTAGCTATGACGGAAGCAGCTCCCCGCATCGGGCATGTCGCCCAACGCGCTCCTAGTGGTGCGAGTACAGCGTCTTGTCGGGAACCACCTCGATCAGTTGCATCATGCCCCGGTCTTCGTGGATCAGGATATGGCAGTGCAGAACGTACTGACCGGGGAAATCCACGAAACGCGAACGCATTTTGAACCAGCCTGGGATGGTCTCTGTGCATGCGCCGCCAGCGCACTGGGTGTACGGCTGAAGCCTTTTGGGACAGGTCTCGACCTTGTTTGGATCCGAGCATTGGCTGGTGATGTCCCACTGGCTTCCGGTGGGAATGGCGAATGTATCCCACCAGACGTATGGCGCCTGAGGTTGTTCCGACGGGCACGGCTTGAACGTCGAGGGGTCATTTGGATCTACATAGCATGGGTTGCCTTTGGTCGTTGCCGCTTTGCTGTTCGGTTCGAACGTCTCGGTAATCTGGAATGGATTAATGTGAATATGGAACGGGTGCGCTTTGTCGTTCGCCTGGTTCATCACCGTCCACTCTTCCGCCGTGTTCAGCAGCATTGCCTGGCTAATCTGATTCGGGTTGAAGCGCTTTCCGTCAATGGACGTGTTGCCGGCCCCGAAGATCAAGGTGCGATGCACAAGGGTATCGGATTCAGAGATGTCTTTAAGGAAAGGCGGAAGCGCTGGAAAATCAGTTTCCTTCTGAATGAAATCCATGGCCGGCTTGATCTCCTCGCCGGCTACTTTCACTGTAAGTAACGGAAACGAGTAGCTGGCATCGGGAGCTGTCTGGCAACCCGCGGGAGAGTCTGAACATGTCTGAAGCGGCAATCCCGTGTTTGCAAACGCCTGAAGCACGTAAGTCCCAGGCTGCATCGGCGCTTTCACCAGCAGGTCGGCGCGATTGGCGGGCGCGAGGTTGAAGTTGTTGTTCGCTCTTCCAAGCCGCTGGTAGTTTGCGAAGTCGAATTGCACCCCGTCCTGCGCGATCTGACGCCATTGTACGCACGGAACTACGATTGCTGTCGGCCCCGGCTGGTTGCAGGGTTGACTCTTTCCTTCCGGCGTGAAGCTTACAAATTCGACCGAATCGCGAAAAGCGCCGTTGATAATGCGCCACAATTGCACTTCACCGGGCTGCATGGTGATAGCGGGGCCTCGCCGGCCGTTGATCGAGATAGGCGGCCGGGCTGCACCCGGCTTGTTTTGAGAGGAGGGGTCGAGCACCGGGAATGGCGTGGACGAAATCTGCTGCAACATGAGCACCTGTTCGCGCAGATTCGGGCCATAAAACTTGTGCAGGTCATCATCGTATTGGCCTTCAATAATGAAAGCACCGGTCATTCCATTGGCGACATTCAGCGCCGTGGAACCGTGCTTGTGCGCGTGATACCAATGAGTTCCCGGAGACTGTCCCATCAGCGCGGGTTCCTTGCTCGGCGGCGTGGGCACATCGTACTTCGCCAGGCGGAAGCAATAGGGATAGGCGCCGAACTGGTTCTGCGGCCACAGCCCATGGGCGATTTCCTCGGCATTCACCGGCCACAGTTGCATCGACTTCGGAAGTGTGCCTGGCTGTCCCTTGTACGGGAAAGTTGAATCGTACTGCTGAAGTAGCTTTTTCTGGTTATCTCGCCATGCTTCAGGAATGTCATCCCACATCCCCGCCGGACCGTTCTGCTCGCACGCATTGAATATCTGCGTAAACTGCTCCTTCACAAAGGAGTCGCTCGGTTCGAAATCGGCGCCCTTTTCGAACGACGGCGGGATGTACACAAGCACGTTGTCGCCCGTGGTGCTCGGCGTGGTATGAGTGCCATGAAAATGAAGATTGGCGAAACTGGATCCGTGCAGGCAATCGGGCATGAAGTCGCCGCCGGTTGGGTAGATAGGCGCATTCCGGTTGGTCCAGATCACGGAGCCATCGTCTACTGTCTCTCCGGGAGTCTGCGGAAAATTCGGAGTATTCCCGCCGCTGGTGCCTGCCCGCGTCGCGGTATACACGTAGCCGGCCTGGTTGTTCGTGAGCGGCTTGATCGTAGCCCCCAGCCTATAAGTCTTGTTCGGTGTCCAGTTGGGGCGGTTCGTATTGGCAAATACCTGATCGCATCCCTCGGTGCGGCCGAACTCAGCCTGATCGAGGCTGTAAGAAAAGTGCTGCAAATTGATTTTGTTCTGAAACGTGATCTCGATCAGATCTCCGACCCGCGCGCGCAAGGTGGGGCCGGGCATCGGCTCAGTGCCAGTCGGCCAGGGCTGCGGATGATTCAGATCGGTTCCTACAAAGTAACGAAGGTCTTGGCTTGCGCAGCGAGAGTCGGTCGTGGATTGCCCGGGAACACCCGCCGAGCCCCAGATTGTCCGCATTCCGTCTACGAGGGTGATGTTGCCTTTCAGGATGCCATCGTCGCCGCGTTTGATCTCCGGCATGGTGAGCAGATCCTGCCCGGATGCCGGGCATGCCACAATGACCGGACTCTGTTGACCGCTGGCCGGCACTGCGGTCAGGCAAGTCAGCGCAACTGTGCAAGCAGAGGCAAAATGAAGCAGCCGACCTGCAAGTGGTCTCGTTCGAGAAGTCCAACGCATACCGATATAGTTGTGAACTGACATACAGTTACCTCTCAATTTCGCCAGGACCATTTTTGGTTGTCTATGAGACCTGAATCGTGCCTTGCTCATCCGGATGAAGGGAGCAGACGTACTTCAGAGTTCCTCCAACGGAGGGGGAAAATGGCTCAGACGTCGAGTGCGCCGCGATCTTGTTTGGCATAAAGAACGTAGCGTTGATGCTTCCATCACTGTTCAGCAGGCCAGGCCAATGAGCTGCATTATCATTGTTGGCCCAGAAGATCTGGTCGCCTGGCTCTACCTGAAGGAGGGGGTCAGGGTTGAATTGGGCCTCGGGCGGCGGCGATGTGTTCGAGTTGATGCTGATTGACCAGGTGAATGGCATCGGCGTTTCTCCTTGCGGGCATTCCACTGCGTTCGCAATCACTGAAACACCGCGAGCACGGAAATCGTCAGTTCCGTGTCGTATGGATCAGCGAGACGTGGACTTCAGAAGGAAGCACCGATCTGGAGAAAGTACGGAAGAGCAAAGCGCAGCTGTCTACGCTGCTTGCGAGATGTTGGAAGGGAAAGCAAGTGCGACTGTTCCGCCGTTGTAACTCATCGTTGTAGCTGTGGTCAAGCAAATTCCCAGGCCGGGTAAACCAAGACAGTACTCCCGAATCAGCTCGCATCGTAGCTCTACGGGATGGATGAAGCAGGGCGGCTCGGGAGTGACTTGCATCCGCCAAGTTACAGGCACACGTTTGGGGTCAGTTAGTTGACAAGGCCGTCGGCCTCTCTGATAATTGCCTCGTCCTTTCCCCATGCGTACGCAAGCGGGTTGATGCCATTACCCGATTGTTCCTCAGAGTTGTATGGAGCAATGCTCCTAACAACCAATGCACTTCGTGTCGCCTTTGCGTCGGGCACACGACCAGGTTTCTAACTCAATACCACAGGGCAGCGCCAGGGCTGCGTCCGCGAGTGTTTTCCTCTCGCGCAGGCTAAGCTTTTACGCGCTCAGGGGAAAACGATGACCCATCGCGCTGGAACAACTCGTCGTACTTTTCTGAAGACTTCCGTTGCCGCCGCCGGAGTTGCGGCTTTGCCACGACATTTCGCCCTCGCTCGGCCCACCGCAAAGTACCGCCGCTACAATGTCACCAGCCCGCAAGGGCAGAAGGCGCTTGCAAGTTATGCAAAGGGCGTTCAGGCGATGTTGAACCTACCGCCCGATCACGCACAAAACTGGTTTCGCAACGCGTTCATTCACCTGATGGACTGTCCGCACGGCAATTGGTGGTTTTACGTGTGGCATCGGGGCTTCCTGGGGTATTTTGAGCAGACCATCCGCAATCTGAGCGGCGATCCCGACTTCGCCATGCCCTACTGGGACTGGACGCAACTGCCGCAGATTCCAGATTCGATGTTTGACGGCGTGCTTACGCCCACCGGCTCCGCATTCGAACCCTACACCAAGGACATCAACACGTTCACGTCCTTCATACAGCCAACGCTCAAGCAATATTGGGACGGTCTCAATGCCGACCAGCACGGCCAGCTGAATCGCCGCGGATATACCAGCTTTGACGCCATGTGGAACGATGTGACGGGCTACACCACGACACCGCCTCCGCCGCATGTCGACCCCACCAACACGGCCTTTGCGCCGACTTCCATCGCTCGCTATCTGAGCCGCACCAATCCCAAGCTCGTGCCGGATGTGGCCTACAACGTGTCAGCATTTGTGGTCTACTCGGGCCTTTTGCCAACTGACTTCTACGATCCGATCACGCAAATCAGCTTCAACAGTT
>Ga0157369_10008919_pt1 | contig 11489 bp, 8 predicted proteins | sample C25metaG_FD_113461 | JGI IMG/M metagenome (GOLD analysis project Ga0157369, IMG submission 113461) | Corn rhizosphere microbial communities from Kellogg Biological Station, Michigan, USA - C2-5 metaG | ecosystem: Host-associated > Plants > Roots > Rhizosphere > Soil | place: USA: Michigan... | reverse complement strand
GCGGACGACTTCGCCGCGGTCGCCAAGCTTCTCGAGGACGACGAGCGCTCATTCGGCCGTCGCGCCGACGTCAGCGCCAACAACATCCGCGAATGGACGCAGTTCACCGACCTGCCGAACGAATCGTGGCTGTACGAGGACGAAGAAGGCCCTGCGGCGGTCGGCTTCGTGCACGTGTACGGGATCGTCGGGGTCGGCGTCGGTGTCGTCCATCCCCGTGTCAAAGGACGGGGGATCGGCCCGGAGCTGCTCGAGCGAAGCGACGCTGCGCTCCGGGATCGCGAGATCGAGAAGATCCACCAGTTCGCGCTCGGGAGCGACACCGCAGCGCACGCACTGCTCGAGAGTCGGGGCTACCACGACGCACGCCACTTCTTCGAGATGGCGATCGAGCTGGCCGAACGCCCGGACGTGCCCGACGTGGCGATCGAGACCTTCAGCGGCGAGGACGCCGACGCGCGCGCGTTCCACGAGGCACTCAACGAGGCCTTCCAGGACCACTGGGAGCATCAGGACCAGGGCTTCGACAAATGGTGGGAGCGCCATCGCGCCAATCCGAGCTACGACCCGACGCTCTGGTTCGTGATTCGCGACGGCGACGAGATCGCGGCGACGTGCCGCAACGAAGCCAACCGCAACGGCGGCGGCTATGTCGCGACGCTCGGCGTCCGGCGTCCGTGGCGCGGCAAGGGGTATGCGAAGGCGTTGCTGCTCCACACCTTCCGCGAGTTCTGGGATCGCGGGATGCCGCGCGTGACCCTCGGCGTGGACGCGTCGAGCCCGACGGGCGCAACGCATCTGTACGAGCGCGTCGGCATGCACGTCGAGTCGGAGAACGTCGTCTTCGAGAGGCTGTTGACGCGATGAGCACGCTGCGCGCGAAGTGCCCGACGTGCAGGGCGATGACGGCGGTCGCCGTCGGCTCCGACTACGAGTGCCATTCGTGCGGGCGAACGTTCGCGGCCGGGATGGTGCGCGTTCCGCGCGCGTGGGGCGACGGCGGCGAGGCGATGATCGAGTCGGCGACATTGCCGCTCGACTATCCCGAGACCGCCGTGATCGAGGAGGACTCCCTGCACGCGCAGAACCTCGCCCTCGCCTCCGATCTGCCCGTGCGGCCGCTCATCCTCGGCGGCTGTTGCTGCTCGCACGTCGGAGCCATCGAGGCGCTCTCGTCGCGCCACGACCGGCTCGGCATCATCTGGTTCGACTCGCACGGCGACCTGAACACGCCGCAGACGTCGCCTTCCGGCAACCAGTGGGGGATGCCGCTGCGGATGGTGATCGACAGCGGTGCGGTCGACGCGCAGGACGTCGCGCTCGTCGGTGCGCGCAATCTCGATCCGCCCGAGGTCGAGTTCATCGCGGCGGCCGGGATCCACGACGATCCGCGGGCCGTGCTCGACCGTGTCGGCTGCGTCTACGTGGCGATCGACTGCGACGTCTTCGACCCGGCGGAGCTCTCGGTCTTCATGCCCGAGCCCGACGGCCCGAGCCTCGCCGATGTGGAGCGGCAGCTGGCCGCGATTCGCGAGTCCGGCACGGTTGTCGGCGCCGGCCTGACCGGCCTGGCGCCCGACCCGGCGAACGTCGAAAAAGTCGAGCGCCTGACCGCGGCGTTGGGGTTCTAAGCTACCCGCCGTGACCAACGTCGACGTCTCGGTCCAGACCGGCGACCAGCCGGCTCCGCCGCCCAAGCATCCGAACACCTGTCCGAGCTGCCACTCGCACTACCGCGACGACGAGCTCGAAGCCGCGCTGTGGGTCTGTGCGCATTGCGGCCATCACTTCCCGATGCGCGCGCGTGCGCGGATCGACTACTTGGCGGATCCGGGCTCGTTCGTCGAGGAAGCGACCGACCTGCACAGCGAGGACCCGCTCGGCTTCTTCGACCTGCGGCCGTACACGGACCGCATCGCCGAGGCCGAGCTCTCGACGGGGCTCTCCGACGCGATGGTGATCGGCCAGGCCACGCTCGACGGCCGCGGCTGCGAGCTCGCCGTCATGGACTTCAAGTTCATGGGCGGCTCGATGGGGAGCGTCGTCGGCGAGAAGTTCTCGCGCGCATGTGATTCCGCGGCAGAACGCGGGGTTCCGCTGATCTCGGTCACGAGCTCCGGCGGCGCGCGCATGCAGGAGGGAATCCTCGCGCTCATGCAGCTGCCGAAGACGGTTTGCGCCGTCGAGGACCTCCACGACGCCGGCCAGCCGCTGCTCAGCGTCATGGCGCACCCGACGACCGGCGGCGTGCTCGCAAGCTTCGCCACGCTCGGCGACGTCCTGCTCGCCGAGCCCGGCGCGCTGATGTCGTTCGCCGGTCCGCGCGTCGTCCAGCAGATCACGCGCGAGAAGCTGCCGGAGGACTTCGGCCTGGCCGAGCAGAACCTCCGTTTCGGGAACATCGACGCGATCGTTCCCCGTCCCGAACTGCGCGGCAGGCTCTCGGCGCTTCTCCGGTTGTTCGATGCCCCAATCTGATGCCACCGTCTGAGCACGAGCTCCGCCTCCGCGAACGGCTCGGCCGCTTGCGGAACATGCCGCTGCTCGGGGGTGCGAAGCTCTCGGGCGACTTGCAACGGTTCCAGAAGCAGCTCGACCGGCTGCAGCAGGAAGCAACGGACGAAGAGATCTGGCGTTCGGTCCAGCTCGCGCGTCACGACAACCGCCCGTACACCCTCGACTACGTCGTCCGGCTCCTGGACGATTGGTTCGAGCTGCACGGAGACCGGTTCTCGGAGGACGACGGCGCGATGGTCAGCGGGCTCGGGAAGCTCGACGGACGCACTGTCGCGCTCGTCGGCCAGCAGAAGGGCCGAGACATCAAGGAGCGCGCCGAGCGCCGCTTCGGCATGCCGGATCCGGAGGGCTATCGAAAGGCGATGCGCGTCATGGAGCTCGCCGACCGGCACGGCTTCCCGGTCCTCTCGCTCGTCGACACGCCGGGCGCCTACCCCGGCGTGGCCGCCGAACAGCACGGGCAGGGCGGGACGATCGCCGCGTCGCAGGCCGTGATGGCGCGGCTGAACGTCCCATCGGTCGCGTGCGTGATCGGCGAAGGCGGGTCGGGCGGGGCGATCGCGATCGCGCTCGCCGACCGCGTCCTGATGCAGGAGAACGCCATCTATTCGGTCATCTCGCCGGAGGGCTGCGCGATGATCCTCTGGCGCGACGCAGGCGAGGCGAAGAAGGCGGCCGCCGCCTTCAAGCCCGACGCCGCCCACTGTCTCGAGCTCGGCGTGATCGACGGGATCGTCCCCGAGCCCGACGGCGGGGCCCAGAACGACCACGACGAGGCTGCGCGCCTGTTGAAGGAGGCGATCGCCGAGAATCTCGAGGAATTGGTGGACATCCCGGGGGACGAGCTCCGCCGCCGCCGGCGCGCAAAATTCCGCTCTTTGGGCGTTTTCGCGTAGCGCTGTCCACAGCGTCCACAGGCTTATCCCCGGCGGGTCGTATCGTCTGAGACGATGGTCCTTACGACTCGAGGCCGGCAAAGCCGGCCCCGAGCATCGACCCCCCCGCTGGGTGGAGAAGACTGCCCAAGCTGTTTCACGGCTCTTGCCTATCCAAACCTGGAGTCGGGTACGGTCGGCGGGATGGCCGAGAAGCTCCGCGAATACGAGCAGAAGCGGCACCGCGGCGGCACGCCCGAGCCGTTCACGTCGAAGCGAAGAGGCCGGCAGAAGGAGCCGATCTTCGTCGTCCAGCGCCACGACGCGCGGCGACTCCACTACGACTTCCGGCTCGAGCTGGAAGGCGCGCTCGCCTCGTGGGCCGTCCCCAAGGGCGTCCCCCTCGAGCCCGGGCAGCGTGTGCTCGCCGTCCACGTCGAGGACCATCCGCTCGACTACGCGACCTTCGAGGGCGAGATCCCGGCGGGCAACTACGGCGCCGGCACCGTCGAGATCTGGGACAACGGCACGTTCGAGCTCGTCGAGCGGAAGCGCGACGGCGGCCTGACGGTCCACCTCCACGGCAACCGGCTCGAGGGCACGTGGACGCTCGTGCCGGCGCACCTCGACGGCGACCCGAAGAACTGGCTGCTGATCAAGAAGCACGACGAGGTGAACCTCGAGGTGCGCAACGACTACCGGCCGATGCTCGCGACGCTCTCCGAGGATCTCCCACGCGGCGGCGACTGGACGTACGAGATCAAGTGGGACGGCTACCGCGCCCTCGGTTACGTGCGGAACGGCGCGGCGCGGCTCGTGTCGCGCAACGGAAACGACCTGACCGATCGCTTCAAGGACGTGGCGAGGGCGCTCGAGAAGGCGACGCGCTCACCGGAGTGCGTCGTCGACGGTGAGGTGTGCGCGCTCGACGACCAGGGACGTCCGAGCTTCAGCGCGATGCAGCAGGGGAAGCGGGCGCTCGTCTACGCAGTCTTCGACGTCCTCGAGGTCGACGGTGTTCCTGTTCTCGACCTGCCCCTCGAGGAACGGCGCCGACGGCTCGAGTCGCTGCTGAACACGAAGACGAAGGGCGCGCACATGGTGCAGCTCTCCGCGTGGTTCGACGACGGCGAGGCGCTGCTCGAGGCCGCGAAGCAGCAAGACCTCGAGGGCGTGATGGCGAAAAAGCTCGGCACCCGCTACTGCGAGGGCAAGCGGAACCGCGACTGGTTGAAGATCAAGACGCACGGGCGCCAGGAGTTCGTGATCGTCGGTTACACGAAGGGCGAAGGCAGGCGCGCACGCAGCTTCGGCTCGCTCGTGCTCGCCGTCAACGAGAGCGATGGGCTGCGCTGGGTCGGCAACGTGGGGACGGGCTTCGGCGAGAAGACGATCCGCGATCTCCTCGATGCGCTCGAGCCCCTTCGGGTCGACACGTCCCCGCTCGGCGCCGTGCCGAAGATGCCGCGCGTCAAGAAGGGCGACATCGTCTGGGTCGAGCCGCAGCTCGTGGCAGAAGTGCAGTTCGCGGAGTGGACGCATGACCGTCACCTGCGCGCGCCGTCCTTCCAGGGACTGCGCGACGACAAGCCCGCCAGTGACGTCCAGCCGGAGACGGCGCGCGTGAAGCTCTCGAACCCGGACAAGGTCTTCTGGGCGGACGAGGGGATCACGAAGGCGGACCTCTTGGAGTACTACCGCGCCGTCGCGCCCGTCCTCGTCCCACACCTTCGCGGGCGCCCGTTCACGATGCGTCGCTATCCGGACGGCGCGGCCGGGAAGGCGTTCTTCCAGAAAGACGCGCCGAAGGGGATGCCGGAGTGGATCCCGACCTTCCACGTCCAGGTCTCGACGCGCGAGTCGCCGCCGCGCAAGAAGTGGATCGACGCGCCGCTGGTCGACGACGAGGACGCCTTGCTCTGGATGGTCAACATGGGCTGCATCGACATGAACACGTGGTACTCGCGCGTCGACAAGCCCGACCGCCCGGACTTCGTGCTCTTCGATCTCGATCCGTCACCCGACGTCGGCTTCGCCGAGACGATCCAGGTCGCGCTGATCGTCAAGGCCGCACTCGACGGGCTCGGTCTCGTCAGCTTTCCGAAGACGTCGAGCGCCGACGGCATGCACATCCTCGTCCCGATCGAGCGGCGCTACACGTTCGACGACACGCGCGAGTTCTCGGAGATCGTCGCCCGCGCGATCGCGCGGGCGCATCACGGGCTCGCGACGAATGAATGGTCGAAGGCGAAGCGCCGCGGGGTCCTCATCGATTCGAACCAGAACGGCGAAGGGAAGACGATCGCCTCCGCGTACAGCGTTCGTCCGCGACCGGGCGCCCCGGTCTCGACGCCGCTGCGCTGGGAAGAGGTGAACGATGAGCTCGATCCGCTCGCCTTCACGATGGACGTGGTGCTCGAGCGCGTGCACAAGCACGGCGACCTGTTCGAAGGCGTCCTGACGACGCGTCAGCGGCTCGACCGCGCGCTCAGCGCCCTTCGCTGAGCGGGAACGTGCCGAGCTCGACGACGTCGCGCTTGAAGAGCAACGCCACGGTCCAGTCGACGACGACCCGCAGCTTCCGTGAGGTGAGCGGCAGCTGGTAGAGGTGGTACGACCGGGTCACGAACCACCCCGGGAAGCCGCGTAACCGCAGCCCGAGCACGTCTGCGATTCCCTTGTAGCGGCCGAGCGTCGCCACCTGGCCGAGCATCCGGTAGCCGTACGGCTGCGGGTCCCCGCTCAGGTTCTTGGCGAGGCGCCGCGCCTGGCGGAGCGCGTGCTGGCACGTGGGCGGATCGGGACGGTCGGCCTTTCGGTTCGGGACGCGGGCGCAGTCGCCGAGCGCCCAGACGTGGTCGCGAACACGCAGGAGCTCGTCGACGACGACACGGCCGCGCTCGTCGAGCGGAACGCCGAGCTCGCGCAGGAGTGGATGGGGGAGGACTCCTGCCGTCCAGACGAGTGTCCGCGTCGCGATGCGCGTTCCGTCGCCGAGCACCGCCTCGCGATCCGTCGACGAGGCAAGGGTCGTTCCGACGTGGATCTCGACGCCGCGGGCTTCGAGCTCGCGCGCCGCGTATTCGCCGAGCCGGGACGGGATCTCCGGCAGGATCTTCGGCGCCGCGTCGACCAGCACCCAGCGCCGCGGCACCTCGCGCAGCCGCGGGTAGAACCGGAGCGCGTCGTCGGTGAGATCCGAGAGCTCGGCCAACGCCTCGACGCCGGCGTAGCCGGCGCCGACGAAGACGAACGTCAGTCGTTCGCGACGCGCGGTGTCGTCCAGCTCGGCGTCCGCGGCTTCGAGCTCCCGCAGCACGTGATTGCGCAGGTGGATCGCCTCGGAGAGCGACTTGAACGAAAGCGCACCCGGCGGCACGGCACGAGGGACGGCGCCGAGCGCAAGCACGAGCTCGTCCCAATGCACCAGCTGCCGCCCCGCATCCGTCTCGACGGTCGCCGTCCGCGCTTCGAGGTCGACGGCCGACAGCGATCCGAGCAGCAAGTCTGCGTTCGGACACATTGCGCGCAACGGCACGACCGTGTGCCGCGGCTCGAGCGTGCCCGAGGCGGCCTCGGGCAGCAAGGGAGTGAAGAGCATGAAATTGTCGGGACTGACGATGGTCGCCCCGCGTTCCCTCAACAGTCGAGCGACGTATGCGCCGGCGAACCCGCCGCCGGCGACGAGCACGCCGCCACGTGCGCGCCGTTCGTCCACGACGGCCCTTCTACCATGAGACAACCGCCCGGCACCCAGAGACCGCGCCGGTTTCGCCCGCGCTTCCACTGGGAGCTGCTCGCATGCGGGATCGGCGGCCACGAGCTGATCGGCACCGACGCGGCGCACGTGCGGCCGGAGGACGCGGCAATCGTGAGGGAGATCGACGGCGTGAGGTGGTACCGCTGCGTCCGCTGTGACTCCTGGCTGCCGCTCCCTCCGCCGCAGAGCCCGACGCGCGAGGCGCCGCCGCCGCGCGACGAGATCGAGCTGCCGCTGCGCGGCAAGGCGCTGCGCGACAAGATCGTGCTGCGGATCATCGCGATCGACCGCGCGATCCATGTCGTCGTGCTCGCCTTCGTCGCGGTCGCCGTCTTCCTCGTCGCCGCCAACGAGCTGCGGCTCAAGCACTACGTCTTCCATCTCGTCAACGCCGTGCAGGGAACGAGCGGAAACCCGACCGGGCATGCCCACGGTCTTCTGCGCTCGGTGCTGCATGCGCTCGAGCTCCGCTCCTCGACGCTCTACTGGGTCGGCGCAGGCGCCGCGGCCTACGCGGTGCTCGAGGGCGCGGAAGCAGTCGGGCTCTGGCTGATGAAACGGTGGGCCGAATACCTGACGTTCGTTGCGACGACGCTCTTCGTGCCCTACGAGATCTATGAGCTGACCACGAGGGTCTCGTGGTTCAAGATCCTCGCCCTCGTCGTCAATCTCGTGATCGTCGGCTACCTCCTGTTCGCGAAGCGTCTGTTCGGCCTGCGGGGCGGCGTCGAAGCCGAGGAGCGCGAGCGGGCGCGAGATCAGGGCTGGTCAGTGCTCGAGCAGACGGCGCCGTAGGAAGTCGCGCTCGACGTCGCTCGGCGCGAGAGCGACCGCACGCTCGTAGGCGTCGGCCGCGGGGGCACCGAGCCGTCTCAGGAGGTCGGCGCGTGTCGCGTGCAGGAGGTAGTAGTCGTCGAGGCCCTCGATCCCGTCGACGGCGGCGAGGCCACGCTCCGGGCCGTCCGCCATCGCGACCGCCACCGCGCGATTGAGCGCAACCACCGGCGATGAGGTCAGTTGCGCGAGGCGTTCGTACAGGAGCGCGATCTGCGGCCAGTCCGTCTCGTCCTCCGTGTGCAGTTCCGCAATCGCCGCCTGCAGCTGGTACGGGCCGGGCATGCCCAGCGCGAGCGCGCGTTCCAGCGCGGCCCGCCCCTGTTCGATCTCGGGCTCGTCCCACAACGCGCGATCCTGCTCGGCGAGCAGCACGAGCGAGTCGTCGCGTACTCGTGCGTCGCGGCGCGCGTCCTGGAACAAGAGGAGAGCGTGCAAGCCGTGGGCCTCGGCCTCGTCCGGCATGAGCGTCGCGAGCAGCAGCGCGAGCCGCAGCGCCTCGGCGCAGAGCTCGGTTCGAACGGGCGGGCCGTAGCCCGCGTTGAAGATCAGGTAGATGGTCGCGAGCACGGCGCGCAGCCGGTCCGGGAGGACGTGCTCGGGCGGGATTTCGAGCGGAATGCCCGCGTCCCGGATCTTGCGCTTCGCGCGGACGAGCCGCTGGGCGAGCGTCGGCTCCGGAACGATGAACGCGCGCGCGATCTCCGCCGTCGTCAAGCCGCCGACGAGACCGAGCGTCAGCGCGACCTGCGCGTCCGTCGAGAGCGCGGGGTGCGAACAGCCGAAGATGAGCCCCAGCCGCTCGTCCGGGATCACGGCGTCCTCCTCTCCCGGGACCTGCTCGAGGAGCGGCAGCTTCTGCGTGAGCGTGTGCTCGCGCCGGATGCGGTCGATCGCCCGGTTGCGGGCAGTCGCGACGATCCAGGCGCCGGGATTGTCCGGGACGCCGTCGCGCGGCCACCGTTCGGCTGCCCGCACGAATGCGTCCTGCACCGCGTCCTCGGCGAGGTCGAGATCGCCGAGGACGCGGCCGAGGATCGCGATGCAGCGCGCACGCTCGTCGCGGTAGGCGCGGGCGAGGTCGTCGATCGCCTAGCGCTCCACGATCGGACGGACTTCCACCGAGCCGCCCATCCGCGCGGCCGGGATGCGTGCTGCCACATCGAGCGCGCTGTCGAGGTCATCTGCCTCGAAGAGGTAGAAGCCGCCGAGCACTTCCTTCGTCTCCGCGAACGGACCGTCGGTCGTCAGCGCCTTGCCGTTCTCGACCCGAACGGTGGTCGCCGTGGCCGCCGGCTGCAGCTGCTCGCCGCCGTACGTGCCCGGCAGCTCCGAGATGGCGAAGTATTCGCCCATGATCGACTTCTGCTCGTCGTCGGACAGCTGGGCGAACGCCTCGGGCGCCTCGTTCGAATAGATGAGCAATGCGTACTTCACGTGTCCCTCCTTGGGATCGATGTCGAGAGTACGACGAACGGCTCACGCCGAAATCGACATCCTGCGAAGCAACGTCAGCGCGCCCTCCTTGTCCAGATATTCGTTGAGGTTGCCGCACTTCGGGCTCTGGACGCAAGACGGGCAGCCGTGCTCGCAGGGGCAGCCGGCGAGCAGTCGCGCCGTGTCGGCGACCCAGCCCTCGAATTGCTCGAACCCCCGCTCGGCGATGCCGACGCCGCCCGGGTGGCCGTCGTAGATGAAGACCGTCGGTTGCCCGGTGTCCGGATGGAGGTTCGTCGAGAGGCCGCCGATGTCCCAGCGGTCGCACATCGCCCAGAGCGGCAGCAGCGCGATCATCGAATGCTCGGCCGCGTGCAGCGACGACAGGAGCTTCGGCATTGCGTCGAGCCCGTCGAGCTGGCGCGCCGTCGGGATGTACCAGACCGCCTCGGTCTCGAACGTCGTCTCCGGGAGGTCGAGCGCGATCGTCGCGATCGTCGACTGATCGCGGATCTGCTTCTGTTGATACGCCACCACCTGCTCTGTCACCGCGACCCGGCCGAAGGTCAGCTCGAGCCCGCTGCGGCGCTCGACGCGCAGCGGCTCGTCGATGTCGGTCGACGTCTCCTTCTTCGCCTGGGTGTAGTAGTCGCCGCCGAACGGCTCGACGACCACGCGGCGTGCCGCAAGGTCGAGCTCGCGCACGAGCCATTGCTCCCCGAGATGGAGATAGACCGCACCCTCGTGCACCGTCGAGTACGCCCGCTCCCGCTCCACGATGCCGAGCAGCGTGCCGGTGCTCGCGTCGATGACGGTGAACGCGTCGGAGCTCGCCGAGCGGAGTTGCGTGCGCGCGGCGGGATAGTCCTTGCCGGCCCAGACCCAGCCGTGCTTCGTGTGCTGCAGCTCCGGCACGTGCGGCGCGCGCTCGAGCGCTTCGTCGCCGAGCGTGGCGCGGTCGGCGTCGTCGACAGGAGCCTCGTACGCGGCCGCAGCAACGTGACCGTCCAGGATGCGCGGATTCGAAAAATCGCAGATCGCCGCCTCGACGCGACGGCCGAGCAGCGTCTCCGGCTCGCGCATGAAGTACTGGTCGAGCGCGTCCTCCGAGGCGACGAGCATCGCGAGCCCGTGGCCACGCCGGCCGGCGCGTCCCCATTGCTGGCGCAGGCTCGCCACGGTTCCCGGAAACCCGACCGAGATCGCGCAGTCGAGCAGGCCGATGTCGATGCCGAGCTCGAGCGCATCGGTCGCCGTCACGCCGAGCAGCTCGCCGGCGACGAGCCGCCGCTCGATGTCGCGACGCTGCTGCGGCGTGTAACCGGCCCGATACGGCGCGAGCCGTTGCCTTCGTTCCGTGTCGAGCCGGTCGCTCGCCATCCGGTGCACGAGCTCGACGGCCTTCCGCGACTTCGCGAAGCAGATCGTCCGAAGGTCGCGCTGCACGAGCTGCGCGAGCAAGCGCGACGCCTCGCCGAGCGCGCTCGCGCGCAGGCCGAGATCGGGATCGAGCAGCGGCGGGTTCCAGAGCGCGACGGTTCGCTCGGCGCGTGGAGCCGCGTCGCCGCCGATCACCGTCGCGCCGACGCCGAGCAGCGAGTGTGCGAGCTCGCCGGGATTCGCGATCGTCGCCGACGCGAAGAGGAACTGCGGATCGGATCCGTAGACCCGCGCGAGCCGCCGCAACCGCCGCAGGACGTTTGCGACGTGGGAGCCGAACACGCCGCGGTAGACGTGTGCCTCGTCGACGACGACATAGCGGAGGTTGTGCAGGACGTCCGCCCAAAGATCGTGCCGTGGCAGCACGCCGAGATGAAGCATGTCGGGGTTCGTGAGGATGGCGTTCGCCCAGCGGCGGATCTGCCCGCGGCGTTCGTGCGGCGTGTCCCCGTCGTAGATGGCCGCGCGCACCCCCGGCACCGCCAGCTCGCCGAGCGCGCGCGCCTGGTCCTGCGCGAGCGCCTTCGTCGGATAGAGATAGAGCGCGCGATTCTTCGGCTCGCGTGCGAGCGCGTCGAGCACCGGCAGGTTGAACGCGAGCGTCTTGCCGGACGCCGTTCCCGTCG
>Ga0157369_10008918_pt1 | contig 11490 bp, 8 predicted proteins | sample C25metaG_FD_113461 | JGI IMG/M metagenome (GOLD analysis project Ga0157369, IMG submission 113461) | Corn rhizosphere microbial communities from Kellogg Biological Station, Michigan, USA - C2-5 metaG | ecosystem: Host-associated > Plants > Roots > Rhizosphere > Soil | place: USA: Michigan... | reverse complement strand
GGCGGCGACCCGGCCGCCGTCGCCTTCGACGCCGTCAAGGCGGCCGCCGAGCTGGAGGCCGACGTCGTGCTCATCGACACCGCCGGCCGGCTGCAGAACAAGGTCGGGCTGATGGACGAGCTCGGCAAGGTCAAGCGGGTCATCGAGAAGCAGAGCCCGGTCGACGAGGTGCTGCTCGTGCTCGACGCCACCACCGGGCAGAACGGCATGCGCCAGGCCGAGGTGTTCTCGCAGGTCGTCGGCATCACCGGCATCGTGTTGACCAAGCTCGACGGCACGGCCAAGGGCGGCATCGTCGTGGCGGTGCAGCGCGAGCTCGGGGTGCCCGTGAAGCTCGTCGGGCTCGGCGAGGGCCCCGACGACCTGGCCCCCTTCGACCCCGAGGCCTTCGTCGACGCCATCCTCGACTGACCTGCGCCGGTCGTCGGGGGCCGCAGCCCGACTGTCGGTCTCCTGAGAACTTCTGTCCGGGTGTCTCGGGGATCACAGCCCGGAAGGGCCCTTCGTGGTCGAGGGAACGACCCCGTTGTGGAAGGGTCAATGACATGGCCGCCAGGCGCATTGTCCAGGCTCAGGTTGCCGTCGTGGGCGGCGGCATCTCCGGGCTGGCCACCGCGTACTGGCTGGCCACCGAGCACGGTGTGGACGTCGTCGTGCTGGAGGCCGACGGTCGCCTCGGGGGCAAGGTCTCGACCCAGTCCCTCGCCGGTCTTCCCGTCGACACCGGCCCCGACGCGTTCCTCAGCCGTGGCCCCGACCTGGCCGAGCTCGTCTCGCGGCTGGGGCTGACCGACGACGTGGTGAGCCCGCGTGCGGGTGGCGCCTTCATCTGGTCGCGCGGCCGGCTGCGCCGCATCCCGCAGGGCGGTGCGTTCGGCATCCCCGACCGGGTGCTGCCGCTGGTGCGCTCGCGCCTGCTGTCGCCGGCCGGGGTGTTCCGGGCCGGGCTCGACTTCGTGCTCCCCACGACGCCGCTCCCCGCGGACCCCACCGTGGCGGAGGTGCTGCGGCCGCGCCTGGGCGGCGAGGTCGTCGAACGCATCGTGCAGCCGCTGCTCGGTGGCGTGCACGCCGGGTCGGTCGACCGGCTCAGCGCCCGCAGCACCGTGCCCGACGTGGTCGCCCTGGCCGGGTCCAGCCGGTCCCTGGTGCTCGCGCTGCGCCGTCGCAGCGCGTCGGCCCCGAAGCCCACCACTCCACCGGCCCCGCCGCTGGTCTCGTTGCGCGGGGGCCTGACCCGACTCGTCGACGCCGTGGTCGCAGCCGTCGGCGCCGACCGCCTGCACACCACCGCCACCGTCACCGCCCTGCGCCGCACCGGTACCGGGTGGCACCTGACGACGCCCGACCTGAAGGTCGAGGTGCAGCAGGTCGTGCTGGCGACGCCGGCACACGCGAGCGCCGAGCTGCTGGCGGCGGTCGACCCGCGGCTCGCCCACGAGCTGCGCGGCATCGAGTACGTCGACGTCGCCACCGTCACCCTGGCCCTGCCCCGCGCCGAGGTCGGCGAGCTGGTGGGCACCGGCTTCCTGGTGCCGCCGGTCGAGGGGGCCCTGCTCGTCGGCTGCACCTGGCTCACCAGCAAGTGGCCCCACCTCGCCGACGCCACGACCGACACGGTCCTGCTGCGCTGCATGGTCGGGCGCGACGGTGACGACCGCTGGACGGAGATGGATGACGCCGCGCTCGTCGCCGCGGTGCGCGCCGACCTGACCCGCACGATGGGCCTGGACGCCACTCCCACCGCGACCCTCGTGCAGCGCTGGCCCCGCGCCATCCCGCAGTACGTCGTCGGCCACGCCGACCGCCTCGACCTGCTCGACCTCCTCGTCCCCAGCCGGATGCACCTCACCGGTGCCGCCTTCCGCGGCTCGGGGCTGGCGGCCTGCGTGGCCGCCGCCCGGCGCACCGCGAACGACGTCGCCACCGACCTCAACGGGTCCGACCACCCGGACCACCGACCCGACCCGTCCCTGCAAGGAGCGACCCCATGAGCCACCCCGCCGGAATCCCGACGCCCCGCGTCGACTTCGCCGCCCGACCGATGCTGGTCTTCTGGGAGATCACCCGGTCCTGCCTGCTCGCCTGCCGCCACTGCCGTGCGTCGGCCACCGCAGCCCCGCTGCCGGGCGAGCTCAACCGCGCCGAGGGCCTCGACCTCATCGACCAGGTGGCGGGCTTCGGCCGCCCCTACCCGATCCTGGTGCTCACCGGCGGCGACTGCCTGCTGCGCGAGGACGTCTTCGAGCTGGTGGCCCACGCGACCGAGCTCGGTGTGCCGGTCTGCCTGTCCCCGTCCGTGACGCCGATGCTGACGCCCGAGTCGATCGCCCGGATGGCCTCGTCCGGGGTGAAGGCCGTCTCGCTGTCGCTCGACGGCTCCAGCCCCGGGACCCACGACGGCATCCGCGGCATCCCGGGGCACTTCGAGGAGACCCTGCCGGCGATCCGCGCCATCAAGGACGCCGGAATCAAGCTGCAGATCAACACCACCGTGATGAGCGGCAACGTGCACGAGCTGCCCGACATCGCGAAGATCGTCAAGGACTACGGCGTCGACATGTGGGAGGTCTTCTTCCTCGTGCACGTCGGCCGCGGCGAGGCCACCGGGGCGATCAGCCCGCAGGAGCACGAGGACGTCTGCCACTTCCTGTTCGACGCCTCGCACCACGGCTTCGTCGTGCGCACCGTCGAGGCGCCGTTCTTCCGCCGCGTGGTGCACACCCGGCGCAACGGCGGGGAGGTGCCGGCGACGGCCCTCTACGCCGAGCTGTCCGGCCGGCTCGAGGAGCTGCTCGGCGAGGGTGTCGAGCGCGCCTCGGCCCACACCGCCGCCACCCGCGACGGCAAGGGCATCGTCTTCGTGGCGTACGACGGCGAGGTCTACCCGGCCGGCTTCCTCCCGATGGGCCTGGGCTCGGTGCGCGACCAGCCGCTGGCCGACATCTACCGCGACCACCCCACGCTCAGGGCCATCCGGGCCGCCGAGTTCAGCGGCCGGTGCGGCTCGTGCGAGTACGCGGACCTGTGCGGCGGGTCCCGGGCCAGGGCCTTCGCCTCGACCGGTGACCCCCTCGGCGAGGACTCCGCCTGCATCCACCAGCCCGCCGGGCGGCCGGCCGAGCTGGTCTCGTAGCTGGAGCGAGCGGGCCGGGGTGCCGCCCGGCAGCCTTCCGGTTGGCCGAGACCCAGAAGGCGCAGTCGCCGTCGTCGACGAGGACCGGGGGTCATCTTCGTATCGTCACACGGTCACCGAGTCTCAGCATGCGGGATCGAGCCGGGTGCGAAACCCGATGCTTACACCCGGGGTCGCGATGCAACATGACGGAAACACAAGGGCGAGGGGCGCGAAACCCCGAGCCGCCACCGTTGTCGCCATGAGCACACCACTGATGCCCCTGGCGGCGGCAGCAGACCAGATCGACTACGCGTCCACCGCGTTCGTCATCCTCTGCGCCTCCCTCGTCCTCTGCATGACTACCCCCGCGCTGGCGCTGTTCTACGGCGGCATGACGCGGACCAAGTCCGTCCTCAACATGATGATGATGTCGTTCAGCGCGATGGGCGTCGTCGGAATCGTCTACGTCCTCTACGGCTACTCCATGTCCTTCGGCAGCGAGAACGTCGCCGGCATCATCGCGAACCCGTTCCAGCACTTCGGCCTGAGCGGCACCACCGACTCGGTGATCAACCCGTTCGGCTACGAGGGCTACGGGAACATCCCCGAGCTCGCGTTCGTCGCCTTCCAGCTGACCTTCGCGGTGATCACCGTCGCGCTGATCAGCGGCGCCATCGCCGACCGCGTCAAGTTCTCGACCTGGCTGGTCTTCAGCGCCCTGTGGGTCACGTTCTCGTACTTCCCGATCGCCCACATGGTCTGGGGCGGTGGCCTCCTGTCCGCGAACGAGACGAGCCTGTCGTCGCTGATCTTCGGCTCGACCGACGGCACGGCCAACGTGGTGCCGATCGACTTCGCCGGTGGCACCGTGGTCCACATCAACGCCGGTATGGCCGGCCTGGTGCTCGCGCTCGTCGTCGGCCAGCGGGTCGGCTTCGGCAAGATCGCGATGCGGCCGCACAACGTGCCGCTCACCATGATCGGCGCCGGCCTGCTGTGGTTCGGCTGGTTCGGGTTCAACGCGGGCTCCGAGCTCGCCCCCGACGGCACCTCCGCGCTGGTCTGGATCAACACCACGACCGCGACCTGCGCGGCCATGCTGGGCTGGCTCATCGTGGAGAGGCTGCGTGACGGCCACGCCACCTCGGTCGGCGCCGCCTCCGGTGTCGTCGCCGGTCTGGTCGCCATCACCCCGGCCTGTGGCGCGCTCAGCCCACTCGGCTCGATCATCCTCGGGGCCGTGGCCGGTGCGCTGTCCGCCCTCGCGGTCGGCCTGAAGTTCCGGCTCGGCTACGACGACTCCCTCGACGTGGTCGGCGTGCACCTCGTCGCCGGCGTCTGGGGCACCATCGGTGCGGGCCTGCTGGCCACCGCGACCGGCCTCTTCTACGGTGGCGGCATCGACCAGACCGTCATCCAGATCCTGATCGCCCTGTCCACCATCGTCATCTCCGGTGTCGTCACCCTCGTGATCGCACTGGCCCTCAAGGCCACCATGGGCTGGAGGATCCCCGACGACGTCGAGGTCACCGGCATCGACCAGGGCGAGCACGCGGAGACCGCGTACGACCTCGTGTCGGTCGGTGGTCGCGTCGGCGCCCCGCCGTTCGGCCAGCACGCCACGTCCTCCGACTCCAAGAACCTCGAAGGAGCCAAGTCATGAAGCTCGTCACCGCCATCATCAAGCCCCACCAGCTCGACGAGGTGAAGGAGGCCCTCGAGGCCTTCGGCATCCAGGGCATGACGATCAGCGAGGCGCACGGCTACGGGCGCCAGCGCGGTCACAGCGAGGTCTACCGCGGTGCCGAGTACACCGTCGACTTCGTGCCGAAGAGCCGCATCGAGGTGCTCGTCGACGACATGGACGCGTCGTCGGTCGTCGACGTCATCCTCAAGGCCGCGCAGACCGGCCGGATCGGCGACGGCAAGATCTGGGTCGTTCCCGTCGAGGACGTCGCCCGGGTCCGCACCGGGGAGCGCGGCGTCGAGGCCATCTGAGCATGTCCACCCCCTCGAGTGAGATCGGCTCGCGCCGGCTCGACCTGGCCGGCACCCGCGACTTCGCCGTCGCGGGTGCCGGCCCGGCCCGCCGGGCGGCACTCTCCGCCTTCAACCGGGCGTGGCTGGCCGAGGTCTGGCGGTCCGCGACCGGTGGGTCGTCGATCGAGGGGATCGCGCTCGCCGCGGTCGGCAGCATCGGCCGCGGCGACGCGGGGCCGCTCAGCGACTACGACCTGGTGCTGCTCCACTCCGAGCGCTCGCTGCCCGCGAAGGAGCTCACCGCGCTCGCCGACCGCATCTGGTACCCCATCTGGGACGCCGGCGTGCGCCTCGACCACAGCGTCCGCACCGTCACCCAGTGCCGCCAGGTCGCGGCCGCCGACCTCACCGCGGCCGTCGGCCTGCTCGACCTCGCGCCGATCGCCGGCGACGAGCAGCTCGTCGCCGCGGCCCGGTCCACCGTCGCCCACGACTGGCGCGGCAACGCCCGCAAGCGGCTCCCTCAGCTCGTCGAGGCCGTCGTCTCGCGCCACCAGCGCCAGGGTGACCTCGCGCAGTCCATCGAGCCCGAGCTCAAGGAGGCCCACGGCGGCCTGCGCGACATGACCGTGCTCTCGGCGATGGCCGAGGCGTGGCTCGCCGACCGCCCGCACGGCGGGGTGGATGCCGCGCACGGGCTCCTCCTCGACGTCCGCGACGCCGTGCACGTCGTCACCGGCCGGGGGCGCGACCGCCTCGGCCGCGAGGACCACGACGCCGTCGCGGCCCTGCTCGGCCACGACGACGCCGACGACCTGCTCACCGCCGTCTCGTCGGCCGGGCGGCACATCTCGTACGCACTCGACGGCACGCTGCGCCGCGCCGGGCAGTCGCAGCGCGCCCGCACCCTGCGGGTCGGCCCGCGCCGCCCGCAGATGACACCGCTGGGCCACGGCCTGTTCGCCAGCGACGGCGAGGTCGTGCTCGGCTCGACCCGGCTGGCCGAGACCGACGAGGGGATGCCGGTGCGCGCCGGGGTCGTCGCGGCCCGAGCCGGGCTGCCGATCGCCCCGACCACCCTCGACAACCTCGCCAAGCACGCGCCCCCGCCGTCCGACCCCTGGTCCGGGCCGCTGCGCGACCTGTTCGGCGACCTGCTCGCGTCCGGCCCCGGCCTGGTCACGGTGTGGGAGGGCCTGGACCAGGTGGGCATCGTCGACACCTGGCTACCGGAGTGGGCCGCAGTGCGGTCGCGCCCGCAGCGCAGCGCCGTGCACCGCCACACCGTCGACCGCCACCTCGTCGAGACGGTGGTGCTCGCGGCCGGTCTCGTGCGCCGGGTCTCGCGCCCCGACCTGCTGCTCGTCGCCGCCCTGCTGCACGACATCGGGAAGGTGCGCGGCGCCCACGACCACTCGGTGACCGGCGCCGAGCTGACCCGGGGCGTCGTGACCCGGTGGGGCTTCTCGCCGCGCGATGTCGAGGTGCTGGTGACCCTCGTGCGCGAGCACCTGACCCTCATCGAGCTCGCGACCCGCCGCGACCACCAGGACCCCGCCACCGTCGACGCGGCGATAGCAGCCGTGGGTGGTGACGGCGAGGTCTTCGAGATGCTGCTCGCCCTCACCGAGGCCGACGCGTCCGCCGCGGGGCCGGCGGCGTGGACCGACTGGCGCGCCACCCTGCTCGACCAGCTGGCGGTCGCGGTGCGTGCCCGCCTCGACGGCCCGACCGACCTCGGCCCGGCCTCCGACACCGACCTCACCGTGGCCGACCCCGCCGGGCTGCTCGACCCGGCGGTGCTCGCCGCGGTGCGCGCCGGTGAGCCGAACGTGCGGGTGATCGCCACCGGCGGATCGCACCGGCTCGACATCACCGACCTCGACCGGGTCGGCCTGTTCGCCGACACGGCCGGGCTGCTCGCCGCCGAGGGGCACACGGTGCGCACCGCGATCCTGCGCACCGCCGAGGGCGTCGCGGTCAACGAGTGGCACGTCGAGTCGCCGAGCGGCGCGGTGCCCGACCCGGCCCGCATCGAGCGCGGCCTGGCTCGACTGGGCCGCGGCGACCGGGCCCCGCTCGCGACCCTCGACCGGCGCCGGGCTCACGTGGCGCGCCCGTCCGGCCAGGCGTCGATCGGCACCCCTGGCCAGGCCCGAGCCCTCGTCGTTCCGGGCGCGAGCAGCGACGCCACGGTGCTCGAGGTGCGCGCCCAGGACCGGCCCGGCATGCTCCACGAGCTCGGCGCGGCGATGGCCGGCGCCGGCATCTCGGTGCGGTCGGCCCACATCGCGACCTACGCCGGGCAGACGCTCGACACCTTCTACCTCACCGGCTCCGACGGCCTGCCGCTGCCGCCGGCCCGGGTCGCGCAGGCCGTGAGCCTGGTCATCGACACCTGTGACGGCATCTGACCCCCGCCCCAACTTTCCCGCCCGATGCGGGAAGTTTCACCTTCGCACCGGAACGGTTCTGCCGCGAAGGTGAAGCTTCCGGCGCGAAGCCGGTGGAGCCCGCGCCATGGCCCGGCGGGCCGCGGTCGGATGGGGCCCTCCCGCACCGTTAGCCTTGACCAGTGTTCAACAGCCTCTCCGACCGCCTGACCGAGACCTTCAAGAACCTCCGCACCAAGGGGAGGCTCTCGGAGTCCGACGTCAACAAGACGATCCGCGACATCCGTCTGGCGCTGCTCGACGCCGACGTCGCCCTGCCGGTCGTCAAGGAGTTCACCCACGCCGTCCGTGAGCGGGCCCTGGGCGCCGAGGTCAGCGAGGCGCTGAACCCGGCGCAGCAGGTCGTCAAGATCGTCAACGAGGAGCTCGTCGGCATCCTCGGCGGTGAGACGCGCAGCATCCGGTTCGCGAAGCAGCCGCCGACCGTCATCATGCTGGCCGGCCTGCAGGGCTCGGGCAAGACGACGCTGGCCGGCAAGCTGGCCTACTGGCTCAAGGCCCAGGGCCACACCCCGATCCTCGTCGCCGCCGACCTGCAGCGCCCGAACGCCGTCACCCAGCTCGAGGTCGTCGGCGAGCGGGCCGGGGTGCCGGTCTTCGCCCCCGAGCGCGGCAACGTCTTCGGCCACGACGTCGTCACCGAGACGGGTGAGGGCACCCGCAGCCACGGCGACCCGGTCGCGGTCTCCCGGGCCGGCATCGAGCAGGCCCGCCGCGCGCAGCACGACGTCGTCATCGTCGACACCGCCGGCCGGCTCGCCATCGACACCGACCTGATGCAGCAGGCCGCCGACATCCGCGCCGCGATCCAGCCCGACGAGGTGCTGTTCGTCATCGACGCGATGATCGGCCAGGCCGCCGTGGAGACGGCCCACGCCTTCCAGGAGGGCGTCGACGTCACCGGTGTCGTGCTCACCAAGCTCGACGGCGACGCCCGCGGTGGCGCGGCGCTGTCGGTGGCCTCGGTCACCGGCCGCCCGATCATGTTCGCCAGCACCGGCGAGGGCGTGAAGGACTTCGAGGTCTTCCACCCCGACCGGATGGCCTCGCGCATCCTCGACATGGGCGACGTGCTCACCCTCATCGAGCAGGCCGAGAAGGCCTTCGACCGTGACTCCGCCGCCGAGATGGAGCGCAAGTTCCTGGCGGCCGAGGACTTCACCTTCGACGACTTCCTCCAGCAGATGGCGGCCATCAAGAAGATGGGCTCGCTGAAGTCGATCCTCGGGATGATGCCCGGCATGGGCCAGATGCGCGCCCAGCTCGACGCCTTCGACGAGAAGGAGTTCGACCGGGTCGAGGCGATGGTCTTCTCGATGACGCCGTTCGAGCGCAACCACCCCAAGCTGATCAACGGCTCGCGCCGCGCGCGCATCGCCAAGGGCTCGGGCACCAGCACCTCCGAGGTCAACCAGCTGCTCGAGCGCTTCGGTGAGGCGCAGAAGATGATGAAGCAGATGGCCAAGGGCGGTGGCATGCCCGGGATGCCGGGGATGCCCGGCGGCGGCTCGGGTCCCGGCAAGCGGGGCCGCCAGCAGGCGCCGCCGCGCAAGAAGTCCAAGTCCGGCAACCCGGCCAAGCGGGCGGCCGAGGAGCGGGCCGCGGGCCAGCGCCCGACCACCCCGGCCGGTGGGTCGTTCGGGGCTGGCGCCGGTGCACCTGCGGCCGCCGACCCCGCGGCCATCGACCCGGCCCAGCTGCCGAAGGGCTTCGAGAAGTTCCTGGGGCAGTGACCGGCGAGGGCGCCGCGCTGCGCACGATGCCGGTCGGCACCGCCGGACCCCGGGTCGCGTTCCTGCACGGCCTGTTCGGCCAGGGCCGCAACTGGACCCAGATCGCCAAGGCGGTCAGCGGGCCCGACGGCACGGACGCCCGCTGCCTGCTCGTCGACCTGCCCGACCACGGCCGCTCGCCGTGGAGCGACGAGTTCTCGTACGAGGCGTATGCCGGTGCCGTCGCCGCCACGCTCGAGGCCGCCGCGCCGGGAGAGCCGTGGGTGCTCGTGGGGCACTCGCTGGGCGGCAAGGTCGCCATGGTGACCACGCTGACCCGCCCCGACCTCGTGCGCAGCCTGGTCGTCGTCGACATCGCGCCCAAGGACTACGGCGACCTCGACCGGTTCGTGCACTACATCGAGGCGATGCGGGCCCTGCCGCTGGGCGAGCTCTCCGGCCGGGCCGACGCCGAGCAGCGGTTCGCCGCGGTCGAGCCCGACCCGGGGGTGCGCGGCTTCCTGCTGCAGAACCTGCGGCGCAACGGCACCACCTGGTCGTGGCAGGCCAACCTCGAGCTGTTCGCGCGGGACGCCGCGCGGGGACCCGGCTCGCAGATCGCCGACTTCCCGGACCTCGACGCCGAGCCGTACGACGGGCCCGTGGTCTGGCTGGTCGGCGGCGACTCCGGCTACGTGCGCGACGCCGACACCGCCCAGATGCGCACGCTGTTCCCGCGGGCCAGGCCGGTCGTGGTCAAGGGCGTCGGCCACTGGGTGCACAGCGAGGCCCCGGAGGTCGTCACCGAGACCCTGCGCCGGGTGCTGCGCCTGCTCCCCGCCGACTGACCCCCGGGACAAGATCGACCAATAGGTCGAAGTTGCCCCGCCGGCGGCTGACACCCTGTCGGTCGCGCGCCGCCGCCGCCATACTCGGTCGATGAGCACTCCCGCACCCGACCCCGTCGCACGGGTGCGTGCCACCTTCGACGCCATCGCCGACGACTACGACCAGAGCGGGGTGCCCTTCTTCGGTCCGACTGCCGAGGGGCTCGTCGAGGCGTTGGAGCCACGGCTGGGTGACCGCGTGCTCGACATCGGCTGTGGCCGTGGCGCGGCCACCTCGCTGCTCGCCCGCGCGGTGCTGCCCGTCGGCGCCGTCGACGCGATCGACATCAGCCCGGCCATGGTCGAGCACACCAGGGCCTTCCTCGCCGCGCAGGGCTACGACGCCCGCGCCGAGGTGATGGATGCCGCGAACCCCACCCTGCCCGAGAGCTCGTACGACCTGATCGCCTCGTCGCTGGTGCTGTTCTTCCTGCCCGACCCGGGCGCCGCGCTGGCCCGCTGGGTCGAGCTGCTGACACCGGGTGGCCGGATCGGCCTCGCGACGTTCGGCGAGGAGCACCCGGCGTGGTCGGGCGTCAACGACCTGTTCCGGCCCTGGCTGCCACCGGCGATGCTCGACCCGAAGGCGGTCGGACCGGACGCCCCGTTCGCCAGCGACGCCGGCATGGAGGCGCTGCTGCACGAGGCGGGCGCGATCGCGGTGGACACCGTCACCCGCCGGGTGGCCGTGCCCTGGGGCGACGTCGACGGCTGGAAGGCGTTCTCGATGAGCACCGGCCAGCGGGCCATGTGGGCGATGGTGCCGGCGGAGGAGCGCGACGGCCTCGAGGCCCGGGCCGCCGAGATCCTCGACGACGCCCGGGACGAGTCCGGCCGGGTCGTCGTCTGGCAGGACATGCGCTACACCCTCGGCCACCGGGCCTGAGCCCTGCGGGCGATGGTCGTCGCCGGGGAGGGCCGCACGGCTCAGCCGGCCGCGAGGTCGTCGACCGATGCCACCCGCACCAGCGGTGTGCCGAGCAGCCACAGCACGGCGAGGGCACCACCAACGCCGCCGATGACGAGCGTCGCCGCACCCCCACCAGGTCGGCGAGCACCCCGCCGACGACCGCCCCGAGCGGGCGGATGCCGTAGTTGATCGTCGTGAACGCACCGACCACCCGGCCGCGCGCGGCGTCCGGGGTCACCACGGCCTGCACGGCGTTGAGGTTGACGTCGAAGAGCATGACGCCGAAGCTGCTGACCGCCTCGACCACGGCGAGGACCACCACCGGGGGGAGCCGGCCGCCCCCGGCGAGGGCGAGGGCGGCGAGCGGGAGGGTGAAGAGCAGCGCCCCGACGGCGATGGTGCGGCCGGTGCCGATCCGGCGACCCACCGG
>Ga0157369_10008917_pt1 | contig 11491 bp, 6 predicted proteins | sample C25metaG_FD_113461 | JGI IMG/M metagenome (GOLD analysis project Ga0157369, IMG submission 113461) | Corn rhizosphere microbial communities from Kellogg Biological Station, Michigan, USA - C2-5 metaG | ecosystem: Host-associated > Plants > Roots > Rhizosphere > Soil | place: USA: Michigan... | reverse complement strand
TAATTGTTGCAAAGAAACAAAGAAAAACCATCTTATGAATTTCATTAATTCCAATAAATTCCTGTTCAAACTAATTTTTCCAAAACATAATAAACAATCGGGCAAAAGGTAGAATTCTTTAAAGTAATGGCAGGCCGTTTTAGCAATACATCTTCATCGGTATATGGAAACCGATGGCAGTCTGAGGGCCGGTTTTCATAGATAGTACAGTAATTGTCTTCGCCGAGAAAAGGGCAGGGAGTTTCTTTTGCAACATAATCTCCTTCCTGATCAAGAAATAGATAAGTTTCTATGAAATCGCCCTCTTTCATTTTCAGGTGCTTCGAAATTCTCTTGATGTCAGGAGTTTTGAAGCGGGGAGAATAGTTTCTGCAGCAATTGGCGCATTCCAGGCAGTTAATTTTTTCAAAAGCTTCCTCATGTAAATCGGGCAGCGCTTTTAGCACTTTGTTTTTGTCAGCCCTTTTCAGGAAGTCTTTATATTTTTTTTGATTTTGAGCCGATTTCTTTTCCCAATTATTCAATAAATCCTCTTTCATTTTGTAAATATACAATTCACTATTCCTTGTAAACCCAACACCATTTTTCTCCCTTTTGCAACGTAACTTTGCGCCTTCATTTTGTATAGATAAAAGGAAACGGGTGCAACGCATCATTTCAACGAAAAATAAAGAATATATGAATCTTTTTGAGAAACAATCTTCAGAATTTGCAGCCAGGCATATCGGACCTAATGAAGCAGAAACGAACGAAATGCTTAGGGAAATTGGGGTTAATTCAATTGAAGAGCTGATTAATAAGACAATTCCCTCGAACATTAGATTAAAAGAAGAATTAAATGTACCGCAAGCCGTAAGTGAGTTTGAATATTTAAATGAGTTAAACGAGATTGCTCAACGGAACAAAGTATTTAAATCCTATATTGGCCAGGGATATTATGATACTATTGTGCCCAACGTTATTCTAAGAAGCCTCTTTGAAAATCCTGGATGGTATACACAATATACGCCTTACCAGGCGGAGATTGCACAAGGCAGGCTCGAAAGCCTTTTGAATTTTCAAACTGTAGTAAGCGATCTTACCGGCCTGCCTATTGCCAATGCCAGCTTACTCGATGAGGGAACTGCTGCTGCTGAAGCAATGGCCATGCTTTTTAATCATAAGAACAAAGATCATGATCACTCAACCGCTCCGAAGTTTTTTATAGATGAAAAAATATTTAGCCAAACAAAAGACGTATTAATTACCAGGGCAAAGCCGGTTGGAATTGAAATAATTTTTGGAAATTATGATTCCATGATCTTGAACGATTCTTTTTTTGGCGCCATCGTTCAGTATCCAAATAGTGAAGGAAGTATTGAAGATTACAGAAATTTTATTGAGAAAGCGCATGCTTTAGATGTTCAGGTAATAATGGCCACTGATTTAATGGCGCTTACTTTACTTACCCCGCCGGGAGAATTGGGAGCAGACGTTGCGATCGGCTCTTCTCAAAGGTTTGGAGTGCCCATGGGATATGGAGGTCCGCATGCAGCCTTCTTTGCGACTAAAGATGAATTTAAAAGAAACATTCCCGGGAGAATTATTGGCGTGAGTGTGGATGCACAGGGCAACCGTTGCCTGAGAATGGCGCTGCAAACAAGGGAACAACATATACGCCGCGAAAAGGCCACTTCCAATATTTGCACGGCACAGGCGTTGTTGGCTAACATGGCCGCAATGTACGCAGTATATCACGGGCCTGAAGGCCTAACGGATATCGCTAAACGAATTTCTTTGCTTACAAAAACCCTGGCAACTGAGCTGCAGGACGAAGGGTTTGAATTGCAGAACGAAAATTATTTTGATACGCTGATTTTCAACATTGATGATACAGAAAAAATAAAAGATATTTCTCAAAAACACCAGGTGAATTTTCACTATCCGGCGGATAAGCTCGTTAGTATTTCACTAGATGAGACTACTACCAGGAATGATGTTCTTGATATCATAAACGTTTTTACATCGTCAATTGATAGCGATACTTCCATCGCCACATTCGACTACGAAAGCTCTTTGGATAATATTCCAACATCGCTGACGAGAACTTCGGAATTTTTATTGCATCCTGTTTTCAATACTTATCACAGTGAAACAGAAATGATGCGGTACTTAAAAATGCTCGAGAATAGGGATTTGTCATTGACGCATTCTATGATCGCTTTAGGCTCCTGCACCATGAAGCTCAATGCTGCTACAGAATTGATTCCTGTAAGCTGGCCCGGGTTTAGTAAGATACATCCTTTTGCTCCTGCTGATCAAACTAACGGTTACGCCTACATTACGAACGAACTTGAAAAATTGCTGAGCACGATAACCGGTTTTGCAGCCTGTAGCCTGCAACCCAATAGTGGTGCCCAGGGTGAATTTGCCGGCTTACTTACTATCAAGAGTTATCATGAAAGCAGGAATGATTTAAATCGAAATGTTATTTTAATTCCTATTTCGGCGCATGGCACAAATCCTGCATCAGCCGTAATGGCCGGTTGCAAAGTAGTAGTTACTAAATGCGATGAAGCAGGCAATATTGATATGGTTGATTTGAAAATGCAGGCCGAAAAATATAAAGATTCACTTGCCGGATTGATGGTTACTTATCCATCAACTCACGGTGTGTTTGAAGAAACAATTAAAGAAATCTGCCAATTGATTCATGAAAATGGCGGCCTTGTTTATATGGATGGCGCTAATATGAATGCTCAGGTTGGTCTTACGTCACCCGGATATATCGGTGCTGATGTTTGCCACCTTAATCTTCACAAAACCTTTGCCATACCGCATGGTGGTGGTGGGCCTGGCATGGGACCCATTTGTGTAAACGAAAAATTAGCACCATTCCTGCCTGGCAAAAATAATGGAGAAGGGGCGGTAAGTGCAGCGCCATTTGGTTCAGCAAGTATTTTATTGATCAGCTATGCTTATATAAAGTTGCTTGGCCAGGCCGGACTTCGCAAAGCCACTGAATACGCGATTTTGAACGCAAATTATATGAAGTATCGACTGAAAAAATATTATAAGATTTTATACACCGGCAAAGGCGGAACCTGTGCGCATGAATTTATTGTTGATCTGCGGCCTTTCAAAAATACTGTTGGTATTGAAGCCGAAGACGTAGCTAAAAGATTGATGGATTATGGATTTCATGCGCCAACATTAAGTTTCCCTGTAGCCGGAACAATAATGATTGAACCGACGGAGAGTGAAAGCAAAGCAGAACTAGATCGATTTTGCGACGCGTTGATTAATATTTATCACGAGATGAAAGAGATTGAAAATGGCGATGCAGATAAGAAAGATAATGTTCTAAAGAATGCGCCACATACTTTATATGTTATTGCGGCAGATGAATGGAAGCATTCTTATGCCCGGAGCAAAGCTGCTTTTCCGCTGAAATATTTGAAGCAGAATAAATTCTGGCCAAGTGTGAGCAGGGTTAATAATACGTACGGCGATAGAAATTTAATTTGTACCTGCGAGCCGGTGGAAAGTTGGGTGGAGGTTGAAGGATGATTTTGTGGTTTATAAATCGAATGGGTTTTATTAAGATTGCTGCCTTTTAGCGGCATTTTTTTTGAACACGATTTTGTTTGTATCTCTATTACTCTATTGGATTAAAGTTGTGAAGTGGAAAAGATTAGTCTACATTTGATTTTTGAGCAATTTATTAGCATCTCATCAACTTCAAAAAACTAACTGGATGAAACAAAAATATATGCTGTTATCAAATAGGCTGATTTTATCAATAGTCAGAAGTCTATATAAGTTGATACCATTCTACCAAATGCGTTCGAGAGAATTTTAATTTGAAATGGTGCAACTACAAGCAGGATACATATTTGACTTTATCAAAAAGAAACTATCAGAGAGTAACGACAGCCATGAAGTTACTGCTTTGCTTAAAAGTTTATCCTACTTTGAAATTGATTCCGACACTACGGCCATTGACAACAGCAAACCTGAATTAGCAGTTTTAAGTAATCTGCTTTCAAAAGGATTACCTACCCGACCAAGTTTATTTATTGAACAGTTTTTTTTAAGCACTTTCAAAATCGGTGAAACGAAAACCGATGAATTGGGAAACATGGAAACAATTCCAAACAATTCATTTGACAGCATTTCAAAATTTCTTTTCAAATCGCTTCACACAATTGACCCAAGAATAAAAGCCGAAAAATCAAAACTCAAACTTGTACCAAGTTTTGAGTTTGATAAAATCGGCAGCAAATACGAAGAAGATTTTTTGTTCAGACACATTCCCCAATTCATAGGCGAAGAATGGTTTCAGCTTTTGGAATCTCAAAGAGAGTTTACTTCAATCGTAAATTCTGATTCAACTTTTACAAGACAGCGAACAGATTTCACTATTGAATTTCCTTACAAGATTTCGAGCAAGCACGGAATTGTAATTGAAGTTGATGGACCACATCACTGGGAAAACCAAAGCCAAATGATTTTGGACGGACAAAGAGATACGGCAACAGCAAATGCGGGTTGGTTAAATACTTTACGAATACAGACGAGAAATTTTGGCAACATTCAAAGTCAGTTAACCCGACTGAAAGAATTATCAAAGGAGAATTATTTTAAAATCCTCAAACAGAATTTTGCAACTCCTTTATATCAAAACGAAATAGGACTTAGAACACTTCAAGTTGTTCTATCTCCATTTGCAATTGGCCGACTTCAAAAAGTTTTGATTCATTCTATTCTTCAAAACAAACTCAATCTTCAAAACAAGAAATGGAACATTGCAGTAATTGAAAGGGATGTTCCTTGTGCAGCTTTAGCAATAGCAGATTTACAACAACAACTCAAAAACATTTTCGCCTTAAAAGGCGAAAATGTTTTTCCTGAAATTGAACTCACCGTTTTTGTAACTCCTGAATTCAAGTCAGCAGAAATAAACAGACAAGATTTCAAGAAACATTTTTCAAACATCAATTTCATTGATGTTGCTAACGCAACATCAAGTATTGAGTTTGATTTGTTGCTTGATATTTCTGTTCTGCAACGGAAAGTGTTTTCAGGGAATGAAATTTTTATTGCAGCGAGGAACAAAGTTGTTATTCGTTCCTCACATCATCAACGCACGAAAAGACAATTTCTAACTTCTGATATTATTTCGTTTTCAAACTTTGTAACTCCTAATATTCAAGAGCCAGAGAAAACAGTTTTTGCTCCTGATAAAGTTTTATTGCTTGAATATTTTCTTCAAAACATTTTCAGAAAAGAAACTTTCAGAGCTGGGCAATTAGAAATATTGAACAAAGCATTGCAAGGACAAAGTGTAATTGGATTATTGCCGACAGGTGGCGGGAAATCCTTGACCTATCAACTTGCTGCTTTGTTGCAGCCAGGAATTTGTCTTGTTATTGACCCGATAAAATCTTTGATGAAAGACCAGTTTGACAACTTGAAGAAAAATCAAATAGATGCTTGCAATTTTATCAACTCCTCTTTAAAAACAAGAGAAGACAAGGAACGGGAAATAATAAAACTCAAAAATGGTGAAGTGCTTTTTAGTTTCATTTCTCCCGAACGCTTACAGATGAAAGAATTCAGAGACACTCTGAAAACAATGAATGAAAAGCAAATCTTTTTCAACTATTGTGTAATAGACGAAGCACATTGCGTTTCCGAGTGGGGACACGACTTCCGAACTTCGTATTTGAGTTTGGGCAAAAACGCAATAGCGTTTTGCAAGACAAAGAACAAAGAAACAATTCCGCTTTTCGGATTAACCGCTACTGCTTCATTTGATGTTCTTTCAGATGTTCAAAGAGAACTTTCAGGCAATAACGACAAATACAGATTGAAAGAAGATAGTGTTATCAGATTTGACACTGTGAACAGAAAAGAATTGAGCTATGAAATTATCGATGTCAATGCAAACTTAAATAAGAACGATGATGATTGGAAACTAAAAGAGGAATTAGGAACAAGCAAACAATCTGAACTTATTAATCAGCTTTCAAATTTTCCATTTGATAAATCAAACGATTATGCGGGAATAATTTTTTGTCCGCACAAGGGTTGGTATTTTGGTGTAACAGACAGATACAAACCCAATATGAGACAGTATAAAGGAGTTTACGATACAGTTTCAACCGCAATGATTCCAAACCTAAAGTTAGGTTCATTCATGGGTTCAGATGCAGATGATGAAAAAACAAGCGAGTTAATTGAAAATGATTCTATACAAGCACAAGAAGATTTTATAGGCAATAAACTGAACCTACTTGTTTCAACAAAAGCGTTTGGGATGGGAATAGACAAACCTAATGTGCGATTCACTTTTCATATAAACTATCCAAGTTCAATTGAAAGTTTTGTTCAAGAAGCAGGGAGAGCAGGAAGAGATAAAAAGCCAGCAACTTGCTTTATACTTTTCAATGATGAAAATATTCCTAATCCAAAAAAGAAAAATGGAATTGAGATCGACAGAGATAATTTATTGTTTTTTCACAACTCATCTTTTAAAGGTGCTGACAAAGAAAAATCAATTATATCCGAACTTTTAACTGAAATCCATAGCCCAGATAAGACATCAGAAATTGAGCAAATTATTTTTGATGAATTTGAAACAATAGTTAGCTGTAAAATAAAAAAGAATCCGAATTGGGTTCGGCTTTACATTGATGGAGATTACCCAAACACATACGGTTATGTGAATCTTCTTACTTTAGATACTAATACAACTTATGCCAATTATGATTCTGCACTTTCAAAAAAAATCTGCGAACAAGCGAAAGAGTTTATTACTGCAAATAGCACGACTTTAGATTGGTTAAAATGGATGGAAGAAAAATCCAAAGAAGATGGAATTGAAAAGAGGTTAAATGAAATAAAAGTTGGCGAACAGATTTTGCCAAGCATTGTATTAAAGTTTAGTAATGATGCTTCAACACACTTTGAAAAAATTACTCAATCACTTCGTTTGAGAGTTGACCAACGATTTGATAAAGACATAGTGTTGAGTTCAAAATCCAATTCAAACAAATTTGACGAATTCATTGAAAAATTGGAGGAAGGTTTTTTTAAGAAAACAAACACACAGATTAACATTGCCAAAATATTGCCCTCTGATGCTTTTATAAAATTCAAATCATTTTACAATAGCTACCGTGATAAAGCAGATACTGAAAAAGCACTTTACAGATTATCTGCTATCGGAATAATTGATGATTACACTATAGACTTCAATGCCAAAACCTTTGCAATTTACGCAAGGAGAAAAACCGACCAGCAATATTTTTCTAACCTTGAAAACTATATCCGTAAATATTATTCAGAAGTAAGAACAAAAGCAGAAATTAAAAAAGCCAAAAAATTTGAGGGTGAAACCGCAATTCAAAAATGTCTTTACTTCTTAACTGATTTTGTTTATAGGGAAATTGAAAAGAAACGCTTTGAAGGAATAGGAGTAATGAAAGAAGCATGTGAAGTTGGCAAGGAAAAAGGCGGTGAAGAATTTAAAGAGTTTGTTGAATTATATTTTAACTCAAAATATGCAAGGAAGAACTATGAGGTAAATGGGAAAAATAAATCTTTAACTGATAGAACAGAAGAAGGACAAAAGCAAAACATAAAATGGGTTTGGGAGTTTATTGAAATCATTGATGAAGACAAGACAGGTGGACACATCAATAATCTGAAACATTTGCGAGGAGCTTGTGTAAGGCTGTTAGTTCCACAGCCCGACAATGCTTGTTTTCATTTGCTAAAGGCATTTTCAATTTTCATTTTAGAGCCGGAGAATAAAAGATTGATGGAGGAAGCATCAAACAGTTTTTCAAAAGGGTTTATCGAATTTTCAAAAGAAAATAATTGGCCATTTGACACATTTCTAAAAGAAACAGAGAATTACAAAAAGTATGTGCTGCAATTTTCAACTCATTCAGGTATTCAAGAAATAATGGAAAATCAAATTACTATCCTTTCGGTGAAAGTTCATTCGGAATGGTTGGAAACTTTTAATAATAAATTTTTAAAAGAATATGAACCAAGACATTCATTCGCATCTTGAGAAACTCAAAGTTGAGTTAAGCAAATTAGAGCCAGCAATAAAACATTTGCAGAACGCAGATGAAAATGCGACCGCATTGATTACATCTCTCACTAACGTTCATAAAGAATTTTCAAAGCACTTGCAGAGTGTTGAGAACTCACTTTCTGCCGCAAATGAGAAACATCAAAAGCAGCTTACACAAGAGATTCGGGAAGCAGTAAAAAAGATAACCGATATAACAGAGCAGTTATCGAAATCAAATTCAGCATTTGAAAAACAAGTTAAAGTGGTGCTTTCAACCTATTCCGAACTTTCGGAATCAGCCTCAAGGCTAATTAAAAGAATTGAGATTGTTGATTTTCCTTCTCAATTTTTCAAACTTGAATCAGCTTTAAGCTCAAGAAATCAGGAACTGGAAAAAACACAACAACGATTTGGTGTCTTTGAAAGAAATATTAAGGATGACTTGATTGAAAAACAAAAACAGTTAATTGCAAAAATCGAAACGACTAATAACATGACTGATCAACGTATTAATGATTCAGAAAAGGAATCGATTGCAAGAATTGAAACTGCAGAGAATATCATTAGTCAACGTATTGATCATTCAGAAAAAGAGTTTGAAAAAATGTTTGAGAAGATTTCTAAGGAAAATACGTTTATGAAAATTTTACTCTTTCTTTTAATTGGCTTGGCCGTAGGACTAATCATTTATAGAATAATATCAGGAAAATGATGATTAAACAAGGCACCTTACATTTTCCTTTTAAATCCGTTTAATATTTTACATTTAGCTTTCTTATTTTTATACTTAAGGAATAAACCTAAAACTCCTCTTTATTTCGTCCCAAATATTTACTAAATTTGGGACGAAAATTAGCTAATGAAAAGATTAGTTGTAAAAAATAAAATTGCTGAAGAATTAAAAAAACTTCAAAAAGGAAGTATCTTTTTTGTAGATCATTTTCTGGATTTCGGTAATTCTGAAAGTGTAAAAAAAGCATTATTCAGATTAGAAGAAGAAGGCTTGCTTATTCGTTTGGCTCACGGTATTTACTTATATCCCAAAAAGGATAAACACTTCGGAATATTGTATCCATCGGCGGAAGAAATAGCCGTTGCAATTGCTAAAAGAGACAGGGCAAGAATTATTCCGACGGGAGTTCAGGCATTAAATAAATTAGGTCTTTCAACACAAATACCTTTGAAGGTTGTTTTCTTAACTGATGGTGCGCCCAGAAGTATCAAAATAGGAAAGCGAACAATTACTTTCAAAAAAACAAGCCCTAAAAATTTATTGGCGAAAGGTGAAATAAGCGGACTTGCTATTCAGGCATTAAAAAGTATCGGCAGGAATAAATCTGGTAGCTATCGGATTGAAGATGATGTATTGAATAAGTTGCTCACTATACTTAAAAAGGAAAAAAAAGAAATTATCCTTCATGATGCAAAACTTGCACCAGCCTGGATAAATAAAATACTAATGAGTGCAATAAAGTAATATGAATACAGAGTGGCTAAAAATACCAAAAGAAAGAAGAATTGAAATACTCAATCAAGCCAGCAACAGCACAAGATTACCAGCCATAGCCATTGAGAAAGATTGGTGGGTAACGTTAGCATTAAAGGCTTCATTCGTATTGGAGTATTCACCAAATATTGTTTTCAAAGGTGGCACATCATTGAGCAAAGGCTGGAATTTAATAGAACGTTTTTCTGAGGATATTGATCTGGCGATAGACAGAAAGTTCTTTGGCTTTGAAGACGACATTAGCAAAAGTCAAATCAAAAATTTGCGAAAAATATCCTGCAAATTTATTTCCACCACCTTCTTAGAAGATTTAACGAAGCAGTTTATCGAATGGAAAGCAATTGATGAATGCAAGTTAAATGCTCAATCGGCAAAAGATTCAGATAAAGACCCGCAGGTAATTGAAATTCACTACAATTCTGTGTTTGACAAATCTGATTATTTGCCGCAAAGAATTTTAATCGAAGTAAGTTCCCGTTCATTGATGGAACCAAATGAAAACAGGGAAATTAATTCAATGCTTAGTGCTGTATTTCCTAATCAAGAATTTGCAACCGAACCTTTCAGCATTGCAACCGTTTTGCCACAAAGAACCTTTTTAGAAAAGATATTTTTATTACACGAAGAATTTTCCCAGGACACTGCAAGAATTCGTATTGACAGATTATCAAGACACCTATATGATTTGGAAAAATTGATGGATACAGAACATGGAAAAGCAGCAATTAAAGACACTGAATTATATAATAGCATAGTAACACACAGGAAAAAATTCAATCCGCTTCGTGGACTTGACTATTCCAACCATATACAAAACAGGATAAACATTATTCCACCTGACATAGTAACCAAAGAATGGGAGAAAGACTATCAGACAATGACACAAAATATGATTTTCGGGGAACCATTAAAATTTGATTCATTAATAAATCGGATACAGGAATTGCAAAATAGAATAAATGCAATAACTCATTAGCCGTTTTTATTTTCAAATAGTTTTTATGTACGATATAATAATAAATGGTGGCGGCTGCTAATAGCGGTGCTGAATTTATTCAGGGGCAATCATTTTCATAACTTAACTTTAATCGGGCGGATATTGGGAAATGATATCGCCAAAAATGCTAGTCCGCTTTTTTTTAATTTGAAAAATTACAACCTCGATACAAAGCAAATTGATATTATTAATATTGGATTCATAGTGATATCTTTTATTGTTGCATTCAAGCTTCCTTTTGAGCTTTTCATCTTCGCTTATGTGGTCCTTGGTCCCCTACATTATCTAACAGAACTGAACTGGCTTGAAAAAAGAAATTTCTTTGTTGTTGACAGGAAATGGGTATGGCTATTCATCTTTTTGTGTTTGTTAATTTCAATACCGGCAATTTTGAGCTTGCCATTATTCAATCTTATCAAACCGGAATCCAGGACTAATTATTTTTTAGGAATTCTAAATCTGTCGTATAGTAAGATTATCCTGTTTATGTTCCTATTCGCTATAGGGTTGGTTTATATTAATAAACGGCAGTATTTGCTTTTGTATTTTTTGGCTTGCATTATTGTGGCAGTTCTTTTAAAAAAGTATGTTTCGTTTTACGTTATTGTTGCAGGAATTTTTCTGCCAACAATAATTCATGTTTATTTGTTCACACTGTTGTTCATGATACAAGGTGCTTTACATGCCAAAAGCAAGCAGGCACTGGCAGGTATTATCCTCTTAATTCTTGCTCCTGTAATAATATTTAGTACACATATTAATCCATCAGAATACTTAGTTTCCGAATATGCTAAAACATCTTACTTAACCAGCAAGATGTCTCGTTTGAATTCTTATATTGCCCAAATGATTGATCCATCTGCCAATGATCAATTTCATTTATTTTCCGAGATAGGAATTAAAGTTCAAATTTTTG
>Ga0157369_10008916_pt1 | contig 11491 bp, 10 predicted proteins | sample C25metaG_FD_113461 | JGI IMG/M metagenome (GOLD analysis project Ga0157369, IMG submission 113461) | Corn rhizosphere microbial communities from Kellogg Biological Station, Michigan, USA - C2-5 metaG | ecosystem: Host-associated > Plants > Roots > Rhizosphere > Soil | place: USA: Michigan... | reverse complement strand
TGCAGCCAGGTCAGGATCTCCGCGTCGTCCAGCATGGCGACTTGCGGGAGAGCGTCGGCCAACAGGTCGAAGATCTGCGCCGTCTCGCGGGCGAAGGCGTCCAGGGCGGTGCGCCAGTCCCGGCTCGCCGGATCGGCGCCGTCGAAGAGGACACGCTCCATCCGGCGGGTCTGATCCGCGGGCGGAAGCCACGTCAGGGCCGCCCGATAATCAGTCTCATAGGCCGGCTCACTGGTTTCGAAGAGGGAGCGGCGCTCGGCGTCGACCAGCCAGGCCGCGGCGATCGCGAAATCGCTCGTGGGATAGGGTTGGGCGGGTCGGCGACGCGCCTCGACATGGAGGCACCATCCGCTGCCCAGACGCTTCAGGGCGTTGTTGAGCCGCGCTCGAACCGACATCAGTTCCAGGTCGGAGGCCGACTCGAGATCCGGCCCCCGGAACCGCAGACCGCAGGTGAAGGAGCCGTCCTTGTTCAGCACCACTCCGGGGGCGACCATGGCCGCCCAGGGCAGATGATCGGCCAGGAGCGCGGGCCGGCGGCGATGTTCATCCAGAAAGCGCATGATCAGCTCTCACGCATCGAGATGGCCCGGAAGGGCCAGGTGGCGACGAAGGACGTCGAAGAACCGCTTGTCAGCCCGCGCGGCGTAGAGGCCGATCGCATGGGCGACCGCCCACCACAGCAGGCCCAGCCACCAGATCCGCAGCGCCAGCCCCATCACCACCGCCACGGTGCCCATCAGGATGGCGTAGTCGCGAGGCATGCCCGCCAGGGTGACAGGCTCGGTCAGGGCTCCCGCGACCGGGAGATCCCAGCCGGGCGGGCGGTGATCGGATGACGTCTCGGACATCAGGCGATCTCCGCCCCGCCGGCGAAGCCGAAGAACTGCAGGAAGAAGGTCGAGGCGGCGAAGGCAATCGACAGGCCGAAGAGTATCCCCAAGCCTCGCCGCATGGACGAGCCGTTCTCGCTCATGGCGACCCCGGCGCCGAACAACACCACCGCCACGACGGCAGCGGCCTGGACGACCGGCCCGGTAATCGATTCCACGATCTGCTGGAGCGGTCCCTCCCAGGGCATACCGGATCCACCCGCCAGGGCCTGTCCGGCGAAGAGCAGGCCGCAAGTCACCGTCGCGGCCGAAAGGCCACGTTGAAGTAAACGTCGCATGATTAGAGTTCCTGTGGTCTTGCCGGAAGATCGGCCTTGACGATCCACAGCAAACAAAACCATCCACAGGCTGTCAACGCGGCCCACGAATATATTTTCGCGGCGCTGCTTTCGCGAACTTTATTCACGAAGACCGGTATTGGTTCCACCCAAGACGACTTATCGGCAAGTCTTCAAGACGCCGAATTATCGCCGACAAGTTAGCACCTTAGGCTTCATCGACCGGATGGGACCATGCTCTGGGTCTGTCGCTCATGGCGTCTTCGGCGCTCAGCCGCTGTGGGAAAGGCAGCCGCCTCTATTGTCCAAAACGCCGCCTTCGCGACGGAGACTTAAACGAGGCATCGTCCGAAAGCCGCTGAACAACGATCGCGAACGCGTCCTGTCGACCAAGGAGGCCGCTGGGCTGACTTGAAGCCGTCGCGGTGACGAGGGAATGCCCGTCGGTTTCTTTTACGAAAACTCGCTCCCGGAACTGAAGGAGCTCTTCGCCAACGAGTATCAGGCCCTGTTCGCCGGCCCCGGCGAATTCGGCGTCGCCTGGATGCTGTCGCAGCGGGGGCGGACCATCGGCAATTGGCTGGCGGTGGACGGCGAGGTGGAGCGATCCAACACCTACAATCTTTGGATGCGCCCCATGGGACACAGGCATCTGATCGAAATGCGCGTCGAGGCGGCGGGCAAGCCGCGCGCCCTTTTGACCTTCTATCGCGAGCCCGGCTGGCCCTTCACGGACGAAGACGTCGCGCGTCTGGCGATGGTCGAACCCCTGCTACAACGCGCCGCCACGCCGGACGATGGCCTCATCTGGATCGGCGACAGCGTCAGTGAGGAACACCTCATCGTCGATGCGAGCGGGAAACGGTTGATCAGCCTCAGCTACGGCGCCGAAAGGCTGCTGCAGGAGGCGCATATGATCGGCCAGGGCGTGAGCCTTGTCAGCTCGCTCGACGCCCCTCCGCGTTTCGCCGCCGACTTGTGCAACCAATACCGCAGCGTCGGCCTGGACACGCTGCATTTGCCGGCGGGAACGGGCAAGTTGCAGGAGACAGGTCGCCCGATCCGCACCGTATCGAGCGATAGCGCAGCGGACGGCGATCAGATGTTGCTCACCATGCTGCTGGAACGGCCGCGAAGCGTGACCGTCGTCGCCGACATCATGGCGATGCAACTGTCGCCGTTGCGCAGCGAAATCCTGCAATTCGCCGCCACCGGGGGCCGGAGAACAGACGCCCCACGCATGTTCGGCATCAGCAAGGAGTCCCTGAAGAAACACCTTGCAGAAATCTATCGCGCCACGGGGGCGTTGGAATGGACGGAACTCGCATCCTCATTGACTGCCGGTAAGTCCTGAGGGTGTTGTCCACCCGGCACACCCCGCCCGGGCTCTGGCCGGGCGACGCCAACACCGCATCTTCCAAATCGTAAAACATCGTTTTGCAGATAGACAGTATTTTCTGAAAGGGCATAGTGAGGCGGTCGGCTCCGGGGGGAAGCATGCCGTATCGCCACGCTTGGCTGTTCATCGTCGCCTTGATCGCCGCGACTGTCTTCGCCTTCTGGCGAAGCTATTTCGGCGCATTGTCCAGCGCACCCGCGGGGTTCCACATCCATGGCGTGACCGCCACGCTCTGGATGTCCCTGTTGCTGGCTCAAAGTTGGACGCCGCACCAACGTCAGATGGCCGCTCATCGCCTCATGGGCCGGCTGACGTTCGTCGCCGCGCCGCTATTCGCCGCCGGGGCCCTGGGCGTCCTGCATTCCATGGCCGTCGCCACACGCGACGGGGACCCGTTCTATGCCCCGTGGGGCGTCAAGCTGGCCGTTCTCGACGCGCTCGCATTCGGGGCCGTGCTTTATGCCGTCGGCATGGCGCTTAGATATCGTCGGAACGTGCGGCTGCATGCCGGCTATATGCTCTCGACGGCCTTACCTCTGGTCAGCCCCGTGCTGGGGCGTGTCTTCAACCAGACGATTCCAGGTCTCATCATCCGCGGACCGCAGGATTTCCCCGTGCTTGGCGGGGGTGTGCAACTGGCCAACCTGGTCGCGGGGCTCATCGCTCTGTGGCTCTGGCGTTGCGACCCCCGCAACGGCCATCCCTGGGCCGTCGCGCTGGGCGTCGTCGTCGTCCAGATGATCAGTTTTCAGGCCATGTCCGCCACCGGATTGGGCCGCGCGGCTTTGGGTTGGTTGGGCGGACCGCCGCTGGGCGTCCTGCTGGGCCTCGGCCTGCTGATGGGGGGCGCTACAGTAGCGCTAGGCTGGATGACCGCACCGCGCCGCTGCAAGACCAAGCAAGCAGGGGGCTGAATCCACTCCGACACGATCCAGTCCGTGATGGGTTCCGCCTTCAACGGTCGACCTAGGCTATCCGACTGCTGCGCCCCGACCTGGCGGTTCTAGGTCTGGGAGCGTGATCGCGCACTGCATCGCAGCGTGTCCGAGCTCCCGTCAAATGTCCTTGGTCGTCCGCGTCACCCGGCACACGGCGGGGCCGCAATATGGTGGGTGAAGGCGGCCAGTTTGTCAGGGTTGCGAAGGATAAAGATGTCCGAGATGTCCTGGCCGTCGGTGCTGGCGAACCAGATCAGCACCACAGGCGTGGACCCGTCGTCCATCCAAACCCCCCGGCATCGGGGGAGATCTACCGGTCGCCATTCGTAGCGCCGCCACCACGCCCTCGCCTGTGCCAGGAAGGCGAGGACGTCTTCCGATCCGCAGAGCGCGCCGACGGACGGCGCTTTGCCGCCGCTGTCTGCGGTCACCCTGACGTCCTGAGACAGGAAGGCGGCGAACTCCGCCATGTCGTCGGTCCGGATCGCCCGCTCAAACGACTCCAGGAGATCGCGACGGCGGCTGGGCTCGACGGCTATGCGAGGCGCATCAGCAGAGATGGAGGCGCGGGCCCGGGATACGAGCTTGCGGCTCGCGCCGGGCGTCAGGCCGAGCGCCGCCGCCACCTCGACGTGGGGCATGTCGAACACGTCGTGCAGCAAGAAGGCCGCGCGCTCACGAGGCGTGACCCGCTCAAGCAGAATCAGGAAAGCGGTTTCGAGGCTGTCGGACAGCGCCGCCGGCTCAGCGAGTGCGCCTGCGCCCATCGGCTCCGGCAGCCATGGCCCTACGTAGTCGGTTCTCGAGCGAGCAGCGGACCGCAGCACATCGATACAGCGTCGGGTGCATGCGGTCACCAGCCAGGCCGCGGGCTCCTGGATGGCCTCGCGATCAGCCGCCTGCCATTTGAGGAAGACATCCTGAAGGATGTCCTCCGCATTGGACCGCGACGCCAGCATTCGGTAGGCCATGCCGAGCATGGCGCTACGGCTGTCCTGAAAAGCGAGCAAGTCTTTCGGCCTGAGAGATTGGGTCACGAGAGACCCCTAATCCATTGGGCCTGTAGAACCTCGACCTGCGGCGGGCTGTCTAACAGTGGAGACACCTCCAACTCATAAGCCTCATAGGCCTCGGAACGAAGGAACGCCTGGGCCTCCTCTGCCGACTTGTAGACCTGAAAGGCGCAGATGCGGTCCTCATTGAATCCAATGGCGTAGATGTAAGCGAGATGGCCGGGATTAGCGGCTACGGCGGGCGCACACCGCCTGGATCGCCGAGCCATTCTCGCGGCGGAAGTCGGCGATGGTCTTGTGATCGGGCGCCAGCCGTCCCGTCAGCCACATCAGCTCGACGTTGCGCTGCGCTTCGCGCTCCAGACGCCGGCTCGACTGCACCTTGTTCAGATAGCCGTAGACGTAGAGCTTCAACAGCATGGCCGGGTGATAGGCTGGTCGACCCGTCGAAGCGGGCGTCATGCCCTCAAAGCCAAGTACCTTCATATCCAGCTCATCGACGAACACATCGACAACCCGGACCGGGTTATCCTCGGCCACATAGTCATCCAGACATTCGGGAAGCAGCGTAGGCTGCTGGCGATCTGCACCCTGAACGAAGCGGCTCATAACCCACCTCCTGCTGACCTCAGCAGGATAAGCTAATTCGCTCGATCCGATCGCCTTTTCACACAGCCTCAGTCATCAGCGGACATTGGCGCTTTTCGGAAATTGCTCTGACTCTCGCGCGCCTGCCAGACGGACGCCAGCCGTGGTTTGCTTCGGACGCAGGCAGGATCATGTGAAGGAACGCGACAGGCCGCCCTTCTGGCACTGAGGTCATAACCCAGCGACGACGCTCCGCCGATTGGCTGCGGACTCTCCCCGCGCCGATCGCGCCGGGGGCGGACGGCTCCACGTCGATCCGGCGGCTAGGCTCCCGACCTTCCACTCCACGCCGGCGATGCAGACCCCGTAGGGTTTCCCAAGGATCTGTCATTCCTATCCATGGGTCCGCCGCCGACCCGGCGGCGCAGCCTGTCCTGGGCATCCCTGGGAGAGCATTCCGCCAAGCCGCGCGGACGCGATCGACGAGGACATCGACACCCGGATGGCGGGTTCGACGGGTCGATCGCTATTTTCGAGACAGGTTCAAACCGACTGAATCGATCATCGGGCCTACAGCCCCTGCTTCAAAGTTCTGGTCGGCGCCCGGAAGTCTCGGTCCTCAGCCGCTCCCTATCGGAGGTGACCGGCCAGATTTCGACGCCGTCGTCGCCGCGATCAATCCGGACTCGACCCTGTCAGGAGCTTCACCGAAAAGCTCGTGAATGTCACTAAAATCGGCCGTCACGCGGGCGCCAGATCGGGTGACCATCGGGTTCATTCCCCAGCTGACCCGACCGCCCCCCTGGGGTCGGTCGGAGCGATCGCGCGGGTCGTTAATCTCCAACCGATCGGCTGGTCGAGTGACGTTACGCGCCTCCACCCGAGCGACGAAGGCCGGCACGAGGTTGAGGGCGCAGGGCAGCGGACATCGCGATGCTGGCACGTGAACGATAGCAAGCAGAGCCTCTCGCGCAGGTTCTCTACTCGCGATAGCCGGGAGACACGCGATCCAATCTTCGGAGAAGAGCCGGCCAGGCATGTTCGAGAACCATCTCGCTGCTGATCGTCCGGGTGATCCTGGCCGTCGCTTCGATAGCCTCATCGGCGGGATGATGCAGAGGCTGGCCCATGCCCAGGGTCAGGGCCTGCATCTCGCAGGCTCGTTCCAGGAAATACATCCGGTGGAAGGCCTCGGCCACGGTGGCCCCTACGGTCAGCGTGCCATGGTTCCTCAGGATCATGGTGTTGCGATCCCCGAGATCCGCGATGAGGCGTTCACGCTCCTCAAGGTGAAGGGCCGGCCCTTCGAACTTGTGATAGGCCATGTCCACGGCGACGCCGATCGCGGACTGGTTCAGGGGCAGCAGCCCTGCCTCGAGGGCCGAGACCGCCACGCCCGCGGCCGTATGCAGATGGATCACGCATCCTGCGTCCGGGCGAGCGGCGTGTACCGCGCTGTGAATGACGAAGCCCGCTGCGTTGATCCTCCTAGGCGAACGCTCGAGAACGCGCCCTTCCAGATCGACCTTGACCAGATCGGACGCCCTGATCTCCTCGAACATCAGGCCGATGGGGTTGATCAGGAAGGCGGGCTTGGGGCCCGGCACATGGGCGGAGACATGGGTGTAGATCAGGTCGTCCCAACCCTGGAGAGCGATCAGCCTGTAGCAGGCCGCGAGATCCTTGCGGATGCAGGCTTCGACAGTCGGCGCGTCTCGTTCGGCGCAAGACCCTGTCATGACGATCCCTCGGTGTTCAGACTCCGTCACGCTGAACGGTTCATCCCAAGGCGTCCAATAACCGCCACAACGCTTTTGATGCCTGTAGAGGATCAATCTCGCGGATCACGCGTCAAATAATCTCCTGGGCCCGCTTGTCAGACAGCACCATGATCGCCACGAAGCATCAATGGAGCTGCGCCTTCTCAGACATTTCGTGGCCGTGGCGGATCAGCTTCATTTCCGTGGAGCCGCCGAGACGCTCGGCGTGCCTCAACCTGTCCTGAGCCGGTCGGTCGCCGCCCTGGAGTCCGAGCTCGAGACCCGGCTGTTCGAGCGCACGCGTCGACAGGTCCGTCTGACGCCAGCCGGATCCGCCCTGTTGGTCGAGGCCCGCGCCTTGCTGGCCGGAGCGAGCGCGGCGCGCGAACGCGTCCGCCGGCTGGCCAGGCCCGACAAGACCTTGAGGATCGGGCATGTCCCGTCGGCAGCGTTCGGCCTGCTGCCCGAGGCGATCCGGCGCGCCCAGGCGATCGATCCCGAGATCAACGTCAAGCTGGCGGAACGCGCCCCCGCCGACGCGCTTGAGCAAGTCGGATCAGGCCAGTTGGATCTGGCGCTGGTTCACGAGCGGCCAGCCTTTCTTCCGCGCGTCCGTTGCGAAACCCTCGTGCGACTGCCCATCGACGCGGTGGCTCCCGCCGGTTGGGATTGGGATGTCGCTCGCCCCTCGCGTCTCAGAGACTTCGCCGAGCGGCCATTCGTCCTGCCGGATCCCGCCTCGAACCTCTATTCCTCAAGGCTCATCTCGGCCTGCAGGTCCGCAGGGTTCGAACCGCGGCTTGCGGCGACGGAGGCGGCGACACTGTCCCTTCTCGTCATGGTCGCAGCGGGAATAGGCATGACCTTCGCTCATCGCCTGGTGCGGTCCATTCGACTGCCTGGCCTGACCTTCATCGAACTGGACGACTTGCCGGACGATATGGATGCCGCCCTGACGGCGGCCTGGCCGTCCCGGACGCCGACGGCCTCCGAACGGATCTTCGCGGAGTGCATCCGCTCGGCTGCAGCCGAGGTCTCGAGCGGCAGCGGCTTGGTCGCAGCGGGAACATCCGTCGTCGAGGAAGCCGGCTGAACCCACGCCGTGCGCCGCTCCGCCCACGCCGAACTCGCCGCCCTCCGCGTCTGTCACGGCCCAAGTTCACATGGCCTCAGCCATCGACCGGGGCGGTCGCTTAAGCTCGGGATGTCCAGGTTCGAACAGCCCGCCCCGACGGACGGGTCCGGAGCGGTCGCCTTGGAGCTTGGGGTGGCCGTGTCGCGGATCCGGTATGGCGGTCCACGGCCCTGACAGGACCTGAAGGTGCGCGCGGCGACGGCGCTCGGACCGCCCTCGGGAGTTGAGAGCATCGCATTCTTGATCACTGAGTCCGACGGCTGGGCCTCGTCCCGTCTCTATGACCCACTGCTGCGTCGCATGCCCGCCGATGGAGGGTTCGACCCACAATGAATCCGCCAAGAATGGGGAACGAAATTCTATGAGAGGAAACTGTATCGCGGGTGCGCTTCTGGCCGCCGCCGGCGTTATCATCGCGCCGTCCGGCGCCTGGGCCCAAACGGTCCCCGCTGCGCCCCAGGCTCAACCCGTCACCGACCAATCCGCGGCGACCACCGTCGACGAAATCGTGGTGACCGCCCAACGTCGCGAAGAGCGGCTGAGCGAGGTGCCGATCTCCATCACGGCCTATTCCGCCGAAACCCTGGACAAGACCGGCGTCGTGGATTCGCGCGGCCTGACCCAGATCACGCCGGGCCTGAACTTCCAGTCGGTGGGGTCGTCCGCCCAGCCGGTCATCCGCGGCATCGGCTCTTCGGGCGCATCGGTGGGCGACAGTTCCAATGTGGCGACCTATGTCGACGGCGTCTATCAACCCTTCCAGGCCGCCAACTTCCTCAACTTCGTCGATCTGGAACGGATCGAGGTCCTGAAGGGACCGCAGGGCACCCTTTTTGGCCGCAACGCCGCTGGCGGCGCGATCAACATCGTGACGCGCAACCCCTCCTTCGACTTCAACGGCCGTCTGGCGGCGAGCTACGGCAGCTTCAACGAGCGTCAGGCTTCCGCCTATGTGTCGGGCCCGCTGATCAAAGACGTTCTCGCCTTCAACATTTCCGCCGACATTCGGGATTCCGACGGCTACCGCCACGACATCTTTCTCGACAAGGATCTGGGCTATCTGGAATCGCGGTCGCTGCGCGGCAAGCTGCTGTGGAACGCCTCCGACGCCGTGAGCGTGCTGGCGACGGCCTATATCACCCGGTCGAATGACCTGAGCACCTTCGGCAACCAGCCGCTGAACGGCAACACCACGGCTCGTCGCCTCATTCCGTCGGTTCTCGTTCCGACCCAGCCGAACACGTCGGCTCTGTCCGTGGTCCCCGTGAACGAGATCGACACGGCCGGCGCCAGCCTCAAGCTGACTGTCGACCTCGGCTGGGGCACCCTGACCTCCCTCACGGCCTACGGAGAGAACCGTCAATATGTGCTGACGGATTCGGACCTGACGCCGGCGTCCTATTCTCAATCGGAAATCTGGTTCCGCGACGACATGGCCTCGCAGGACCTGATCCTGTCCTCGAACGGCCACGGTCCGTTCAGCTGGATCGTCGGCGCCAGCTATTACCGCGAGTTCGGCGACTACCTGATCCGGTCCTACGGCGGCCTGCTGACCTATTCGGCCACACCGCCCCTGACCTATGGCCTGAACATCGACGAAGTCAGCATCGACGCCCTGGCGGCGTTCGGCGAGGTCACATACGACATCACCGATCGACTGACCGTCATGGGCGGGGTGCGCGTGAGCCAGGACACCCCGAGTTTCCAGGGGCGACTGCTCACGGTCGCCACCAACACCCTGGGACCGCTCTCGAGCAACTCCAAGAGCTTCGACAGCGTCACCAGCCGCGCCTCCATTCGCTACAAGCTGACCGAGACCATCAACACCTATTTCAGCTTCAGCCAGGGCTTCAAGTCCGGGGTGTTCAACGTGAACAGCTTCCAGTTCGCGCCGGTCGAGCCGGAGACGGTCAACGCCTTCGAGGTCGGCATCAAGGGCTCCCTCAATCCCGCCCTGTCCTTCGACGCCGCCGCCTACTTCTATGACTACTCCGACCTGCAATTCAGCGCCTTCGGCGCCAGCGCCCTCAACCCCCTGCTTCAGAATGCGGCCCAGGCCGAGATCAAGGGCTTCGAGGCCAATGTCACGGCGCGTCCGTTCGAGGACCTGACGGTGCGGGCCGGCTTCGCCTATACCGACGGCGAATACACCGACTTCCCCGGCGCCCAAGGCTTCCGCCCGACCACCAATGCGGCAGGCGTGCCGATCGGCGGCAACACGTCCTTCTCGATGGACGCCTCGGGACAACGCATGGTGCGCACGCCCAGGGTCCAGGGCAATCTCACGGTCGCCTACGAACGTCCGCTGGAGAATGGGGCGCTGTTCGCCGCCGACGCAAATGCCTCCTACACAGGTGAGATCTACCATGACCTGGCGGGGAACTTCCGTCAGCCGGACTTCACCATCGTCAACCTGAAGGTTTCCTACACGACCCCGGACGCCCGCTGGAGAGGCACGCTCTACGGCAACAATGTCTTCGATTCCGAAGGCTTCGCCGGCGTCCTGATTTCGGGCCTTGCGACCTCGGTGACATACCGCAAGCCGGCCACGGCCGGGGTGCGTCTCGAGTATCTGTTCTAGGCAGGGCCCGAACCGCCCTCCAGAAACGACGCCCGGGCGCTTCCAGCGCCCGGGCGTTTTCGTTCGGACGAAGAACAGGCGGCCGCGATGGGCCGTGCATGACATCGCCTCGGCCAGTGTGAGAACCGCTTGACGACGATGGCCGCAGGCCGGGATTTGGGAAAGGTCAGATAACGCCGGCGCGACGCAGCTGCGCGATCTCGCCGGCCGACAGGCCGAGCGTCTGGCGCAGGATCTCGTCAGTATGCTGACCCAACATCGGCGGCGCGCGATACGCGATGATCGGCGTGCCGTGGAACCGGGCCGGATTGCGGATCACCTTCAGGTCCGGCGCGAGCGGATGGGGAGCCGCGACCGCGACCTCCCGATGCCGGATCTGAGGATCGGCGAACACCTCGGCGATGTCATTCACGCGGCCTGCCGGGATCTGTTTGGCTTCGAGCTTGGCCAACCAGGCATCGACCGTGTCTTCACGGAAGACCGCTTCGAACCGCTCGGTCAAAATGTCCCGGTTCTCGACGCGCGCCAGATTGGTCCTGAACAGCGGGTCCTCCGCCAAGTCGGGCCGTCCAACGGCCTCGCACAGACGTCCATACTGGAGATCGTTGCCCGCCGTGAGCATCAGGTCGCCGTCGGCGCAAGCGAAACGCGCCGACGGCATTCCGCCGTTGCCTTGGGTGCCGCGACGCACCGGCACCTCGCCGGACGTCAGATAAATCTGAGCGTAGTGCGACAGGGCCGCGACCACGCAATCCAGAAGCGCAACGTCGATGAACTGCCCCTCGCCGCCGTTGGCGTCGCGATGGTACAGGGCGCCGAGGAGCGCGCTCGAGACGTTCAGCCCCGTCAGGACATCGGCAAGGCTCGGCCCAACCTTCATCGGGCCGCCGCCTGGAACGCCATCGG
>Ga0157369_10008913_pt1 | contig 11493 bp, 10 predicted proteins | sample C25metaG_FD_113461 | JGI IMG/M metagenome (GOLD analysis project Ga0157369, IMG submission 113461) | Corn rhizosphere microbial communities from Kellogg Biological Station, Michigan, USA - C2-5 metaG | ecosystem: Host-associated > Plants > Roots > Rhizosphere > Soil | place: USA: Michigan... | reverse complement strand
TACCGCAGCTATGTGCTGCCCTGGATCGGACGCCGCTTGACCGGCCGCTCCTCCGGCGACGGGCGTGCGCCCAAGCGGCCGGTGCCAGAGCCGGTGGCGCCGCTCGGCACGGCCCCCTGACGCGGAGAAGGGCCGCACGACTGAACGTGCGGCCCTTCCTCGTGAAGCGAGTGGTGCTGGCTAGACGCCTCGGCGGCCTGTCAGCATCCGGACCAGGAACAGAATCACGGCGATGACCGCCAGCACGATGCCGATCCAGAGCAGGAAGTGCAGGGACGATCCCAAACCACCGGTGATCAACAGGATGACGGCGACGACGGCGATGATAATGAGCAAGAGGTTCATTGTGGGGACCTTTCTTCTCGGAGGGATTGTCCCTTCCGTTGTGACGCTACCTGCGGAACCGGCGCTCGACAAGGGGCCTTTTTTGCGGCTTGTCAATACCTCACGGTCAATTCCCAATAATCTCGTTCGTGCCGCGCTCCCAGAGTTGGGCGAGCGGCGACTGGTCGAGGTCGGCGAGGAGCGCCTGAACGTCGTCGTAGACGGCGACAGCCCCCGCTTCACGAAGCGCCGCCTCGCCCGTTCCTCCGCTGAGCACGCCCACGCAGGGCATGCCGGCACGCTTGGCGGCGGCCACGTCCCAGATCGCGTCTCCGACCATGACGGCCTCCGCCGTGGAGAGGCCGGCTTTCTCGACGGCAACCTGCAGGATGTCAGGCGCCGGCTTGGCCTCGCCGACATCCCCCGCCGAGGTCACGACCGAGATCGACTCGTCGCAGTCGAGCGCCTCCAGCAGGGTGCGGAGCTCCGTGGGCGACGCTGACGTGGCCAGCACGACCTGCACCCCGTGTGCCGCAACGGTGCGCAGCAGCTCCCGGGCGCCCGCGAACGGCCGCTCCAGGGAGACTGTCTCGGCGAGGTAGGTGCTGTGCAGATTCCGCAGCTCGTCACCCAGGCGAGCCGCGGCATCCTCACCGATGAGCGACGGCAGCAGCTTGTCGGAGCCCATCCCGATCCCGGCGTGGATGCGCCAGCAGTCCACCGGATGCCCGACCGCCGTGAACGCACGGTTCCACGCCTCCACGTGCAGGTAGTTCGAATCGATCAGCGTGCCGTCGATGTCGAAGAGAACCGCGGGCGACTGCCGCGTCGTCTGGCTGTTGTCCTGTCCCATATCGTCAGGCTACGCCGCCGCCACCGCGCGGCACAGGGAGCACTCTCGCCCGCCGCAGCTGCCCCGCCCGACGCACCCGGGCGGATGCGAGTTCGGCCGGTTGCAGGAGCCCGGTGCGGTTGCAGGAGCACGAGCGGTCGCAGGAGCACCGGTGCGGTTGCAGGAGCACGGGGCGGTTGTATGTTCAGGTCATGGGGCTGACATCGTTGCTGCTGGTGCGTCACGGCGAGAGCACGGCGAACGTCGCCGCGACCGCCGCCGAGCAGGCGGGGGCCGAGACGATCGACCTGACCCACCGCGACGCCGACGTGCCGCTCACCGACACCGGCCGCAGCCAGGCTGCCGCGGTCGGCGATTGGCTGCGAGGCCTGCCTGACGACCGCTTTCCCACGTCGGTGCTGAGTTCGCCGTATCTGCGGGCGGCGTCCACAGCGCAGATCGCCCTCGAGAACCAGCGGCTGGCGCTTCCCGTGCACACCGACGAGCGCCTGCGCGACCGCGAACTGGGCATCATCGACGGGCTCACCACCGCGGGCGTCGCCGCCCGGCTGCCCGAGGAGGCGGCCCGGCGCCGGCACCTCGGCAAGTTCTACTACCGGCCCCCGGGCGGTGAGTCGTGGGCGGACGTCGCCCTGCGCGTGCGCTCACTGTTCCGCGACATCGACCTTCCCGCGTACGGTGAACGGATGCTCGTGGTCAGCCACGACGCCGTCATCACCCTGGTGCGTTACCTCTGCGAGCATCTCTCTGAAGTGGATGTGCTCGCCCTGGCCCGCGCCACTCCCCTGCTGAACGCCTCGATCAGCATCCTCGACCGGCAGCCCGACGGCTCCTGGGCCGTCACCGAGTACAACTCGGTGGCGCACCTCACGCAGTCGGAGGCCCCGGTCACCGCGCACACCGGAAACCGCGATGCCTTCCCGCACTGAGATCATCACACCCGCCCTGCTGCGCGAGTGGGCCCTGCCCGTCGGCGCCGACTCGAAATATGCGCGCGGAACCGTGCTGATCATCGGCGGAGCGCGCGCCACGCCAGGGGCTGCCCTGCTCGCCGGAACGGCCGCCCTCCGTGTCGGCGCCGGCCGGCTGGCGATGGCCGTCGCCGAGTCGGTGGCCGTGCCGCTGGCAATCGCGGTTCCCGAGTCCGCGGTGACGGGACTCCCGGAGACCGGTGACGGGTCGGTGCGCGGCGACGACGCCGGGCGACTGGAGGAGACATTGGCCGGAGCGAGGGCGGTGGTCGTGGGATCGGGACTCGACGACGCCGAGCAGGCCGAAGCCCTCGTGCGCGCCCTGCTCGATCGTGTGGGGGCCGACACCCAGCTGCTGCTCGACGCCTACGCCCTCGGTGTGGTGCCGAACCTGGCCGCTGAGATCGGCCCGTGGCACGGCCGACTGGTGCTGACGCCCAACAAAGGTGAGGCGTCGCGGCTGCTGGGGCGCGACATCCGTGACGACGGCGACGGGTTCGTCGACGACCTGGCCGAGGTCGCCGAGCGCTATGGCGCCGTGGTCACCTGCTTCGGCACAATCACCTCCTCGAGCGGCAAGCGCTGGCAGGTCGACACCGGGCAGGCGGGTCTCGGAACCTCCGGAAGCGGCGACGTGCTGGCGGGGGCGATCGGCGGCCTGCTCGCGCGGGGCGCGTCCCCCGAGCAGGCGGCGTGCTGGGGCACGCATCTGCACGCCGCGACGGGCGACCGCCTCACGGCGCGGGTGGGCCCGACCGGGTACCTCGCCCGGGAGCTCGTCGACGGGCTCCCCGAGGTGCTGGCCGAGCTCGGGCAGCACACCTGAGGCCGCCGCGCGCCGCGAGACCGACCCGTGCGGACGAACCCGCCCGGCGTGCCGGTCGGGCTCGGCCGTAGTGGTCGGTCTCGGCGAGCGCGGAGGAAAGGGAGGAACCGCCCTTCGGCCGGGGCAGCTCAGGCGGAGGCGGCCGAACCCCAGTCGCTCGACTCGCCGGCGGGGCTCCGGTGCTGCGGCACGCCCCACGGGTTGTCGTCGCGGAGCGGCGCCGGCAGCAGGCTCTGCGGTGCTCCCTGGTACGTGACGGCCCGCATGAATCGCGAGATCGCGGCGGTGCCGACGGATGTCCCGGCGTCGTTGGTCGTCGCCGGGTACGGTCCGCCGTGCTGCATGGCCGGCGTCACCGCGACCCCGGTCGGCCAGCCGCCGAACAGCACGCGTCCGGTGTGCCCCTCGAGCCAGCGCACGAGGGATCGGAGCGCCTCGGAGTCCTCCCCCGCCCCGGCGTGCACGGTGCCGGTGAGGTTGCCCTCGAACAGCTCGTCGGCGACGGGCGCCAGTTCGTTCTCATCGCTGTACTCCACCACGATGGCGAGAGGACCGAACGCCTCGTCGAGAAGGTTCTCGCGGTGCTTCTCCAGTTGATCGGCGGTGACGCTCACGATGGTGGGGGTCGCCCACGCCTGGCCTTCCTCATCGAAGTGCAGGGTGCCCTCCGCGAGAACGGTGATGCCCCCGGTGCTGAGGATGGCGTCCCGGCGCTGGGCGTAGCCGCGCGCGATGCCGGGGTACAGCATCCGGTGCTCAGGAACCTTCTCGGCCTCCGCGGCGATCACCTCGCCGAGACCGTGGCCGGCGGGCAGGAACAGGAAACCGGGCTTGGTGCAGAGCTGACCGGCGGAGCCGGCAACGCTGGTGACGAACCCGGTGGCGATCGCCTCCGGCTCCTCCGCCAGCCCCGCCGCCGTGACGAAGGCGGGGTTCACGCTGCCGAGCTCGCCGAAGAACGGGATCGGAGCGTGCCGGGCGGCGGCGATGTCGGCCAGGATGCGGCCGGCCTTGATCGAACCGGTGAAGCTGCCGGCCTTGATCCGCTCGTCCTTCAGCAGCGCAACCCCGGCGTCGCGTCCGAAGATCACCTGCAGGGTGCCGGCGGGCGCCCCGGCGGACTCGAGAGCGTCGGCGACGATCTCGGTGGTGCGCAAGGAGAGCCGCGGGTGCCCCTGGTGCGCCTTGACGATCACCGGGCAACCGGCCGCGAGCGCGGCAGCGGTGTCGCCGCCGGCGATCGAGAACGCGAACGGAAAGTTGCTGGCGGCGAAGTTCAGCACGGGGCCGAGGGGCACGAGGTAACGCCGGAGGTCGGGGCGCGGGCCGAGCACGAAGTCGGGGTCGGCCTCGTCGATGCGCACGTCGAGGTAGGCGCCATCGACGACCACGTCGGCGAACAGCCGCAGCTGCACCGCGGTGCGCTTCAGCTCACCGGTGAGTCGGGCCGTCGACAAGCCCGTCTCGTCCGCAGCGATGCCGATGAGTTCGTCGGCGTTGCCCTGCAGGGCGTCAGCGGCGGCGACGAGGGCCCCGGCACGCTCACGAGGCGACGTCTGCGACCAGGCGGCTGCGGCATCCGCTGCGCGCTGGGCAACCTGGTCGAGCTCGTCGGGTGCGGTCTCGGCGATCGTTGCGGTGTCGGTCATGTGGTGCGCTCCTTAGGTCAGAACTGGAAGCCGGTGGGGAACGGGTCGGACGGGTCGAGGAGGTACTGGCCGATGCCGGTGACCCAGGCGCGCCCGGTCACCGTGGGGATCACGGCGGGGATCCCCGCGACGGTGGTCTCCTCGACCAGACGGCCGACGAAGCGGGAGCCGATGAACGACTCATTGACGAAGTCCTGGTTCAGGCCGAGTTCGCCGCGCGCCCAGAGTTCGGCCATGCGGGCCGAGGTGCCGGTGCCGCACGGCGACCGGTCGAACCAGCCCGGGTAGATCGCCATCGCGTGCCGCGAGTGTTGTGCGGTCGAGCCGGGGGCGATGAACTCGACGTGATGGCAGTGGTCGAGACCGTCGATCAGCGGATGCCGCGGCGCGTCAGTCTCGTTGATCGCGTTCATGATGGCCAGGCCCGCCTGCAGGATCTCCTGCTGATTCGCGCGGTCGAACGCCAGCCCCACCGCGTCGAGGTCGACCATGGCGTAGAAGTTGCCGCCGAAGGCGAGGCTGTAGGGCACGGCGCCGTAGCCGGGCACCTCCACCTCGGCGTCGAGCCGCACGCTGTAGGAGGGGACGTTCTCAATCGTGACGGAGTCGGCGTGCCCGTCGCTGACCGCGACCCGGGCGATGACGAGACCCGCCGGGGTGTCCAGGCGAATCGTGGTGACCGGCTCGACGACCTCCACCATGCCGGTCTCGACGAGCACGGTGGCGACGCCGATGGTGCCGTGCCCGCACATGGGCAGGCAGCCGGAGACCTCGATGTAGACGACGCCCCAGTCGGCGTCGGGCCGGGTGGAGGGCTGCAGGATGGCGCCGCTCATCGCGGCGTGCCCACGCGGCTCGTTCATCAGGAACAAGCGGATGTCGTCGAGGTGCTCCATGAAGTAGAGCCGCTTGTCGTTCATGGTGGCGCCGGGGATCACCCCGACACCGCCGGTGACGACACGCGTGGGCATTCCCTCGGTGTGGGAGTCGACGGCGGTGAACATCCGCTTCGAACGCATACTGCAATCCTCTCAGGAATTATCCCCACCCCGGTGAGGGGTCGCATTCCGACCTTCCCAGGCGATGGGAACGTCGATTTGCGACCCCTCACGAGGAGGAAGCCCAGGCGGGTCGGGAGGGACTAGCCGCGGCTGGCGATGTAGTCGAGGGCGCGCTTGGTGTCGGCGCGCACCTGGGCGTCCTGCTCCGGGCTCAGCGGGCCGCGAGGCGGGCGCGTCGGGCCGCCGTAGCTGCCGCCGGCGAGGTCGACGGAGAGCTTGATGGCCTGCACGAACTCGGTCTTCGAGTCCCAGCGGAACACGGGGACCAGCTCGGTGTAGAGCTCAAGGGCCTCCTCGATGCGGCCGTCCTTGACGAGCGTGTAGATCTCCACCGCCTCGCGGGGGAAGGCGTTGGGGTACCCGGCGAACCAGCCGGTGGCGCCGGCCACGAGCGACTCGAAGAGGAGGTCGTCGGCGCCGCAGATGACGTCGATGTCGCAACGCTCCTTGATCTCGAGCACCCGGCGCACATCGCCCGAGAACTCCTTGATCGCGACGACCTCGGGAATCTCGGCGAGCTTCTCGACCAGGCTCGGCACGAGGTCGACCTTGGTGTCGAACGGGTTGTTGTAGGCCATGATCGGCAGGCCGACCTCGGCCACGCGCTTGTAGTGCTCGATCACCTCGGACTCGTTGGCCCGGTAGACGATCGGCGGGAGCAGGAGAACGCCGTCGGCGCCGTCCTCCTTCGCGTACTCCGCCCACTTCTTGGCCTGGTGCCAGCCGACGCCGTGCACGCCGGCGACCACGAGGCCGCGGCCGTCGACCGCCTCGACGGCCGTCTGCACGACCTTGCGCCGCTCGTCATCCGTGAGGGAGGAGTATTCGCCGAGCGACCCGTTGGGGCCGACGCCGCGGCATCCGTTGCTGATCAGCCAGTCGCAGTGTGCGGCGAACTTCTCGTAGTCGACGGCGAGGCCGGCCGGGGCCGACGCGTCTTCCTTGAACGCGAGGGTGGTGGCGACGATGACGCCGCCGAGGTCGAATTTTTCGCTCATGGGGTTCCTTCTATCGGGGGGATCGGTGGGATCGGGGTGGATGTGGTGCGGACGGGTGACGGGGGCGTGGCGAGCTCGCCGAGCCGGATGGGGCCGGCGAGGGGCCGGCGGTCGGTGCTGACCGGGTCGCCGAGCAGGCCGTCGGGCTGGCAGCCGGCGAGCAGGGCCTCGACGCTGCGCCCGCAGACGCGCCCCTGGCAGATGCCGAGGCCGGCGCGGGTGCTGAGCTTCAAGGCGCGCAGGGAGCGCGAACCCGTGGACGCGACCGTCCGGCGCAGCTGACCGTAGGTGACCTCCTCGCAGCGGCAGACGATCGTGTCGTCGGTGACGAGTTCGGGCCAGCCCGAACGGATGCCGTGCGCCGCTTCAAGACGGTCGGCGAAGCGAGTGAAGGTGGTGCGGCGGCGCCGAGCCCGCGTGAGCGCGGCGTCGGAGGCAGCGCCCCCGGCCGCGACGTGTCCGGCGATCGTCCCCTCGGCGAGGGCGAGGTCTGCTCCGCCGATGCCCGTGATCTCGCCGGCTGCGTAGACGCCGGGGACGCTGGTCTGCTGGCCGGCGTCGACCCGCACGAAGCGGGCCGGGGTGAGGGAGCAGCCGGCGGCGATGGCGAGTTCGAGCCGGGGGGTGAAGCCGTGGCTCACGCACACGGCGTCAACCTCGATGCGCTGCTCGGTACCGGGGATGGGCCTCCACTCGGCAGTGACGGCGGCGACGGTCACCGCCTCGACGCGATCGGTGCCGTGTGCGGCGACGACCATGCGCCCGAGCCGGTACGGGATGCGGTGGCGCAGGTGCCCGGTGAGGTAGCCGGCGAGCTCACCGCCCTTGCTCGCCGCGCCGAGCAGCTGCCACGGCTTCGGAAGCCAGCCACGCACGAGCGCCGGAACCCGGTTGGCTTCGAAGACGCCGAGCACGCGTGAGCCGGTCCCGGCGAGGGAGGCGGCGACCGGGAGGAGGAACGGTCCCGCACCGGCGACGACGACGCGTTCGCCCACCGCCAGGCGCTCACCCTTGGCCAGGGCCTGGGCGGCGCCGCCGGTGAAGACGCCCGGCAGGTCCCAGCCGGGGAACGGCAGGGTGCGGTCGTGCGCGCCGGTGGCGAGCACGATCGCGTCGGGCCGCAGCACGAGCCGCTCCCGGTCGACGCCGTCGGCCTCACCGACGACGACGTGCACCTCCGCGGGCCCGGAGCCGCGGGTCTCGAGGGCGAACACCTGCGCGCCGCGGACGATCTCGCATCCGTTGTCGAATTCGAGGGTCTCGGCAAGGTCGCGGAAGGTGTCCCAGCCGTGGTGCAGCACGCGTTCGTTCGCGGCGGGCCGGGAGGCGGGCAGATGCCGCCAGAACTGGCCGCCGAGTTCGTCGGAGGCGTCGAGCAGGGTGACGGATGCGCCCCGCGCGCGAGCCGCGCGGGCTGCCGCGAGACCGGCGGGGCCGGCGCCGATCACGAGCACGGTGCGGTCGGGGGTCATGCGTCGCTCCCCTGGGTCGTGCCTGGGGCGTCAGGGAGGGGGTCGTACTGGGTGCGCACGATATCGCCGTCGGATGCCCGCCGCTGGCAGGAACGCACGTCACGGTGGCCGTTCACCTCGACGAGGCAGTCGTAGCAGACGCCGATGCCGCAGAACACGCCCCGCGGCTTGTCGCCCACCGACGTGCGCCGGAAGCCGACGGTGCCGCTGGCGAGGATCACCCCGGCGAGGCTCTGTCCGCGGATGCCGGTGACCGGTTCGCCGTCGACCTGGATCGTGAGCGGCGTGGGCGGGGCCGGGCGCGCGGGGTCGTCGCCGGTGGGCAGCAGGCGCGGGGACATCAGGCCGCCTGCTCGAGGTACGGGGCGAGCGAGTCGCGCGCGGGCGAGAAGGGTGCGGCATCGAGGTGGGTGGGGCGGCCCTGCATGAGGTCCCGGATCATCTCGGCGGTGGCGAGGCTGAGGCCGATGCCTGCTCCCTCGTGGCCGGCCGCATGCCAGAGACCGGGCAGCCGCGGGTCTTCGCCGATGACCGGCAGGTGGTCGGGCATGAACGGCCGGAATCCGCCGTAGGTGCGCATGACGGCAGCGTCGGCGAGGAACGGGAACAGGCGCAGGGCCTTGGCCGCGATGCCGGCCAGGGCGTCGACCTGCAGCCGGGCGTCGAAGCCGATCTGCTGCCGCGAGGAGCCGATGAGCACCGTGCCGGATGCCGTGGACTCGACCACACTCGACGTCTGCAGGGCGCTGTCATTCGATCCGACGGCGCCCACGTAGTCCGCGTCGTAGACCTTGTGGAAGATGCGCTGCCGCATGCGGGAGGTGACGAGGAGTTCGCCGCGCCGCGGCAGAACCGGAAGCGCCAGCCCAAAGGCGCCGGCGACGTCGCCCGACCACGGCCCGGCGGCGATGAGCACGCGGTCGGCGCGAAGCTCACCTGTCGCCGTCGTCACGCCGATGAGGGCTCCGGCGGAATCCCGCAGGGCCCCGGTGACGGGAGTGTTCTCGATCAGGCGGGCGCCGTGGCGACGCGCTGACGCCATCAGGGCCTCGGTCGCGATCGTCGGCTGCACCTGGGAGTCCTCAGGGTAGAAGACGGCGGCCCGGAAGTCCGGGGCGAGGTCGGGCTCGAGGCTGAGGGCCTCGGCCTGGTCGAGCACCCAAGCATCGACCCCGGCCGACCGCTGGGAGGCGGCGAAGGCGAGCAGGGGCGCCGCGCCGGCATCCGTTGTGGCGACGACGAGCCCGCCCTTCGGGTCGTATTCGACAGACGGGAAGTCGTCACCGAGCTGCTCGCGGAGGTCGACCGCGGCCTGTTTCCAGAGCGTTGCGGCGTATTGGGCGAGCTTCAGCTCCTGGCCCGGGCCCTTGTCAGAGACAAGGAGGTTGCCCTCGCATGCGGAGGAGGTGCCGCCGGCGGTCGTGCCCCGATCGACGACGGTGACGCCGAATCCCGCCATGGCAAGGGCACGGGCGCAGGCGGCGCCGACGATGCCCGCTCCGACGATGATCACGTCGCTGGTCATGCCGTCCGCCTTTGGAATGCTCGTGGTGTTCATGGATGGTTCGCGCTGTGGTGGGGAGACTTCGCTGGCACACCCCACGTAATATGTTACATACCATATCGGGTGCGGCGTGCTCCTGTCAGCTGTTTTCTGCGTAACAGTTCCTCGCCACGCCCTCGGCGGGCCGGCCGAATGCCTAACGGCGGAACGAGTCGCAAAATACGCGCTTCCTCAGCATTTTTCTCGAGATTCTTTCGAATACATCTTCTCTTTGCCGCCGGTTTTTGGTAGAGTTGAGGCATGTTCAGAAGCAGGGTTGCGGGAGGCCGGGGGGTCGGGCTGCGATGACTGTTCTCGCTTCCGGTCCGGCCGTGGATCAGCCCACTGAGGGGCCTTCTGCTGCTGAGCAGGCCGCGTTTCTGGAAGCGATCGCCGACCGGGTGAGGGCTGCCGCCCCGGTCACGGCCCCGCGGCGGCTGGGCGATGACGCGCTGCTTCGGTACGCGGCCGCCGCGGAGACCCTGGGCCGCTACGCGGACGCGCTGCGGGTGGCCGCGGCGGCGGAGATCGACGACCGGTCCCGTGCCGAGCTGGGTGAGCGGAAGCTCTCCACCCGCAAGGGCTGCCGCGACACCGAGGAACTCCTCGAACGCACCACCTTGGTCTCCCGGGCCACGGCGAGGCGGCGGATGCGGATCGGCGGCCCGTTGCGGTCCGGGCTGGGCCTGACGGGGAACATCGAACCTCCCCCGTTCCCGGCCGTGGCCACCGCCGTCGCGACCGGGGTCCTCGGCCTGGACAGCGCCGAGGCCGTGCTCCGCGGGCTGGCCCCCGCAAGGCCCCGCGCCGACGTGGCGACGATCCTGGCCGGGGAGAGCGAACTCGTCGCCGCGGCGACCGGCACCTCCCCGGACACCCCCGTGCCCGACCCGGCCGATGAGATCGCCCGGCAGGCGCAGATCTGGCGGGGCGTGATCGACCCCGACGGGGTGCGCCCCGACGAGAACCGGGCCATGCTCTCCCGCGCCTTCCGCTTCGGCAAGGAACGCGACGGCCTGATCCCGGTCTCGGGCGCCCTGATGCCCGACATCGCCGGCAAAGCCATGAAACTCTTCGACGCCTACCTGTCACCCAAGACCGCGCCGGTCGCGTTCATCGACGCCGACGGCCACCACGAAGACCAGCACGACGGGCAGCACGACGGGCACGATGGGGAGGATGACCGGGATCTGGTGCAGGACCTCCGCACCCCCGACCAGAAACGACACGACACCTTCGCGGTCATCGTCGACACCGCCGCCCGCGCCGCCGAAACCCCCACCGTCGGCGGCGGCGCCCCCACCGTCCTCGTCAGCGTCCGCGAGAAAGACCTCCTCACCGGGCGGGGCGTGGGCCACATCGACGGCATCGACCTGCCCATCAGCATGGAAACCGTGCACCAACTCATCTGCGCCGGGGGCCTCCAAAAAGTGGTCCTCCGAGACAACGGCCAGATCATCGAACTCGGCACCGAGGAACGCGTCTTCAACCGCGCCCAACGGCGCGCGATCATGCTCCGCGACGGCCACTGCATCATCCCCGGCTGCCAAATCCCCGCAACCTGGACCGAAATCCACCACGTCACACCCGACGCCGACGGCGGCCCCACCCACACCGACAACGGCGTCTGCCTCTGCTGGTTCCACCACCGCACCCTGCAAACCTCCGGCTGGGAAATCCGCATGAACCACGGCACCCCCGAAATCAAAGCCCCACCCTGGCTCGACCACCAACGACGATGGCGCCCCACCACCAAAGCCCCCACCCGCCACACCGACAACCACGAACAACGCCAC
>Ga0157369_10008910_pt1 | contig 11495 bp, 9 predicted proteins | sample C25metaG_FD_113461 | JGI IMG/M metagenome (GOLD analysis project Ga0157369, IMG submission 113461) | Corn rhizosphere microbial communities from Kellogg Biological Station, Michigan, USA - C2-5 metaG | ecosystem: Host-associated > Plants > Roots > Rhizosphere > Soil | place: USA: Michigan... | reverse complement strand
CTTCCAGCATTGTTCGAGGACGAAGTGAAGGCGGTGATCGAACTCGCCTCGTTCAACGAGTTCAACGAGACCCACCAGACCTTCCTTGACCAGCTCATGGAGTCGGTCGGAATCGTTCTCAACACGATCGCCGCGACGATGCGGACCGAGGGCCTCCTAAAACAATCGCAGCTCCTCACCCAGGAACTTCAGGCAAGGCAGACCGAGCTTACGACCAAGCAGGAGGAGCTGCACGCGACGAACGAGGAGCTTCAGGAAAAGGCCCAGCTCCTCGAAAACGAAAAGAAGCAGGTCGAAGCCAAGAACATCGAGATCGAGATGGCACGGCGTGCGGTCGAGGAAAAAGCGGAGCAGCTAGCGCTCACCTCGAAATACAAATCCGAGTTCCTGGCAAACATGAGTCACGAGCTTCGTACGCCCCTCAATTCGCTGCTGATCCTGTCGAAGCTGTTGTCCGATAACACGCAGGGCAACCTCAATGAGAAGCAAGTCGAATTTGCGAGAACGATCAATTCGGCGGGGTCGGACCTTCTCAACCTCATCAACGACATTCTCGACCTGTCCAAGATCGAATCCGGCACCGTCTCTATCGAGGTAGGCGAGATGCCCATGCAGCATCTCAAGCAGCACATGGAGCGGACCTTCAAGCAGCTCGCGACCGACAAGGGGCTCGACTTCAATGTCAGGTTCGATGCGAAATTGCCGGAAACGATCCGGACCGACGAGAAAAGGCTGCAACAGATCGTCCTCAACCTGTTGTCGAATGCCTTCAAATTCACGTCGAAGGGCAGCGTCACGCTCGCGGTGCGCTGTGCCGAAAGCGGCTGGAGTCCGACTCATGCGGTACTTCGCAACGCCAGCCGCGCGATCGAGATTGCCGTCACCGACACCGGAATTGGAATCCCGGAGGAGAAGCAAAAGCTGATCTTCGAGGCGTTCCAGCAAGCCGATGGCACAACGAGCCGCAAATATGGCGGCACCGGCCTGGGGCTTTCCATTAGTCGTGAAATCGCGCGCCTTCTCGGCGGCGAGCTTCAGGTACGTTCGAAACCGGGCGAGGGCTCGACGTTCAGCCTGTTCGTTCCGCTCGAAGCGGTAGCCGAAGGGAGCGGCGCTCCTCCCGGAACGACCGCGCGTTACGACAACAGTGGTGCAGTCGTTCCATCCGCATTGCCGACAGGCTTCGAAGTGAACGATGATCGCGATGACCTGGGCAAAAGCCCCTTCGTTCTGATTGTCGAGGATGATCCGACGTTCGCCTCGATCTTGCTCGATGCGGCGCATGACGCCGGCCTGAAGGGCGTCGTTTCGATCGCCGGCGCGGGGACGCTCAACATGGTCCGCAAGCTTCAGCCGACAGCCATTACGCTCGACCTCGGATTGGCGGACATCGATGGATTCGTCCTGCTCGACCTGCTGAAGCACGATCCGCAGACCAGGCACATTCCGGTTCATGTGGTTTCCGGCGCGGATCGCAGTCAGTCTGCGCTCGCGCTCGGTGCGTTCGGCATTACCGAAAAGCCCGTCGAACGCGGCGACCTCGTGCGCGTGTTCGCAGAGCTTCGGGAGAGCGCACAGGCGAGCAAGCCGCGGCGGCGAACGAAGGCTGCACCGGCGCGGCCAATGGCTGAGCTTGCGGGCGCCAAAGTGGTGATCGTCGATGACGACATTCGCAACATCTTCTCGTTGACGAGCGTTTTGGAAAACCACGACGTCGAAGTGCTTCACGCGGAGCGGGGTAAGGACGGCATCCTGATTCTCGAACAGACACCCGATGTCGATGTGGCGCTGATCGACATCATGATGCCGGAAATGGATGGTTACGAAACGATGCGTCAAATCAGAAAGCGCGCAGAACTTGCCGACCTTCCACTGATCGCTGTGACGGCAAAGGCGATGAAGGGCGATCGCCAGAAATGCCTGGACGCGGGGGCATCGGACTACATCGCCAAGCCGGTCGATATCGAACTGTTGCTCGCCTTGCTTCGAGTGTGGGTCGCGCGTTCGCGGAATGGAGCCGCTGCAACCGCCATGGCGGCAGCGGAGTAGCGGATGAAAGTGTCCATCGGAGAAATGCCGGTGCAGGCTCGCATCGATCCGGAGCTGCTTCCCGCCGAGCGAGTTGAGCAGCCTCGCGTGCTCCTCGTCGATGACGATGAGCGTAATCTGCTGGCGGTATCGAGCGTGCTCGAGGACCTTGGCGAGGTCGTGACCGCGCGCTCGGGCGAGGAGGCATTGCGACACCTTCTCAAGGGCGAATTCGCGGTGATTCTGCTCGACGTCTACATGCCCGGCATGGATGGCTACGAGACCGCCCAGATCATCCGCAGTCGAGACCAGACCAAAGGGATTCCGATCGTTTTCCTTTCCGCGGTAAACAAGGAGACCGAACACCTCCTTCGGGGCTATGCGATGGGTGCGGTCGACTATGTCTTCAAACCAGTCGACTCCTTGATCCTGAGATCGAAGGTTGCGGTGTTCGTCGATCTGTTCGCCAAGACGAAGGAGGTCGAGCGCAAGGCTCGCTACGAGCAGGCTCTCCTGGATTCGACGCTGCAGGCAAATGCCGAACGGCTGCGGGCCGAACAGGAGCTGCGCCGCGCCGAACAACGCCAGGCGGCGATTATCGAGTCATTGCCGATGGTCCTCTACCTCGAACCTTACGATCGCTCGCCCCGGCGGCCTCATTATGTCAGCGGAGATCTTCACGCGATCACCGGCTTCACCTTCGAGCAAGTCGCGAAGCGGCCCGAATTGTGGGCGGAGAGGCTTCATCCGGAGGACCGCGACCGTGTCGCCGCGTGTCTCGAAACACGCCTCGAGACGGGCCGCTTCTCGGTCGAGTATCGATGGCAAGCCGCTGACGGGACGTACCGCTACTTTCTTGACCAGGCAGTCCTGCTCAAGGACGCCGACGGCCGGCCGTTCGAGTTCGCCGGGACGCTCACGGACATATCGGAGCAGCGATTGCTTGAGAGCCAGTTGGTCCAGGCTCAGAAAATGGATGCGATAGGGAAGCTGACGGGCGGAATCGCACACGATTTCAATAATCTTCTGGCGGCCGTAATCGGCGGCCTTGGATTGCTCGACAGGCGCGCGGAACTCGACGAGGAGCAGCAGCGAATCCTCGTAATGACCAGGCGCGCCGCGGAACAGGGCAGCGAGCTGGTTCGGCGCCTCCTCGCCTTCGCTCGTCGCCAAACCCTCGAACCGAGGGCTATCGATTTTGCGAATTTGCAGGATGCAGTCGGTGACCTTCTGGTTCACACCCTCGGCGGCTTGGTCGACATCAAATGGTCTCGCGCGGCCGATGGGTGGCTCGGCTTTGCCGACCAGGCGCAGCTGGAGCTCGCGCTCATCAACCTCATCATCAATGCACGCGACGCGATGCCCGCCGGAGGGACGGTTACAGTCGCCATCGACAATGATGTTCTAGCCGCTTCCAACTGGGCAGGGCTTCCAGCCGGCGACTACGTTCGAGTTTCGGTGACGGACACAGGCGGCGGCATCGCGCCGGAGGAAATCGACAAGGTGCTGGAACCGTTTTTCACAACCAAGGAACCAGGCAAAGGCAGCGGCCTCGGCCTCAGCATGGTGTACGGCTTTGCGAAACAGTCGAATGGCGCTTTTCGGCTGAGCAGCCGGCTGGGCGTCGGCACGACGGCTGAATTATGGTTGCCGAGGGCTCCTGATGATTCGACGAGTGAACCGGCGAGACCGCCGCAAACCGAGAGCGCGCCGTCGCTACGCAACCTTCGGATTCTGCTTGTCGATGACCACGCCGAGGTCAGGAATACCACGGCGGCGGTGCTCTCCGACCTCGGTCACGACGTCGTGGAGGCCGCCAACGGCGCGGATGCGCTCGCTGCGCTGAAGGCACGTGACTGCGAATACGACCTGATTATCAGCGATTATGCGATGCCTCATCTTTCGGGCACTGACTTCTTGCGGCAAGCCAGAGATCTTTGCCCCGACGTCGCCGGGCTGATCATCACCGGTTATGCCGAGGCTGAAGCGATCGGCGACCGGCCAAAGGACGTCGAAGTCCTTCAAAAGCCTTTCACGCCGTCGGGGCTCGAAGCGGCCCTGGGGCGTGCGTCCGCAAGAACGGATGCCCATTAACTGCGGCGTTTACAGCAGGCGGGCGTGCCTTTGCGGCGAGTTGACGAAACGAACCTCCGGCCGATTGGTTATGCCGACTGCCACAGGTGGACTTCAAATCGCATCGTGACTGATCGGAAACTCCCGGAAGCAAAGGTCGACGCAGTCAGCGAGCAGCTGCAGGACGGCATTCAGAGCTGCCGCTCCGTCGTGGCCAATTACCGGTCGTTACTTACCGGAGAAGCGCCAATCGAGACTGCTCCCGCCGAAGAGGCGAGCGGCGATGAGATCAAAGCGACTGAGCTGCCTGCATCGATGGCCGCGATAAAACCAACTGCTTGAATATGGCGGAGAGGGTGTCCGCCTAACTATCGTCTAAATACGACCGATAATTTCCCGTAAAGCACATACTTCCAAGAGCTTTTGTGGTTTATGCCTCCGAAGAGCGTCCAAATTAGTCCATTTGCGTTCCCATAAAACCGAGCTATTATCGGGGGAACTTATTTGGGAACGAGGCCGCCATGCCTAAGAAGCTGCACAACGAACTCACTCCGCTCACGGTGAAAAATGCCAAGCCGGGCCGTTACGCCGATGGCGGGGGTCTTCACCTGCTGGTGAAAGAGAGCGGAGCCCGATCGTGGGTCTATCGCTTCATGCTCAAGGGCAAGTCACGCGACGTTGGCCTGGGTACGGCTGCCGGGCCGGGAAAGATCTCTCTTACGGATGCTCGTGATGCTGCCGATGAATTGCGGCGCAAGGTGAAAGCGGGGATTGATCCGCTTGAGGAGCGGCAGAGGGAGGCCGCTGAGGCGGCTGCCGCCGCCCAAGCCGCCCGAATAGCGGGAATAACCTTCGAAGCCGTCGCTGAGGATTACATCGCCTCTAACGAGGAGAACTGGCGCAACAGCAAGCATCGGCAACAATGGCGCAACACGCTTTCGACATATGTCTATCCGGAGATTGGTGAGTTGCCGGTTTCAGAGGTAGGCACGGCTCACGTGCTCAAAATCCTTGAGCCAATCTGGAAGGCAAAACCGGAGACGGCCAGCCGCGTAAGGGGCCGAGTTGAAGTAATCCTAGATGCGGCGAAGGCTCGGGAATACCGAACGGGCGAGAATCCGGCACGATGGCGCGGGCATATAGCTCAAATCCTTCCTCAGCGCTCACGGCTCACGCGAGGTCATCACAAGGCACTTCCTTATGAAAAGGTCGCCGCGTTCGTAAGTCGGTTGCGCGAACGGGAGGCTGTCGCAGCCTTTGCACTTGAGTTCGCCATCCTTACCGCGACGCGCACCAGCGAGGTTCTTGATGCCAAGTGGGATGAAGTAGACTTGGAAAAGGCCGTCTGGACTATTCCAGCCGTGCGGATGAAGGCAGCGCGGGAGCATCGCGTTCCCTTGTCCCCGCGAACTGTGGAAATTCTCGAAGCGTTGAAGCCGCTAAAGAAAGAATGGCTGTTTCCGAGCGCGAAGGGCGGCAAGCTCTCCGGCATGGCCATGTCCATGTTGCTTCGTCGCATGAAGGCCGATGTGACGGTCCACGGTTTCCGATCCACTTTCCGTGACTGGGCCGCTGAGTGCACGGGCTATGCCCATGAAGTCTGCGAAATGGCCTTGGCCCATGTGATCGGCAACAAGGCGGAAGCTGCCTACCGCCGCGGAGACCTGTTTGAGAAGCGGAGGCGGCTAATGGCTGACTGGGCTACTTACTGCGGAACGCCAGTTGCGGCTCAGAGCAACGTCACTCCATTGCGGCCATCGGAGGCGGTTGCTTAGCTTTATTGCTGATCACATAGTGATGCAGCGGAGATAGGCAGAGTAGCCGACAAGCGCGTTTCCCACAGCGCTTCCCCGTCAGTTCAGGGAAGCCGAGGACGGGCCCGATTGGTCGAAAGCGAGTTTGCTAGCTGGGTTAAAGATCTGCCGACCGGTTGGATCGATGCCTATGTCTGCGCCCGGCGATTGTTTGCTGCACTAAAGGACGAGTGCGCAAATGCCGATCCTGCACCCTGGAAGATAGTTCAAAGCCCCGAATATTGGGGACCTCAACTTGGCAAGACTTCAGACGAACATGTGTTCGACGAGAAGCTCTCCGAGCGGGTTGTTGCGGCTTTTCAGAGTGCGATCGTGTCGAGTCAGCTAGTGCCTTCGTGGTTCGACGGATCTGCATTTAGGTGCATACCTCCGTGCGCCTTCGACAATAGGGGACAGCTCTATGCCGCCCTACTCCAGGGCCAATTTGAAATCGATCCGTTGTGGCCCGACGAGTGGCAGAAATGGAGTGGATGCGCTTGGGCGTTTCCGAGCGACCAGTTCGAGCACTGGATTACGAACCACGCGCTCTCGATTGCAGGCTTGCCGATCCCGAGCGATGAAGTGCCGAAGTGCGAGATTGATGTCGTGGGGTCACGATTGCCATCGGAATCCACGCGAGTTCCCTTGTCTGAAGCGGTCTCATGGATAGCATTTGGCCTTGCCTTAAATGCTGGACGGCTTGAGCGTGCAATTCGGTGGCAGCGTCTCTCCGAAGGCGATTTGCAAGCCGCTCAGCGGCGCTTGGAAGGGGCGGTCACTACTTTACTGACGGCGGCATCCGACGGTTTGGTTCCAATGTATGGTCGTCATGTAGCTGGGCATGGCGAAAAGGGTGCGCGCACAGAAAAGATCGACCCTTTGATGCTCGAAGACTATGCCAACGCCTTCATCGTGAACGAGGACAGTCTCTATTACGGCACGGGCCTTTTCATTTGGTATCAGGCGCCCAACCAAACCCTTGTCCGGGGCAGTGACCGCAACGATCATTTCACTCACGTGTCTGTAGAGCGCCAGGCGCTGATCAGCCACTGCGGCGATCAAACTCGGTCGAGTGCGCCTTTGCTCGTGCCCATACCGGCCGCCTTGCCGGATCTGGGCAGCGTCATGGGCTTAGAGGAGGCGATCAGTTTGCTCGCCCATAATCATCCCTCTTATGACGTTGAACTTTGGATGGATCGAGAGGGCAACATCGACCTCCGCGATCCTTGGGGCAAAGCGCTCCCCGACGTAGCAGAGGGCGAGAGACCACCATTCTTGGTAGCCTTCGTCGAAGCCAATCGAAAATTGCGAGAGGCACTCCGAAAGGGCATTCTCCGGGGCTTCGTCGCACCGCCAGGGAGTCCAGTGCTTTCGATACCGCGCCTCTACTGGAACAGCGTCAATCCGGAATGCGTCGAATACATCTACCGTGGGACGTCAGGCTCGGATTCGGGCCGGGGATGCCCAATTTTATTGTCGCACCAATCATTCGATGGGTGGCGGACCGAGACCACCCCTCCGCCAACTGCTGAGGCAAGGTCTACCGCGAACGGTGAACGCGAATGCAGAGAGTGGTTGCTTGCGGCCTTCGCTACTGATCCAAAGAGAAGACGATCGAAGAAGTCGTTTCAGGATGAAGCGCTTAAGCGGTTTGCTGGAAGATTGTCCGGTCGCGGCTTTGTTCGAGTGTGGGATGGTATTGCGTCGCAATCCGGCAGATCGAAGCCCGGGCGGAAATCGTAACACCGAATCGATACGCCAGTATTTCGCGTCATCTATTTAGGTGCCGATAAGCCGAGCATTTTCAACCTCGTTCAACACCGAACGAGGTGCTCCAATGAAGTCCAATCAGAACGAACCGCCGAAACTCGCTTACAGCATTCGGGAGGCCTGTCGCGCGTCTAGCTTAGGCAGGAGCACGGTCTACTCCCATATTTCAGCGGGTCGGCTACGCGCCGTGCGTGTCGGAGGTCGAACTCTCATTCCCGCCGAGAGCCTCTTGGCGCTCATCGCGGGCGAGGCCTGAGTTCGACAATGTCAGCTCAGCGTTTCAATCCCTACCGGGTCAAACTCCACCGCTCGTACAGCGTCACCCAGCTCGCGGCGCTTTTCGACATCCACAAGAACACAATCGGCAACTGGCAACGGAAGGGATTGAAGCCGATCGACTGCGGCAGACCAGTCCTGTTCCACGGAGAGGTGGTCCGCGAGTTCCTGATAAATCGAAACTCCAGACGCAAGCGCCCGTGTTCTCCTGGAACGCTCTACTGCTTCCGGTGCCGAGCCCCGCAAACACCCGCGCTCGGACTGATCGAGTACGTGCCTATCACGTCGACCTCCGGCAACGTCCGAGCCATTTGCGCCGCGTGCGAAACGATCATGCACCGTCGCGTCAAAGGGTCAGAGTTGGGAAAGAAAATGCCCAACCTTGAGGTCCAATTTTCGGAGGCATCGCTACGCCTAATCGGGAAGCCCTCTCTCTCCCTCAATTGTGACTCTGGAACGAAGGCAGCAGCATGACCAAACACAATGCCAATAACGAGCGGATCAAGCGCGATTATTCCCAGTACCTCGAGGAGGCGAGGGGGCGCGACGTCACGACCGTCGACAAGGTTCTCAAGTCGATAGCTCGATTTGAAGAGAGCACGCGTCACAGAGACTTCAAGCTCTTTCACAAGGAGCAGGCGGTCGCCTTCAAAACGAGGCTGGCTGAAGCTTTGAATGCTCGCACGGGTGAACGGCTGAGCAAGGCGACCATTCACTCGATCCTGAGAGACCTTCACGGCTTCTTCTTTTGGCTGGCTCATGTGCCCGGTTACAAAAAATGCATTCAGTACGCGGACGCGGATTACTTCAATCTCAGCGACAAGGACGTGGCGATCGCCAGGGCGCGCCGGGAGAAGCGGGTACCGACTCTCGCGCAAGTCGAGCACGTGCTCTCATCCATGCCAGCGAGCACTCAAATCGAGCGGCGGGATCGGGCGGTCTTGGCATTTGCGGTCGTCACCGGCGCACGAGTGGCCGCGCTCGCGTCTTTAAGGCTCGGGGATCTAAACATTGACTACGTCGACCAGGATGCCCGGCACGTCCAAACGAAGTTCAGCAAGACATTTCGAACTTTCCTAATGCCGGTGAGCGAACTTGCCATGTCGATCGCTCTCGAATGGCATGCCGAACTGACGGCCAATCCACTTGGCAGCCCAGGGGATCCGCTCTTTCCCGCAACCGAGACCAGCGTAGGCGAGAGGGGAAGTTTCGAATCCCGCGCGCTTGCAAAGCAGGGATGGCGGACAACTGGCCCGATCCGGGATGTGTTTCGCCACGCCTTCGAAGGAGCCGGGCTGCCATATTTCAATCCGCATAGCATTCGCGACATGATCGTGCGTCACATTATGACGCTGGATCTTCCGCTCGAAGCATTGAAGGCTTGGTCACAGAATCTAGGGCATCAAGGACTACTTACGACGCTAACCAGCTACGGATCGGTCCCAACTGATCGGCAAGGTGAGCTGATCAGACAGGGTCTTCCAAAGTCGGATATTGGAGAGGAGGAAGAACTCGATCCTAAGCTGATCGCGGCGGTGATGCGTAAGCTCCAACCAAAGCGATTTTCGGACGCCAATCGCTAGTTCGGCGGAGTTTAGCTCCGCCATTAGTTTCTGAAAGATTTAATTTATTTACGTAGACGGCTCGTCGTTCCCAAAAACGATCCCTCATTTTGTGTTCACTTGCAGCCCAAAATCGCTAATCGCTAGTGTCCGCTTTCGACCCATTGCGGTCATTCACTTTGGAGCGGGGCCATAGCGATCTAGGCCTGCATTTCTCAGATCATCCAAAGTCTGATTGGGGGCGGGCCGGATGTAGGGCACGGCCGGGGCGGCTTCTGCCGGGCATCGGCGTAGAGAGCTATTCGTTTCCGAAAACACGGCATTGAACCCGCCGAGATTGTTTCGACGCAGCCGCCAAGTACTGTAGCGCGAGACCATCCACGTATGTTGGACTGTCAGCACTCTTAAGGGCTTCCTATCGACGTTTCCTTCGACCACGCGTTTGACCTGAAGGTCGACGAACCAAGGCCACCTCATGATAATGCAGTCGTCACATTCAGGGATTACAGAGGGTATTGCTCTATCGCCCGCGCCACAACTTTCACATCGTAGCAATCATCCGCTCGTTGAGCATCGGCTGCTTCTGCCGAGAAGGGCATTTCAGCCAGAAGGACTAACAGAACGAGTTTGGATGTCATTGCTCCAGCGTATGGCAGGAAATGTCCGCTTTCCACCCAAAGCAGACGCTAGGCGCTGCGGCGTGCCGGGTGCTCCCATAATGCGCGCGCCGCGAGGAGCACGGAGAAGAAAGACGTCACGCTGAGCGCGTAAAGCGTCCAGATGAAAAAGAAGGCTTCGGGGGACTTGGCGAGGGTGCCGCCAACTCCCGATCCCTTCATATGGACGACCGGAATGATTAGCCCGATCAGCGAGCCAAGAAGCACGATGACGTAGCCCAATCGCTTTTCCGGCAGTGCCAGCGTTCCGTACAGCCAGACGGCCAGGATAGGCACCGGAATGAGATCGAAAAGTGTTCCTGGCTCCATCCCGCGGACGATGTCGTCCGTAAGATGAAACGTCAGCAAGAGGATGGAAAGCAGAGATGCGATCATCAAAATGACTTTCTGCTTCATTGGATTCCCCCTTGTTCGCGGAGCGCTGGTGCCGACCGCAGTTTGCGGCATCGCGTTTCCGCTTTCCACCCAAACCTGTCGTCAGCCTTCGACCCAAAGTGGACATTAGCTCATTTGGTCGTCGGCTTCGCAGCCTTCTCAGGAGAGCTGTTCCATACCTCTCGAGCAAAACGCCAACTGCCGTCAGCCTGTCGTTTCCACACCTGCATGTAGGTTCCGTGGTCCAGCACGCTTGCGCTCCGATCGGTCGGCTGAAGGACCCAATCAAAATGACCGAACTCCACGGCCCAATCGGTGCCGACGAAGTTTTCCTTGTTCGATAGCTTGAGCGAGGTGGTTCGATAGTTGGCAAGAAAATCCTTGTACCACTTCCCAATGTTATCCTTGCCGCGAAGGACGGGCTCGCCGGGGGGAGCGATTATGGCAGAGGTATCGACGTACGACATGAAGCGGGCCAGGTCGTTGTCGCGAAGCGTTTGATGGAATGCGTCAGTCGTCGCAGCCACGGCCGAGACATTGGAGGATCTAGGTGATCCGTTCGACACCGCCTTGTCGGATTGGCCGCAACTAACCAAAGCTATCACGCAGGCGCAGGCACCTGTGATTGACAGTAATCGTACCATGGTTGCCCCTTCGTTTGACGCTCGTCGCCAACGCACAGGGAGAAAACACGTCGGCAATCGAGAGTCCACAAACGAGAGTCTCTCGGATGTCCGCTTTCCACCCAAACTTGCCACGACAGGCTTCGACCCATTGCAGACATTAGCTTTCGTGCCATGCTGCGCTCATGACCCAGTCATCAGCGCACGAACTCATGCTCAGCGACAGCGTGTTAGAGCTGCTAGAGGAGCTGCGCGCAGCGCCTTCTAGTGATGACTTCGACAAGGGCTATCGGCAGGGGTTCGCCCGCGTGCTCGACG
>Ga0157369_10008908_pt1 | contig 11496 bp, 7 predicted proteins | sample C25metaG_FD_113461 | JGI IMG/M metagenome (GOLD analysis project Ga0157369, IMG submission 113461) | Corn rhizosphere microbial communities from Kellogg Biological Station, Michigan, USA - C2-5 metaG | ecosystem: Host-associated > Plants > Roots > Rhizosphere > Soil | place: USA: Michigan... | reverse complement strand
ACCTTCTCGGCGCAGCCCGCGCACTTCATTACCAATGCTCCTCTCGCGGTGCTGGTGAACAACGGCACGGCGGGAGCGGCGGAGATCGTTGCCGCCGCGGTCCTCGACCACAAGCGCGGAGATGTGGTTGGCAGCCGCACCTTTGGCGAGGGAGTTGAGCAGCGGACCATCACCCTGCCCGACGGCGCCGCGTTGCTGCTTACCGTTGCCAAGTACGAGTCGCCCTCCGGTTCCGTAATTCAGGACAAGGCGGTCACGCCGAACATCGTCGTCAACAAGACCATCGACGAGTTTCTCGCCGAGGAAGACGACTACGCCCATCCCGTTCCTCATCCCGACGACCAGCTCAACAAGGCCCTCGAGGTCCTGAAGCAGAAAAACGCATAAGGGCACTTCATGAATAAGCGCGGTTCGTGGGCGCCTCCGCAATCGGAAGATTCCGCGCCGCGCCCTTCTGCCCCGCGTTCTTCCGCGTCTTTCAGCCCGCGCACCGGCGGACGCAAGGTGGCCGGCAGTGTGGCGCTGGCGCTGCTTGCGCTCCTGGCCATCGCCTTTGGATCGCTCGCCGGACTTATGCTGGTCTACTCTGTGAACCTGCCGCAGATCAGCGAGCTGGAGCGCTACCGGCCCATTACAACCACTGACCTGTACGACATTCATGGTCAGGTCATCGGCTCCTTCGCGCTGCAACGGCGCACCAACATCACCTACGACCAGTTTTCGCCGCTATTGCGCGAGGCCGTGATTTCCATCGAGGACAAAAACTTCGAGAAGCATGGCGGCGTCAACCTGTTCCGCATCATCGGCGCCGCTTATCACGACCTGCGCTCCAAGGGCCGCGCGCAGGGGGCCTCCACCATCACCATGCAACTGGCCCGCAATCTGTTCCTCTCCGACGAGCGCACCGTAAGCCGCAAGCTCCAGGAAATTTTCCTTTCCATCCAGATTGAGCACGCCTTTACCAAACAGCAGATTTTCACCCTTTACGGCAATCAGATTTACCTTGGCCACGGACTTTATGGATTCGAGGCGGCCTCCGAATATTACTTCTCCAAGCACGCCAGCGACCTCACGCTCCCGGAGGCGGCCCTGCTCGCCGCGCTTCCCAAGGGACCAAATGAGTATTCACCCATCCTGAACCCCGACCGCGCTTTTCGCCGCCGCAACACCGTCATCAACGCCATGCTGGAGGACGGAGACATTACTGCCGCGCAGGCGGAAGCCGCCCGCACCGCCCCGCTTGGACTGCATCTTGAGCCTCCGCCCAACAGCGTCGCCCCGTGGTTTGTAGAGGAAGTCCGCCGCGAGCTGGTCAACGAATACGGTTCCGACCGCGTGCATGAGGCGGGGCTTAAGGTCTACACCACGCTCGATCTGAACCTTCAGCAGGCCGCCAACAAGGCTGTTGAAGATGGTCTGGCCGCTTATGAGCGCAGCCGAGGCTGGCACGCGCGCCTGCTCAACGTGATCGCGGGCGGAATCTCGCTCGACGACTTCAAGCATCCTGACTGGACCCAGCCGCCAACGGCCGGCAGCTACATGCATGCGCTCGTGACCAATGTGCTGCCGTATCAGGTGACGGCGCGCATCGGGAAGAAGCAGCTTCTGCTGACTCCTGAGAACTGGGCGTGGACGGGCTTCAAGACAGCCGACGAATTTCTCCACGTAGGCGACATCATTTACGTCCACATCACCGGCGAGGACAATGGCGGGCTGAATGCCACGCTGGAAGAAGACACCGGGGCGCAGGGCGCGCTGCTGGCCATTGACAACGCCACCGGAGGCGTCCTGGCCATGGTCGGCGGACGCGACTTCAACCTCTCACAGTTCAATCGGGCCACCCAGGCCGAGCGCCAAACCGGCTCATCCTTCAAGCCCTACGTCTACACGGCGGCAATTGAGGCCGGAGAAACTCCGCAAAGCAAGGTGCTCGATACGCCCACTTCTTTCGGCGAGTGGATTCCGCACAACTACGAAGGCAATTATCTGGGCAGCATCACGCTCACCAAGGCCTTCGCCGACTCGCGCAACATTCCCGCCGTGCGGCTGGCCGACCGCGTGGGCATCAAACGCGTCATAGACACGGCCCACCGCTTCGGCATCACGTCCAACATTCCGCCGTATCTCCCCATCGCGCTCGGCGCGGTCGAAATCTCGCTGGAGCAGCAGGTCGCCGCCTATGCAGTTTTTCCCAATGATGGCGTCAGGGTCGCGCCCCACCTCATTCGGAGAGTCACGACGGCGGACGGATTGCCCCTCAGCCAGTCCACACCGGACGTGAAAGAAGTAACCAGCCAGAAGACCGCGCGCGCCATGATGACCATGTTCCGCGCCGTCACCAGCAGCGGGACCGCATCAGCCGCGGCCTCTCTGGGGGTTCCTGTGGGAGGCAAGACCGGCACCACCAGCGACTTCACCGACGCATGGTTCATCGGGTTCTCGCCATCCGTCACCTGCGGCGTCTGGACCGGCTACGACAACCGCCGCTCGCTCGGTGACAAGGAAACCGGCGCGCGCGTGGCGCTGCCCATCTGGATGGAATTCATGAAGACCGCCGTCAGCGGAAATCCTGACCGGCAGTTTCCCGGCGAGGGCCCAGACTCCAAGCAAATGAGAGCGCAACGATGAGCGCGGCCCGGCGGGCGCCGCTATGAAATTTCTCGCTATAGCAATCCTTTCCATCCATCTGCTTTGGATTCTCGCCGTCATCTTCGGCGCTGCCTTCACTCGCGGGCGTCCCGTGTGGAGCGGCCTCCACGTGGCCTCTCTGATCTGGGGAATCGTGGTGGAGTTGGCCCCGATTTCGTGCCCACTCACGCTGGCCGAGCAGTATCTCGAGGTCCGTGCCGGAATGCAGCCCTACGAGGGCAGCTTCCTCATGCACTACCTCGACAAGCTCATCTATCCCAATCTCCCCTGGTGGATTGTGGCCACGGTGGGCGCGGCCATTTGCGTGCTAAATTTGGCCATCTATGGACGGCGATTCATCCGCTGGCGGAGAGCGAAGGCCGCGCGGTCAATCGAGTAATTCAAGCGCCTCCTCATTCCTCCGGCGCGCAAGCGTTTTTGCGCGTATCCTTAAAGAAGCGGCGTTTTGCGGAATCTTCCGGACGCCTCCGGGTTTCGGCCCCTTCGGTCCTTCTCGTTCTTTGAGCGTGGCCTGTGAAAACAATCACAAAGAAACGAGAACAAAATGCGCTCAGAACTGGTTTACTCAGCAGGAAATCAGATAACCAACCGGTTTTTGCTTTCAACCGTGGCGATGAATGCCGTCCGTAAACTGCATATCAATTCGACCCGGGTGGAAGACACAACCAACCGCGTGTTCAGCGAAGTCGCCAACGGCAGCTACCTTGAAGTGAAATTACCGGAGATCAAGCCCGCCGAGCATATCGATCTCTTGCTCCTGCCGATTGCCAGCTAGGCTTACCTTCCGCTTTTGCTTATTGTTTATGGCTGCCATCTCCACGGCGGCCATTTTCTTTCCGGCGGACACTCACTTAGACTGACTTCATGAGTCAGCTCTTGCTCAACATGATTCGCCGGGGTCAGGCGGAGGAACTTGCCGCAATCGTCGCGGAGTCTCCTGAAGCGGCGCGGTCGCGCGACGCTCAGGGCGTTTCCATGCTGATGTGGTCTATCTACACGCGCCAGCCCGCCATCGTGAACTGTCTCCGCCCCGCCGCTGGCGAATTGGACGTGTTTGAGGCCGCGGCCCTGGGCGACTGCGAGCGCCTTCACGACATCCTCATCGAGGACGCCATGCAGGTCTGGGCCGTTTCAGCGGACGGATGGGCACCTCTGCATCTGGCCGCCGCCTTTGGCGGCCCCGAAGCCGTGAAGCTGCTGCTGAGTCACGGCGCGCACGAGCACCAGGTCTCGCGCAATCCGCAGCGCAACCAGCCGCTCCACGCGGCCATCGCGCTGGGCGGTTCCATTGAGACCATCCGGCTGCTGCTCGATGCCGGTGCGGACGTAAACGCCACCCAGGCCGGAGGCTTCACTCCGCTGCATCAGGCCGCCTCCGCCGGAAAACAGGAGATTGTGCAATTGCTGCTCGACCACGGCGCCCGAAAGGACTCCCGCTGCGACCAGAGGAAACTGCCCTGTGACTATGCCCGCGAGCGCGGCCACGCGGCGGTAGCGGAATTGCTGGCCTGATGGGCGGTGGCGACAAAGAGGCTGTTGTGCGTTTCGCGTGAAGTGATTTCGAGCATTATGAATATGCTTTCCGCCAGTGCGGCCGCTTTGTTGAGCGGGTTCTTGCTCTTGACGGCGGGAACTGCGCAAAGCCACGAGAATGCGCCGATCAGCCCGCAGGTCCCGACCGTTACGGTACGTTCAAATCTGGTGCTGGTTCCGGCTCTGGTGAAAACCAAATCCGGCGAGATCGTCTTCTCGCTTACTGCTGACGAATTCGCGTTGACCGATAATGGTGTTTCGCAGCCGGTTCGCATCGAGACCGATACCGACTCGCAACCGCTGGCCCTGGCGGTGATTGTGCAGACCGGCGGCCTCGGCGCGCTGCACCTGGCTGATTATCGCGGGCTTGACGCGGTGCTGGATTCCATTGTGGGTGGAGTGCCCCATCTCGTCGCGGTGGTGGGCTTCGACAGCACGCCTCATCTCGAACAAGCCTTCACTCCCGACATAAATGCGTCAGCCGGGACAATTGCCACACTGCGAGCGGGCGACGGTGGCGCGGCGATTTTGGATGCGCTCAGCTTCGGCATTCGTCTCCTGTCGAAGCAGCCGCCTGAGTATCGGCGTGCGGTGCTGCTGTTCAGCGAAACGATTGACAGCGGCAGCCGCACGAGTCTTGAGGACGCGATACGCGCCGTCGATGACACAAATACATCCATCTACAGCTTCGGATTCTCGAGCACGAGAGCAGCGGTGGGCCACGAAGCATCGAAGTTGCCGAGGCCGGGAGGTACCCCCTACTCGGACAAGCCTTACCCGCCGGGCGGGTGCATGAGCCACGACCCGGATGCCGATCCGGACGCGCACGGCAGGCGCAGCGTTCAGGCGCTGGATTGCGCCAGTGACCTGCTCCCTCCTTTGCGGTTGGCCCGAATGGTTTTTACCGCCGCGAAGGATGAGCTGGCCCGCAATGTTCCAAAGTCGGTTGCCGAGCTAACCGGCGGCGAGTACTTCACCTTCAAGGACAGGAAGACGCTCAGCCGGAAACTCGTATCCATCGCGAACGACGTACCCAACTTCTATGTCTTGAGCTTTCGACCGCAATCGCCGCACCCTGGATTTCATACGCTGAAGCTGTGGCTCAAGGACAGGCCGGAGCTGCGATTGAACGCCCGAAAGGCATACTGGGTGGAAACCGCAGCAGATGGAAGCAAGTGAGATTTTTCCTCCGGCCCCGCCCTGCAACATTCCGGCGCCATAAATCGTCCATAATGGGTATGCAGGAATTGTCCCAGGAGGGACGCGCCATAGCAGTCTGACAGCCAATTTCGCGGGGCTTGCGTCGGTTCCTTGACGCAGGAAACCACAAGGACTGGCGGTCCTCGGAACCGCCTACACATCAGGAAAACAACAGAAGAAGGTCCGCTTGGCCTGTGGTCACAGGTTCGCGGGAACGGTGCAACAGAAAGATTCATGGAACAAACGCCGCCTGTGCCTATCACGCCTCCGGAGCATCAACTGCCCTCCAGCACCGCTCCCGCGAGGTCCCCCGGAAACCGCCGTCGTCGGCAATGGCTCTGGATCGTCATTCTGCTGCTTATCTTCGCGGCGATTTTTTATCTCCTGCTATTCAGGAGCGGCCCTCCGCAGGCGGCGCATGGGCCGGGAGCGCGGCGCACCTTCAGCGGGACCGTTACCCTGACGGCGGCCACGGCCAAAAAGGGAGACATCGGTGTTTACCTCAAGTCCATTGGCACCGTTACGCCGATCTACACAGCGACCATTAACAGCCAGGTGACGGGCGTGATTACAGCCGTGCATTATCGCGAAGGTCAGATGCTCCGCAAGGGCGCGCCGCTCATCGACATCGACCCGCGCCAATACCAGGCCAACGTGGACACCGCCGCCGGCAATCTTGAGCGCGACACCAACCTGCTTGCTCAGGCCAAAATGGACCTCGCCCGCTACCAGACCGCGTGGTCGCATAACGCCATCGCCCGCCAGCAACTGGAAGACCAGGAGAAGCTCGTCCTCCAGTATGAAGGCTTGGTGAAGGCCGACCAGGGGACCCTCGCATTCGATAAAGTGCAGCTTGGATACTGCCACATCGTGGCCCCGTTCACCGGCAAGGCCAGTCTGCGGCTGGTGGATCCCGGCAATCTCGTCCAGGCCAACTCCAGTACACCGCTGGCGGTCATCACGCAAATGGAGCCCATCACCGTGGTCTTCACCGTGGCAGAGGGAAATCTTGAGGCGGTGCTGGCGCAACTCCATCATGGCCACAAACTGCCAGTCGAAGTGTGGGACGCAAACGAGCAGCAGAAGCTCGACACCGGAACGCTGACCGCCACCGACAACCAGATCGACACCACCACCGGCACGCTGAAGCTGCGCGCGACCTTCAATAACAAAAAAGACATGCTCTTTCCCAACCAGTTTGTGAACACAGGTCTTCTGGTAAGGATCGAGCACAACATGACGCTGGTCCCCTCGCAGGCCATCCAGCATAACGGCGAGGAGGCCTTCGTTTACGTCATCGCAAACGGCAAGGCGAAGCTCCAGGACGTGCAGACCGGCACCGAAAATGAAGGCGTCACCGCTGTCACCGGAATTAAGCCGGGAGACGTGGTGGCCACCAGCGGCTTCCAGAAGCTGACCAGCGGCTCCGAGGTGCGCATCGCGCAAACCCCGTCCCCCAGAACGAAGGTCAACGAGAGCAAAGCGCCGTGAGCCCCTCCCGCCCATTCATTCTGCGGCCCGTCGCTACGTCGCTGCTTATGTTCGCCATTCTTCTGGTGGGGATCGTCGCGGTTACGCAATTGCCTGTCTCGGCCCTGCCGGAAGTCGATTACCCCACCATCCAGGTGGTCACGTTTTATCCGGGCGCTAGCCCGCAGGTCATGTCCACGACCGTGACGGCCCCGCTGGAGCGTCAATTTGGCGAGATGCAGGGTCTCAGCCAGATGACCTCCACCAGTTCCGCCGGAACTTCGGTGATCGTGCTGCAGTTTGACCTGGCGCTCGGCATCGATATCGCCGAGCAGGAGGTCCAGTCGGCCATCAACGAGGGGCAGAGCCTTCTGCCCTCCGCGCTGCCTACTCCGCCGGTCTACAGCAAAAGCAATCCGGCGGATGCTCCCATTCTGACGCTGGCCATCACCTCGGACGCAATGCCGCTGCCGCAGGTGGAAGACCTGGTGGACACGCGGCTGGCCCCCAAGCTTTCGCAGTTGGCCGGCGTGGGCCTGGTCAGCATCACCGGCGGGCAGAAGCCGGCGGTCCGCATTCAGGTGAACCCGGCTTCGCTGGCGTCCTACGGACTGAATCTTGAGGACGTGCGCACCGCGCTCACGGCGACCAGCGTCAATGCGGCCAAAGGCACCTTCAACGGGAAATTTCAGAGCTACCAGATCGACTCGAACGACCAGTTGCACACCGGCTCCGACTACAACAATGTTGTCGTGGCCTATCGCAACGGTGCGCCGGTGTTCCTCAAGAATGTGGCGCATATTGTCAACGGCGTCGAGAACAGCAATCAGGCCGCATGGATGGACCAGACACCCGCCGTCATCGTGAATATCCAGCGGCAGCCGGGCGCCAACACGATCGACGTGGTTAAGAGCATTAAGAAGCTCCTGCCGCAGCTTCAGGCCACTCTTCCGGCGAGCGTGAAGGTCACGACTCTCACCGACCTGACCACACCCATTCGGGCTTCCATCAATGATGCTGTGTTTGAGTTGATTCTGACGGTCGTCCTGGTCGTATTGGTCATCTTTCTTTTTCTCCGGAATATTTGGGCCACCATCATTCCCAGCGTCGCGGTGCCGCTGTCCATCGTTGGCACCTTTGCCGTCATGTACATTCTGGGCTACAGCCTGGACAACCTCTCGCTCATGGCGCTGATCATCTCCACCGGATTCGTGGTGGATGACGCGATCGTCATGATCGAAAATATCGCGCGCTACCTCGAAGCCGGAGACAGCCCGCTGCGCGCGGCCCTCAAAGGGGCGGAGCAAATCGGCTTCACCATTCTCTCGCTCACCGTCTCGCTGGTTGCCGTGCTCATCCCGCTCCTGTTTATGGGAGACGTAGTGGGGCGGCTCTTTCGCGAGTTCGCCGTCACGCTGGCCGTGACCATCGTCATCTCGGCTGCGGTCTCGCTCACTCTGACCCCGATGATGTGCTCGCGCATTCTGCGTCACACGCCCGAAGGGCAGCGGGGCAAATTTTACGAATGGTCGGAACGCGCTTTTGACCGCTCCATCGCTTTCTATGGACGCACGCTCAAGTGGGTGCTCCGCTATCAGGGAATCACGCTGCTCGTCGCGCTGGCCACGCTGGTTCTGACCGTCTTCCTTTACATCATCATCCCCAAGGGCTTCTTCCCCGTGCAGGACACGGGCGTGATTCAGGGCATCTCGCAGGCCCCGCAGTCCATCTCCTTCGACGCCATGAAGGTGAAGCAGGAGGAGCTTGCCCGTGTTATTTTGCAGGATCCGGCGGTGGAGAGCCTGTCTTCCTTCATCGGCGCGGACGGCACCAACACAACGCTGAATAGCGGGCGTTTTGCCATCAACCTCAAGCCGCTCGACCAGCGGCGACACATTAGCGCGTCCGACGTAATCCGCAGGCTCTCGAAGAGTCTGCAACAGGTCAAGGGCGTCACGCTCTACATGCAGCCCGTCCAGAACATCACGGTGGACGACCGCGTGAGCCGCACCCAGTATCAGTACACGCTGGAAGACCCGAATCAGGACGAGCTGAACGAGTGGACCAACAAGTTCGTCGACAAGCTGAAGGGTCTGCCTGAACTCGCCGACGTGGCCACTGACCAGCAGACCGGCGCGCGCGCCGTCTCGCTCATGATCGACCGCGCGACTGCTTCGCGGCTGGGAATCGCTCCCGCCACTCTGGACAACACTCTTTACGACGCTTATGGCCAGCGGCAGATCAGCACGCTTTATACGCAGCTCAATCAGTACCACGTCATTCTGGAGGTGCAGCCGCAATTCCAGAGCGACCCCAACCAGTTGAGCAAGCTCTACATCCAAAGCGGTGCTTCCGCCGGTACCAGCGGCCCCGGCGCTTCCACCAGCTTTGCGGATTCGGGGTCGTCTTCAGCCGGCTCGAACGCCACCACCGGCAACATCAAATACACGCCATCGGCGAACACGCTCGCTTCTCCGTCCCGCACCCTAACTGCGGTTGGAGGCCCGATCACCGCTCCCACCTCGGCGGCCTCAAGGGCCGTGCCGCTCAGCGCTTTCAGCCGTTACGAACCCACGACCGAAGCCCTCTCCATCAACCATCAGGGACAATTTCCCGCCGTCACCGTCTCCTTCAACCTTGCTCCGGGAGTCGCGCTCGGCAACGCCATTAGCGCCATCGACAAAGTAGCCGACGGAATGCACTTTCCCGCCGCCCTGCAGACCAACTTCCAGGGCACCGCCGCCGCCTTTAAAAACTCGCTCTCCGGCGAGGCTCTGCTGATTCTGGCCGCGCTGGTCGTGGTCTACATCGTCCTCGGAGTGCTGTATGAGAGCTTCATTCATCCCATCACCATTCTCTCCACGCTGCCATCAGCCGGCGTGGGAGCGCTGCTCTCGCTGATGATCTTCCACGAGTCGCTGAGCGTCGTCGCCATCATAGGAATCATTCTGCTCATTGGCATCGTGAAGAAAAACGGCATCATGATCGTGGACTTCGCGCTGGAAGGCGAGCGCGAGCGCGGCATGAACTCGACTGACGCCATCTTTGAAGCCAGCCTTCTCCGCTTCCGCCCCATCATGATGACGACCATGGCCGCGCTGCTCGGTGGCCTGCCGCTCGCGCTCGGCACCGGCCTCGGGTCGGAGTTGCGCCGTCCGCTGGGCATCGCCATGGTCGGCGGCCTGCTGTTGAGCCAGATTCTCACGCTCTACACCACCCCGGTCATTTACATCTTCTTTGACAAGCTGGCGCAGCGCGTCTCCGGCAATAATGCCGAAAGCACCATCGTCCATCCGCTTCCCGCCGAGGAGCAGCGATGAATATCTCCGCTCCGTTTATCCGCAGGCCCGTTGCCACCACGCTGCTCACCGTAGCGGTGGCCATTGCCGGGGCCATTGGATTCACGGTGCTGCCGGTCTCGCCGCTGCCGCAGGTTGATTTTCCCACCATCTCCGTCTCCGCCGGACTGCCCGGCGCAAGCGCTGAAGTCATGGCCTCCTCCGTTGCCACCCCGCTGGAGCGCCAGTTGAGCCATGTCGCTGGCGTCACGGAAATGACATCGTCCAGCTCGATGGGCAGCACGCGTATCTCCCTGCAATTTGAACTGAACCGCGACATCAACGGAGCGGCGCGCGATGTGCAGGCCGCCATCAATGCCGCGCGCAGTTATCTCCCCGCGAACCTCCCCGGCAACCCAGGCTACCGCAAGCGCAACCCCGCCGACGCGCCCATCATGATCATCGGGCTCACCTCCGATACCTACAGCCGCGCGGACATGTACAACGAAGCCTCGACGCTGATGGTGCAGAAGCTGTCCCAGATCGAGGGCGTTGGCGAAGTCGTCGTGGGCGGCGGCGCGCTGCCTTCCGTGCGCGTTGAGGTGAATCCAGCCAAGCTCAACAGCTATGGAATGTCGCTCACGGACATCCGATCGGTGCTCAGCACGCAAAACTCCGACCAGGCGCGCGGCTTCCTCGCCAACGGCAGCCTGAAGGAAGATATCGTCGCCAACGGCCAGATATCCCACGCCGCAGAATACGCCCCGCTCATTATCGGCTATCACAATGGCGCGGCGGTGCATCTCTCCGACGTAGCCGACGTCATCGACTCCACGCAGGACGTTCGCAACGCGGGCTACCTCAACGGCAAAGAGTCCATCATTCTCCTTCTCTTCCGGCAGCCGGGGGCCAACATTATCAAGACGGTCGACCGGGTGAAGGCGCAGCTTCCTTTCATCAAAACCATGATTCCCGCCGGAATGGACATGACGGTGGTCATGGACCGCACCACCACCATCCGCGCCTCGGTTGACAATGTGGAGCGGACGCTGGTCATCGCCATCATCCTGGTGGTCCTCGTTGTATTCCTGTTCCTGCGCAGCCCTCGTCACACGCTCATCCCCAGCGTCGTAGTCCCGGTGTCGCTCATCGGCACCTTCGCCGTCATGTACCTGCTGGGCTTCAGCATCGACAACTTGTCGCTCATGGCCCTCACCATCGCCACAGGTTTCGTTGTCGACGACGCCATCGTGGTCATGGAGAACATCACGCGCCATCTGGAAGCCAGCATGACTCCCATGGCCGCGGCCCTCAAGGGTGCCGAGGAGATCAGCTTCACCGTTTTTTCCATCAGCATGTCGCTGGT
>Ga0157369_10008906_pt1 | contig 11497 bp, 11 predicted proteins | sample C25metaG_FD_113461 | JGI IMG/M metagenome (GOLD analysis project Ga0157369, IMG submission 113461) | Corn rhizosphere microbial communities from Kellogg Biological Station, Michigan, USA - C2-5 metaG | ecosystem: Host-associated > Plants > Roots > Rhizosphere > Soil | place: USA: Michigan... | reverse complement strand
TTCAGGCTTGTACACCTTCTCGACCAGCGCGGCCACCAGCGGGAACGCGCCGAGGCGTGACAAGTATGCCGCTCCTTCCGCGCCGGTATCGGTCCCAATCCGAAGAATGACGCCATCTGCCGCCCCGTACTCGGCGCTGCCCGGAAGGCCGTCGCGCCACCGGAAGGGCGGCAGCACGTCGGGCACCATCACGGGGTGGGCCTCGATGTGGGTGATCTTCATTGATGCCTTCTTTTAGCGGGAAGTTCGACAGCGCAAACGTTCTGAATGCCTAGACATTATACGTTCGACGTTTTTTGTTCAAGTAGTATTGTGGCTCTATCGGAAAAATGGCCGAAAGGGTGGGTATATGTGGATGGGAACCGCCTCACGTTCCGGGAAACTCGATGAGAGCGTGTCCGCTCAACGCCTCTCGAGCAGCGCCGCGCCTGCGTCGCGCCGCCGGCCCCAGAGGCTCAGCACCGCGGTTGCCGACGAGTTGCTGCGCCGGATCGTCTCCGGGGAATACGCGGTCGGTACGCAACTGCCTCCGGAACCGCTGCTCGTGGAGGAATTCGAAGTCAGCCGACCGGTCGCGCGTGAGGCCGTGAAGTCGCTAGAAACCGCCGGTCTGGTCTCTATTCGTCAAGGCGAAGGCACCGTCGTTCGGGCGCGCAAGGAATGGAGCATCCTCGACCAACGCGTGCTCCGAGTAGCCTTGACCTATAGCGTCGGCCACCGACTTGTCGATGATGCAATAGATTTGCGCGTCGAGTTGGAACGTTCACTCGTCGCTGAAGCTGCCGAGAAACTGACCGACGGCGACTTCTCCGGAATGATCGACCGCCTTCGGGTCATGGACTCGGCAACCGACTTCACCGAGCTCCAGCGCGCCGATCTAGCGTTCCATCAGGTCTACCGGGAGCGAGCGGGTAATGAACTGAAATCCAGCATCGCTCGGCTCCTGGTGGAAAACATGCCGCTTCCCGAACGTTTCACGCGGGACCCGCGAGCGATGTACGACGTCGCCAACAAGCAGCACTGGGAGATCTACCAAGCGCTGCTAGAGGGACGCACCGATGACGCGATAGATGCTATCGCGCGGCATGTTCGCGAGTCTTGGACATGGCGACCGCACGAGCAACCTCGCACGGACGAACCAAGGTAGTTCCTCGAAGAACTGCAGATCGGCTGTGGCATGAGGTTGATGCCCTACCATCGGTCCTGACGCGAACAGCATCGCCAGACCCGTCTCCGCCTCGATCAACCCAGCGAGCGTCACGCAGACCTTCGACAGATCACCCATCGCCCATGGAAGAGCCTAGTGAGTTGAGTGCCGCCGCTGGTCGACCGGCGAACCGCAACTCAACACGTCCGAGACTCATGCGCACGATACAAAGACTTCCGCTCACGGACGTACGAGCTCCCAGAAGCCGGCAGCGGAGGAGCAAAGTTCGGCCAGGCTTACAGGTTGGAAAATCAGGCCTAGCAGCAGCGGCGGCGGTAGGACAAGCCTTACTGGGCCGTTGGGATAGCTTCCCAGGCCGAGGGTGTCCCGAAACTCCCCGGCCCGGGAACATTGTCGCCGCCTAGCGGATCCATGACGATGTGTCTATCGGCCACGTTGCCGGCCTCAGACCACGTCCTCTGTCTCGAGCGTTCGACCCTTCAAGCGGAGTACGACCGCAATGATCGCGCCGACGATCAGCCAGCAGACGCCGACGATCTTGGCCAGTTCGCTGGTGCTGATGAGGGCGTAGCCCAGAACGACGATGCCGATGATGGGCGAGATCCAGTGCACGAAGATCTTCCTGCTCCCCCCACGGATGCCGAAGTCTACGATCACACTGACGTGACCCAGGATGTAGGCGGTCAACGCACCGAAGGTGACCATCGTGGTCATGATTTCGATCTGGCCGACGGGACTCCTCGCTGTCGCAGCTGGCGCAGGTGATTAGCTCAGCTGCCTCTGAAACAGATCCGGCGAGAGCGCACCGATCACGGGACCACCGAGCTGGGCGACGCGGTTCAGTCCGACGAATGGCACGCACGCGGTTTCCGCGGTCAGCGCGGCGAGTCGGCCGATCAGCGTGTGCGGGTCGGCGGCGATCGCCCACCCGTCGGTGGCGTACCGGCTGACTGTCTCCACGCACTCCTTCTTCTCCTCCGCGGACGGAAAGACCGAACCAACCACCCCGATCAGTCCGCCGTGCAGTTCCGGGCTCATGTTTCTGGTGTCGATGATGAATACCCTCATCCTGATCACTCCCCTATGTCGACAGTTTTTGTTTGCCTTCCGGCGGAGAGATCTGTTGCGAGTGGGAGGGGCGCAGTGCCGGGACCGTGGAATACCGGAGGGAGCGAAGCGAGTGAGGATATGCCGCGAAAGCCCGGCACGAAGCACCGGGAACGAGCTACGATCGCCCGGCGGAAAGACAAACAAACAGCAAACGCTGCGCCGCCTGCGGCGGCTCCACCCGCAGCGGCATGAGGCAACGCCAGCCCAAAGATGCGCGAATCTGGTGGCCGCGGTTGAAATGTGCCAGGCGTAAACCTGCTGCGCAGGCTGTCCCTATCTACCCAGCGGGGGCTGTCCGATCGTTCATCGTAGGTCGCTGACGCACCTTGCCGTTCCAGCCGCTCTCTGACGCGCCCTCCGGGCTTATCTCGCCAGAGGGCGGCTGGCACTTTCGGCGCTCCCGCTCCCATCGACTCCCTCTATCGAACAACCCACACAAAACAGGTTGACCACAAGGGAGCACAGACCATGAACGAGGCAACCACCAAGCGCGGCGCCGAACAAAGGAAAGCCCAAGCCGAAGCGTTGCACGCGTCGATCATCGACCAAGTGCAACAACTCGCCGACAGGGGGCAGTGGCGAAAGTTCCTGGACTTCGCTCGTTCCTTCCACACCTACAGTCTGAACAACCTGCTCCTGATCCTCGCCCAGAACCGGGACGCGACCATGGTTGCCGGGTTCCGGCAATGGCAGGTCAAAGGCCGCCAAGTACGCAAAGGAGAAACCTCCATCAAAATCTTCGGCTACAGCACCAAGAAGACAACGACTACGGACGAGGAGAGCTCGACCGAGCAGGAGGAGCGAACCGTGCACTACTTCCCTGTTCTGTCCGTGTTCGACATCTCCCAGACCGACCCAATCGATGGTGTTGCAGCTGCGGCGGAAAACCCCGTCCAACAGCTCACCGGTGACCAGGACCACGGAGTGCTCGACCCACTAACCGCCCACCTCGAAGGCAACGGGTGGACCGTCACACACGCAACCCTCGCGCATGCGAACGGGTACGCCGACCCTGCCCGGCACACCATCGTCCTTCGCCGGAACCTCGCACCCGAACAGGCCGCGAAGACCCTCATCCACGAGGCCGCGCACATTCACCTTGGCCACGTCGATAACCTCGGCGAGTACCGGCAGCACCGTGGACGGATGGAAGCGGAAGCCGAATCCGTCGCCTACATCGTCGCGGGACTCGCTGGGTTCGACACCAGCGCATACAGCATCGGCTACATCACTGGATGGGCCAACGAAAACCTCAACCTCATCCGAGAAACCGCCTCGCGCGTCCTCAAAGCCACCCAAGCGATAGCCGCCGTCATCGCACCGTGACTCAGACCACACCTAGGCCCGGCGAGCACTTGGGATTTGAACCCTAGTTCGGCCCCCTTGTACCCTTCCCGGTTGGGGCCACATCCGCGGGAAGTCAGGAACCAGGACTCCTGTCATCTCGTTGCAACTCGTTCGATCTCGGACGTTTGTGGTCAACATGTAGTCAAGCGGCAGATCCAGGCAATCACACGAAGCTGGCGTGGGTCGTCCGTGACTGCTCAACACGCTGCTTCTCAAATGCGACTCGCGCAAACAAAATGCCGAGAGATTTGAACCCTGACGCCCGTCCTTAAGCGGTCTGGAGCTGCCTGAAAATCAACGAATTCCGCGGCTCCTCGACGACATCGTACAGCTCTGGATTACTGCGGTTGTGGGGTTTTTGTGGGGCTAGCGAAAGGCAATCTGATCGCGAAAGGACGCCGCGACTGCTCCGGCGCCTACCGACTCTTTGGAACCACTAAATCAGTTTGCGCGCGGGGGACACATCCACGGTTGAAAAACCACGTATGACCCCGAATATCCGACGCGTGCAAGCCAAGATGAGTGAGTGCCTTCAGAAGATTCCCAAACGCAAGCACCAGGAGACGCCGAGATGAGTGAACGCGGGCGCGCCGAGCAGCGCCCACAGCGCGCTCGTGTACCGCGCCGTGCGCGGGTCGATCAGGAGCACCAAGTCTCGGATGAGATCAGCAATGCGTTCGACCTCGTTCCTGAGATTGGAAACGGCTACCGTTGGTACGACTGGCCGTGGCGTTCCCTTTGGTGGTTACTTAGCGGATGGCGTCGAAAGGCGATCCCTCGAAAGCTTCGCCTTCGCATCAACACCGCTGCGAATTGGCTTCATCCGTTTAGCGACCACCAGCGAAACAAGGTCTGGTCGCGCGACTCTTGGCAGCACAACGTATTTGTCCCGCCCGATGAGCACGTGAACGTCGCAGGTGTCTGGGTTGTCGAGCTCTTTCCTCCGACCGATCTGCCAGCGCTCGAGAAGGGGCTCTCTCAAAATGGCTGGGTCAAGAACCGACTTTCAATGCCAGGCGACTCTGGAAATAGGCAGACGCTTGCGCGCGCGAGATCATCCGGTGGTCCTCGTTGGTGGCGACTAGCCGACATCATGACCTGGGACTCGAGGTGGTATGTGCCCGACGGCTTCCGCTCAAAGCTGCCACCCGAGTTCAGCCTAATCGAACTTCGCGCCATTCAGGTGGGCGCTGGGCTTACCGCTGTCGTCGCTGAATTCACCCTCACCGATGGAGCTGCGACTGACCTGGATGTTGAATGGCACAAAGAATCCGAGCCCGCCTTGATACGTGCGAAGCCTCGCTGGCGTCCGCTCGACAGACAATTCGCGAAGTACATGCGCGTGCAGACGAAGCGCAAGGACCTTCACACCGCGGCGCGCCGGTGGCTTGGACAGAACCTCCCCGGCTTTTTCACGAGCAATAGCGAAGAGCAGCCACTATTCGACCTTTTGCTCTTCGATCAATACGACCCCACCGCCCTTTTCGTACCGAAGTCTCGAGATGACGCGATCAAATTCTCGGATGCCTTCCGTGCGCTTGGCCTCGACGCCCGCGAGTACTATCAGGCCACTTCCCCTGATCTGCCGAAGCTCGTCTTGTCTTCCGTGGACGGAAGCCTGCACGAGTGGCTACGAGGAGGTGCGACTTGGACACTTTGGGGCCGACGTGATGCGGTCGTTGATGCACTCGGCAAGGATGGTTTGAGCGGATACGGCACGGATCGGAACCGCGCGATAGCTTCTCGCTTGGTCGACAACATGTATAATCTCTTCGTCATGCTTGCCGTCTCGGAATGGCTGAGAGTCGTCGGCGAGGATTATGCCACGCTGCGTGACCGGGCAAGCACTATGCACGGCAGATTCCGACCGTCAGCAGTGCGTCACCTTAGACGAAGCCTGTTGACACTGAGCCTAAACCTGTCAACGGTTCGCGCCGACGTCCGTGACTTTTGGGCTAGACCCTGGCGGTGGGATGGTGACGCGACGTTTACGTACCGTGTCACATCCCGATACCAACAGCGATCCGGCGCTGGCCGGCGTTCTGACCCTAGGCCTCTCGACTTCAACGCCAACCTTCGGAAACAGCAAGAAGCCGAGTTCAAACGTCTGATCGAAGCGGACCGTGAGTATCGAGACATTCTGTCCACCGCTGCCTCTCTTGGCGCATCTGCAGACAGCTACAAGCTCGGGCGAATCGCGCTGTGGGTTGCGATCGTCTCGCTAGCCGTAGCTCTGGTGACCGTTTTGCTTTCGCAGTTCAGCGGCAACAGTGTCCTGGGACTCTTCGGGAAGGCGCTCCAACAGTGGGTAGGGGCGACCTAGGGACTCGACCAAGTCGATTGACCGTCGGCTTCCCGTGCGGGGATCCGGCCGCTTTGCCAGCGCGTTACACTTCTGCGGCGGCAACGACCGGGCCGTCAGAGGTCGTGACACGCGTCAGGAATTCGGCGTACTCAGGCCCAGCGCCCTCCCGACTGCCGACGGCCGGATCGTCTTCGAGGGTGGGGACATCACCCGACTGCGAGGCCGCGCGCCGGGCACTCGCGTCGAGCATCCAGGCGGTCTTCCAGAACCCATACGGCTCCCTGAACCCCGCTCTCACCGTCGGACGCACACTCGCCGAACCGCTCCTTGTCGCCGGCGACATCCCGAAGGCAGAAGTGCACGCCCGCATCGGCGACCTGCTGCACCGGGTCGGTCTGCCCGAAGACGCCGCCACCCGGTACCCGGCCCAATTCAGCGGCGGACAGCGGCAACGAATCGCGATTGCACGCGCCGCCGCACGCCGACCGAAGCTCATCGTCTGCGACGAGCCGACCAGCGCCCTCGACGTCACCACTCAGGCAGCAGCGCTGGAATTGCTCGCCGAGCTGCAAGGCGTGCTCGGCTGTGCGTTCCTCTTCATCACCCACGACCTGGCGGTGGTCAAGGAGTTCGCCGACCGCACGATCGTGCTTGAGCACGGGCGCATTGTAGAGGAAGGCCGAAGCGTGGAAGTGTGCGATCGCCCGAGCCACCCGTACACGCAGCGCCTGGTGGCTGCCGCTCCGGTGCCCGACCCGCTGCTCCAACGCCGCCGGCGGGACGGGCGGTTGGCGCTCGCCAGCCTTTCCGATTTCCTTTAGCGTCGCCAGCTAGAGTCCAGCAGGCAAATCAACTCGAATAATCTCCCCCGGAGCGGAAACCCTCGTGTGTTCATCGTCGGTAACAACGACGATCGAATCGCCCGTTCTCCACGCCCGGAACCAAGGCGAAGGGTCCGAAGCGGATTCGACCGCGACAACACCCGGCTCGACGGGGCTCCGCCCGGTGGTCAGCGGTTTTACGATGTTCATCCAGGGCGCTACGCCCTCAAGCGTTCGACGCTGAACATCGGGGATCTGCCCCGATGCTTTCGGGCCAACGTTCAAGAGGAGCCGTCCCCCGCGTGACACGATGTCCGAGTACAGCCGAGCCAACTCGCGACTATTCATCGTCAGCGATTCGTCCTCGAGTTGATTGAATCCGAAGGAGAAGCCCAACCCGCGGTTGTGCTCCCAGCCCTGCCCGACTTCGTTGTGGGTGTCGTACGAGTATTCACTCGTTCGGTAGTCCCACCGATCCGTCCCCCATCGATCGTTGGTGATTCCCTGGGGCACAACCGCCTTGTAGTAATCCAGAAGGGAGTCCAGGGATCCGTCTCCCTTTCCCGCGTCCGGCCAGTTGATGTCATTCCAGATGACCGAGGGGTGATACCGATCGATGAGGTCCTTCACGTGGTTCGAGGCATACGCGGCGTAGGCATCGTCGACGGGACGGTAGGCCTCGACTTGCTCCATGGATTCCAGCGGCGGGAAGCCCGAGAATGCCCAGTCCAGTCCTCCCGAGTAGTAGACGCCGAATTTCATCCCCCGCTCACGAACGGCGTCCGCTAGCGGAGCCAGGAGGTCTTTCTTCGGCCCTCTCGCCACAGTGGTCAGATCTCCAGCTCCCGGGGCGTCCCACAACGCCACTCCGTCATGGTGCTTCGTCACGGGTATCACGTAGTCCGCGCCGGCTGACTCGAACAGCGCCGCCCAAGCCTGAGGATCGTACTCTTCCGCTGTCCAGGAGTCCAAGAACTGGTCGTACGGCAGGCCGCCAAAAGCTTTCCGGTGATGCTCGGCAGCAGGAGACCCTTCAATGCGGATGGTGTTCGCGTACCACTCGGCATATGCGTTGTGGGCGAACCACCGCTCGGGTGGCACCGCGCCCCACGCCCCTGTCGGCTCCGCCCACGCTGGCACCGAATAGGGCCCCCAGTGAATGAATATGCCGAAGGTGGCCTCCTGCGCCCAGGCCGGCAGGCTTCGTTCGTCGGTCATGTTCTGCTCCTTTTGCTCATCAGCGAGCGTCTCGCCGGGCACGTTTGTGGTGGGGCGGGTCGATGACACCCCCAGACGAAGGGGTGGTCTATCCCGTTGTGCGAAGGCCGATGGTGAGGAGGATGTTGGCGTACACGCGCAGCTCCCCCGTCGCGATGACGATCCCGACGTCGGGCGAGCGGGCCAGTTCGTAGAATTCGAATCGGTCAGCCTCGTGAAACGAGACCGAGGGCCCCAGCTCTGCTCGGTAGTCGGCGTGCGCCGCAACTGGGGACCCGTCCGACGGGACCATGAGCGCGGCCGCTTCAAAGTTGACGGCAGTTCGAAGGCCTCTGAGTACCTGCTCGACACTGAGCAAGTTGGGCGCGAAGTTCAAGAAGATCACCCGGGCACCTGGGTGCCTGCCAATGTCAAAGGGGTAGTGGCCGTCTGCGATCAATACCTTGGATCCGTGTCCGGCGCTGGCGAGAGCCTCGAGAACTTCAGGGTGCAAGAGGTCATAGTTGAGCATCGACCCGCTCCTTCGTGCCATCGATGTCCCACAACTCGCGCCAGGACCGCGTGATCGCCGACATCTATCTCCTTTGACCGTTGCCTGAAACGATTCGCTTACCAAACTACTCGCGGCAAAGGGGAGTCGTCAACATGGGCCTGGAAATTGGGTTCGCCGAGCCGTCGCCTGCGGCGTAACGTTTCGACCGGCCGCACTCTCAGAATGAAGATTTAAGCGCATGCTCTCAATTGAGAGCAGAGAGGCTCAGGCGCGAAGCGTCGCGACTGATCCCCCCACGACGAGGGACCCGGCAAGCCTCGTCATGCTCGGCTCCGATGGAGCGGACCGGTTACCCTCTAGCCGCTCGTGCATCGTGCGGGCCGCCTCGTGCGCAAGGTCTGCCACCGGCTGAGCGACGATGGTCAAGGTCGGTTGTGTCACGCGCGCCAGCTCAATACCGTCGAAACCAATGAGTGAGATGTCCTGACCGAGACGCAGGCCCGACTCGTTGATTGCGATCACCGCGCCCAGCGTGAGATCGTAGTTCGCCGCGAACACTGCAGTGGGTCTAGGTCGCTGAGACAGGATTCTGTTCATCGCCTCGTGCCCCCACTCAGAGGTCAGCGGCCCAGTCTGGACTAGTTCGGGCGGGATCGCAGCGGGGACCGCGGCGGCGAATCCCTCGTATCGCTCCTTCATAGTCGAAATCGCGAAGTCGCCGACAATGACGCCGACCGATTCATGGCCGTGGTCGACGAGGTGCTGGCCGGCCAGCCATCCCGCCCCTCTGTTATCGAGGCAGACGAAGTCCGCGTTCAAACCTGGCTGCCAGAGGTCGATTGCGACCACGGGAATGCCCGACTCGATCACGCCAGTCAACGCGGGCACATCGGAGTGCGAAGGCATGGTGATGATGCCGTCGACTTGCCGGCCGAGTAGTAGCTCCAGGGCGTCCCGGCTGCGACCGAGCGGTCCGCCCTCGTCGGAAGCAAGCAGAACGCTGTAGCCATGGGCTCGAAGAAACTGCTCCGCGACCGCGACGATCGATACATGGAACTGGCTGTGAAGTGAGGGCAGAAGCACCCCGATTGTTCGGGTCGCGCCTCGCCGCAGGGCGCTCGCGTTGCGATTGAGACGAAAGCCCAGCGACTCGGAGGCAGCCTTGATGGCTTCCCGATTTGCCTCGAGTACATTGCCGCCGTTGTAGTACTTCGAGATCGTCGCAAGCGATAGGCCAGTGATTCTCTGGATGTCGGTATAGGTGGCAGAAGCCTTTCGGCGCGTCATCCCTACGTCCCTTCTCGTCACGCCACGAAAGCGCCCTGTGATGAAACGATACGCTGAAGCGAAGCAAGCAGTTGCCGGCACGCACAAGCCGATCGTCCTAGCGAGCACCGAAATGGGCTAATCCAAACCTCGAACTGAAACGCTTCGTCTTGCATGCGCCCCTTGCGCTCGTATAGATCACCCTCGTGACAAGGACCCGGGATTTGAACTGCGGCGGATTTGCGCGTAACGTTTCGTCATTGTGATTCCGGAGTGATTCCAGCTCCTGGCCGATAGGACGAGCAACGGTGCACGCAACCAGCGAAGACGATCCTGCTGTCGAGCCCTGGCTGTGGTCTTCACAATGACCAACCAACTGAGGCCGCACTTCGCTCGTCGATGAGAAGCGCGGTTTGGTCGGAACCCAACGAAAGGAAGAGACAATGATGTACTCAACCACCTCAAGACCGAAACGAGCTGTCGCAAGACTCCTCGTTCCGGTGTTGGTCGTGACTGCACTCGCGTTAGCGGGTCCAGTGAGCGCAGCAGCAGCGAGTAGCGGAGCGACGGACGACTTTGAACGCGCGGATGGAGCCCTCGGGAGTTCCTGGATATCAGACCGAGGCACCTGGAGTATTGCGAGCGGTGCCGCCCAAGCAAGCAGCGCGACCGGCAACGCCGTCGCCACCTACAGCCCTCTCCCCCTCGGCGACAACTACACCGTTTCCGCTCGTGTGAACATCGTCACAACGGGAACCCCGGCAGGCTCGGAGTGGGTCGGCGTGGTTGGCAACCTTCAGGGCACCACTGCTTCGAGTCTGAACTACTACGTGCTCCGGGTCACGACCGGCTCAGGGACGGGCACCAACGGTCGCTGGCAGTTGTTGCGGATGACCAACAGCACGTCCCCTGGTGTGCTCGCTAGCGGCACAATTGTTGCCGCGTACGGCACCCAACTCGATTTGACGCTGACCCGCACGGGTAGCTCCCTGCGCTCGCAGGTGATCAACGTTGCCTCGAGCGCCACGCTTGCGGACCAGACCTACACCATGGCGGTCGTTGACCCCAATGTCGTAGGGGGCCGTTCTGGACTGTATTCCAACAGCGGAAACCTGCGAGCGCAGAGCTGGAGCCTTTCGACGAGCACCCCTGCCGCTTCGCCCCCGGGCCCGCTCAACTGCGCACCGGGGGGCGAAAGCTACACCTACCCGGATCCCAACCAGACTGTCGTTTCGACAAGCACGGTGGGATCGACCTGGGCCGGAATGCAGGTGGGGCAGCGACTTCTCACCAACGGAAACGACCAGTACGTCGCGTACTACGACGTGAACCGCGGCATGACCGTCGCCAAGCATACGATCGGCGGCGCCTGGACCTACAAGACCCTCCCGTCGACTCTCGGATGGGACAGCCACAACTACGTTTCCATCGGGCTTGACCGGGCCGGAAACCTTCACGTCGCAGGCAACATGCACAACGTTCCGTTGGTCTACTTCCGCACGACTGTCCCCGGCGACATCAGTACGTTGGTGAGAGTCACCAACATGGTGGACGCCGCCACGGAGGCCTCCGTTACCTATCCCGAGTTCGTCAACCGCTCGGACGGAAGCCTTGTCTTCGACTACCGCGAGGGTGGGTCCGGGGATGGCGTGACGTACTTCGATGTGTACAACGAGTCGACGAGCTCGTGGTCGCACCTCGTCTCCACGCCGATGTTCGACGGGAACGGGTCCGCAAGCAACCCTTCAGGAACATGGAGCTCCTACTTC